>Ga0307510_10011858_pt1 | contig 10340 bp, 9 predicted proteins | sample 12_EM_MG_FD_207224 | JGI IMG/M metagenome (GOLD analysis project Ga0307510, IMG submission 207224) | Populus trichocarpa ectomycorrhiza microbial communities from riparian zone in the Pacific Northwest, United States - 12_EM | ecosystem: Host-associated > Plants > Roots > Unclassified | place...
CCTATTACCCGCCTGATCGAACTGGCAGTGTGCCGCCAATATCTTAGCGTCCACAACCCCGACCTTGTTGATAAAGATGGCTATGTGGATGAGGTTCACTGCAAAGTGGATGATATACAGGTGGAGATGGCATTGATACTTGGAGTTGTTGGGCTTCTGGGTGCATTTGTTGGTACGTATCGACAACTTTCTTCGAAGCCCTTGGTGGATTGGGTTCTCTCTCGGTATCTAAACCTAGATTAACGTCGGCGACAGAGCTTTTGGTGTCTGTGCCGCTAGGGATTGTGGCAGATAGAAGGGGCAGGAGATTTGCGCTGACACTCAATGTTGTGGGAGGATTGTGCTATTTCTTGTGGGTCCTTATTGTTTGTTAGTTGCACCTACTATCTGGTATTCAGGATTTCGCTCACGCGGACTACGCCTCGGAGAAGGTGTATTCTACAACTTTTTTCAGCCGAGGTTATTGGTTGCCTGCTCATTGTTCTACGCCATCGGTGGAGGTCCCCACATGTTCTCCGCCTTCATCCTAACCATGATTGCAGATATCACAACTGAAAAACAAAGGTTCGGCAGCTCTTGGGGTTATGCGCAATTAGGTCTAATGATTTTATCCGTAAGCCTCCAGGACTCGTCACTTCTACGTCGTTCAATCCATTGTACAAGTTGTTCAACTGATATCTCCGGCTATCGGCTCCCTGTTTTTGGGCATTGGATTATGGATACCATTTTATGTAGGGTTTTCTGCGATGGTACTCCTCGTAGGGGTGGTGTTCGTCATCCCAGAGACTGCCGTTCCTAGAAATCCTGTACATTTACCAACGGAACAGGATCCATTGCTTGATTGTTTAGCCTCCAGCCCTTTCGCAACTACTGTCGCGTCGGGGGATACAGAACGAATAATGATCACTGACCCGCATGAAGCCCCGCCTTTACGCTCCAAGCCTCTGAGTCGTGCTCAATTTCTCGACTTGGCGTTGCATCAACCTATCATTCCACTTTCGCTTGCCACTTTCTTTTTCTCAAATCTCTGTCGCGGGTCATTGAGTCTGCTGCTGCAGTACATTTCGAAGCGATACGACTGGTCGCTTTCTCAGGAAGGTTGAACTTCAGTTTCGGCCCGCTAAATGCTGACTCGTTGATTAGGCTGGATACTTGATATCATTAAAGGCACTCTCTAGCACTATTCTGTTTTTGTTCATTCTGCCATATCTTACACACTCCCTGACGATGTCCTGGGGTCTATCCACTCAAAACGCCAACCTGTTAGTGGCAAAGATAAGCATCAGCTTATTGACATTGGGGTGTCTATTAATCGGCTTAGCTGACACTGTACCATTACTGGTGATTGGTACGATAATAATAGCCCAAGCATTTTTTCGCATTGTTAACTCACACTGATAGCCCTATTCATCATGTCCTTGGGATTCGGGTTTGAGACTGCGGTGCAATCTATTGTTACTTCGATTGTACGGAAAGACCAAGTTGCTCGGCTCTACTCTGCCATATCTGCCGCTGAAACTGCGGGCACCCTAGTCGCTCAGCCCTTGCTGGCGTTAGGGCTCGCTGCGGGATTCCGACTAGGTGGTCTGGCGGTTGGGCTTCCATGGTTTATGTGTGTAGTGAGTGGACCTTTGTGCGCCCGCACATGCCTCCTTGCTAGTCTAACGGTGCACCCCATTTTCAGGTGTTTTATGCCATTTCTGCATTCCCCGTTTGGTGGATAATGGCTGAAAGCTCGGTGCCTACATCTAGTCCCTCAATTTGACGTTGGGAAAGAACATTGATAAGGCACAAATCGGGAGATTGATAGAATATTATTGCCTCAAATACAGGAACAAGTGGGGCCCTCTAACTGAGACAAAATTGACCACATTTTTTTGAGTATTCGCAGGCACATAATAAAATAAGTTCAAACAAGATTCGACTGAAAAATCCAAAGAACGCGGATTAGATTTAGCAAAATACGCCTTCAAGCGTGATCTGGGCTCGATAGTCTCCTGCTTCTTCCAATATCAATATACGCACTGACGAGTAGGAAAAGATCTCTCTTACTGCTCTCCGGCACACCATCATACCTTCTCTCGCAATTAAACGCATCACTTCTTACAATCTTGACAGACCCAGCAGATACGGGCAGGCCACAGCTTGGAATTATCCATCCTCTCATGACACCCAAAAGTCCACACAGATTCCACCGCCTGAGTAGGTTCTGTTTCAGGGGTGATGGGCAATGTGATGCTCACTCTACCTATGGTCTTCTCAACCCCGTATGGTGCGTCATGGATCTCATCACGGAGCACCGTCAAGCCCACCAAGCCTCCAATCCCCAACCCAACCAGCAACCCGTAGAGCTCCTTCACGAAATCCTGGTCGAATGTGATCCTCGGGAAATTCTCCACAGAGGGAGGATTGAACCCGAACTCGATGGGGTAAAGGTGACCGTTGGAGTACGCCCACGATCTTGGGACCACCATGCCACCGAACACTGAGTCCCCATTGGCTTCAGACACAAGCCAGGGTGTGGCCACATTCCCGAACTCCACTAGCTTCTCTTCTGGTGTCATGTCAAAGTGCTTGTGCAGGACCATGAGCCCGAGGGTTTTGTGAACGCCATAACGGATGAAAAGGGATCTTTTGGTTGATATGGAGGTTTTTTCAGTCAGGGTGTGGTCGGTCTCGAATGTGTGAACAAAGGACGAGGGAAAATCTTTTGGAAAATAGGGGACTGGTTAGTGTACAAACCTGACCTCTCCCAACATCTCTTTAGCTACGGCCTTCTCCTCCAGGCTTCTATAAGCTTCATCTATGGGCTGTAATTGAGCAAATACTTCGGGGCGGTACGGATGGGGGATGTAAGCGGCGCCGACCATAGTTCGTTTTGAGAGAAAAAAGAGTGGTGGGGAAGTAGCAGTACTGGTGGTAATGGGAATCGAACAAATCAGATAGAGGGGTGATTGGGGCCAGAAAATGGAATAATAGGAATCTGTCGTTTCCCTTTTCTATTAGATGAAGAGGTAGAGCAGATAGATAGCTGGATAAGGGGATTCCTGATGTTCCTCACCTTCATTCCATCCATCGTTAATTCAACATTGGGGAGTTTATATAACCCTGGGACAGCAAAACAGTAATACGTGGTATCATAATTCTCACCGGGACTAAGGAATACCTGCATGTCTTTAGGGCTCAAACCAAAGGCCACTCAAATCATCCCCCCTCGAGCTGAGGAGGCACGGTCACCAACAAGATTCAAACAAGTTTACTATCTCTGTTCCGCCCCCCCCTCCATCCTTACATCTTACACCTGCCTATTTCACCCTGTGATAAAACACAAAAAATATTCACCCTGTCACCCTCCTCAATCTCCAGTCATCATCCACGAACTCCGCAATGAAGGAGAGGGCGAACAAACCTAAAAAAAACTTGGGGAGGATTTCTTCCGAAATTGGCATCCTGACCGGATTGCGGGGGGGGGGGGGGAGGTGGGAGCAGGAGTGCACATCACGAAATCTTGGCCGACGACTACCTACCTGTGTACGAATCTGCTGTGTAGGAACCCGGCAGCCCTGAAAAAGAGGCCAAATCTATTACCCGCAGCCCCACGCGGAAAGGAGTAAAGAAAATAGCCGGCCACGTTCTAGGTTGGGAATTTACTCCTGAAAAACGAGCAAACAGGGTTCGTGAGGGGAGGGAAAAAAGAAAAGGAGAGTGACTGGTGTGTCTGCACAGGTGAAATGAAAGAAAGATGATACGTGCGAAAAAAACAAGCCTGTCGTCAAATCGAGTCCCCCGGGCTTGGTGTAAACTTGCTTGGTGAATGGAACATAGGAAAGTGATGAGTGGCGAGAGGGAGGGGAAAGTGAAAGAATGAGTGTGGGTTCATGAGTGAGAGAGAGTGCTGGAGAGGCAGAGAGATAGGCGGACGGGTATGTGCTTACAATTGACTTGCTTACTCGCCCCCCTCTCGGGAGGTAATTGTCTTACGAATTGATAATAGTACGGAGACCGTACACGACGAATTCTTGCTCCATACTTGGGGCTGTCTACGAGACCCTCGTATGATACAGCAAGACCGAACAGTTCTGATATAAAATCTCGACTTAGAAAACATGCCAAACGTACCCTACATACCCTGCTGAGACATTCCCGGATGCTAGGAGGTTGATAAAACCGCACACTTCGGGTTCATTGTGGCCATGTGACTGCATATAGTCCGAGTTTTACACCTTACCTTACGGCACTTTCGATCCAGATCACCGCCGGAGCACCAACCAAGATTAGAGCAGGATCAACAGGGGAGCACGATTGCGATTGCTAACTAGACCCCCCCCATCTATCACCCTCCTTGCCTCCCACCTTGCGTCTACACATTATCGACGGAACAGCCCCCACCAACAATCTCTTGCAAGAAGTGGAGAGGGGAAAGAAAAAAAGATAGTTCCGGGGAAGCCCCTCCTCCCCCTCCCCTCCTTATGGGGGTAAAATAATCAATCCCATCAAATCAATTGACACGACTGATGAGGTCGGCATTCAGGTAAGGGGCGAACGGGACGCAGAAAAAAGCATCCAGTGATCACGTGGTGTGAAATCCAAGCAAAACGTCCTCAATCGATCGGTCAAACTTCAATAACCAATAGCCATACACTCTGCTCGAAAGGGACAAAACTGGGGAATCAAGTAACGTAAATTGCCGTGAGCCCGCTAAGCACTGGGATCCCGTTCAATCATGGCAACCAGTGAAAAATGAAACTGCTGTTGGATTATCTATATTAATAATAGAGATAGTGCTATGAAAATCTAGCGACATGTACTTTAAAAATGGAGAATCAGAAAATCTACCTTTGATTTCATATTAAAAAAGTAGTTTCTCTGTTATAGTTGCTATAAGATTGCTCATGTCAGAGAGAACTTGGAATCTTTCCTAACAATATAAAATTAGGAATCCCTTAAAGAAAGGCATTGAGGGGTTGATGGGAGGGTAGTATGGGTCTTATATATTAAGAGTGAGCTGATTTTAGCTTACTTCATAAGCCTTTCTCAAAGCAATAGTGTTTAAAAAAGTGATAGGAAACTATGATATGTACAAATTGTACCAATTTGCCATGTTATGGCTGTAACTTGAAACCTTGTAAACCTAGGACTCAAGTCTTTGGAATCTGCTTTATTATAGTCATTTAAGTAACTATAGAGTATTTGAAGCAAACCAAACATGCTTTTCATTGCCTTTGTCTTATAGGGTAGAAAGATTAATATTATATAGTAAATAAGCTGTTTTTCAAGAGTAAAATAGAAAAAGGTGCATCGTTAAAATAGATCCATCTTGATTGATATGTTTACCAGAATCAGGGAATTACGGCAAATAGGTTTATACTTATGAGCCAAGTATATCTTATACTATGAAGATTTATGATATCATGGCTGAGAGAGAAAAGATGAGTGGTTACTATGGGGCTAAGAAGTAAAAGGACAAATAGGGACATTAGTGGTGAAGGTAGTAACTTAGTGTGTAAGAAGTAAAAGGAAGAGGCTTGCCGAAAGGTAGGTAGTATATTATCATATAATAGAAGATAGTGTATTAGAGGCTAGAGGAAAACATTAAGTAAATAAATATTGTGTATTATATGATTTTCTTGCAGGGGCATTATGGTGATCAGACTGTATTCCTATATCTTGTACTCTTCCACTGTCTCATATCTGCTATCCAGATGTTCCTTTTTCAACCTCATATTTATACTGTATTCGAATGCATTTCCAAGGTACCCTTATTTACTAGAAGTTTTGTGTATGCTCTGAATAACTAAACTGTATTGTACATAACACAACCTATTACATATACCCTACAGGTATAATATCATGTACTTCATGCTCTGTCTCCTCTACACTTCTAGTAATTGAAATTTTGTTCCTATTTGTGAACACCCCAACACCAGGAAAGTATCACAATGTTGCCAGTGAGCACTCCCGTCTTAGTGGTGTAGACACTGCCCCTTCACATTGCCCCTTGCCTTCATGGCACCATATTTATTTCACCTATTGAGGCCTGGCCTTCTCGGAACTGCCTCTTTGCCCTTCTGGCATCTATGGGGCCTTGTCCCCTCTCGACCTCTCTGGTTGGCTAGACCTCGCTTAGCAGCTCCATGGTCGGCAAGACTCAACTACGTTTCAACAGATGGCCGCGTGTAAAGGGAGTACTCTGTAGGAAGACAGGTCTCGAGATTGTGACCGTACCGAGGACTCAAAGTAGAAGGAAATATCATGATAAAGATAAAGCTAATTCAAACAAGGATCAAGCAGCTAAACTGAATATCGTTACGCCTGAAAGCTGCACTCATTAAGTTCTCTTGAGGATCGTTGGTTATCAGAATAGGCTGTCTCTAACTTTAGTTAGGTAGAATAATGTAAAGCCAGAGAATACTAGGGAAACATTCTGACCTTTGGTGAGCACCCTGCACCCGGCTTAGCTTAGGGCTGTTCAACTCACCTGCACAGAGTTGGTTCACACCTGGAGGCAATCAGCCCGCTCAGAGATTAACTATTTTGACAAATATCAAGTGCTTCTGGTGATAACCCCCCAAGTACGATCTTGGCGACAAAAGAAATTGACCTCCGCACCAGTTGCCAAGCCATTTGGGGTTTCCACAACACATACACTGATGGCTACGACGATTACACAAGACAAACCATGATTCCAATGGGATACTTTTAAATGCTCCCGGGTCGTTACCTTACTGGACCTTGGTTTCTCTAAGGATGAAACCTCAAGAAGAACCGGTGTACCATGATCAACAATGACAACATGGGCTCCTGCTCCCCATGAGTGGTGTACTAAAGTTCGTTCCGGTCATCCATTATCTCTCAACATAAGAGATATCCGACCTTTTATTAGGATCCTCTGGAGTGGTTGGGAGGGTAGAAGGCTGTGTTGGGCTCGGTCCGCTAAGGAGCCTGGTCTTGGTGTTTCTGGCAGAACTGTTCAGCGGGCACTAGAACAGGAAGGATATACTAGGTGCAAGGCCTGTAAAAGACCCGTTAGTTTTAAGGAATATCAGCAAGACCGTCTCATATATGCTGACCAGCATATCCAAAAGCCAAAACAGTGGTGCCGCAGCTATAGGTACTCCGATGAGTGCACTGTTGATACCTTCAAACGGGGCTCACAATGGGTGACTCACTTGCACAGTGAGAGCTACCACGACGATTGCATCAAACATACCTTTCATAGCGGTTGAGCTTTAGTGGGAGTGTGGGGTGCTCTTAGTTATAACTGGAAGTCTGAGCTTGTCTTCCTGAAGCCTGCAGGAAAGAAAGGAATCACCTGCAATAATTACCTAGAACAGATATTGAAGCCAGTGGTGGGGCCAGCATTTCAGGGACAAAAAGGGTATAAGAAGGGAGATGCTGGAGGTCTGTATGTGGAGGATGGAGCACCATGGCATGGGGTCAAAAAGGTCTTGCGAGAGTCTAAAAAGGTGTTGGGTATTCTAAGGCATGATAGACCGGCTCAGTCACCAGATCTTAATCCTATCCAGAATGTTTAGAGAATTATGAAGCCGCACATTAAAGTAAGCACTTATTTTCCTGGAACTGTTAAGGAAATGAGAAAGGCAGTACAGCAGGAGAGGGACAGGCTACGGCCGGTTGATTTTAACCAATTGGTAGATAGTATGCAGGAGAGAATTGTGGAATTGCAGGAAAGGGCTGGAATGCAAACTAGATGGTGATTGTATATATTAAACTTCTGTATCCCTACTCTCTACTTTATTTTGTTTTATCTTATTATCACTTGTTATTAGGAGATGGTTGTGGTTGTTGTCACTGGACCTGATTGTCATTTTCATTGGGGGTCAATTTCTTTTATTACCAAGATCATACTTCTGGATGAGCGGAAACTCCTTCTAGTTGGTATCATGTCAGTGGCAGACTAACATACAGACCGTAGAGGTAATATCTATTAGGACTCACTGGCCAAGGGGTGGTTTTGTCTATACAAGCTATACAGTCCAGTGGCAAATCTACTTGGCGATACTAGGCTGCTAAACCGGAGTGCCTGCTCCTATGATAAGAAATATGCAGTTGCATGACTGCCTGGGCACTATTCATAGCTAACTATGTGGGACCCTCTTAAATCCCAAAAAGACTCAAACCTCTAGAGTCCATTAATAAGCCTATGGTACTACCACAATTCATTGGGTACTGTGGGACCGGCATGGGTATGGTTGTTCTAAAAGTGTTGCAGCTTTCCTGGTCAGCTTCAAGCCTGCTACAGTTAACCATACAACTACCCAGATATCAAAGGATGCCTGTAGGTGGTTCCTAGGCATTATCCAGGGGGCGCCCTCGGACACGGTCACCATCAGACTCCTTATATATCTTGCAAACAGCTTTCCATCCGTTGGATCGCGATAACACTTGTGGTGATGTGGGATACTTCCTATGGATCTCTCCTTACTAGGAAGCATACTCCTACCGAGCCATAGAGTACCGACAGGTTGTACCAACGCTGAGGCTAGATGGGGGTGTTAGAAATATCCCCTCAAGGTTACAGGAGGTTAAGAACTCTCCGATCTCTCAGTGGCCAGTTTCCTGCTAGACGAAGCGGCTCTTTACACATCCAAGAACCCAACTTGTTTGAGATAACTTTCCCCTAAGTCTGCAAATGACTTCTTCAATAAACATAAAGTAACTGCGGTTCCGCAGTAGGGTAACTGGGACCCCAGGGTGGGGTAACCAGATATTCATGGTAGTGTAAGATTAACCTCTGATACGTTTATTCATGTTGGGAGTTCCCGAGACTGTAATAATTCGGTAGTTGATCCAAGGCGCAAATGCCAACAACACTATTCTCCTGCATAGCGACTGTCACCTTTTTGTACTAAAGGGTTCATATGTCCTATCTCTTCAAATAGTATGAGCCTGGCTTGCTGGTCCTTGACATAACCCAGTCTCACTTTTTCATACTCAGGGTTTCACTGATACTATCTCTCTGATAGTACGAGACTGCCTTTCTTGTCTTTGAAGGATACTATTTTATCAGATAGTAAGAAGGGTGGATCGTTGTGTTGGATAGAACTATCACAATAGTTCTATGCCTCGAACTCATACTTTGAGACTGTTAGAATAGTCTCTGAGTCTTGTTCGTAGGCTCTTCTAGAGGAGCACTATATGTAAAGAAAGAACAATAGTATAGCAACTTCTAGTATAAGGAAGTACTTAAATGGTTGTGTGATGATGCTATCTTTTTGCCTCTTGTTTCTTGTTTCTATTTCTTTTGATATATATCATGTATTCGTTGTAAAGGTATAAGACGTTGCATGCAGTGCTAGCTATAGGTTAAACAAAACCTCAATCTCAAGATGATAAACAAAGGAATGTTATAATTATCTCCAAGTTGTGTCAAGTAGTGGACATATAACCGACTGATGGCTCAATACAGGAGACTATAAACGTAGGAACTTACCACAACTGCCTACTTGTGAAAGGAGATTACCGTTAAGTCTATCACATGAGAAAATCTATACACGCCACCTGAGGGAGGATGAGAACAACCAGAATGGGCGCGAAATTGGGGAGGAGGGCAATGCTATCTAGGCTGCAGAGGGTGGGAGAAAGGGGAACATGTCTGGTTGATAATTTGTAGCAGCAGTTAGTATGAAGGTGGCTAAAGCAGGTAGGAGGTCTTTGTCATTGCAGAGAGGGGAGGCAGGACCCACGTGAGACAGGCCTTAGAGGAGGGAGTCCCTGGGATGAGCATGTGATGAGCAGCTGAGGATGGCGTGGCTGAAGCCTTCGTGCATGTCACCACATCGGGGGCAGGTGCTTGACATCATATACTCTTAACCAGGAGGTGTGCCCAGTGAGGTAGCTCTTTTGGGCTCTCATCTGGTGGATATGGCCGACCATGAACTTGCCTAGGCAGATAAAGGTGTGCAGGGTGAGCAGCGACATGGGGAAGGTGCGATATGGGGGGAGGTTGAGCTAGGCGCTCCAATACGGAGAGGAGGAGGAGTCTAGTTTGACCCTTAAGGGGTCTGTAGGCATTGAGCAGGATGTTGTAGGAAGGAAACTGTAACGACCCTCCAGATAGGTAGCTACAGTAGACTAGACTCAAGCCCGTATGGTATACCAAGTGGTAACCATATTGAGGATAGGCCAGTATACTTAGTATACTAGCAGTAGACATGAGTAGGTACAAGTGTCTACAAAGTGACTTGGTGACATAGGGTTAGACAGGGTAACCTAGGTAGGCGAAAGTTACCCTACTAGGCAGGGTAACCTTCGGGGAAAATGTTCGCGTAAAGTTAAGGAAACATAGTAAACGTTGCACGGGTCTCCGGGGTAACATT
>Ga0307510_10011859_pt1 | contig 10339 bp, 6 predicted proteins | sample 12_EM_MG_FD_207224 | JGI IMG/M metagenome (GOLD analysis project Ga0307510, IMG submission 207224) | Populus trichocarpa ectomycorrhiza microbial communities from riparian zone in the Pacific Northwest, United States - 12_EM | ecosystem: Host-associated > Plants > Roots > Unclassified | place...
CGAAAACACAAAAATTTGAATTTTTTTCTAAGTCAATCGAAGGAGCAACTCGGTATGGTTCAACCAACTCACTAGCTTGAAAGACTTCATCTATCACACTTGTGTCTTCGTTCTCATCCTGAACAACCTCGACACGACCCCTGAGTTGGTTTTTAAAACGGATAACCAATCAACTCTTGATCGGTCCTTTCTAAAGGAAGGGGTGTATGTGTAATAAACTTGTTGGCATTGCTTTGCGAAAACAAAGACATTGTTTACGTTGCAGAGTCTAGCTTTTGAGTTGATTTCAACGAGACCATAGTGAGGATCTACTCTGATTCCTTTATCAATTGTGTCATACCAATAGCATTTGAATAAAAACACTATATTCTGCTTGCTATGATATTGCAGTTCGACAACCTCTTCTAATCTACCATAGTAGTCAACTTCAAACTCACTAGAAGTCGATCCCTTAATATAAACACCGCTATTGTATGTCTTTCTTCCATGCTCGTATTCTTCAATATGAAAGACATATCCATTGACAAAATACTCGTTATAGCACTTGACTTTTCTTTCAGGCCCAGGCTTAGTAAAGACAGTGAAATAACAGCACTACCTCCCATTTGATAAACCTTGTATATCAAATACAACAATAATCAATAAACAGATAATCTGTAATATTGACGTACAGTTACCTTGCAAGAGATAATGAGTTTGTGATAGGACTTACATGTGTTCTAAACCACGTGGCAAATTGTTCATCTTGTAATTGAAAGATGTGAGATTCGGTCAGCTGTGAGTTATTGGACAATAAATATCGTCAATGTTGCTTTCAAGGTTGTTTCAAATTATATGAGTTTATGATATCACAATATATAAATAGTACACTCTTGACAAAGTTTAAGCAGTACATCTACTTACTTAATAAAAGGTCTCAGCTCATCACAGTTAAATATGTAATTGTGTGCTTGTCTGATATTTCAGACAAATATCTTCCCCTTACGACATTTTTAGGTGTTGGTCATCCAGGATTGGAGAATATTGATAAGTTCCCACTTGAAGGCACTTCACCACCATCATCATGCCGTGGAACACGATTGATCCTCGTTCTCAAATGAGGTTCGAAATAGTATGAGATAAATGTTGAGATCTCCTCAACAATATAGGCCTCGCATATTGACGCCTCAACGTGCACCTTGTTCTTAACCTTTTTTTTAAAGATTGAACAAGTACCTGCATATATAGAATTAAACAAAAATTATCAATTAAAAAAACAATGAAAAAATGTTTAATTATGAATTACATTGCAATTGTAATATCTAACCTCTCGAATGGATACATCCATCTATATTGGATCAGTCCTGCAACTTTTACCTCAAACGATAAATGTACGGGTAGATGCTCCATTGAGTCAAAAAATGATGGAGGGAATATCATCTAAATTTTGCATATTGTCTCGACGATATTCGTTTCAAGCCTTTCAATGTGATCAACATTCAACTTGCTGGAGCATATATCTCTAAAGAAATGACTGATCTCCGTGAGTGCATCCCATATCCCCTTTGGCAACAAATCACGAAAAGCTAATGGGATGAGTGTTTGCATAAACACGTGGCAGTCATGACTCTTCATTCCATATAATCTGCATTCCTCCGTATTAACCAACCTTGATATGTTCGAAGCATGTCCATCGGGAAAATACAGACTCTTAAGCCATTTGTAGACTAGTAGTTGTGCATTTTTCTCTAACACGAAGCTTGCTCTTGGTTTTGTGACCCGTGACCCATCACAAACCAACTCTATATTTTTACGGTTACAGAACAACGCTAAATCCAATCTAGCCTTGATGTTGTCCTTTGTCTTCTCCTTCACATCCATGACGGTGTTGAAAATGTTCTCAAACACGTTCTTTTCAATATGCATGATGTCAAGGTTATGGTGGAGAATATTGGTCTTCCAATAAGGAAGCTCCCAGAAGATACTTTGCTTTACCAAATTATGGGTCAAATCAAAACCAGAAAACTTTTGCTTACCTGATTGGAGACCAAACACAATGTCACTGTACCCTGATACAACATCATGCAATTCTTCACTAGAAGGACGCGGGGGTGCAACATCCTTTTCAACTCTGCCAACAAAAAAATCCTTTCTGTTCTTTCTGTAACTATGATTTGGTGGCAAGAAACGACGATGACAGTAAAAAAAATAAGCTTTACCCCCGTTTGTTAGCGTGAATGCCTTGTTGTTTTGCATACAGTATGGACATGCTAGTTTTCCATGCGTGCTCCAACCAGAAACCATTCCATAAGCTGAGAAATCATTGATAGTCCACATCAAAGCCGCTTTCATAACAAAATTTTGTTTCCTCGATATATCATATGTCAAAACTCCAGAGGACCACAACTGCGTCAAATCATCAATCAACGGTCGAAGACAAACATCTATATTCTGCCCCGGACTGCTCGGACCTGGTATGACTATAGATAAAAACATGAACTCAGGCCTCATACACATCCCTGGTGACAAGTTATAAACCGTCAGTATGACTGGCCAACAAGAATAAGGAGCAGCAAATGACCCAAGACGGACATTTTTTAATTCAGCTGAAAAGTACGGATGCACACTGTTAAAGTGTTTCCATGCTTCGCCGTCAGAAGGATGCACCATCACTCCATTAACCGCATGATGTGATTGGTGCCATGTCATGTGCTTAGCAGTCCTTGGTGACATGAATGACCTCTGCAGTCTAGGTGTGATTGGAAAGTATCTAAGTTTTTTATATGCCACGAGAGTCTTTCCCCTACCTGTTCTGGGTTTGTAACGGGAATGACCACATGTCATGCACTCGGTCAGCTCATCATTTTCAATGTAGTATAACATGCAGAAGTTAGGGCACATGTTAATTTTCTGGTATCCTAAACCGAGGGGTTTCATCATGGATTTTGCAGCATATAAGTTCTCTTTCAGCCTGTTCCCTTCAGGTAAAATGCTTCTCGCCCATTCGATAATTTTGTCATAACCGACCTCACGCAACCCGTGATTTGACTTGATGGTGAACACCTGTGTTATGACCGATAATTTATTATGGTTCGTGAAGCCATCCCATAATGGTTCGTTAGAATCTTTCAACAGATCAAAAAACTTTGTTGCATTTGCATTAGGTTCTTCTTCTACAATTGGACATTGACTGACATTACCTTCATTCATTCTCATTGCATCCATAACTATATTCCTGTAAGGATTACTGTTGTCATTTACAACTTCATGCACGTTGCTAGCACTAGAAGTTGACACGACCACCTTTTCTACCATGCTCTTATTAGGAACAAATAATTCTCCGTGTGCATACCAACACAGGTAATCCTCCATGAACCCTTTGGTTAGAAGATGCATCGTTACAATATTTTGATGCATAAACTTTTTATTTTTACACTTCCTAAATGGACACCTAATATTGCAATTAGTAAAATTCCTTGGAATAGATGTTGCGAAATTAATAAAACCCTGAACCCCGTTACAATAATCCATCCTCCGCAATCCTTGCGGTGAGTCCCGATACATCCATGACTTCTATCGAATCTCTATAAAATTATGACGACAACATGTATTAATTAACTATGTTACATAAATAAATTTGCAAAAATATTGGTTTGCCCCGACATTATCCAACAAACTAAAAAAACACTTATGTTAAATATTCATTATCAATTATCATCGTCCATACAAATTTATACATATATAAATTTATGGTAATCACAACTCCGCAATAGAATTGATAAAAATTAAAACGGACCCGTTAAACAAGCTATTATTTATTTCATCACAACACATCTAATTCGGTGTAATTCAAACAAAGTTTCAACAACTTACAAACAAATACAATTTGATAAAATCTAAAACAAACTATAACAACTACAAAATTATACATTCACACTACAAGTTTCTTTGAAAAATAACAATCAAACAAGTACATACGTTAACAAAATACATATACTAAAAAAAACAATAAAAAACAATAAAATTGATATTTAAATGTTAAAACTAAAAAGGATAGATTTACTTACAAAAAATGATAAAATCCACAATAAATTGCTCGGAGAACGGATGTCGTGACTACGTACAAAAGTATAAGAAACTTGAGTGCTTGTGTTGAGAAGAGGAGGAGAGTTGGGACGGGTGGTTGGTTGCAGTTTAGGAGGGGAGAGTTGGGATAGGGAAGAAGAAGGAGAAATAGAGGAAGAGAGAGTCGGCAGAGTGGGTATAGATTGGCTTTTACCGATGGAATCACCGACGGACACGTCCCGTCGGTAAGTCCGCCGGTGAATGTGCCACGTCACTGTACGGAGATCCCGGTTTGAATCCCTCGATCATTCAGTCGGTAAAATCGTCTAAAAAAAATCTGTCATCACACCGTTGCAACTTTTCAAAAATTGACATATTCCATTCTGTCGGTATATACCGATCGTATTGCCGATGGATTCTATGTCGTCGGTAATTATTACCGACAACAAAGGTCTGTCGATATATACCGATAAAATTAGAGATATAATTATGTCTGTCGGTAAAAATTACCAAAAAAAATTTCGTCAGTAATTCCGGTGTTCTATGATTTTTTCTGGTAGTGGATCCATTTGTTTTCTACATTTATAGAGTTGTGTTGATGTCAATATAGAGCATTAAGAAATCCAATACAAGGGTATCTTGCTTTGTTTTTACGACACAACCTATCTCGAGTACTATTACAACTTCACCAACTTTACGAGTGTGTTGACCATAAAAAAGAGAGTCAAGTGTGCTTACTAGTAAAAACACTGTGCATACCTAGCCTTTTAACATACATAGCTTTCTTATTGTAGGTTATATATATATGTATATATATATATAATATCTTCCTTATTCCTTCTTATAAAGATATTGTTGGCAAGTTAAAGGTAATTCAACCACTTAAATAGGTTTTAGTGGTCGGCACGTTAACGTCTTGAAAGCAATAAAGAGTTCATTAATTCTTGAAATTAAAAACTTGGCATGTTATAATACATTAATTCTTTTTCTACTAATGGTTCAATTAGCATCCATATTGCATGCATTCTATTCCTTTTGCATTAGCCTTTTTACAATTCTTCAGGGTAATTAATGAGCTTGTGTCACTCTCGGGGCCACCTTTGCAATAACCTTTGACGAGGCTACTCTCCACTAGCTCTAGTCTCCAATCATCATTACATTTGCTAGCTTTAATGTCATTGAGTTTGTGGTTTGTTCTTTTACTCATTAATGTGTTTTGTTTTACACAATAACTATTTTATTTCTTTAATTTCATCTTTAAACTACATCTTATCGAGCTTCTATAACAAACTTTGATTTATTCAAAGTTTGGTAGTGCCGAAGCTATCCACGATCGGACAAGATGCTTACCAACTCTGCTGCACTAGTGCCATGGTTAGAGAACCGATTTATTAATATCCTTTTTGAGATTTCAAGTGAAGTAATGGAAAAAAAAGGTTTTATATTATGATGTGCTTGATTTTTATATGATCATTTTTACCAATTCTTACTTTTCATTTTATATTATTTTATATTTTTATTTTATTTATTTATTTTTATTTATATATAGAAAGAGATAAAAAAAATTCATGGAATTATAGGTTTTGGAGTGAACCTTTAGCATTCATGAATTCTAGCTAAACATTAGCCATAATTGGATTGAGACTTATGATATTGAAAAGACATGAAATTTATCTTGAAGAGGTCTAACTGACTTAATTATACATTTTACTAGAAATTTTATGAGGTCTTAGCAAATTAGGCATACTTTTCTCTATATATATCTAAATTAAGCTATCTTAGTGTCAAAAGAAATCTAAGAGAAAGATATACAATTTTTATTTTTATTTTTATGATTTTCTTAAAATAAATTAATTTGATATAGAAAATAGGGCTAGAAGTCAGAGATCAAAATATACTAGTTTTGAAAAGAAAATAAAAAAACAAATAAAATGAGATTTTAAACCAAAGAAAGATATAAGCTCAAGAAAGATACCATCACCATAGCTGATAAAAGAGGTTTTTTTAAACCATTGAAATAAATGGAGAAACTAGAAGGATATAACCAAAGGAAGTTAGACTTTGCAATAGAGTGCGTGTTCAACTAATTCTAAACAAAAGAGTCTTTATTCTTCTCTGTAATTTTTCTTTGATGTTTTTCAATTAGAACATGACTTATTTCAAATTAATTATCATCTAAATTTTAATTTTTATGGATTTGATGTAGTTTAGTTTTGATTACATAATTTAAATGTCAAATTTGCTTATTTTCAAATTTTTTAATGTTGAATGTTTATCCTTGATCTTATTGCTTAATTTTTTGGCTAATTATTGTATGGTTTATTGAATCATAATAAGATCGAGATGTAATTTATGATTAGAAGCTTTCAAGATTAAATACCATTATTTGAACAAAAGTTAGAGATACTTTACCGCGATTAGAGTGATTTTAGATTAAGAAAAATCCAAAGAACTCAATGAAGCTTCAATTAATTTAATATGCAAAGAGATATATTGAATTATTAGGTGAAAATATTTTTAGTGTTGTTCAAGAGAAAACACTGAATAATTAAAGGATCTTTTAATCATCAACATGAAGATATAAAATTTTATAACATGAAATAATAAATTGTGTGGGAATAACTAAGTGAAATCAAAAGCTCTAGATTTTTTTTTTATTATCTTTGTTGTAACCCATTTTTGGGTCCTCGCACAAAAAAAGAATTTATTGAAGGGTTAATTGAATTTATAGAAGGTTTGATTGCAAGAAAAATTATTTTTTAAGTCAATTTGGGCTTTAATTAGAAGGAATTAAAGTTCAGGGGTCAAATTATAATTTTTAAGAGTTGATTTTATCAAATCAAGGGCTTAATTGCATGAATAGAGGGACTGAAGTTTAGTGGCCAATTGGGGACTTCATTAAATAAATACAAAACTAAGGACCAAACTGGAAAAGACATGTAAATAGAGAGATTGAAATTGACCGAATCAGGGACCAAATTAAAAAAATTGAAGTTTATGGATCAATTGAGGGTCAAAATACACAAATTCAAAACCAAGGACTAAAGTGAAAAAGACGGCCAACTTTAGGGCCGATGATTGAAGTTGGCAGGGATGCAATTGAATTGATTCTTAAAATCAAAATTGCATTTGAGGACTTAAATGAACAGAGGACGAATTGAGGACTGATTTGGAAGTTGATGTTTTTTAGCACAATTTTTATTTAAATGAAACGACACGTTTTGTCCAAAACAACACCGTTTCATGTTTTTTTTAAAAACAAAACAGTGTCGTTTTAAGCGACACTATTTCTTCTTCTTCTTCCCCTGGACGTGCAACAGGGGAAGATAAATTTTTTGTTTTTTCTTCTTAATTTCTTCCTGCCTCTCTCTCTCTCCTCGCGTGCTCTGTCAAAACCCAAAGCTCGACGCCACCCACGCCCCCTCATGATGAGAAACCTGGGGGTCATGCAATGCAAGCAACGCCCATTGGCCACCTCGCTCGACGCCGTGACAGGGCAGGAAGCCCGCACTCCTCATGCACAGCGATAGGGCGGGGATAGGGTCGATCCTGCTCCCCTTTCCCCCTATAAATACCACTCAAAAGGAACACATAAGGGAGGAAAAAAGGAAAGAGATGAAAGAAGGAGAGCAAGGAAAAAAGACGGGGAAGTTTGAAACAGGGGGGATTTGAGAGGAAAAGAAACAGGGAACAATAGGAGAAAGAAAACCAGGAGAGTAACTAGAGTTAAACAGAGAGAACCAGGGAAGAAAGAAACGAAAAAGACAGAAAAGAAAGAAAAAAAGAGAGAGAAAGAAACAGGGCAGAACATGGAGTACAAAAGGGGGAGCCGATTGACAATGAAAGAAGAGAAAGCAAAACAAACACCGGAAAAAAAGGAGTGGACAGTTGCGTCTCGCCGCTGCTTGGAGCTTCTATTCGTGAGCCACGACACCGTCACCCATATTCTCTTTGTCGATTTCTTGTTGTTTATTTGCACGCAGAAACGTGCGTTGTTCATGTTTCTGCAGCAAGGAATATAATTAGCTGGTTATTATGCATGAGCACAATAACCAGTTCATAGTCACTCCGGGCTTGACAATCAGCCCAGTCCACGCACCTGGGCTGAGTCCGGCCTTATAGAAATAAGTTTTTTGGCCGATCTTGGCCCAGTTTTCCCAATGGGCTTGTAGCGGCCCGATGCCTTTTCTTTCCTTTTAGGCCGGTCATGGCCCATATCTTGTTGGGCTAAGACTCAACCCATATATCTTGGGCTAGCCCAATGCCACCATAAATACATTAATATTATATAGTATACAATATATATATATATATATATATATATAAAGAAAAAAACAATCAAAAAATTTTCAAAAATCTTTCTAAAACATTTGTGATTTTCTCGTGTATTTTTTTTTAATCTATTTTGCATAATATTGGTTTGTATTTTATATCGTAAAGATACAAATCCGGTATTAAAATACCCGGTTTTCGTCAAAACATTGCAAAAAAATTATAAAACAAAAACAAAAAAATATTTTATTTTTATGCATATGACCAAGTCTCTCAAAGATAAGAAAACTCATCATATCGTATTTTTATACAACAAGAAAATAATAATATATGTTTTAACATGTTTTTTTTGGCTTTAATAACCAGTTTATTAAAGCCATGAGAACTAGGCAAATATTTCAAAAAAATACCCAAAAAAACAAATTTTCTTTTTTTTCTTTTAGTATTTAGATTATGAATTTATACGTAAAATATATTCCTGATATTAAAAGGGAAGTTCCTTTTTATTGATGTTATAATGGTTAGATTTTTTACCCGATAAGATAAGGACGTCCTTACTAAGGAGGACTTTTTCTTAAACCATAGACGGACCAACAATTAGAAATACAATAACACCTTATCTTTTTATCAGACAATTAAACAATGCAGTTTACCTTAAGTAAGATGTATTTAGGATGATAATACCTTCCCTTTACGCAACCAGTCCCCGTATCCGATCTCTGAGACCAGTTAGGGTTTCTAGTAACCGAAATACTAGGTGGCGACTTCCTTTCCCGCTTTCCACTAATAAAAGACAAGGAATCATTGTCTCCTCATATTTCTCGATTTCCATATACTTACATGAGAGTGGAATAATCGCCGCGACGCCGCACACGTGCGACAATCTTTACAACCTTAAATTTTATTCTCTATTGTTTTAATTTACTTTTTTCAAGTACTTTAGTTTAATTTATGTGGTCAACTTTATAAAATTTAACTTATATTTCTAAATAATAATTAATTTGATAAATTTCAATACTTAATAGCATAATTAGTTCTTATGGGTTTGACACTCTTTTCTTTATAAAAGATATACTACTTGTTGTGATTTTATTCATTTGCAAAGATTAATGACATCATGTTTCTTTTCTCTAATTTAAAGTTTTCATTTATGATAAGTTGTTTATTCATATAGGTTTAAGGTCAATTATATTGTAATCCATGGAGAGGATATCATAAATTCTCTTATGGTTGGCAGGGCAACTCAAACATTTATTTGGATCATCAACACATAACACATTACTATGTATATGCTGAGAAATCCAATGGCATGTTTGTTGTTATGCCTCTAAAATAGCTAAATTGAACAAAAACCAGATTTTCTAGCTATGCTTGGAGCATTTAGGTCAACCGATGTGACATTATCATAGCAAACAATGTGACATTATCATAGACTGTTTTTAATGAGAGGTCTAATAAAGATCTTGATAGGCTGTCATACCAAACTACACATCTTCTACGTCTACTACTGCAAACACTCTTGCGACTTCATTGAGCTCTATCACATCCTCACCATCAAGTCCTTCAATTTTCATAAAAATCATCCCACCACATATAATCACACGCGGTTCCTTGCCAGCCATACCTTCTTCAATTCCATTTGAAGTTTGCTCAAAACGCCCTCTTCAAACAAGAAAAAGGCTGCAATTTCAGACTGATAATACTACACAAAGCAGGTTTATGATATTTATTTTCCATGTTTCGCTTTTAAAAAATTGACTATTTTTATTTTTATCTTTTTAGTGCAACAACATTCAAACCTGTGTTGTTCTATGTTTGAATAACACATATGAACAGCCTTTTCACCTACTAAATTCTTCTTTCTAGGCATCAATTTCATTGATTCTCATGGCAAGACAAAAAAAAAAAAAAAAACTTAACATGCTTATTCTTTGAAATTGTTTCTCACTGTGTTTTTTTTAAGGTATACTTTGTACTCTTGCATCAACCAAACACTATGATGGATTGGTTAAGCTTGTTCACC
>Ga0307510_10011860_pt1 | contig 10339 bp, 8 predicted proteins | sample 12_EM_MG_FD_207224 | JGI IMG/M metagenome (GOLD analysis project Ga0307510, IMG submission 207224) | Populus trichocarpa ectomycorrhiza microbial communities from riparian zone in the Pacific Northwest, United States - 12_EM | ecosystem: Host-associated > Plants > Roots > Unclassified | place...
TTAAGTTATAATTGTGTATGAACAAAAACACGGAACCTTAGCATTGATTTCCGTGAAGGCAAGGATTAATCGAATTTGGAAAGCAGAAAATAAAAAATAAAAAATAGAAGCATCCCCCACCCTCTCCCAAGTCCTTTCCCTGCTAAGGTTCAAGGAAGAACCCTCCAGAAACCAGCTATTTATATATTAATTACCACTTGGGCCTCTCTTTTTTAATGTAATAAAGTTAAATGTTTCTAATGTGTTTAAGAAAGAATTGATGTATAATGTGCTGTGGTGTGAGATAAGGTTTGGGCAGATCGACGGTGCAGATTCAATAAGAGTGATAGATATTTGTTTGTCCAGAAGCTTCTGCTCTTACTGTGATTGGCCCCTTTTGACGGCACATTTCTTACAAATGGTCCCACAAAACTCAACTGTTATCTTAAGACTTTCGAGGTCTTGTATTTTGTATTTTTTTAATAGCGTGATTGGCAGTGTGGTTGTGGGTGCTTTTCAAATAGCTTTTCGTGCTGAAATACATGTTAATGATGTTTTTTCATTTTTTAAAAATTATTTTTGACATCAGCACATCAAAACGATCCAAAAAGTACAAACCGCACTCAATTTTAGCAAAAAAAAAAAATTCAAAATTTGATGAAACGCATTTACAAAAGCAATGCCAAACGGTGCCTTAAGTTTTTTTATTTTTAAATATATTAAAAAAATATTTTTAATATTATTATATTAAAATAATTTAAAAATAAAAAAATTAATTTAAAACTAAAAAGTATAATTAAACCGCACATATAAACGGTTTCTTCACTCTACCTCTTAAGTAACTTTATTTTTTATGTACTTGAGCGTTTAGTTTAGTGGTCAACAGGTGAGGCTTGTCTTGACCCCGTCCCGAGTTCGACCCTCCATATGCATGTCTGTTACCCTCATGGTGCCTTACCTGTCTACTGGGCTTGTAGGATGTTCGGTAGACCCGGGAAATAGTCGTGATGCGCGCAAGCTGACCCGGACACCTCGGGTTATATAAAAAAAAAAAATAATAACTTTATTTTTTCTAGTCCAAATATAGAAAAAGTGTTTTTTTTTCAAAGTACATTTAAATTTTTAAAAATATTAAATTTAATATATTTTCTGATTTTTTTTATGATTGATTTACATATTAAGAATATTTGAAAATTTATTTTAAACACATTGAAAAAGCATTAAGTGAGAGAAAAATAATCCACGAAGGAAAGGCAACCCCCCCGGCTTTTTTCTTCCATTCTCTTGCTTTTATTTTATAGACAAGCGCTGACCAATAAAAGAAATATAACATGTTAGTGTTTTTTATAAAATTGACAACGGATATAGTTTGGCATCTCCATGGAGACAAAAATATAAATAAAAATATTTTTTATTTGATTTAAAAATAAGGTATACAAATAGGTTTAGTCTAATATATATATATATATATATATATATATATATATATATATATGTTCAAACTTCAAGATATGACAGAAGATTATTTGTGTCGTACCCTAATGAGAGCGCGGCATCACGACGATCCTTCTCGGAATGGGGATTGATATCGGGGTCTTTGTTTTGTGAAAAAAAGAGTCGTCACCTAGTATTATGGTCACTAGAAAACCTAACTAGTCTTTCAGAGATTCTAAGGTAAGGGACTGGTTGCGTAAATGGAAGGTTTTAGCACCCCTAGTACGCCCTACCTAAGGTAAGCTGCTTGGTGTTTGGTTTGCCTATAATTGCTATGGGGTTGATGTTCTCTAATCCCATCAGTTCCCTAGGATAAGTCTGCTATGATGCACGGACTTGGGTTCAAAGTTTAAGAGAAAGAACCGTTAGCCACATGGATCATACCTTTAGATATGTCTATAGAGTGCCAAAGAGAAACGGTGTAGGTCTCTTGAAGTCTATGTTTGATTTGAAATAAATTTAGAATTTATGAATTTAGAGACAGCCAAGATAGATATCTAAGGAGATTCAATATGCTTAAGAGCTCATTTTTCCCTTAGTATTTCAAGTGTTCGCGACTCGTAAATCGCAAAGAAGAGAAACAAAAAAAAACCAAGTTAGAAATCTAAGGAAATTCAAGGTGCTTTAGAAATCCATTTTTGCCTTAGTATTTCATATTTTCATGACTCATAAACTGTGGAATCAAAATTTGAAATGTCCCCAATTATAATTGAGGCTTCTTTCAAGAATGTATAATTAAATTATTCTAAATAAAATTTTAGGCATAAATCTGCCCTTATGTTAAAAATAAACAAGTTGTATTCTTATTAACAATATTTTGGACATTTATCTTTCAAAGGTTTATTTGCCCTTATATTATTAAGGGATAATGACTTGTTATTCCTAGAAAAATATTTTTGATATTTATCACTCGGGGTTTCTTTATCCAAATATTAACAGTGAACAATAACGAATTATTCCCAATAATATTTTGAATATTAACCCCTTCGGGGTTTCTTTATCCAAACATTTGTAGTGAATAATAACAAATTATTCCTAATAATATTTTGAATATTAATCCATTTGGAATTTATTTATCCAAACATTACTAATGAATAATAACAAATTATTCCTAATAATATTTTGGATATTTACCCCTTTGGGATTTCTTTATCCAAACATTAATAGTGAATAAAAACGAATTCCCAAAAATAAAATTTTTATATTTTTAAAATATTGGCCAACACCCTTTGGAATTTACAAACATGTTGTAAAATCCAAGATGCAAGAAAATAATTTTTTTTATGTTTAAGAAATCCATGCTAAAACACATTTTTTGAAACCTCGAATATTTCTTTTTTGAAAAAAACAAAGAAATTCAAAATATGTTAGGATATTTGGCGTATGCAACACACAAAAACATTTTTTAGATTTTGATTAAAAACACTATTTATCACAACTATTACATGCAAACATCACAGTTGAAGCTAGCAAAATATCACAAGAATAAGTTCGTCACATGGGGGACCAAAGTCCTGATTGAACTCAAAACAACGGTTAATCGCAACAATTAAACACAAGCATCACAGTTAAGGTTATTAAACCATCACAAGAATAAACTTGTCACGTGGGGGCCAAAGTTCTGAAAGTAATATTTTAAACTCAAAATCCTACGCCAGTGTTGGTGCCACCACGACCCATCCTCTGTTGTTCTAAATTTTGAACACTGCCCTGCTCGTGAAAGGAAAGAAACTTGAGGGGCATACTTTTATCCTATGTATTAGAAACCAATGGCCAGCTATCTTGTTTTAAAAACAGGGAACGTGATCTGAGAGTCTAAAGAAAAACAACCCCTCCTGAAAAGGAAACTTCCCTCATGCCCTTTTTACTTTCTCCTCCCAAAACTTCCCTCACGTTATATACTTTCTTCACTAGCCAAAAGCTTTGTTTAAAAAAACAAAAACTTCTCCTCCTGTTACAGTCTGCAGCTCCTGATTGCAGAAAAAAAATGGAAGCAAGGTAGGATAGAGTGAAGTTAACCTCCTCTCTTTCGTTGTTTCCTATTATTTTTACTCTCAAACCTTCTTCTTGTTCTCTCGGCTCTCTCCCTTTCCCTTCCTCTTTGTTTTCCTTTTCTCTTCTATTTTTCGTTGTTTCCTCCCTTTGTCTCTTTTGTCTGTTTTTTTTGTGTTTACTCTATTCGTCACCCTTACTCTCTTTGTTTTCTCCTTTTCCCCCTCCGCATAAAAAAAAAAAAAACTGCACTTGCAAATTACCCCTATCATTCCTATGCAATGTTTCATGGAAGGGAGACACTCGAGCAAAGAAGTAATCAAAACCTTTAAAACTCAGTCTCTCACAACAACAGGTCAAGAAAAAAAACGCAGCTTTAACGTAAACAAATGATCCAAACTAAAAATCATGGAAGTAATAGTGGGCAAGCACAAACCTTTTGTTTAAACAAAAAAACTGAACATCTAGAGCAGAAGCAAGAAACAGGTTTTGAAAAAAAAAAAGAACCACACAAAAGATGCCAGGCTTAAATATAGCAAAGAAGAAAAAGACTAGAAACCATACCTGCGGATGCTGCTGGTTCGAATGTAGAAGATGAGGTGCAAACAGGGGTGAAAACCTTTGCTTTTCTGCCTTGGAAAACTAAAGAAAGCCTTCCTCTTTTTGCTGTTAAGAGTTTCTAGAAAACCCGTAGGTTTGGTGAACTCTTTTTGACAATGTAGGATAGACTGGAGATGATTTTCCCTTTCGTTAACTTTGTTTTTTTTTATGCTAGCTCTCTCTGTTCTTTACCCTTCTCTCCGCCTCCTCTCCTTTTTTTTTTCTTTTTTCACATATACCTAACAGCTTGCTTATATAGCCAAGCAAAAAACTGGAGACCTCTCACATGCCCCCTCATCCTAGCCGTCTCTATTAAGGATAAAATCTCAGCCCTTAGATGGTGTGAGGCTCATTTTCATGTCCTCTTCCACAGCTGGCATAGAGGAGGCGCAAAAACGTTCCCCTTGGACTGGAGCTTCTGCATTGCAGCTGCATATTTGGCGTGAAAAGAGGGGCTGTCCTGTGTACCAGGTTGCAGGATGCAAGGACGAAGGATTTCAAAAATACAGCAGCAAAAGGTTGCAGAGGAGGGAAGGGAATGCAGACAGGGTACAGTACCATGCTAATTATATTTCCAGGATGGGGCTATTCTCATAAGGCACCGTCTAGCTAAAAAAGTGAATTAATGTAAAAAGACAGACGGTGTCGTTTAGAAAGGCAGCACAAATGTAACTCATCGTGGCAGCCGTTCTGTCATTTTCTAATCCTATCCCTGTTTTTCTATTTCTTCCAAAACCCAGCCAAGTTTCTTCCAATTTTTATCTGCAATTAACTCCTTTATTTCAGTTTTTTCAATTCAGTCCTGCAAACTTGGGGGGCAAAATCCTTCTTGCAGCAGAACTTTTGCGGCAGAATTTTCACTTCCTCATTAGATATTCAAACGTGAATATCTTGAGCTTCTGATATCAAAATCAAGCGATTCAAAAACTAAAATTAATCTATGCGTGTAGGACTACAACTTTCATGAAGGATTCAAGGTGAGATAAAATCATTTTGAAGAACAGAATCTGATAGCAATCTGGTTGGTAAAAAGAGGTCTCCTAATCTGATTCAAAAACTGACAAATGTCGAGCATCCCGATATGACTGAGAGTATAATCTAAGAATAAAGATCAGCATAATCATGATGGAAGCAGAGCCTTTAGTGCAAAATTTGGGTCAGAATCCTGCTCGCGGCAGAATTCTCTATTTTCACGTTGAGATATTCAAATGGGGATATCTTGAGCTTCTAATATCGAAATCAAGCGATTCAAAAACCAAAATTCATCTACGTGTATAGGACTACAACTTTCATGAAGGATTAAGAATGAGATAAATTCATTTTGAAGTACAGAAACTGGCTGCAACCTGGTTGGTAAAAAATGATGTCCTGATCTAATTCAGGAAACTGAAGATGCCAAGCATCCTACTTTAACTGAAAGTCTGCCATAAGAATAGTGAGCCCTAGGACCCAATAAAGGTGTAGTTAAATTCTTTAACATGTCATGAGTGACAGAATATAGCCGGGATGGTCGGATATTGCACGAAACCAGATCAGAATCAAAGCCTAAGTTGGAACAAAAAATTACAACAACAGCAGAACCAGTTTTTTTTAGCGCAACTTCTGAGGGATTTATCCAACCTTAGAGACCAGATAACAAAGGAACGAATTTAGCATTTTAAAGACTCCTAATTAGCCTAAGAATCCTGACAATTTTGGCATCAACAGGGAAGGCTAAGGAGAGCAGATGCCAGCTGAAACATGGTCCAAAAAACATTTCCTTCTCCTTTGTTTTTTTGTCAATCTCCCAGCAACCTTGAACTAAACTCCTGCCTTCAATTTCAAGGGGATATACACCATCTCCATTAGCACGTATGGCTCAAAAAAATGAGTAACAACAATTTGTTTTCTTTGGTTGATGATTATGTGATATTGGTGTTGAAAGGTTTTTCTGGAGCTATACAGCATTATTGGCTTTAAGCTGAGCAGGCCAGATGAACAAATCTCAGTCTTTTGATTGCTCTGATGTGGATAAGATGCATGAGGTTTGAGTACATGATGCCAAGAAATCCTATCACAGAAGCTTATTGGAGGGATCTGTTGGATCTAGATTGAAAAAAATTAAAAAAACTTAAATGCCTGGAGATTTACAGTTACAATTGATGTTATTGTAATTTGTATTCATTTTGAAACAATAAAAGGAAAGCAAGAATAAAATGAACAGAGGTGGCATTTATAACTAGGTAAAGAAAGAAAGAGAGAACCCAACAAGAGCGAAGGAGATAAATGAAGGGAAAGACTGGGGTCCAACCCGACAGGAGGGAACTCCAAATCTTAGCTTGCCCTTGAGTTTTACTTACCAAATTGTCCTTATTCTTCTATAGAAACTCTTTGTTGAAATTTTATTTTTTCTTAATTAAAAGAAATTTGCCAAGAAATAACCCCTTACAGGAGAAATTATAGAGGATCCCTTTTAAAATCAAACAATTCCATCGAATTGAGTATTATTATATGTGTGATAGCATTTGCTATACCGGGAATATCAATGAGACTGATTATTAAAATTGCTCAAGATATCCTTTTTTAGCTTCTAGAATCTATTTTCTTAGTTCAAGATCCCTCTTGCTAACTAGAATAAAAGAATTAGTAGATCTGTTCTGCCCAAAATGGAAATGGGCTAGGGTTATGAACTTATAATCTATAATCGAGTTGATTCCATGATTATAAGTTCATTTCATACCGGACTAAACCAAAATAGGCTTATATACATTCTCATTATGAGACAAGGTCATTCGAGCGTATTTAAATAAAGACTATGTTTACGTATGGATCCCCCATTCACTACATTCCATTTAGGATTAGGAATAGGCGTAATCAGACTTGTTTTTTACGTATAACTCTCTCCTTATTTGGGTCAGAAAATACAAGATGACAAGATGTTAAAAAAAATATCCCTAATTCATGATGTGTTGCATAAGTTGTTAAAAAAAAATGTTGTTTATATATGCACAATCTTAATGCATTTCATGCATGTATTTTTAGAGGACAAGATGAATGATCATAATAATAATAATAAAAGGGTAATTTTCTTTAAATAATGAAACTTTTAGTATCATACAATAAACAAGTAGGTGTTCTTGTTTTAAGTAATACTCCACAAGATCCTAAATACACATCACATTGAATTCAAAAGGAAATTTTGAATGTCTTTCTTAGAAATGCACAATCTTCAATTTGTTGTGAGATTGGTGACACAACACTTTATTTGAAATTATTGATGAAGCTCGAGATGAATCCAAAAGACAACAAATGACCCTTGTTATTAGATTTGTTGATAGAAATGGATTTATACGAGAACATATTTTTTTAGATATAGTGCATGTCAAAGATAAAGTTGCTTTAACTCTTAAGGAAAATATTTTTTCTATTTTATCTCACCACAATCTTGATATTCGAAATATTAGAGGTCAAATGTATCACATTGCTAGTAATATGTGTGGAAAGTGAAATGGTTTGCAAACTTTATTCATTAAAGATTGTCTTTATGCATATTACGTTCATTACTTAGCCCATCAATTACCATTGGCTCTTATTGCTGCAGCTAGAAAAGTATTTCGTGTTCTTCTAATATGAATACTTGTTCTTCTAATATGAGACGATCTTGCCATAATAAAAATTTAATAACAATTAAGCATCACTATCAGGTTGATAAATTTACGGTTATTATTGATCAACAACTACAAGAGCTAAATAATATATCTAGTGAGCAGACAACCGAGCTTTTTATGTGGAGCGCAACTTTGGATTCTAAAAATACCTACAAATTATTTAGTGTTGAAGATATATGTAGGTTTGTTGATAAGTTCTTTCTTGAAATTTTTTTTGAGATTCCAGTTGCAGCATTATGACATACCCAATCTTCTAGAGTTAAAGAATCTATCATCGATTGTTGATTTACGCCATAGATTGGTAGAAACTAGAAAATCAATAATTTATCCATTAATTGACAGATTGATTCGACTTATTTTGACTCTTTTTATTTTCCTATTTCAACAATAACTACTGAACGAGTTTTCTCAACAATGAAAATTGTTAAAACAAGATTTTGCAATCAAATAGAGGATAATTTTCTTGTAGATTATTTGTTTGTTTATATAGAAAAAGAAATCGCTAAAAGATTCACAATAGTCTTGATAATCAATGATTTCAATTTCATGAAAGAACGACGAGCACAATTAAAATAGATATGTAAGAATCTTTTTATATTATTATTTTTTTTTACTTTATTTTGAGAAATTTACCAAATATAAATAATGTTTCGTTTTAGTTAATATTTCTTATACGAAGACCAACAAAAATAAAATGGTGAAAGCATTATAAAAATAAAATTAATTTCATAGTTTTAATTTAATTTGGTGTCGCTCTTAGCCTCTTACACTGAGCAAATATCGTTTTACATTTATAGTAAGTTATTTGAACAAAACTAAACCGTGCAGTCTTTTTTACATGGGACATTAAAAAAAAAAGAAGGTCTTCTTGCATTAAGATTTGGCCCCCTACAAAATGATTTTAGCTCCACCCTGCTGAGGACTTTTTCTTGCCCAACACACACACACACACACACACACACACACACACACACAGACAGAGCAAAACTCTAACGAAACTGAGACATCACTTTAAAAGGAAGGGAAAGAAAGATGACCAGCAAAAGACATAGGGGTGTTCGATGGCTTTCTGTTTCTAGTCCACCCTATGCAGAGGTCCAAATTTCTCAAAGTCATTCGTGTATGGTTGTTTTTGCTGCTTGGTTTGTTTTTAGTGCTAGAGTCCACTACTAAAAAATAAAAAGCAAAAGCATTGAAATACTGCTTTTGCTATTGCAATTTTTGCCGTGGAGGATTGTACTCCATAGCAAATATAAAAATAGAAAAAAAAAAACAAAAAAGCACACACACACACACAACACATTAAGCACTGTTCGCCTCTTTTGTATCATTAATGTATTCTGATTTTTTGTTTTCAGGAAAAAATCTTTAATTTTGCTCCATTTTTTTAAAACATATTTTTATTCCTTAATTATTTGTCAAGAAAAAATCTAGAAGATAAGAGATCACAACAATAGCAAAGGGCATCCCATAAGCTGTTGCTATTCATAGGCAAACCATGTAAGTTTAGAGCCCATTTAGACAGTAGTTTCATAAATTTTTTTATTTTTAGATTATTTTAATATAATGTTAAAAATAATATTTTAAAAAATATTATTTTAATATATTTTCAAGCGAAAAACACTTTAAAAAATTATTGCTACCATTATCTCAAATACTCTTATAATATTATACTTAGAACTTATTTGAGAGTTGATAAAGATTGTGTTTTAAAGTGATTTTTGCTTCAAAATATATTAAAATAATATATATTTTTTATTTTTTAAAATTTATTTTGCACATCAATATATTAAAATAATTTTAAAATAATAAAAAGTTAATCTAAAGCAAAACAATTGGACCGCACTCTGACGTAAACCCTTAACCATCTTCTTTTTTCCGATGGAAATAATCGAATAAAAGTTGAAAAAGAAAAGGAGAAATAAATGCAGATAAGGACGGAGGCATCGTAGAAAGCCAAAGCCATCAACAAACCACTTGACTTTGAGCGAACAAAACATGGATGGAACTCTAGAAAGAGCACTGTTGGTGTTATTTGGCCTTGGTCGGCATTTGCAACCTGTGCACATCAAACTTGGAGTGAGAGAAAAAGAAGAAAATATATTATTTTTTAAGAAAAAATAAAATAAAAAACCGTGTTTGGAAACTATTTGTCCACGTCAGCCATCAATTTCCCGAACTAAAAAGTTGTGGGTCCAGATTCATTCTCCGTGGCCCACTTTCACTCACCCTGTGAACATGCAGGTAGCAACTAGCTAGCTAGAGGGTCCATCAAGCAACGAAAGCAATATAACGTCACCAGACACCAGCTTCTTCTTTATCTCAACTTTTTCATCGATCTTCACGAGAGCTGCAAGGAGCCAAGGAGGGTGTTTTTTTTGGCATATTTTATGGACTGCCCATTCATCCATGTTGACTGGATCGCCTCTTCTTATTTAGTGCTACTGCTGCTGGTAAATTCACGGAGCACAATCCTGCAACTTGCTGCTACAAGTAGTCAAGTGCTGGAGGCCATTTGATGCTTGTTTTTTGTTTGTTATTCAAGGTTCCTTGCCTTTCTTTAATAATCTTGCATTCAATTTACTGTTTTTCCATCTCTTGAAACGCCCCAGAGGCCACAAAAGGGC
>Ga0307510_10011861_pt1 | contig 10338 bp, 16 predicted proteins | sample 12_EM_MG_FD_207224 | JGI IMG/M metagenome (GOLD analysis project Ga0307510, IMG submission 207224) | Populus trichocarpa ectomycorrhiza microbial communities from riparian zone in the Pacific Northwest, United States - 12_EM | ecosystem: Host-associated > Plants > Roots > Unclassified | place...
AAGGAACAGCACGTCGAGCGCCTTCTCCAGTACGGGAGACGGCTTGTAGTTCTCCTGGCCAAGGTGATCCATCTGGTACAAGAATCTATGGGCAAACGCGTGTCAATAACCGGGAGCGTGTAAGAGCACGAGGGACGACGCACTGTCCAGTATAGGAGAGGCCCGCAGGCGACATGACGAATTCACGACCCTGGCGGATACGATACGCCATCCTGTATGTAACCAGTTTTAGCTGTAGCTATGTCTCACTGTATGCGTCGCGTAAGACACATACGCGGCGAGCGTTGTGGCCTTCCCGATGATCCTGAAGATCTGCCTATCCATGTTTGCAAGCGAGGACTTGTCACCTTGCGTAAAGAGCTTCTGCCCTAGATGTGGACAGAGTTCACTGCGGACCATCCCCATGGGCATAATCGAAGGGGACACGTACCTTGCAAGGAGGGGTTGGCTTCGCTGTAATACGAACCGAGGTAAGCGAACGCGCTCGTGAGGATCGCCATCGGATGCGCGTCATATCTAGCAGAAATGCAAGCACCCACGACCACACGCGAATCAGCATTCAAAAAAACAAAACACGTAAGATTCATCTGCTGCGACGGAGGAGGAGAAAGCGCACCGGAAAGAGCGGAAAAAGATCTCTGCGTCCGCGTGGACAAAAGTGTGCGACAGGACCTCGCCCTCGAACATCCTCAGCTGCTTCGCGGTGGGCAGCGTGCCGTAGATGAGCAGGTAGGCCGTCTCGAGGTGGGTCGAGTGCCGCGCGAGCTGCTCGATCGGGTAGCCGCGGTAGCGCAGGACGCCCGCGTCGCCATCGATGTACGTGATCTGGCTCTGGATGACGGCCGTGTTGAGGAAGCCCTTGTCGGACACGCGGAGTCCCTTGGGCGTCTCGTTCTCGACACGTTCCCCCGGTTTGAGCGGGGCGGCAATCGCCTTGAAGGAGGACGCCGCGACGGTGTTATCCTTGATCCTGTGTGTGTCCCATCGTCTCAGCCTGACTCTGCTTTCGCTACTGACTGCACCCCCAGCCGCCGTCGAAAGGCGCCGATCGATGGCGACGTACGGAATATTGTATGACTTGCCCGTGCGGTTGTCGCGAACGGTAAGACTCTCGTCAAGGGCGGCATTGCTTTCTGCTGGGCGGCCCATTCTAGATCTTGAAGACTTGGCGAAATAGAGGTGAGGGATCACTTGCGGGGTTAGCGGCGGGTTCGAGGCCTCAGCTTCGCTTTTAAATAAACGCTGGGCCCCGCGAGATGACCCGTCCGAGGGATCAACCGACCGGGACGGTTGTTTGGGCGTTTGCCATCAATTTCACGTGTTTCGGAACAACAACAACCTTCACATCACAGGACGGCTCTGCTCGCTTCACCGGCACAACTCAGATGGAGACGGTGTGAAAACATTAAATATAGAATCGAATACGGTATGCAAAATATCACAAATACAGCCCCTCAGGCGTACCCTCGTTCTTCTGGTACAGCACCTAACGACAGCACATCAGCGTCTGTTCAAATCTGCAGCTTAAGTCAAGAATGACCAACCTTTTCCCGTGCTGTTGTAAAGTCGGCCTTGTTCACCCTCATTCGTCGCTCCCGTAATGCCATCAAACCAGCCTCCGTACAGATTGCCTTGATGTCTGCCCCGGACAAATCATCTTTCGCCATGACATACTCTTCCAGATCGACATCCTCTGCCAAACTCATGCGCGATGTATGTAACCTGTATAAAGGATCCATTAGGAGACCGCAAGATGGCCGCGATAATACAACTAGACAAACCGGAAGATATGACGCTTTGTCTTGACGTCCGGCAGAGGGAACTCGATCTTCCGGTCAATACGCCCGGGCCGAATTAGCGCTGGGTCAAGAGACTCGATCTTGTTTGTGGCCATTATAACCTTGACGTCTCCTCGAGTATCGAAACCATCCAGTTGGTTCAACAACTCTAACATCGTTCGCTGGATCTCGCGTTCACCGCCCGATGTCGAGTCGTACCTGCAAGGCTCTCAGTACCACACCAGAGTAAATAATGCCGGGCAACCGTACCGTTTCGTACCAATGGCATCAATCTCATCGATGAAGACTATACTTGGCGCATGCTCCTCGGCCACGCGGAACAACTCGCGCACGAGTTTTGGTCCATCGCCGAGGTACTTTTGGATGAGTTCGGAGCCTACGACCCGTAAAAATGTGGCAGACGTCTGATTTGCCACGGCCTTGGCCAGGAGGGTCTTGCCGGTCCCAGGAACACCATACAGGATGACGCCTTTTGGTGGTTTGATTCCCATCTCTTCGTAGAGTTCAGGATGCGTCAACGGAAGTTCCACGGATTCCTGGGAGTGGGCGCATCGGCAACCGAGACGGCGTACTCCGAGGAGAAACGCACCTTTATTTCCTGTATCTGAGCCTCGAGTCCGCCAATGTCTGCATACGTTTCTGTTGGCGCCTTGTCAAGCTTCATGACGCTGACCATGGGGTCTGCGTCATCCTGCAGAACTCCGACGACCGCTTGGTTCTTGTGGTGTAATAACACAGTTCCTCCAGGTTCGAGAAGATCCTTGTCGACAATACTGAGGATAGAAACATAATACTCCGGCCCTGACGCAGTGCTAATGATGGCGTGTTCGTCGTCGATGATCTCCTCCAAGGTGCCGACAGCTAATGGGCTTCCACGGAGTGCGTCCACCTGACTTAACTCGTCTTCGTTCTTCTCTTCCCTGGTGCTCTCAGGTTTGAGACGTTCTTGATTCTGGATGAATTCCTCTTCGAGCAAGAGGTAATCCTTGATGCGCTCATTCTTGAGCAGCTTGAGACGACAGCGAGTGGTCGGGAACACAGCAGGTAGCTTCGTTGCAGCGTCGGGTCCCCGTTTCTTCTTCTTCCCAACTCGCGTGGGTAAAGGCGGCTCCCATTTCTTCTTCTGTGGTTCCTCCTTCCCATCCTTTCCGTCCCGCTTGCCTCCTCCACCTGGCCCACCAGGGCCGCCAGGCAGACCGGAAGGATATTGTCCCTGTATACACAGCTAAACAACAACTCACGGGTAGACAACGATAAACTTACCATTTAGGATATCTTGTGGGTGAATGAAGAGTTGAGTGTAAAGGTCACAGGTGTGCTTCAAGGTGCACCGACTTGGAACGCGACGCGTCAGTCCTGTGCTGACTAAGAAAAATTAAGCGCCGGAAATTCTCCGTCTCCGCCTAATTCCTGATTACCGTAATCGACCTGAGCAATTACAGGCAACCATCCTGCAGCGATGATGGCATCTACTCCCCAAACAGCGACAAACCAGTTCATCCCAGCAGGTTTGTGACCACCGTCCAACGATAAATAAAAAAAACCTAACCTGTCCTTTTTCCTAAAGATGATAGCGACGACGACTTGAATGACGAGGATATCCCCAGCTTCGGCGCTGGGACCCCGCTCCTCCCCACCCAGGACAAGGGCAAAGCACGCTCCCCGCAACATTCCGACAGCCACCCTCCCCCCGTCGTATCCGGAACTATCAATTCACCAGGCAACGCACCGAGAAGCTCCGCGCGTCAAAGTTTTGGCGGAGTGCAGCTAGAGACGCGGTACGCGTCCGCCGTCTCTCATCTTAAGCGCGTCATTATTTTCCTTACCGGACGCTTCCTTCCCCTAGTTCTGGTGGAATAGACACTCTCGATGAGCCCGTCACGGCGACCATTGTATGTCTGTCGGCCGAGATGTTCTGGCAATCCCTTTGGGTATGGCTCGCTGACACGTTGCACAGGGCCGCGATCTATTGTCAATATACAACAAACTAATCCAGGTGTTGTATCCTATACGAAAAGGCGCCGGAAGGGAGGTTCTCAGGTCTGTGCCCGCCCACAGGTGTCACGGATGCAGCGAGGCTGATATGTGTCGAAGGGATTGGGACCTTTGGGGACCACTCATCCTGTGTTTGATGTTGGGCATCCTCCTCAGTGTTAATGTCAGTGCATTTTTGTCTCACTTCCCGTACTTTCTAATTACTTTGGTCACACACAGGCTCCAAAGTCCCAGTCGCTAGGTGTTTTCACCTCTGTCATCGTGGTCGTATGCGTCGGCGCCTTGGTAGTGACCATTCAGGCAAAGGTGAGCACTGGCTTGCGTCGTAGTCGTAATCCTTTGACCCAGTCTTCTGCTTCTTTAGCTCCTCGGTGGCCGGGTGTACGTCCCTTCCAGTTTCATTGATTATCTTATTCTGATAAAAGTTCACAGGTCTTTTTTCCAAGGACTCTGTGCCCTGGGCTACTGCGTGGCTCCATTGGACATCGCTGCTCTTATCTCTTGCTTTGTTCGCACTATGTATGTTCGTGCTCCCATAGCCATTCTTGCCTGGGTCTGGTGTATATGGGGTGAGCGAGGGATTTACCCTCCATCGGCAAAGCACTGACGTCTCCTCTTCAATCAAAGCTTCGGCTAATTTCCTTGATGGGACGAGAATAGAGGCTCAACGCATTCTGCTCGCTGTTTATCCATTACTGTAGGTAAACTCCGCCGTCTTTTGAGATGTCCTCTGATGTACGCGCACAGGTTGTTTTACTTCATTTTGGCATGGATGATCCTCATCCAATAATCACACCCGTGTTTCGTATGTTGTAGTCAAAGACTTTAGTCGGGTACCGAGAATGCAGAATTCTCAAGCTCTCACCGTCGCCTCATAATTGAATCGTATCGTCTCCTGTTCATAAGTAACTTAACAGTACAAACTACACACTTCTAAGTCGCACTGCCGAAGATCTTGTAGCGACGCCCAATGCTCGGCCCAATCTCGTCATATTGTGCCTTGGTATGGCAAGAGGAGTAGAACTCGGGCTATATGTTGGTTTCAGCCACCATTCGCACCGTCGCAGGTGTTTACTCACGAGTGAGGCAAGGAGCGAACCACCGAACCACACCGCATATCTCTGCCGTTTGTGGGAAATGACATCGACATCGACACCGGACGACTGTCATAGCGCGATGAGTGCGCCGAAGTTCAAAATGCTGCAGCACACTGACCTTCTGTGCGCTCCCGCTTGAGATAGCACTCGCCTCTAACCGACGGTCGACGAGTTGTTTCAGATCGCGCTTGAGTCGCTGACCGAAATGCTGGAACATCGTCGATCCACCCGAGAGCACGATGTTCTGCGTGAAAGTTCGTTCATAAAGGGAAATGAGGGAAAAACAACCGTAAATGCGAGAACGGACCTTGTACAAGCCACGGCGAACGTCGATGGGCGAAGCCTGAATGGTGCTGTCGACGATCTCCGGGAGTGGGGTCAAAAAATCGGAAGAGTATATTTCTGGATTGAAGAAGATTTCAGGGGCGAGGAAGCGCTCGTATCCAACGTCGACCGAGTATTGCTGTCGATGAAAGTGAGCCGCCGGTGGGGTATTCTATCAGGCAGACACAAAAATCGTACACGACCGGTCACCGAATGCTCGCCATCGAACCGCTCGAAATACTTGTAGGGCTCCGTGTCGTACTTTCTGAACTCCTTGACGATGTCCTGACACACGTACGTGTAATTCTCCTTGACCTTTCCGGCGACCTTCAGCTGGTCCTCGGGCGGTACCTGTGCCATCTCGCCGCGCTCTCGCATGAGATTGAGCACGAACTGCGAGATGTCCCGCCCGGCTATCGGGATGTGTTTGATGGCGCTCCCGATCACGTAGCCCTCGGCGCAGGGGATGACATGGGTCACGCCGTCGCCCGAGTCGATGACCGTGCCGGTGAGCGTGCGGTCGGTCACGCGGTTCGAGGACCAAGACGCGGCGAGGGCGAGCACGGCCTGGACGGCAATGTACAGCCCTTGAATGTTGAACGACTCGAAGAAGATTTCGGCCGTTTGCTCGCGATTCTCCGGGGGGTTCAGCGGTGGTTCGGTCTATGCGAGCCAGCATGTGCACGAGGGAAGGGGAAAAGGAGATCAGGTGAGGGGGTCACGCGGACATGCATATAGAACGGATCGTCGTACGGACCAGAAGGAAATAGTGGTCCTCCGGCTCGGCGCGGAGGTACTTGAAGATCGTCTGTTCCCAGTAGCGTTCCATGTAATCCCAGTTGTCGATCTGACCATGGCGGATCGGGTAGTAGACACCGTATCCTGGTGTCTTGGCATTAGCGAGCGCTTCGTCACCGATAAAGAAGTCGAGGTCCTCGACCCCGCGCTTCGAGGCGAGATGCCCAGGCTTTGCTGGTACTGAAGGTCCCGATCTGCTCGACTGGGCGGGAGACCCACGAGTCGCGATGGCAGTTGGGAATACGCTGTCAAAAGAGCGAATGAGCGAAGGGCGGTAGGGTAGGTAATACTAGGCGGGATGCATGCTCACAAAGACGGGTCTGAATTTCCAGCAAACCTGGACGCGTCGAGATGATTGATAAGTCCGGAAATCGATGAGGAGCTATATATGTGCAACATGCGTACCCTACTTTTGAATAACCAGTTCCATTGTCGCATATAATGGGTGCAAGAAGCGACATTTTCTTATGCAGGGTTGCAGTGAACTACTCTGATTATCCTTCAAATCACGCCCTCAAGCGCAGCCGTTTTGTTTAGCTCTATTGACCCGGGTAAGCGGCCCGGAATGCTACGCATTATTACATAAAGGATATCATAAGAATTAGATGCAGGTTAGGCAGCTATCAGACGCTTCCACTTCCTAAAATTGGCCCTTCTTCCCTCGCGATAGCGTCTTTGGCCTGTCAAGCGGTAAGTCGTGCACCCCGGGCAAGTGAGGGTGATTTAAGCTTTACCTCTTCAACTAAGTCATCATCGACGTCCGGAAGTGACTCCACCGTCTCTCCATCGAGCGGTATCACCTGCCATCTCGTAGGCGGATTCTCGATATAAAGACAAAGATCAGAGGGCAAATCCGCGCCATGTTCCGCATTGAATGATTCACGAACTAATCGCTCCTCTAAGAGATCGTCCAGTGAATGAATCAATGGGCAGGGTGTTGAAGAGACAAAGACATACCATCTGACATGGCTTCCAGCTGCGTCATCATGCTACGTACGATGTTCTCGGATGCTTCTTTATACTGCCGCCGTCGAGCGATTTCTACGAGTAATTTTCCATATGAAAACCGATAGGCATTGAACTGCCGTATGAGATCCTCAATGGCAACAAGATTCTGGTGAAGAGCGCTAAGGCGGTTGTTACAATCTGCCTTATGGGTGCACGCGAATTAGAGTGACCGCTGATAGGTAAGTCAGGGCAACAAACCTCAATCTCGTCTTGCCGACGTAGCATATCATCCATGATATCGCCTAATTTCTCGAGGTCTTCGAGAGTCCTTCGGTGTTTTTGCAGATATTGCCGAGATGTTTGCTTGGCCGATAGGAGCTCTTCACTTCAGACCAGATCAGGGTTATTGGAGGCCATAGGTAAGTAAGCAAAAACATACAGGCTTCGTTCCACGACGCTCCAAGCATCTTCCAACTCGGAAAGGATAGCGGGAAGCTCTTCAGCATCTCGCATCATCTCTTGAAACGCGCCTGAGTCACTACGTAAACGCACGAGGCACGAGACCACATACCTTGGATGTCGTCTTCGGAAAACTTCTCACCAGCTTCACTCTCCCTCAGCGCAACTTCCATCTTCTCAAAGTGCTCTGCCAAGCCCTCCAACTGGTTTGCCATTTCTGTAGTCCAGTGCTCCTGTGTAGATAGTGTTTTCTGGACATCCACAATTGGCTTGTCAGGTGGCAAAGCTTCGCGAATAGCACGCAGAGTTTCTTGTAATGTCGCGGTGTAGCTAGCCATTACCGCAAGGCTATCCTGTAGCGACAAGATCAATTGAGTGGGAATTGTTGATGCTGTTAGCTCACTTCTAGTCTGTTCCGCTCCGATTCTATCGTCTCGAGGGCATCCTCGATTGTGCGCTCATCCACGAAGTCGCGTAATGTCTTCCAGCGGCTCTTGTCTTTCGCCTTTCTGAACTTCTTAGATGCGCTCATAGCACTGCCGCTACTGTGGCGGATAGTAAGGGTAGGGCTACGATCCGGTGCTGCGACATCCTGTGGTTCCTCAGGGTCGGACTCTGAGGAAGGGTTGAAGAATATCGACGAGCCAGAGGCATTTTCGTGAAAGCCGGGCGGTACGACATGAGTGCCTAACGATTCAAGTATCGCATCAAGCGTATCGGTGTTTCGAGATCGAGAAGAGTCCCAAGCCTAGGCGAACATGAGGACACCATATGTGGGAGTTAAGGAGGACGCACCTGGGTTTGTTTCTCCAGCCTGGCCCGTCGCTCCTCGATGAGCTCTGCCACTGCAGCGGCGAGCTACGTATCGTGAGCTACACATACGATGAAATGTACGAGTTGGTCATGCCTTGAGTTGTTCAATTACCGCATTGCTAATCCACTGAATCTTGGCGTTAAGAGCCAGAAGATCCGTGACTTCCTTCGCCGAGGACGTTGCTGTCGCGTTGGCACGAGAGCACAGTGCCTCTCCCTGTTCGAGGGCCTTCCTCGACTGAAGGACTAAAGAGATAAGATGAGGTTGTTCGCCGCGATCTACAGGAGAGGACATGGCGTTACCAAAGAGAACCAGACCAGCGCGAATTCCGAAATCGGACGCGTTTGGCACTGTGCCGCGCGACTTTCCGTTCTTGGAAAACGGGAATGTCCTCACGTTATGTCCGTCGAATCGTGACAGCAGGCACGGCATCGTGGACACGGTTCACGACTCGGACTCGGACTCTGCCTTGTACTCTATGGCAGATTATCTCAGTGCTCGTGTTCGTGGTCGTAGCGAGTCGGTAAACACAGATGCCTCTAGCACGACTGTCTCTCCGCTTCCCACACCCGGGCCAATTAGCAATACCAAACTGACACCCCTCATCGGCATGAAATTCCCGACCAATACCATCTTGAAATCTCACGGAAGACCTCCCTGGTATTACCTGGGCTGTGCTCCTGAGGATCGAGAAGTCCTGAGTGTGTTTTGATGTAGGTATGGAGAAAATGGCCAGTCTGTATCCCCGGCCTTTGTCGTTGCAATAGCTGGTGCGTAAATACCTTCCCGAAACTTGACCACCCAAATCTAACATCCTTTGCAGGCGGGTCTTCCAGCGGAAAGGTTTGCGGATTGGGATTCGTACTCCGTTCCCTATTGGACCTTATATTCTGCACAGACCCATGTCGCGCGCCAGATCGTGCGTTCCCTTGGTTCTATTCCCACTGTTGTCATCATGTCGCAGGTTCTCACCTCATACAACTGTTAATATGTCGCGTAGTTGACGTCTGTCTATGACCTGTAGGATAGTTTCTACAAGAAGCACACTCCCGAGGAGGTTGCGCTTGCATTCGCTTCACGGTTCGACCTTGACCACCCCGACTCTATTGACATGGACCTATACGCAGCCGTTAGTGCTACTATCGTATATTCTGGGAAGCGGCTGATTATCGAGCGCCTCACCCTCGCTGCTGCAGTGTCTTGCCGATCTCAAGAACCTTCAGCAAACAAATATCCCCGTTTACTCGTTCCAAGAACACCAACGCTTGGATGAGACCAAGTACTTGTACGGGGCAACCATCATCATAGGTATAGTCTTGTCCTTGCATGGTAAACCCACGCTACAGAGTCTTTTCAGCGGAGGGTATTCTGGCTCTTCATGACCCTGAGATGCGAAAATTATATGACCTCAAGGTTGCTAGCTGCTCGTGGAGATCGTCTTCGTCGGTCACTGATGGCAACCCGACAGATCTTCGTCCAAGCTGACTCTGATCTCATGCTCGCGCGTCGCATAGCACGTGATACCAAAGAGCGAGGACGCTCGGTAGACGGCATATTGGAGCAGTAAGTCCTCCCCAACGACCCCCCAAATGCTGGATCTCACGTTAGAAGGTATCTTCGCTACGTCAAGCCATCCTACGACAATTTCGTCCTCCCGAGTTCTCGGCATGCCGATATAGTGCGTAGCTGTTTTCAAAAAGTGACATATCACATCCGACTGATCAGCGCAGATTGTACCCGGAAAAGACAATGCCGTGGCCATCGAGCTCATCTCCACGCATATACAGAGGCAGCTCGAATATCGTTCGCGTCATTTCCGCCGGAAGATGGCCGAATCGCTGTCCCTGAAGCCAGCGATATCCAGGGAACCTCTTCGAGAACCGAGCATCGAGGAACTGGGACTGACAGTTGTGGAACAAACGCCACAGCTCAAGGTGGCGTTCATTTTGGCTGGAGTGAATGCTGTATTAATGTCGTGCAGGGTATTTACACCGTCCTACGCGATCGGACATCGACCCGACAAGATTTCATCTTCTTCACTGATCGTTTGGCAACTATACTGGTTGAACGGGCTATGGAAGAGCTTCCCTATGGAGAAGTTACC
>Ga0307510_10011862_pt1 | contig 10337 bp, 12 predicted proteins | sample 12_EM_MG_FD_207224 | JGI IMG/M metagenome (GOLD analysis project Ga0307510, IMG submission 207224) | Populus trichocarpa ectomycorrhiza microbial communities from riparian zone in the Pacific Northwest, United States - 12_EM | ecosystem: Host-associated > Plants > Roots > Unclassified | place...
CACGGGGTTCCAGCACGCTGCAAACTTAAACGCCAGTTAAGGAGTCGAGTACAACTTCGCCGTGGTTTTCGCGTGCCGCCGGTGTCGAGAAAAATGATGGTTCATGGTTAACATGGTTCACTGTGCGGTGTCATGCGCACCGGCCCGGTGTAAACCTTTTTAGGTAATGCCTGCTACGGCCTCCGAGCGGGCGTTCCTGAATTTCTTGCAACGTGACGTCACAGTGTACACCCCCTGGACGTAGCGACTACGTCAAATCCGCTTCCCGTATACAGTAGTTTTGAAAAAAATTAAATTAAATTACAGCAGCGAAAATTTAAAACACTCGGCATGCATGTTCCACGCAATAACCTTCGTACAAGCCAGGACGCGGTACCAGGAAATTGAGGGCGCAACCACGGGACATAGGAGAGCCAGCGAAATATGAGCAAGTCGTCGCGGTTGGACCCCAGCGGTGGACGGTTGATGCACGTTGCCTCGTTTCCCACTGGCTTGGCGCCCAGGAATCGATCTGTATCGCATCCAAATTCGACGATGGGGGACTGCCGCAGCGGTGATCTCGATCCTGATTATTCTGTGGATGTGAATCTAATCCTCAAGTTGTGCTTTGGCCGCCAATCTGGCAAGCGGCAAGAGAGAAAACCCTTATATAGAAGTTTGCAGGAAGCTGCACTGAAATTTTGTTTTACCATGACTGCTCACCCGCGTGTGAAGAAGAGACACAATACATCTGACACCGGGTGCACGAAAATTCAAGTCCTTGGTGGTCGAGTCGCGTGTACGGTATATGCACACTGCGGCCCCCTTTTCTGTTGATGGGGGCGTCCTGTGGCGGCGTCGAGTCCCAACTCCACTATTGGTTGTGGCGATACGCCGTATCATGCATCATTGCGTGAGCCATCCTGTGGGGCCCGTTGTTCCGGGCAAGGTTCCGGGTTGGGAGCAGAATTTCCTTTTTTAATTCCTTTTTTTCTGCTAGTTGGTTGATGTGCATAAGAGAAAAGGGAAGGAGGTGCCATTTATGTAAGTTACCCCATAGGGCTATGTCCATGAAGCGCAATCTTTCCCTTTAGTGACACCCCTAATTTTCATATCCGTTTCAGGCACTTGACACTGGTAAAACCCTCGTACAGTATATAAAATGCCCGGCCAGATATGCGTTCTCATCTTCTCTTGTTGCCCTCTTATTTCTGCTCTAGCTCACTACTCGGTACTTATCTTTCGAAACTTCTTGTCAAGTCGCGTTTTAGAAATGAACGCGTCCTCCCCCTTCTCACTATCGCATGCAAGTGATGCAACAGGCTCCGGCAAACCCTTCAACGATTCGGTCAGTCATATGGACGTCTTTCATGCACACAGTAGTGACATCTTTTCTCGACAGCAGTCACTCCCTTCTCAGCAGTGTCGAGTTTCGCGCCACCAATGTCATTCCGAGACCGACGTTGGATTGGTCGCCGCCCAGCCCTCCTTCTCAAGTGAGACTGCGGTGAAATGTCAGAAACGACCGCAAAGCCCACAACACTGCGTCATTTCTGTCCTACCCTCTCCTGGTTCTGCGACGTTTTTAGCCGACCGAGGGTTCTGCTCGGCTCGCTCTGCTACTAGTCCCAGCTGGCACCGCGCTCTTGCAGAACCATTGCATGCAGCAGCAGACCCGACCCGGATAGCAACACGAGGTGGGCCCGTTCCCTCTCATCGTTGAGAATCGGCCTAGTTGAGCTTTATTCGTTCAGTTTTGCCTCCGATGACAGCTAGGGATGCATCCCTAGTCGTGCAATACTCCTCCACTCCTGGAAATCCATCCACCGGCAGGGGTGCCACCCCAGATGCTGAGCTTGGATATTTTCGTTCTACGACGGCTACCGACACAGCCCAGAAAGAATTTGCAAATGGAATGTACCAGCCACAGCCACCCGCAAACGTGACCGAGGCCAGAGAGAATGCCAGGCACATGGCCGACGGTTTGAATGGGGATGTCAATGCAAAAGCTATCCTCAAACTTGTCAGTTCTTATTAACTCACCCTTTATTGATTTTCATGTTGATTTTCTTGAAAGGCTGGTCTTTTCTTCCCAATTATCGCGTCATTTATCGTTGAAGGCTACAAAAACTTGTCCTCTGGTTTCTGGGACCGGACGCCATTTTCTACTTGCCAAGCCTCTAAGGAACTCGCAGGCTACGCGGCAAGTGGTACATTCGTCCCACTGAAGGCCTCAGCGACTCCACTCCCCACCCCAATTGTCTGTTTTATTGTTATGCTGCTGATGAGCTTTGTGCTCTGTATCGCGTCAGTGCTTATCACTACATTTAAGCGGCAGTGGGCGCACAAATACATCTGGCTTCCCCAGGTCGGGATTCTCCTCTCTGTATTGTTATTTGTTGCCAGCCTAGTATTACCTTTTTTCATGATCAACATGAAGGTGGCGATCGTCGTCTCAACCACGATCGGACTTATTGTCATTGTGTATTTAATGCTGACAATTCTTACTTTTGTCGACCGCATCTTCAAGTATCGTACCCCATTGTCTAGCGTGTGGTGGTCTAGGAGAGAGCGACAGGGATATATATGACACAGTACGTCTACAGTGTCCCGGTAACTGCTCGTAAACCTTACTGCCCTCACGTTACAATATCACAATACGCTGCTGCTACCTCGCTTTCCTACTTTTGTCCTGTCTTGAATGTACAGTTGGAGGATCACTGACTACTAACTGTATTTGCTGTACTTCGTTCACGTGTCTCATTCACTCCTATGGTGAACATGAATAACCCATAGTACATCTGCGCGAAGGCCCATCTCAGGCTTTTGTAATGTAGGCACTTGGTCTATGTGCGAGTTCGAGGATTATCCCAAGATGTGAGAGAGAGGAGAGAGGGTGTCTGTGTGTGTGTCTCTGTGTGTGTGATGGCTCCGTGCGAGCCACTTGAACGATCTGGATGAGACGAGAAGAGACAGAAAGAAAAGGGGGAAACGCAAACGCAGAACCGGTGGCACTCGTTGCCTGCCCGGGAGATTCTCGGGGCTCGTCTGCCGCTTGTCTGAGGCTTCCGGTGCTGCGTGCGGATCTATATAGTTCCAAGACTATAAACTTACAGCCTAGACTACTTATCTTAACAACGAAGGTGAGGGGCATTGTGAAAAATGGAGTTGACAGCCAGAAATGCGTACTCACTAGTACTCACTGCCCTGTGGTGTCGGGCGTGTCAGGCAAGGTGGTTGGACGTGTTGGCGATGGGGAAAATAGGCCATTCCGAGGCCAACGCATATGCTATTGTTACACTTTCATGTGTGTAGTTCGGGAAACTGAGCAGGAAATGCTCCATCGTTTCCTCCTTGTCTCCGCATGCTGGGCTCCTTGGAGTATCTACCCTTCTCATTCGCTTAAGGTATTGGTTGACTGGCGCAACATAGGCGCCTAGGCACTTGGTCTACATGCGAGTTCAACGTTCAACCCTTGAGCTTGAACGCCCAAGGGTTGTCCCAAAATGTGAGAGAGAAAGGGAGAGATGGGTGGCTCCGCGTGAGCTGCTGGACTGATACTGAGTGAAACGAGATGAGAAATGGGGGAAAACGCAAATGCAGGACCAGTGGCACTTGTTGCCTGACCGGGAGACATGCGCGGCCTTGTTTGAGGCTTGTCTGGTGCTCCTGGTGCTGCATACAGGTTTATACAGTTCGTTTCTAGCTATTTACAATCTAGCTATGTGTCCTTAACAACAAAGAACAAGGGTTGATATGAAAAAGGAGATGGCAGCGATGCGTGCTCACTAGCGCTCACTAGCGCTCACTGCCCGTGGCGTCGGTCGTGTCGGGCGATGGTCGAGTTTGGGGCATTCCGAGCCCACAGCACGTGCACGCCTTACACTGGAGCATGTGTGAGCCTGACTTGCGCTATATGGCTGGCATCGTACATGTTCCTGAATATATCTAGAACATGGACAAAAAGGACCTACAAATCTACATCCCGGATTCTCCGGGGCTTTACCACCGTTATTTGAGATAATATCTAGTATTTGGGAGGAGGTACGCTACTGGGATAATATCACACAATGGGACTGGCCTAGCCCCAGATGTCGTCGGCACATCGGCCGATCGGATGCAGAGTTATGAGACAGATTGCCCACTCAAGAACGGGCGTAAATGTCGTTCGATTAGATCAAGTCCATTGATTGGGAGCTCAATATTTCTTATTAAGGAGGTTTGTGGGATGCCGCCATACCTTGAACCACCTATATCGATGCTTCATCGAATGGAATGGAGATTGGGGGGAGACAACCACGTTCAGTCGGAAGGACCTTGTGAACTTGAAGGGGCTCCTCAGAGTCCTCACATAGTTTACAGAACTTGCCACGTGCACACCCACAGTTTACAGCGTGTGGGAACGAGGCACCTACACGTGCCGCTAAGTAGGAGCGGCTTCGGTCAACGATGCTGTCGGGAGGACTGGCGGCTGACTTGCCCTCCCATTAGAGCGAACACGTGTCACATTCAATTATAAACTTACTCACCACTCCAGCACGTGTACCTTTCGGACAGATATGATCCCAAAGTTTGGGGACCATGCGCAGCCTTCCGGTGTTTTTTTGTTCAACCACCGTGACATGGTTGTTGATTCTCCTTCTGGTTACTGAACTGTATATTCACTCGTCTTCATATTCATCAAATGAAGATGACACTCTTCTCCGTTTTTTTGACCGGAAATAGGTCTGCGCCATACAGTACTATTCACGCGTGATGCGCGCCACCAACATACGACTCAGACAAACGCGCTTTTCGACGCCGCCACAGAATGCACAATATACAAGAGGCCGAGTGTACACGTATTATACATGCGACTGACCACCTAGGACCTGAAAGTTTGGGCACCCAGGGTCAGATTTCTTCTTCACACGCGGTTGAGCAGTCGGAAAAACCAAACTTCAGTGCCGCAGCATCCTGGCTGTAATCTTCGATATAAGGGGATTTCTCTCTTCCTGCTCGCCGCTAGATTGGCGGCCAAAGCACAACTTGCAGCTTGCAGGATTAGATTCACATTCACAGAATAGGAGGATCGAGATCGCCGCTGCGGCGGTCCCCCGTCGTCGAATTTGGATGCGGTGCAGATCAATTCCTGAGCGCCAAGCCAGTGGGAAGATGGGCCAACGTGCATCAAGGCCATTGCACCATCCGCGCCTGCGGTCCAACCGCGACGACTTGCTCATATTTCTCCGGCTCTCCTATGTTCCGGTGTTGCACCCTCAATTTCCTGGTACCGCGCCCACCTTGTACAAAGGTACAGTATTGCGCGAAACGTGCCTGCCAAGTGTTTTAAATTCGCTGCTGTAATTAAAAAAAAAATCTCAATGATCAACGGAAATGTGGCGTCGTCGTCAACAAGCATTACCTAAACGGTTCACACCACGCCGTCGCCGTTAGTGCGCCTGACATCGCAAAGTGCGTCCACTTCAGAGTGAACCATCATTTTCTCGATGCGGGCTGCACGCGAAACCCACGGCAAAAGCGTACTCGACTCCTTAACCGGAATTTAAGTTCGCAGCGCGCTTGGGACCTTGTGGTTCTACTCATAGAACGACTCAAATTGCCTGACGGGACCCCTCAAATTTCCCCTGGGTTGCTGCAGCAGTAAACCTGGGGTCAACGAATCGCCAGCGCCTCCCGGCGCACCGATGCCTCACAGGACTCAGAGTCCCGCCACGGTGCAGACACAACCCCAAAGTGCCTCTGTGCCCTCCGCGCCCACGTTGTCCCGACCTCGCAGTCGAACTCCATCTTTACGTCGGCCGACACATACACAAGGATCAAGTTCAACTCCCCGCACTAGAACGCGATCTATTCCCCAGAATGTGGAAAGGTCGTCTTCCCAGGATCGTAGGAGGGCCTGGACGTTAACACCCGGTGAACGTAACGATCCCGTTCGCAGAATGCCGAAACCAGGTGAGGGAGTGATGCTCGGCTGGGCTATGAACGTCTGAACCCTCAATAACCGCCTTATAAGCGCACTCGAAGGCGGGTACCCGATCACTCGCTTCAACGATGCGGCAAGTGCTCTCCAAGTGTCGCAAGTATGTGGCTCCACTCCGGCATTTAAATAACGTCCCACTCATACCCCGTAGATTTAGGATTCTCGTGGTGGGAAAGGTACATCCATGCAATTCTCAGCCAAATTCAGGTCAAATCGATACCTTCTTAATCACCGATGGGCTCGGGAAATCCTCGCTCATCAATACAGTCTTCGAAGTGGGAATCCCGGTCTGTGTTCTGTCCTACTTCGTATTCGCATCTTGTTAGCCTGACTACATTCCGGAAATCAGGCGGCACCAGGAAGACCAGATATTAACCGCGAGATTCAATCAGAAGAAAACCGTTATCTTATAGTTCACGAGAGCCCTGGATCTGGACCCGGCGACAACCAGCAGGCTATTCGAGAGTTCATTTCATATCGGACTGATCCGGGCTGTGCTAATCATGATAGACTGCACGCCGTCCGGTAGAGAATCGATGCTCGAATGTCCCTGATTCCTGTTTGGTTGAAGCGTTTGATTCAGGATATGTGTCCCCACATCCGACGTCGTCAGCGGAAGCATCGGAGAAGGAGTTGACGAGATTCTAGGCATGAGACGAGGTATTTGCGTTTTAATTCGAGGCTTGCACATTCAACTAATACGGGGCTCAGCGCCTGTAATTGTCGCATTTACCCAATTCGACCGGGCAGTTGCAATTGAAGGTGGAAGCTCTCAAGGTCCAGCGCACGCGCAAGGGTCGACCAGTCGTGCCGCTCCCTGTTCCGTAGGGAACACGGACAGGTTCATGACAGGCTCCCGTACACGTGCTGCCTCTGCCCCTGCGCGGTCGAGTTCACAAGTATCGAAGCCACGGATTGCCCCCGTGCCTCTCTTATGGTCTGCGGCATTGAGAGTTCATCAAGACATTTTATCCGAGCCTCAATTGAGCACGTCGATTTTCCGCCGAATCTCATCTCGTTTATATATCTGGTTCAGAGTCGGGCGAAGCCGCGAGTATAACCACCTTGCTGATTCAGGCTACTACTGACACCTACGTACTTCCTTAGGATACTGGCGTGACCTGTGGTCTAGCCTCGACTTCGCTGATCAACCCCTCAAGGACTGTGTGAACGTCATTCACAAAGATATCGTTGAAATAAGGAACCTGAAAGGCAGGGCCAAAGTCAGTTCTCTCCGGTCTTCTGCTGCTTTTAGTTGATCAGTCCCTTTCCAGCACAGCATTCAAGAAAACAATGTCTCACTTGGTCAAAGACTTGGCTGGGTCAGTCGGCAGCACGCAGACGAGGTGTGTGTTTTAAACATAAAATATAGAAGACTCATTAAATTCCCGATAGTGACTTCGCTGAATGGGTTTACGACGTTTATCAAGGAATGTGAGCGGACAATGAGAGGCATCATGAGTTTGTCTCAGTCTCTCTGGCATGTCAGCCAGGAGAACGTTCGATGTGTGATGGGCTACATCGTAGACCTTACCGTCTTCCTGGATGACATATTCAGGATCGCTACTGGCAATGTGTCAGCCAGTGACGTCCAGTCGGCGACAGATAGGCATGTCAGATCTGGTCGCAGGGAATTAATCAGGGATAGGATTCATTGGGATATCAATGGCTTTGTTACAGAGACATTCACGATTAGATCTGCCGTGCCACAGAGAGACCTGGTCTTGGAGGAGATTATTGATTTGATCAAGCAATACTGTTACGGTTGCATGCCTCGTTATCATACCCCTGACCTAAGTGACCAAGTAGTCGTACAACCTGCTCGGATGCACAGCCAAAGAAAAGCAAACTTCTGTCTTAGTTCTATGTAAAAGTTGACACCTTGAACCTCAGTGGTAAAATTTGCAAACTTGAACAATATTTCTACTAAATCACTATATTTATATTTACGTCTGTTGAACCAAGGACAGTTTGAACAACCTGGTCCAGAATATGCACATACACGATTCGATGCGTCATTCGTAAGTGCGTCTGTATTTTTCTATCAAACTCTCCATGGAACCGTCCCAACGCCACCATCCCTGTTCCCGAACCCGACCATGACGGCCAACGATCACGACCGACCCTGGCAACCGCCGTCCCCGACAACAACTGGCCACGACGACCAACGACCCTGTCCACTGTCTCCGACGACGACCGCGACTACGACAATGACCCCCCCACCATGCCCATAGTGCCTGTGTCGACAGCTTCGGTTAGGCACACCCGCGAGTAAGTGCGTCTGCTCTTTTTCTGTCAAACTCTCCAATGAACCGTCCCAGCGCTACCATCCTTGTCACCGAACCCGACCATGACCACGACCGACCACGACGACCAACGGCCCTGTTCACTGTCTCCGACGACGACTGCGACCGCGGCGATGACCCTCCCTGTCCCCGACCATGCCCATGGCGCCTGTGTTGAAGCCTCGGTTAGGCACATACGCAAGTAAGTGCGTCTGCTCTTTTTCTGTCAAATTCTCCGTTGAACTGTCCCAACGCCACCATCCATGTCTCCGAACCCGACCACGACCACAACGATCAATAACACCGTCCACTGTCCCCGACTACAACCACGACCCTGACCTTATCCATGATCAGCCACACCCCGACTACGGCCACCACTCTGACCCCCACCACGACGACAACCGATGATGATGGCCAAGTCAGCATTGAGTCACTCCCAAGCTGAAGCAACACTTTTGCCCATGGCGTGATTGGCGTCTGTGTCGACTGCCTTGGTAAGGCACAGATGCTGTATGCCGACCCATCAAGATCGTCTCGTCAAGGCCCCTCATTCGTAAGTGCGTTTGCTTTTTATTATTATCAAAGTCTCAACTCTCCGTGGAACTGTCCCAACGCCACCATCCCTGTCTCCGAACCCGACCACGACCACAACGACCAACGTCCCCGTCCATTGTCCCCAACAACGACGGCGACTGACAATGATGACCCTCCCTGTCCCCGACGACGACCGACGACGACGATCAATGACCCTGTCCACCGTCCCCGACGACGACCGACGACCGACGACACTCCTTGTCCTCAACCACGACCACGAAGGACGATTGCAATGGTGGCAGGGTCATGCCAACAGCAGACTCGGCTTGGCGACCCGACAGTGATGGCGACGACTCTGACCACGACCCCGACCACAACAGACAATGATTGCAATGGTGGTAGGGCCATGCCAATGGCAGGCTGTCATGGCGGCCCGACGGCAACGACCCTGACCATGACAATGACGGATGACGACTGCCAACAATGGATCAACTCCTGAAAGAGGAGAGATGGTCCCCTGGGTAGCGGAGAAAAGCTCTAAGACCTTCAGGTCGATCAGTGGGCGATGCGACTTGATGCGATAGCAAACACCTCAAGCGGTTTACGTGAAACCGTGTACGAATCATCAGAACCATTGTTCATGGAATTGAAACGGGGTGAGGGACAGCTAACAAACTTCCCCATCTATATATAGGAGGACTCGGAGAGGGAAAGCAAAATGGCCAAGAGGCAAAGACCAAATGGTCATCTCCTCTTAAATACCAAAGGCACACGCACAGGGCTGGAAACATATTCATTAGGTGGCTAAGGGAATCTGACCATCACTTACATTGTAGTTATACCCTGGTCGAACGCCATAATACGAGCATAGCGCTCTTCGAACGTCTCACCAGCAAATTCTGGCTCCTCCTTGACCTCGATCTTATATTTAGACACCAGCATAGTCATGACCGCTATCCCTTCAGTTTCGAAAAATCTAGAAATTGTTCATGAAGACCGATGCCAATTATACTGCAATAACTCGTACCGTCTCCCCAGACAACCCCGGGCACCTACGACATATTCTTGAGTCTCGATCATAATGTGTTGAGATAATGCGAGATCTACCTTGACTAAATGGAAGGAAGGCGTCCCTTGGCCAGTCACCAAGGAACCTCTCTGGCATGAATTTGTGGGGGTCCTTCCAATAACGTGCTACGAGGCTCCATGAGAGCCATTCCCAGAGATGAGATGTCACTTAACCTACGGTTGTAATGCAAACCAGGAACATGACATTCGATCTCTGTCCCGGCTGGGACAGGGAATGTTGTCTTTCCGCCCTCAGCATTGCTCACCGTCAGTGTCGTATCTTCGGCGGCTATCTTGGGGATGTCCTGTACCTAATGACCATAGCGTGCAGTTGGCTTCGAATCTTACACATTCGATCAACGCACTGGAGCACTGTAGACGCGTGAAATTTAGATATAACATAGCTTGAATAAGGACTCACAACATCCTAAGAGTCTCGTAAAAGACGCTATCTGTGGGATAAGAACTCTCGTCATGGTGGATAGTTA
>Ga0307510_10011863_pt1 | contig 10337 bp, 7 predicted proteins | sample 12_EM_MG_FD_207224 | JGI IMG/M metagenome (GOLD analysis project Ga0307510, IMG submission 207224) | Populus trichocarpa ectomycorrhiza microbial communities from riparian zone in the Pacific Northwest, United States - 12_EM | ecosystem: Host-associated > Plants > Roots > Unclassified | place...
TGCCCGCGACGGGGAGATGACACAATGCCTTGTCCCGAACCCAATGGAAGTAGAATCGATTATTTGCGATGCCATGAAACACATATAGGTGAGCAGATCTTCAAGTTCATGGAATTGGAACATCAACGTTCAACCAGCATCGGTGCAAATCCCCCTGCTGCGGCGCTGCCCAGTGGAGCTGTATGCGGTTTGTATGTACGCCGCTGACGGGGCATCGTTTTGGGACGTACTAGTAACGTAGATGATGGTGTCTATCTTGGTGGGAAATCAAGCTGGTAAACCCGACGCTGAAACGAGGACTCAGATCTCAGACCCGGGTGGGGGGACATAGTAGGTCAATAGTACATATAAACCTGATCCCTACGTGTCGCCCCAAGGACGAGAGGGTTGGCCTCTCGAATTGACCATCCGGAGTGTTAATCCCAGAGATAATTCTATCGCATCGATGCGGCGTTAGCAGCTCTGGGCCTCTGGCGGCAAAGTGCAACACACCGAACCCCTTACTGTATTCTCAAAGTCGTTCTGATGGCTTAGCTCGAGCCTGAGGGTCTTTCGGACAACAGCCAAAGGTCCCACGGAAAGGATTTTGTTCCCACGCTGGGAGTTCGACTTGGCCCGGGCCGCAGTGCCGGCAGTAAGTCACAAATTTATCTTCCCACGCACGCACGCCTCAAACTCCAACCTAACTGAAAGACTACTGAAAGTTGCAATCCATGGCCCACGGTCTGCTCTCATCGGATTGCTTCATACTTTGCACCAACCTAACAGCTAATTGTGGCACCGGCTCGGGTGTCGGAGTATTTATCAGATCTAGATCAGGCCACGAACGCGGCGCAATTTTGTTACCCCCTTTGCCACGCTGCCTGCCCATGGCCCATGGCAGGTGACTGCGAAGATGATTTCAGCACCAACAGCGCCAAATAACTCGTCACCTTCACTTCGCTTCCTAAGAGTAGCATGGAGGTGGCGCCCGATATGACTCTCAACGAGAGACTCATTATGAAGCAGATCGCTGCCATTGAGCACCGTCCAGATCAGGTCCAGAGCGCCATATCTTCATCAACAGGGCTCCACGAAAGGTTGGTAAACGCATTCTATTGCGGTGTCCTATTTGACTTATTTCTCTGCTCTAGCGATGTGCGATCGTCCAAACCGTCCAATGTGCGCATCCTCCTTGGAACCGAACTAAACAAGACCCGATACATGACGCATACACCCGCGGGGGGGATCGATGAGGAAAAAGACATGATCAGCCTGGTTGGGCGGCTCACTATTTCCCCGCATTCGCGTCGCAGTGCCGTCACACCGATTTCCCTTCTGCCGCCCGAGCTCCTCGTGCAAATATTCCGTCTCTACGCGCTCGAGGTGCCACCATGGTCCCGCGTGTCGACACACCGCGGCATCAAGAGACGGGGCTGGATCGCAGTCACGCGCGTGTGCCGGCGTTGGCGTCAAGCCGCGCTTGGCGACTCGTTGTTGTGGGCTAGGATCACGGGATTTTCGTCCAGCCCGAAGTGGATCGCCGAGATGCTGGTCCGCTCACGGAATGCGCCACTAATTGTCGACCTCCCAGCCACCCCAGTCCCAGGAACACTATCCAAGTTCACCCTGCACATTTTCCGCATTCGTGAGCTCCGGCTCCGCGACCTGTCTCTGCTTAACCCTCCAGGTCTCCGGGACATTTGCGCATTGGAAGCTCCTGCCCTGGAGCATTTAGAACTCGGAGTTTCGACCCCTTACCCTGTCACCTTTCACCAACTTGGTGGGACGACGCTCTTCGGGGGCCGGGCTCCAAAACTACGGACGCTCTTCCTCTCCAAAGTCTCTATCCCATGGTCACTTATCCCTCGTGGTCTCACGCAGTTGAAAATAAACCTTTTCAGAGAGATACCTTCCCCTGACACTCCATCACCCAACGAATCAGATCAGCTGCTTGATCTCCTGATCAACAGTCCGGATTTGGAAGTCCTCGTCCTTGGATTCTGTTTACCAACCATACTTTCCCAAGCACCAGATGGATGGGCGATCCACCTTCCACGCCTTTCACGTCTGTGCCTTGGCGGATCAACTTCCCATGTTGCGAACTTGTTGAGGGTGCTTCTGTTGCCTTCCTCTACAACCCTTCGTCTACGATGTATCCCCAATTCCTCTACTAACGATGTCAAAACCATGCTTCCTCTTGCCTCGGCGCATTTCCACAATCATGCCCCCATGGTTTTCAGAAGTCTCAGAGTAACCCTCAATAGCTTGAATAGCCCCATCAATCGCTTCAATGACATGACTGGTCCCATCAACGTGGCCGCATCCACTGTCCACCCTAAATCGACAATTTCAGGCTTACATGCCCTTGAAGATGAGATGGATAACGATGCTGAGCTCACAATGTCATTTGATGGGCTGCCCCCACTCTGCCGCTCAACGCAGGGTATTATCGTTGAAAGCGTGTTCAGTATGCTGCCCATTTCGAACATCGAATTTCTCTCCATTTCTGTCCCCGTCTTTGTCCGATTTGTGAATTGGTACGAGCTCTCTCAACGCTGTGAGAACGTCACCACGATCCGAGCTAGCGGGCCCGGGACAAGCGGCCTCCTGCAATCCCTCGCCCCTCTCGAACCCACGGAAACAACATCTGGCGGCAAAGGGGAGAAAGGAAGATGCGTCAACAAGGCAGCACAAGCGCAGGGGGGCACCGATACCGCCGGCGGGAACGCGCCCCTTACACCATTTCCGAAGCTGACCTTCCTGTTGTTGGAAGATCTCGACTTTAACTTGAACATGGACCAGTACGACGCCCTGTACGACGCCATCGCGTACGTTCTCAGATGGCGCTGGGAGAATAACACACCACTGAACATGCTCGGCATTGATCACTGTATTATCACTCCCGATCGCGTGAAAGGTCTGGAGAAATACGTCCAGGAGTTGCGATGGGACGGTGACGAGGGGGATCCCAATTGGTGGATGACCCGGTGACGATAGCCTCTCATTCGAAGAATGGGACGGCGACTAGAGTTTCACCGAGCAGGGTACTAGACTTTTTCCCTGCACCGCGCAGGCCGATTGGGTGTGGTTCGGGAATCCTCCGATTTGGGGGTAAATGCCATGGACCCTGTTTCGTCCCTACTTCTCCTAGTGTTTGTTTCTTCTTTTCTTTCTTTGGAAGTGCCATCGTAGCAATATGTCTGGGGACTTCCCCTCCCCCCCATTTTATCTTCTTTTTGTGTACTCCGAGGCAACTGGATGCGAGTTTGTGTCACGAGTAACATCTGGGCCCCTTTCTTTTATGGGTGAATATCTGTCGTACGTCGTACTTTTCGTGCAGATTAGCGTAATTCACCTGCCAATGCGGCAGCGGCGGATGCGGCCATGCGAAATCAATATGTTTAAGCTGTGTAGCACGAAAATTATATCTCCTCATTTGAAGGACTGACACTGTATTAGTTGCGACTCGGAGTTGTCACCCTATTTGGGATGTGAACCATCAGGAATACACAGGATGGGACGAAACGGGGCTGAACAGACTTCTTTGTTCATGTAAGCGTTAACTCAACGTGGGCAGACACAGTACTAGTTAGTACTCAACATACTCAACTCATACTCACATCAGGAAAACCCCTTGTTTGCTTTTTGGTGCTTTTTCTACTTTTTTCATGCTTTTCATGAAAAATGTAGAAAAAGCATGAAAAAGCCAAGTCCTCTACTTGCCAGAGTGCTTTCCAAGGCAGTCAAAAAAGTACATTGCTTTCAAAAGTATTCTAGGTCACAAAAGTACATGAAAGTACAGCCAAAAAATGACAAGTAGTGATAAAATGGAAGTAGTCTCAGTTATATTGCATGAAAAAATATAGAGCTGTGTAAAAAAGTAGAGCAGTAGTAAAAAAGTACATGGAAAGTAAAGGGGTTGGCTTGTCACAAGTAGTCTGTACTTTCCAAAATTTTACTTTTTTTACACAAAAAAAGCAATAAAAGCAGTAAAAGTAGCAAAAAGCAAATGAGGGGTTTTCCTGATGCAGAGGGATCGGAATCCGAATTCCGGGGAGCGCCGGACTTGGGATCACCAAACAGTCACCAAACATCAAACATTGCGGTGAGTTGCGGCGCCGCTCTCATCGGCGTTGCTTTTGCACCAATCCAGCAACCAGACCTATATCAGGGGACGAACGGGGCGCAATCCTGTTACCCCTTTGCTACGCTGCTTGCGCACGGCGCATGGCAGGTGCCCACAATGACAAGCCAGTGTCAATAGTGCCAAGTAACTCGAGTCGCCACCTTCACTTCGCTTCGTAGTGGTAGCATGGAACAGATGTCGCCCAATATGGCTCTCAACGGGAGTCTCACCATGAGGCGGATAGCTGAGTGCCATCCGAGTCAGGTCCAGATCGCCTCGTCCACTGGCATAATCCCAACAACAGGGCACCACGAAAGGTCAGGAAATGCGTTCCATGGCAGTGTCCTATTTGACTTATCCTCCGAATTTCTTTGGTTTAGCGATTTGCAATCGTCGATACCGTCCAACGTGCGCGTCCCCCTCGAAACCAAACCAAACAAGATCCGAGACATGGTGCATACACCCGCGGGGGGGATTGATGAAGAAATACAGCTCACTCGTCCCCCGCATTCGCGTGGCAGTGCCATCACGCCGATTCCCGTTCTGCCGCCCGAGCTCCTCGCGCAAATCTTTCGTTTCTATGCACTCGAGGGGCCACCATCGTCCGGCGGCGTGCAGGAACTGGGCTGGATTGGGGTCACGCACGTGTGCCGATGCTGGCGTCAGGTTGCGCTTGGCGACTTGTCGTTGTGGGCCAGGATTACGAGGTTTTCGTCTAACATGAAGTGGATCTCCGAGATGCTGGTCCGCGCACGGAATGCGCCACTGGTCGTCGACTTCGTGGTCACGCCAGCTCCGGAAGTACTATCCATGTTCCCCCCGCACATCTTCCGCATTCGCGAGCTCCGGCTCCGCGGCCTAGATGTGTATCGCTCTCAAGGTCTCCTGCAGATTTTCGCGTTGGAAGCTCCTGCCCTCGAGCATCTCGAACTCGTTTCGACCCTTTACCCTGTCTCCTTCCACCAACTTTGTGGGACGACACTTTTCGGGGGGCAGGTTCCGAAACTACGGACACTCTCCCTCTCTGGAGTCCCTATCCCCTGGTCACTTGTTCCTCGTGGCCAGCTCACTCAGTTGAAAATAAGCCTTTTCATAGAGATACCCTTCCCTAACACTCCATCATCCAATGAATCAAGTCAGCTGCTTGATCTCCTGATCAATACTCCAGATTTGGAGGTCCTCGTCCTCGAATTCTGCTTACCAACCATGCTTGTCCAAGCCCTAGATGGACAGGCGATCCATCTTCCACGCCTTTCACGCTTGTGCCTTGCCGGCTCAACTTCCCGCATTGCGAGCCTGTTGAAGATGCTTCAGCTGCCTTCTTCTACAGCTCTTCATCTACGATGTGTCTCCAAGGACCCCTCTAATGTCAATATCATACTTCCTCTTGTCTCAGCGCATTTCCACAATCCTACCCCCGTGTGGTTCAGAAGTCTCAGCATAACCATCAATGACTTGGGTGGTCCCATCTACGTGGCTGCATCCATTGCCCATCTTGAATCGACAATTTCTGGCTTACAAGATGATACAGATGGCGATGCTGAGCTCACAATGTCATTTGATGCGCCGCCCTTATTCGGCCACTCAACCTCAACACAGGAGGATATCCTGGAGGACGTGTTCAGTATGCTTCCCATTTCGAACATCGAACTTTTCTCCATTTCGGTCCCGGACTTCGTTCCATCCGTCAATTGGTACGAGCTCTCTCAACGCTGTGAGAAGGTCACCACGATCCGAGTCGGCGGCGGGGGGACAAGCGGTCTTCTGCGATCTCTCGCCCCTCTTCGTCCCACGAAATCAACGTCCGGCAGCAAGGGCAAGGAAGGGAAATGCGTCAACGGTGCTTCACGAGCGCAGGGGGCTATCAATCCCTCCGGTGGGCACGCGGCCATTACACCATTTCCGAAGCTGACATCCCTACTATTGGAGAACCTGGACTTAAGCTTCCCCATGGCCCAGTACGGCGTCCTGTACCATGTCATCGCGTACGTTCTCCGATGGCGCAGGGCGAACAACACACCACTGAACGTGCTTGGGGTTGATCACTGTGTTATCACTCCCGATCGTGCGAAAAGTCTGAAGAAATACGTCCAGGAGTTGCGCTGGGACGGTGACGAGGGCCTCCCTTTCAAAGGATGGGACGGCGACGAAGGCCTCTCGCGCGAGTCGTTCGAAGAATGGGACAGTGACGAGGGCATCTCAATCGGTGAAGGGCCCGGTGACGTCGAAGAATGGGACGGTGACGATGGGATCCCAATCGATGAATAGCTCAGTCACGAAGGCCTCCCGTTCGAAGAATGGCACGGCACGGCGAGTAGGATTTCACAGAGCATACTTAGGTGTGGTTCGGGAATCCTCCGATTTGGGGGTAGATGCAATGGGCTCTGTCTCTTCCCTACTTGTCCTAGTGTTTCTATTTTTTCTTCTTTGGAAGTGTCGTCGTAGCAATCCGTCTGGGGACTCTTTTTTTCTTTTTTATGTATTCCAAGGCAACTAGATACGAGGTTGTACTTTTTGTATAGATTAGCGCACTTCGCCTGCCAGTGCGGCAACGGCGTATGTGGTCAGGCGAAGACAATCCGTTTAACCTGTGTGATACGAAAATTATATTACGTTATTTGAAGAACCATATTATGAAAATGATAACAAAGGACAGCAGTCAGCGAACAGTGTTGTCAGTCGTCACCATAGTCAGGATGTGAACCATCAGGAATACACCGAATGAAATAAGGCTTGACTTTTCTCGTTTGTTTGAGCGTTAATCAACATGGACAGACAGAGAAGGTAATGCGTCATCTGCCATACTCAGAGCAGCCGAATTTCGAGTGCGGACCTGGGGCCACCAAACAGTCACCAAACAAGAATTGTGGCCGCGTGGCACTTGCGACTGAGATCCGCGCCGGGATGGGATTTCCTTCCGACCATCACGTGTCGTCACACATTTCTTTTTACGGGCTTACGCGGGCTCGTATCTGACTTGTACTTAATTGTGATCCCTATCTCAGGTCGTCTAATAATCGTATATTGTTGTGAGGCTTATGTCTGATCATCCTCTTCTCATGAGGAGCAAAACGAGCCACTCATCGGCGTCATGCTTTTGTGCCAATCTAGCAGCCAATTGTCGCAACTGTGGTGAGTGTGGGAATACTTATCAGACCTATATCAGGCCACGAACGCGGCGCAATCTTGTTACCCCTTTGCTGCGCTGCGCAGGCAGGTGACCGCAATGACAAGTACAGCACCAACTGCGCCAGGTAACTCGTCACCTTCACTTCGCTTCCCAGGAGTAGCATGGAACAGGTGTCGCCCTATCTGACCCTCAACGAGAAACTCGTGAGGCAGATCGCTGCCGTTGAGCGCCATCTGAGTCAGGTCCAGATCGCCTTGTCTACATCTCCAATATCAGGGCCCCACGAAAGGTTAGGAAGCGCGTTCCATTGCGATGTCCTATTTGACTTATCCTCCGAGTTTCTCTGGTATAGCGATGTGCAACCGTCCACACCGTCCAACGTGCGCATCCTCCTCGAAACCGAACTAAGCCAGATCCGAGACATGACGCATACACTCGCGGGGGGGATCGATGAGGTAAAAGACATGGTCAGCCAGGTTTGGCGGCTCACTCGTTCCCTGCCTAAGTGTCGCAATGTCACGGTCGTCGCGCCGATTTCCATTCTGCCGCCCGAGCTCCTCGCGCGGATATTTCATTTCTACGCGCTCGAGGCACCACCATGGTCCGATGGCGTGCAGAAACTGGGCTGGATCGCGGTCACGCACGTGTGCCAACGCTGGCGTCAAGTTGCGCTTGGCGACTCGTCGTTATGGGCAAGGATCACGGGATTTTCGCCTACCGCGAAGTGGTGTAAGGCCTGCGTGCGCGCTGGCCTTGCAACTGGCCTATTTTCCTCATTGCCGACACCTCCGACACTTCCCCTGACACCTCCGACGCCACAGGGCAGCGCACACACGTTGCTGCCCTCTCCATTTTTACATGTCACCCTTTTTCTTGTCGTTAAGGACACGTAGCTAGATTGTAAATAGGTAGAAAACTTATATAAATCCGAACGCAGGACCGTGAGCCAGGAGAAGGCTGCGCGTGTCTCCCGGGTAGGCAATGAGTGCCACCGGTTTTGCGTCGCGTTTCCCCCCATCTCACCCTCTATCTCACCCTGGGGATTATCCTTGAACTCAACACGTAGACGCCGACTCTACTCTACAACTGGAGCCCACCGCGAGGGTAGGTGTCTTTTTGAAGATGCCTGCCCCAGTGAGGCTGGCATCTTCCCAGGTGCCAGTCTCGTTCCTCAACCCCAACTATCAAGATCGATATTCCTCACCCTTGGCGACTCCCTTCCCCTCCGCTCAAAGCCTTCAAAGGGACTCCCCAAGGTGTTTCACCCGAAACGTCCAGCCTCTGCCACCTGAAGATCTGTCTTTTGCGTTGCCCCATCCATCCACACCAAGCGACCTCACCGCCATGTCCCACAGCATCATACCCGCTGAGCTCCAACTCGACAAGCAAGAACTTCGCAACCTTGTCGACGAGACATCACAATGGGGCATGGAAGGCGAAGACGACGTCAAGGAATATACCACAGTTTTCTGGTACTGTTGCCAGCCCCTCATCGCTTTAGGCCACATGTCCCTAGGAGAGTGCGAAGAGCTCTACTTGCAAGGCTTTCACCCCGATGTCCGTGCCAGGTTTCCCCCCGACTTCAAGCAGGAAATGCGGGACATCCTACAGAGTCCACTACCACAGGCGGCCCACAGTTCTGAAATTCCGCCAGCACCTTCGTCTCCTGCCCGTACTCCCCCGCCACCCACACCTGAGATGCCGACTTTGTCCACCGACTTCGTTGCTAGCGTGCCAGCTCTGTCCGCTGCTCCCACACCCACGCCGTCACCAGTTTTGAATCTTGTTGCCCCGCCGCCATCGCTTGGTCGACCCAAAGGTCCTTGTCATGCACTCGCCACCCCAACGCCTCCCACTTCAGCCGTCCCCACGATCTGCCGTTCGTTGTCAGTGCCGCCGCTACCACCAGCTTGCAACGTCTCGCCGCCGCCACCCGCTCCAAAACATCCAACCTTAGTACCGCCACCGCCGCCGCCAGTCCGCAAAGTATCGCCCCCATCGTCAGTTCTCGCAGTCCAGCCGCCGTCCACTCGAAGCCAGCCAAGTCCAGTCTCGCCGCCCTCGCAACTGCCTATGCCTCTTGTCCGTGAAGTCCCACCGCCGCCTGCCCCAAGTCGCCCAAATTCAACTTCATCATCGTCACTGCCGCCGCCACTTATGTCTCCAGCTCACAGGTTCCCGCCGCCCACTCAAAACTGTCCAAGATCGGTCTTGCTGCCAACGCCCTCGCCTCTGAGTCTTCCTACCATCTCAGCTACAAAACGTTTGCCCCTGTCTACATGCCTTGGAACTTTTCTCTCGTCCTCAACCTTGTGGCTGCTGTCATCACTAACGCTGCCCTTGTCAACGCCACTCCTGCCCCCGCTTTCTTCGCCAATGCCGCCAACGTCACCGCAGTCCTTGCCACCCTCGCCCCCGCCGTCCTTGCAACCGCCGCCTCCGTCATCACTGCTACCACCAACGCCGCCTTCGCCACCGCCGTCACCGTCACCCACACCTCAAGTTCACGAACTCACGCCGCCGCCGCCTTCGTCAATCGTCGCCGCATTGCCAAATCCGTCCGAAGCCACTGAAGCCAAGCCGATTAGCCGCCAAATGCAAGAAAAAGCCGATATCTCAAGAGTTAGAAACGGCAATGCGACCCCGATAATGAAGCCGGAGCAAGCGCAAGTTCCCCAAAACAACCACACCACCTTTGACAGTGACATCAAGACAGCGCACAGCAATGACAACAGCACCGACAACGATGACAATAGCATCGAAGGCAAGCCAGCACGCGACGACACCGGCACCATCGACGACGGCAGCAACTGCAATCGCAACCGCAACACCCACACATGCAAGGACAGCGACTTCGGCACCAGCAGCAAACGCAACCTTGTGTACGACCCGGGCAGGAACGATGTCAACACCAAGGACGGCTCAACGCGCGTCGACGACGACGGTGGCAGCAGCTATGCGTCCTACACACTGGCAGTACCGTGCCATTCACCACAGTTGCTATCTTTCAGTTCCCCATCTCCATTTCACCTTCCCTCCGACAACAGCAGAAGCAGCAGCATCACCAGCAACGAGCTCCGCACCGCCGATGTCCACTGC
>Ga0307510_10011864_pt1 | contig 10336 bp, 12 predicted proteins | sample 12_EM_MG_FD_207224 | JGI IMG/M metagenome (GOLD analysis project Ga0307510, IMG submission 207224) | Populus trichocarpa ectomycorrhiza microbial communities from riparian zone in the Pacific Northwest, United States - 12_EM | ecosystem: Host-associated > Plants > Roots > Unclassified | place...
TTCCCTGGTTCTCTGGGAATCTTGTCTGGAGCCAAGCCGCCCTCTCTACGCGTGCCCGACATCGCCTGCAACCGGTAACCGTGATGGCATCCGTGTGTTTGAGGTACGCAGGTATGAACTATTAGTTCGTTACGGTAGCTGCGTTCCGCCTTTTCGCTGGGTCGCCGGTCATCTCGGTCATCGGCCGCCCTTTCTCTGCCCTGCCTCGTTTACGGGGTTCGCTGATCTCGTGCGTTCCTACCGGTTTGGCTGACGGGGTGTCCATCTGTTTGATTATTGAGTACTTGAGTACTTGAGTCTTGGATATCCTGGATGATGATCACGACTCTGGGTTGTCCCACTCGGACACACCGGCCAACCTCCTGGATTGCCGAGGCCGAGAAGGATTGTAACCTCATATGTTTTACGCCCCCCCCCCTCCTCCGAGTGCTGGCCGTGTCACATCTACGCCCGACCTTTGAGCTTTACCGACGTGCGCTGCGTGGAAGGTTCCTAAGTGGATACTGAGGAGTGGGTGAATCTCAGTTACTACCAGAACCCTTTCGAAAATTTTCCGGCCTTGTGAACGGTCACCGGTCACTCGCCAATCACAGGCCTCCGAGGCTTTTTTTTTTCCCTGGCGAGCGGTGGTGCATGCAACTTTGGATTTTTTCCCTCCCCAGTTCGCCGTCGCCAGGTCCCAATTTATACACCCTCTGTCACTGGAGCGTGTTTCATTCTTTCCCGTGGTACTGGCGGTTTCGTGGACCGTGTCTTTCCGGGTCGCTGATGGAATTGCTTTTGTTTCGCTGCGTCATGATGGGGTTCACTATTCCAGGGGCTCCTTTTCTGGTGCACAGTGGGCGGGTGGCGGTGTTCGTTGTTCCGTAGGTAAACTTCCCACGGATGGTCAATGAAGAAAACAAATGCTAGTAATCATGGGAAGACCATCAAGTTTGTTTGGTGGATGAGGGCAAGATACCATCTTGGGGGTGCTGACAGTATGAGGAATTGAAACCAAAATAGTGGGGACTACTTTCAAGATTAGTACGCGATTGAATGATCGTACTAGCTGGAATACACCAGTGAACGGGAAGCTCTTGCTACGTGGGTTGTGATGGAGCGGCGAAGTGCTGACTATAAATAAACCAAACTGGGACGGTGGCTGATCTGCAGAAGAGAATACTGCCATGGCAGGAACTGCTGTACACACCATCCAGGAGCTCGACCACTGAGTGCAAATAGATGTGAGTTCCTGGGAAGAGGTACGTAAGCAAGAATGAAATCGCGGGCACGATCTGGGACCTCTCACTTGGGCCGTCTTAGTTCTCACCACAAATTTGAGGAGACCTCTCCCTTTGAACTATCTTGCTGAGCTGCAAGAACGATACGTATGCAGTTCAACACTGCCTGGTCCGCGAACCTAGAAACCGCCGACCTGTACTGGCTGGTGCCGTGGGGGATCAATCGATCACGCGTCAAGATCCGTTCGCCCGACAGAATCCTGAGGATCATTGCGTCTGCGTCAGAGTTCTTGACGTCCTCTTGGTCCCATTAACGACGGGAGTGGCTTGAATTTCTGTACCATTGTCCACCGGTCTTGAGCTAAGCGATCGTCCGCGCGGGGTCCAAGGGCGAACCCGTATCATTCGAGATGCACTTTCCGGATCTGGGGATCCTTACCCTATCCTTCCGAGTAATTCAATCGACAAAGCATGGCTAGGTCTCTGGGCGCGTGGTTGGTACCGTGGCGACAACCTTTGCATCGGGAAATCGGAAAAGGCACGTGTGGCTGGGCTTTAATAGAATTACACACACACACGTGTGGCTGGGCGGCAAGTTTTCGAGATTCGCGTCTTATCGCCTTGCCATCTCTTTGCTCTCTGCGCCATGGCAGATTTCAGCCCTCCTCCGTGTTTCTCTCCTATGAACAATGAAAGCGATGAAAAAAATGTTGAAGGTGTAACTATAATCCGCGGTGAGATTTCTTATCCATTTTTGGGTTTTGAAATCGTCCCTTGTCGTATTCATGTCTGCGTAGACCCTGATCCTGACACGACGACTGCCGTGAGTCCGCCTTTACCTGGCCAGAAGTCTAAAAATCCGGTACAACTGAAAAGTTCCCTCTCTTATGCCAGCTCATTCTCTCAGACTTTCGTCTACGGCCCCAGAGTATCGAGTCAGCCGCTGCTTCAGATTCCGGTCCGGCGCGTACGTTGGGCGGGGGTGGTACCACGGGCAGCAAGCCGGCACAACCTGTATGAACCTCGAACTTTCTCCACCACGCCTCGTTCTTAATCCCACGTCAACAGGACCCCCAACCCGCGCCAACTACTATGGACACGGCGCAAGGCACGCAAGGCAATGTCCAGCCCCGTGGTTTCAACGAGGTATATCTACTAAAGGTCGGTCACAAGCACGGTTTCGCTAACTCACACGTTAGGACGGCGTCTTCAAAAATAAAGGCACGGCCAGTGACGATACTAAAGCTACTACCGACTCCACGTTGCTGGACCCAAATGATCTAATGTGTTCCATCAAGGGGATGTATCGTATCCTGGATTTGATCAGTGAGACGGGTAGTGGTGGCCTATGTACGGCAGAAATGTCTCTCCCTGATCATTATCCTCTTAACCACCAATAACAGTGGAGAAGGTCATCATCGACCAAGGATCGTTGAAGTGTTTCATCAACAAGGTCTCTCCTGGAGCCTACGTCTCCTTGACGAAGATCGATTTCCGGGCACTCGACAGCGCAAAAATACAACCGGTTGGTATATATGGTAGCAAGGGAAGAATTGTCGATCTGCTTTTGGAAGTTGGGGCTATCGAGCCACACCTGTTCGTGATTCTTCCCTTCAGAGGATATGATTTTAGTGCATCGCTCACATCCCCCATAGTGTGAATGCGCTTCTTGCAAGCAGGGATAATCCTGGAACACTGAACCTTCGATCTGGAATTTATTTCGTTCAACCCCAATCACCTTTGGGTGATGATCCTCGTGTCTTTGTCATCTACTGGCCTGAAGAAACCACTTGGGATGATGGTGCAGTTTCCTCTGTGAAGCGGAATAGGGTGATGTTTATGAGGTATTGTAGAAGGTGTTCGGATTAAAGACCCTCACTAAGCCGGCTCTGACAGATATCTGACCAAAATTGTTGATCAACTCTATTGTCTCGTCTCCCTGGATCATGCGTCCTCATTAGTGTGGGCAGAGGATATCCAGGAGAAGCTAGAAATTTACAAGAGGGGTAATGAAAAGTCAGACTGCTTGTTTACCTTTGAGGTCACGAAAACCAACGAACAAGAGGAGAATGTTGTCTCTTGGCAAGGGATTTCTGTGAGTGTATCTCTGTTTATGTTAGCTGATGCTAAAGCCAAAGCAGGTTGATCTGTCAATGTTGTTCCATGAGCATGTTGTTACAGGAGGGCAGCCAACAAATCCTGTGCCAGTGTTCCTCTCTGGAGAGAAAAAACAGGCTGTCTACACCTCTACACTCACCCTTCCAGCCAGCAAGGTGGTTAGTCAAGTTCAGCTCCAAGACTATCTGTATGTCACTTTATCCGTCTAGTCCAATGAAGCTTACACCATCAAGGTCCAAACATTCCATTGAACTCAGCCAAGACCTTGGTGATTCAGCAGTCTTTCTCTTGATTGAAAATGGTTTGCACAACAGATTCCCTGCTGCCTGTGATGCTTGGAAGGCTCGAAACACTAGCAACAGGGAAATTGCTCAGAGGAGTGTTTCTGAGAACAGACAGCTTGTGGATAAGCAACTCAAGGGTGATAAACCACTGCTAGAAGGTGCCTTGGTAAGGGAAATAGCAAGGCAAATCTTGGGTGCATGCTCGTATGTCTTACAATTTGAATCTCATGTGTCAGAATGGTGTTGATCCTTCCATAGTTTGCTCAACCCAATGGAGTTCATCCCTGAAAATAAAGGTATGGAAATGGAGAATATTGCTTCAGGTAGAGATCTCCTATTCCTCTTTTCCAAAGTCTGATGGTTGGCATCAGACTCCACCATCCTTGCAAACCTCCTTGCATTGTTCCCAGAACTCCACAAAGAACTTGATCTTACCTTCAAGGATGCTGTAGGCAGGATAACCAAGCCTGGCTTCCAGCATTCCAAGGAACGAGTCTTCATTGCTGAGGTCCTCTTTAATAAGCCTGATCTTGTGGAGAATGATCAGAGGGAGTGGACTTTAGTAGGTATCAATGAAGCTGTCCAGAGGAGCAAGGACATACAGGATTGGGCATTCCTTGCAGCTTTGCCAGAAAAGGTGTCAAAGGAACCCCTCCTTAAACAACTTGCTCAGGATGTGGTGGTGGAGGCACATGCACACCTACAGGAATTTATGAGGCAACGGCTTCCAAGGCTCTACTCACATGTTCATGACATCAAGCAGAAAAGACTGTACCATCAAATTGAAGTAGAGGCAAATGATCAAGATCAGAAAAGGAGGCAATCATCAAGGAATGACTGGTTCAATGAGATCAAAATGGCTCGGGCTCAGGCAAACCCAGGGTATGTTCCATATTGCCCACAAATATACTTGACATTACTAAAGTGCATACTGTAGATCCCAGGACAAGCTGTTCATTCATAGTGTTGAGGAGGTGAAACAGCGATGGGGGCACCCCAGTGAGTCTCCAAATCCTTTGTTCCTCATTGCATATATCTTACTTTCAACAGTGTATAAGTTTGTTTCAGGACCCACAAAACATTTCCCCACTTTTCTGGAGTACAAGATCCACAACCTGTCCTTAACATCTGACAGCAGGCAGGACTTGCAACTGGATCCAAAATCTATCCCATCCATGTATGTTAATACAAGGTTTTCATACCAATTCCGTTTACCTGCTCATTTCATCATCATGTAAGTTAATTTTATTCATTCTCAACTATATCTGACCTATTTCAGGCATTTTCAACTTCTTGAGAATGATAGGCTTCTTCTCATTGTTGATGACTGTAATGGTGGGATTCTGGTCTACCTTGATTCACAACAAAGTATCAACACTGCAGTTCACCGGAGTCCCCGAAAAAACCTCCATCAAAGTAAGATTGGGAAAGCTTGCATATTCACCTTTGATGAGGGGAGGCGAACTCTTGCTATTTGTGAAACTGCCATGGTAGGATTATCTTTTCAAATGCTTTTGGGAATTGTTAATTTTCTGTCACTTCTAGCTCCAGCTACATATCTTCATCTTTGATGAACTATATAACCAGCTCCAGAGTTATGCAAGCAGTATTGAGCTGGCAGCTTGGTATTCTCCTGGGGTGTCAATTACTGCCATGTGTTTTGTTCATGGCAGTGAAGAGCCAGAGCTCCTCCTCATTGGGACTGATCTGGTAGCAAAAATCTATTCTCTATTGACCCAACAGTTCAGGTGTGATTTCTTTTGATTACTGTATCCTATACCAGTCTAACTATGTCTGTAGGCCACCTTCTGTGATATTGGATCAGTCTCCAACCAGTGTACACTCAACACCTGATGGGGCTTGCCTATTGCTCTCATTCACAATTAGGTCTAAAGTTGTCCTCAGAGCATATCACTGGGCTACATTTGGATCTACTGATGGCATAGACATTATCTGTCCAGATGGCTTTACTGAACCTCTGCTTGTAACCTCAATGGTCAACAGGAGAAGTGTTCATGTCATATCTCTCAATATCACCAGCAAGGCCTGCTCCTCATTGGCTTTGGACATCACAAAGAAGATTACAGACTTTACCTTCAGGGAACATGGTGAAGCTAGGTTTTCAAAAAGGAAACCAGCAAACACACTTCATAATTGTCTCATTGACTGTCATGAAGATGTGTGGATCCGATTTCCTGTTCTTGCAGCTGTACAGCATCAGACTATCCTCTCCTCCCATGGGCGCTGCTCTCCAAAACTTGTATTTGTTATAGATGGGGAGGAACATCACCAGCATTTTGGCCCTCATTTCCTAGAGATGAAACACAGGTTCCACCAGAAGACACACAAGCCACTTAGTGATGGCCTCAAGAGTATGGAGGCTACTGCTGAGGGCTTTGACCAGTTTTTGCATTCTCCACACTGGGATAAATCTGTTTTCTATGTAGGAGAGTGGCTAGTCAACATCATCTGTCTTGTATGCAATCCAGTATATTATATAACCCTGTGATCCACTCATGAATTTTTACAGATCCCAATCCACATTGCTGTTGCACAGGATAATATTTTCCTACCATTAAAGGATGGAATCTCATCAGCAGAGTATGAGCACTCATTGCTTGGGGCAGAGGTTAGCCAGATTGTTGATACCCTTTCCTTGGGCTGGTATGAGTCAATCTTCCAATCATATATGGTTCAGAAGGTCAGAAATTTTCATATGGCTGGTTTTTCTTGTTACTCATCTTTATATCCAGCCAGTGAAAGTTGTTTCATCTGTAAGGTGTCATTCTTCTAGAAGACTATAACTCATTTCTGGAAAAGATGGGAGAACAGTCTGTTGGCAAGAGTTTTGCCCTGAACCATCTGGTGGACACTTCATTTGCTGGAAGTGCAATGAGGACAACTGGTAAACATCACACCTGTCTATTTGTTATATGGATCTAATTATAATGTCTACTATAGAAGGGGTATGGTTATCTATCACTCCAACAAAAGACTATCTTGTTGTTGCCCTGGACTTTGAAGGTTTGAGTCTTATTAGCTGTTTGAGCTGAAATTAACCTATCTGGCCATCAGGTGTTCATAGCATTGAGCGTTCAGCACAAGAAGACTCTCTCTTAGTATTGTTCAATACTGCAATCTCCAACATAGTAAGCACTTCAATTTGATTATTATCCTTTTGAGTGAGATGATTGATCATATATTTAGGTCCTTTTTAGGAACAACTTTGCATTATCTCGTGATATTGCTGGGTTGTTCCAGTCATTCCAGTCTTCATCTACAGTGCTAAACCCTGCTGCAAATCCTACCTTGTTTCAGTCAAGGCTGATGATAATCATCAAAGTGGGTTCCAGCAAAGGATTAGCTGCATGATACTAATACAAGCTTCCCTAGGATGTTGTGGATGCTGACAAAAAGGATATTGTTCGAGAGTAGGATAATCACATTATATTTTCAAAACCCTAACATTATTGAAAGGTTTTCACTGAAATTCCAAGAAATTGTGCAAGATGAACAAGATGCAAATTTCATCACAAAACTCCACTGTGGCAAAATTGACATTATCCCATGGCCTGTGATCAACTCAGGGCAGTTCTATACACTCTTTCAAACCATCCAAAAGTGCTTGGATCAGCAGGAAGTAACCCACAAGACTGCAGGGGAATTTTTGCAGACACTGAAAACACTTATGGCAAAGTTGAAGGTTAGTTGTTAATTCTCTATATTTATTGGATCGATCATATTATTTTGTAGGCAAATGATTGGGGGGCATTATCAAGTGGGCTATTCAAAGTATTAGAGATTTTCAAGTTTACTAATTCCCAATCTAATTCTCTAGAAAACCTTGTTGCTCATTGTGCCCTTCAACTCTTGGATATGCTTCCAAAAGCTGCTTCACTTGGCATGAGTGACATTAATGAGCCCCTAAAGGTTCATTCTCACTACCCTGTTTAGAGAATGGATACTGACTGATAATTAAGGACCTACACACCAATGATCTGATTGATGCCCCAGACACAGGAATGCAGTTCTACCTCTCTTGGCACGGTGGGGATAAGGAAGCCATCCTCTCTGCTCTGTGTAAGAGCTGGGGTGAATTTTCCAACAGATTCATTATCCCTGAGGATGACTGGATTTCTGGGCTCTCTGGCTATCTTGAGACAATTACACAGATGAGGATTACCTATGTCCAGATATGGATGGACCAGAACTTGGACAGGTTCAAGGATAGCCATTCAAGCCTGGAGACACTTAAGAGGGCCTATGATGCAGCTCTTGCTGAACTCAAGGAGAATGTTCACCTCTGCAAGGCACAATGCTTATCTTGCAATCTCCTTTGTCTTCAGAGCTGTGGTCATAAAACCCAGCATGATTGCCAGACCTCACACCATTGCCCCCACCCATGTGAATTTAGTGATGAACATCTCAGTGAAAAGAAGGGATGTGGATTTAGGTATGTTGCTCCACATTATGAGACCTCCCTTGCTAACACCCTTTCAGTGCTGGGCACTCAGGGCAGCACGTGTATGCCCCAGAATTCTCTGGATAATGTCACTGCACTTACACACCCATTTTTAGATGTGTTGTTGATATCCACTTGTGTGGAGAGCCTTGTAAACTCAGGGGAAAGAGAGGGTGTCAGGGTGAATGTACCAAGGTTTGAGTACACTTACACATGCCTATCATAGGCTCCTAACTACTCTCCACCAGCTTTCAAGCCATAAAGATGATGAACACATGTGCTCAACACAAGTCCATGCTTGTGGGGAGGTAAGCTATTCAAAGCCAATGGCAGCAGGCTCTAAACCACCTCCAGCCTTGTGAACTCAGAGATATTCCACTTCTGGGTCAATCAGGACATTATAGTTGCAGTGGTACATGTTCTATTCCCAGGCAAGTGACCTCCAAGACTGCCTCACAAAATATGCTCACAATTCCAACCAGTGATGAGATGCACAACCAACATACCTGTGATAAGCGCATGTGCTCAATGCCATGTCAACTGTGCAAACGGCTGTGCTCCAATACGGACTATTTACACGGCCTCAAGAAAGGTGAACTTCACCTCTGCGAGTGAGTGGACCGATTCAGAAGTGTGACACCCATTCTTGACAATCGTCACAGGTTGAAACATCCTTGCTCTGGACTGTGCAAGGCTCGAGGAACGTGCGAAATTGACACGACTCCCCAGTTGATCGAACCCACATTCACGGGACAGCACAAATCCTTCCGGTACACCAAGGTGAGAGCAATCCGGCTTGTACGTCGTTTCTTGGATCTCACGAACCACTAGTATACACAAGGTTTGGCCGAGTTCCTGAAATTAAAAAACATTCTCCAACCATCTTCCTAGTTGCCAGACGGCTTCCGTGTGTTATCCCGATCCCCGAAGGGAAGCTCAAGCATCCAGGAGATCATTGCCATTCGTCAGACCCAAATGTCTTCCATCACTGTGAGAACCGGTATGTTGACCTCCTTATTGGACCTCCGTGGGCTCTGATCGGTTTGCAGTTGTGAAAATTGTGGATACTACTGCACGCTTCCGATAGGTATGCATACAACGGTGCCCGTGTGATTGTGCCAACGGAAAATAACGATTCAAGCAGGACATCCACAAAGGGAGCACGAAACCAGTCATGGGTCGATGTCAAGGTCGAAATGGTCGGTCGAAGGACCAGAAGACACCGCGCTCGAAGTCAACGGACACAGGTTTGCAACCGACAACGACAGCGCTCCGATGATGTGCAACCTCTACTGCACAGACCTTGGAAGGCACGTCCACATTGATTATTGTCGTTCTAAGAATCCTGCATCTTGCAGTGGAATGGAGATTCAGCATCTTTCGACCAGGGTGCGACCCAATCCAGAGAAACCCAAGGATTTGATTACTCACAGCCTTCACTGGAAACGAATGGGTACGTCATTCGGTCCTTCGTTGTCTCTATTTTCATTGAAATCCCTGCAGGATTCAAAGGCATGTTCGTGCAGCGGATCTCTCCGCGCAACTAACAAATTCTGCAGACCCACACTCCAAGGACGATCAGGCTAGGTTTGCTAAATGGTGAGTACCCGCCCATCCCCGATACCCGAGCATTGATAGATGTGTCGATAGTGATCATACGTGTGGCGGTAAATCTTTCTCCTTCTCTCACAGGGTCACGGTTAGTAAACCGCGCCTTCCAGGTGTGGAACATCGAGCGACCGCGACGAACCCAGCCCAGCCATCCTATTGTACCTTGCCCATGTTCCACCCCCCTGCGTCGACGGACCAGGCTGCGGGGCTAGGGTATGTCTCCAACGATGGACATGTGTTTAGGTGCAGGAACCCAGTAGTTTAGCCCCGAGTCAGATGTTTTGAGAATCCGAGTTTTAAATGCTAGCCGAGGCCGCGCAGATTTTGGGAGCAGACCCGCCGCAGACTTACATGAGATCCGAAAACCAGTCCTTTAATATTAATGATTGAACTAAAAAGACCGGCCACTCCTCCACACAGTCAGTGAGGAGGGCCGCAGAGATCCCGCTCCCAAAGGATCTTTGTGATTAACAAGTACGTTGGCAGTATTAGAGGCAGTCGCGGGAGCGATCTCCATCAGGAAATACCTGAATCGCTACCCCAGGGTAATGAGCGCGCATTGGAAGAAATTAGCGTCTAATTTGGATTAGGGCTGATTATATTGCCCCCCCCAAAATTAAGACTAATTAGACGACGTG
>Ga0307510_10011865_pt1 | contig 10335 bp, 13 predicted proteins | sample 12_EM_MG_FD_207224 | JGI IMG/M metagenome (GOLD analysis project Ga0307510, IMG submission 207224) | Populus trichocarpa ectomycorrhiza microbial communities from riparian zone in the Pacific Northwest, United States - 12_EM | ecosystem: Host-associated > Plants > Roots > Unclassified | place...
CAAGCGAGACTGAGGGTGCTATGGACAAATGGCAGAGCAGTGCGAACTACGGAAGGTTAGAACTAAGGAAGGGGCTGAAGGAGGGAGCGTATGAGCGCTGTCCAGCGACAACTACCTAAGCGACGCCGCGCGAGCGGGTAAGAATGAGAAGGCATGTGGAAAGAGAGAGAATGAATGAGAAGCGATTGGGTAGGGTCTGAAAGGAAGGAGGGACGTAGACGTTGGTTTCGTGTTTCTGTGACGGGCCACTGACGGCAACGTTGTCGATGCTAGCGAAGGCAAGGGTGGTGGTTTTAGAGAGAGGAAGAAAAGAGGGAAAGGGAAGGGAGAGGAGATGGCATCTTGAGAGTCGAATTTGGGTTAAGTGGTGTCTGGAGCCAAACAAGTATGAAGGAGAATGGGTAACAGTTAGTGGGTGAGACCAAACATTTTCGGAAGGGAAAGCTATCCATTATCGACCCCTCGATCCATTTCCTTATTTTCCTACATTATCGACCCCTCGTCCCAATCGCAGATAGACACAGGGTGGCCGGAAAGCTGTCGCGCGTCGGCAAAATCAGAAATCGCTTCCTTCACAGGGCCAAAAGGCTCGAGCCCTGATATGAAAACAACTTCGAGTGCTGGTAGCACTTCCGTGAGCCGTTCCTCTGGAAGCCCTCTCAGGGCTTGTGCGACGCGGAGAGTAATAGGATCGGATAGACGTAAATCCTTCACGGTGTTAAAAAGGCATAAAAGTTCCAGCCAATGGGGATCCGGGTCGTCTATGACGTCTTGCCATGTGGGATACTTTGACACATAGATGTGGAGGGATTCAAAAGGGGAGAGGGTAGGCAAGCATGATGCACAGAACCGTGCAAGATATGAAAGCCGTAAATCCTGCTGGTGGCATGTGAGGTTAAGATTGAGAGTTTTAGGGTCGACTATCCCTGCTAGTGATTGCTGTGAAAGCGCGACGGAGGTGGATGTAGGCTTGAAATTAACTACGGCTTGATCGGCTAATGAGAGCTTGCCTGCACGACGGACGAACTTTGCCAGCTCTGAAACTTCTAGGACTTCCTGATTGAATAATGTAATCTGCACACCCTCGAGTAAAGGGGCGTCAATTTGGGCCACGAGGTCCTCCACATACTCGGAAGAACTCTCGAAGCGAAGATCGGTGAGAGCAGGGAGGAGAGCGCGCGTGTCCGGAGGTGGAACTCGAATTTCCCTGTCTGGGAGATCTCGAGGTGATCGGAATAAAAGGGAAAGTAGCTGAAGGCGGGTCAGCGCGGAGAGTCCATTGGCCATTGCTTGAGGAGAAATGTACCCAGAAGGTGGAATATCCTCGTAAAGAAGGCAGAGAAGGTTGGTGGCAGACAAAAGTAGTTCTGGCAATGCCGGAAGTGGAATGCCAATCAAGATTAGGTATTGTAGACATGGAGCTGATCCGCCCAAGAAAGAACGAGAAATTGCATTCTTGATCGGAACACGCAGCTCGACCCACAAATGTGTCAGCCCAGGAAGTGGGTGTTGCATCAGTGACACAAATGTTTCCCATGCTGAATCTGAAGTCTTCTCGAGGCGGATCCCAGACACTCGGTGATTGAGCCTGAGTGCGGCAGCAACATCGTCTCCATCCCCCCTCGTTTGGCAGTTGGCGTTGTATATAAATATAGGTAACTCTGGCCAGGTATTCAGCATCTTCTTCACCGATCTGTGGGGAAATCTGCAGAGGAGTTGGAGTTTCAGGTGACGTGGAGATGTAAACGCCAGATTTCTCCATCTTCGGCATACGTGTACCAGCGTACGCCACTCCTCGGGTGTCTCGTTATAGCAATACAGTTCCTCGACAAATAATTTGAATATGTTCAGGAGAACATCGTCAGGGAGGGTTCCGATTGTGGTCTGTTGGTAAAGTAGGCCTTTACCACTCAGTCTCAGTAATCACTTTGTACAGGGTGCAATGGTTTGACCACTCACTGTTGTCTACGGCTGACCGCTCACCAGCACGGTGTATACCTCCCTCTTCTAAATTTAAGCCCTTGATAATTGACACCAGGGAGGTGAGGCAGGATGTGTGGTCGGTGGCGTCGTCACTTTGTTGTGAGAAAATGAGGGCCAACAGGATGTAAGACATGTCAAAACAAGATCGGTCATTCACTGTGTCCTTTCACGGAAGCACATCGGAGGGACTTGAGACATACCTCTCAGAGTCCATGATTCCGATGGTAACTCAGCTCACGGCGTTGACGACTTGAGTAGAGAAGTAGTGTTGCATTGTATTACGTAAGTCGTTACTTACGACAGACACTCACGTGTCCCGTGACCCTCTATGTCGAGTTGGCCTCCACGGAGAAGTTGCTAAGTTACCCTCGAGGCACGTGCACGCGAAACTCTGACAGCCTTTAACGTTCCATAAGCAACTGATTTGGCCGTGATGAAAGGACCGACCGAGGGCCTTATCGCCTCTGTCTCCACATCCACCCCGTCCGTCCAATTCTATTCCCTACACCACAGTAGATCGCCACCTTTGCCTCCGCCATCGCTTCCCGCAGTCAACACTCCCACTCCTTCCCCCCTCCACCTGCGGCCCCCTCTACGCGCTTATATCACCTCAGCGCATCCACTCAGCAATATCCTTTCCCCTACCCCCCAGTCCTCTGAACCCTTGGTCACGCTGTAATACGACTTGATCACTCTCCACACGCCCCGACTCCACATGTCCGGGAGATTTCCACGCGGGACTCTAGACGGTGATCTCTGTGCTGGTTGGTATGCCAGTGCCACCCAGTCACACGAACCGTATTAATTGCATCCTCGAATCGCCCCAGACGATATGCATGAGACCGATCAAAGATCAGCTACAGACACATCAATTGTGCCAGGAAGCCTCACGCACTACGTGGATCTGCATCGCCTGAGACGGTGCTTCCTAGTGTCCCTTCTCCGCGGCCGTCCCATCGCTAGCACCTGTACTCTGCGCTGACTGCTCCCGTCTCTGTCCCGCCGTGTGTACCAGCGCCTCGGCGGTCGGAAGAATCTGAATAGCTTACGCCGCGTAGGTCCGCCCACGGTCTCCGTCTGAGTCCATCATCGACCAGTTCAACCACGTTTGTCTATACTCGAAGGAAAAGTGGTAAAAGGATGGTTTCGAGGGTGCGTTTTTTATCTTTGAGTGGTGCGTACAATGGACCTATTTCCCGGGTTTACTTACAGTTCCGATCTCTCAGAACTGCGTCTCCCCCTTACAGCCTCTTCGTTCTCAATCGCGCAGGGATGCACGACTACATTCCTCCCATCCACCCCGAAGACGAAATATTGGCGTCGGAAGGAGAACACCTCATGTATCGCTCCTATCCCGAATTCACCGCCGAGCGCCTTGACATGGCCAAATCGGCCACCAAATCGCTCATCGAGAGCTGGACGGACGCCCACCGCCGTCCGCCATTCGCCAACGATTTGCTCACCAACGGTGCTACCTGCTCATTCAAAAGCCGGACAGGGGTCCGCACGAGGCCGTCATGTTCTAGCCTTTGGGCTCCGACTACGAACAGCACGGACCGTTGTTGGATACCATGCAGCGGTGAGTACTCCGCTGGCTGTTTTTTAACCACCGAGCTGAACAAAATCTCTCCCCTTCCCGACCGATGACGTCCTTCATTCGTAAAGCGAGCCTTATCCGTTTACTATAGATTGACCTCCGCTGAGCATATAGCATCCCACTTTGACTGACGGGATCGCAGCAGGCGAGCGCAACATCGCCTGTAGATGCCTCTTCTGCAACTCCCCCGCGACAAAGCAGCGCAAACCAAGCCCCGACTACGGCCCCCAACGAAACGGTGTCAGAATCACACAAGGTTTCTCCAAACTCACCCCATTTACCTCTCCGGCCCCCCCAGCCACCAAAAAAACAAAGTGGCCCTGATCCTTTCCGCGTCTTCCTTTGCATGTGCCTCATTCACCCCTACTAGCTTCGTAAACCTGCCGCCTTCTACCACGAACGCGGGTCTTGCTCTCCTTGGTCCTCTCTTTGCTTCCGTCGCACCTCCACCACATGAGCTCGGAGCCATTTCCCCCACCTCCGTCTGCACCCCCGTCCACGTGTCTCGCGCTCGCCCAGTCACTGATTGGCACATCAGCATAGTAATATATTGCCCTCTGAGCCCGAGTCTGTAAGCGATCAACGAGCGCTCAGTCTGAGAACAATGAAGACTGGGTGCTATGGACGAAAAGTATGCAGTATATGTACTCAAGGAGCGATCAGCAACGAAGATAACAAACGCGAGAATGGCGAAATGCAGCAATCACAAGCTAAAGTGAACGTGTGGATCGCTAAGACATGTCGGTATGAGAAGTGTCAATGTCAAAAGAAAAAGACAGAATGCGTCCCATCGTGGACTGCAATGCGCCAAGTGCGCGATTGAATCTCCTATGTCGACAGAGTCCTCACCCCCATCTCTCACTATCATGCCGCGGGGCAACTGACCCACTCTCCGCAGCTCACAACGCCATAGCTCCCGCTGATTCTCGCACAACACGTGATCTCGGCGCGACTCGGTATGCCACCCGGTCGCACGAGCAGCGACGATCTGCATGAGGCACACTTGCCGACCGGAAAGCAGTCGTAGCCGCATGTAGATCGGGCCAGGAAACACGGGTTCGGCGGCGTTACGCCAGTCCTCCGCTACGTGGATTTGCGTCAACCGAAAAGGTGCTTCTAACCCGTCCTCCCCCTTACCATATCATCCCTCCGCGCCGTCCGTTCTGCCAACTGTGGCTCCACGCGTCCCGTCATTGTGTTCCGAGCCCGCTCCAACTGTAGCATCGAGCGCCCCCGCCCCTGCTCACGCCCCCACCGTGCCCGCTTCCCGTATCAGCACCTGCTCTGCATTGAATACCAATACATGTCGGTGCATGTGTGAGGACATCGCGCCACAATACATCGACACTGAAATCTCGGTAAAATACAACGCACACGGGGGAGTGGGAGGGGAGAGGAGGGTAGAGCAGGACGCTAAAGCAATTTGAGAACAAGTGTGACTAGATATGAGACGCCCGCGTACGATACTCCGACCAAAGACGATCCACGAACGAGGTATCAGTCAATTGAATCGAATCGCGGTAAGGGAAATGAAGAAAAGACCACAGATAGAGAGGGAAAACAGCACGTGCGTCGATCAGAGTGAGTATCTCCCTCACAAAGTCATCACGGTCCGTCGTCCACAATGAGCTGTTACCGTGAGGATCGGCATGTGCAGCCTCGGCGCATCAGCAAAAGTGCAAAAAGTAGGTAAGGGGCTTCCAAGGCAAAGATGGCCCCTTCCAAGGCAAAGTTATGACTATACAGGGTGTGGGTTGACCTATACAAGGGCTTACAAGGCATCAACTACACTACCTCCGTTTGAAACTTTTGCTGATGGCGGTCACAGCGCTCGCCGCCGACTTGTCGAGCGTTGCTGCGCCATCGGTCTCCACAGTGTCTCCACCTGCATCGTGGCGGGTTGTTGGCGCTTTGTCATTGGGTCCGTTGGAAATCGACTTGGCCTTAGACTTGGATTCATTGTCGCTGGACAAGGGAGGTGCATGGACGATGATGGCTCAGGGTTTTTCACCGGCGTGGATGCAGAGTCATCAGGTCGACTGGGCCTGATAGATGATCAAGCGCCAGATTGCTAGTGCAGGAAAGGCGAAGCTGCTGATGAGCCACGGGCACCTCCGAGGGCGTGATGTGCCTGTGGTTGTGATGGTCTCCCCCAGATCTCTGGCACACGCGACAACCCCGGATCGAAAGTGGGAGTGATGCTCTTCCGGGCCATCAGCAAAAGTGCAAAAAGTAGGTAAGGGGCTTGGATGGCCCTTCCAAGGCAAAGATGGCCCCTTCCAAGGCAAAGTTATGACTATATAGGGTGTGGGTCAACCTATACAAGGGCTTACAAGGCATCAACTACACTACCTCCATTTGAAACTTTTGCTGATGGCACATCCCACAAACGTTCGATTTCATCGCGCTCCCTCGTTCTATGCCTCTTTGAATGTTTCGCAACGCTCCTGTTGTTCAGTCGGCGGTGTTAGGACGCGTCGACATCGCTGAATACGCTGGTGTCGGCAAAGTCAAGTAGGACGATATCGTCGTAATCGTCGAGTGGTGCGCTATGACCAGGGACGAATCCTCATGGAAGGACCAGGGCATGTGTGCGCGTACCTCAACCTTCGAACTGTGTTGTGGGAATGAATGAGCGACTGCGCTTGAAACTCTCGACACCAGTCGCTAATATCCCCGAAACTTATACGGCCCCGCCTGCAAAGATCATGTCGTCCCTGGACACGTCGACCACTGTTTCACGTTCCCCTGTGTTCAGGCATGATCGCGTTCCATATCGCGGAGGACTACTCGGAGAAGGGTTAATATATGTTCACACATTTCATACACGTCCAGGTACTGGTCATACACTTTTCTAACGTCCGACAGGACAGGTTAACACCATCGGTCACAGGGTAGTACAGTAATAGCTGGGATCAGTGTCAGTAACGCGCGCCCGCCATGACGGGGCTCGGAAGCCAGTGGGCATCCAATTTGTCATCGTCCTCGACATCGTATCACAAGGTATACTATATCATCTGTAGCACTGAGTAGCGGTGAGGTACTACTGTGATAGACGAGCCATTTATAATAAGGACATCGTCAAGATCGCGGCTGAGCACTGATCATCTGCTCCACCTAGTTCCAAGTTTCAGGTCATGGGAACATGAAGGTTACTAGTCGTAAATACACGGCTCAAAACGAATGCGAGATATCACGGAACATGAATGATATCGATGACAATGACGGTAGAAAAAAGGTACAGTTTGATCGGTATCTCGGGGGTTAAACATGGGTAGAAGAGAATGAGTGGCAGATAGTGGATGAAATCGAACGTTTGTGGAAGGGGAAGCGGGAAGCGCCTATGAATTATCGGACCCTTTGCCCATTTGCTTGTTCTCCTACATGAACCTATCCTCCCAACCATGTATTGACACTGGGTGGCCGGAAAGCTGCCGCGCATCCGCAAATTTAGAAATGGCTTCGTTCACAGGTCCAAAAGGTTCAAGCTCTGATATGAAAACATTTTCCAGCGCTGGTAGCACTTCCGAGACCCGTTCCGCTGGAAGCCCTCTCAGAGCTTGCGCGACACGGGGAGCGACATATTTGGATAGGAATAATTTCTTCATGGTGTTGAAAAGGCATAAAAGTTCCAGCCATTGGTGATCTGGGTCATCTGTGAAGTCTTCCCACCTGTGATAAAACGGAACGCGAATGTGGAGGGATTCAAAAGGGGAGAGGGTGGGCAAGCACGATGTACAGATCTGCACAAGACATGAAAGCCGTAGATCCGATTCGGGGCACGAGGGACAGAGCCTGAGAGTTTTAGGATCAACTTTCCCTTGTAATTCCTGTGAAAGCAAGACGGAAATGCGGTCAGACTCAAAGGTAACTTCTGCTCGATCGACTAATGAGATCTTGTCTGTACGACAGACGAACTTCGACAGCTCTGAAACTTCTAGGACTCCATGATCGAATAATGTAATCTTCGTGCTCTCCAGTAAAGGGGCGTCAATTTGGGCCACAAGTTCCTCCATGTACGCGGGGACACCCTGTAAACGAAGATAGGTAAGAGCTGGGAGGAGAGTACACGCGTGCGGAGGTGGAATTGGAATCGGCGTGTCCGGGAGATCCCGTGGCGATGGGAACGTAAGGGAGAGTGATTCAAGGCGGGTCAGCGCGGAGAGGCCAGTGACCATCTCTCGAGGGGAAATGTACCCAGAAGATGGGATATCGTCGTAAAGAAGGCGGACAAGGTTGGTAGCAGATAAAAGTAGTTTTGGTAATGTCGGAAATGGAATGCCAACCAAGACGAGATGTCGCAGACGTGGGGAAGATCCGCTCAAGAAAGAACGAGAAATTGCGTCATTGAGATGCGGCTCGAGCCACAAATCCGTCGACGCGGCGGGAAATGGTTGTTGCATCAGTGGCGCAAATGTTTCCCACGCCGAATCCGAAGTCTTCTCAAAATGGATCCCAGACACTCGATGATTGAGTCCCAGTGCGGCAACGAGATTGTCTTCAGCCTCGCCCGTTGGGTAGTTGTAGTCGCGTATGTATATAGGTAATTCTGGCCAGATATCTAGCATCTCCTTCACCGATCTTTTGGGAGGTACGCAGAGGAGTTGCAGATTCAGGTGACGTGGAGAGATAAACACTAGATATCTCCATCTTCGGCATACATGTACCAGCGTATGCCACTTCTCGGACACAGAGTATTCGACAAACATTGTATCGACGAAGAATTTGAATACAATTAAGAGAACTTCATCAGGGAGGGATCCGATTGTCACCTGTTGGTGGAGTGGGCCTACACCGCCCATACTTTGTGATTGATCTGTAAAGAGACCAGCAGTTGACCACTCACTTCTCGCTTCGACACATTGCTCATGTGGGCGATGTTCAAGCCCCTCTCCCGAATTTGAGCCCACGGTAATCGCTATAAAGGACTCGGAGGTACAGCGGTGCAAATAGTTGGTGAAATAGCCACTTGGTTGAGAGAAAAAGTAGTTGACGGGATTTGGAGTATATAGAAATAGATGGTTATTAGTCGCTGTGCCCTTCAAGGTAGCACATTGGAGGGACTCCAAACGTACTCGTCAGAGTCCATGATTGCGACTGTGTATCAACACAGACTTAATTGATGTAATAAAGTAGACGGAGAAATTGCCAAGTACAGGGTTCGGCCCCTGCCGAACACTCTACGGCGCACGTGAACTGTGACACACAGCGTGACAGCGTTCAACATGAAGCCCATTCGCTCGGAAGCCAACACGACGGTAGGCCGCCAACAAGGAAGTTATGATGGACATAGACAGATAGGCAGGCTTTCTCTAGGTGCAGCCTATGCTCTCTCTATTCCTCCTTGTAACCCCATGGAAGTAACTAGTACGTAATGGATCCCCTTTGACGTCGCCCGAAGCCCTCTCGTGTCCCCAAACCCTCACTTATCTCGGGCCTCTCTACCCTCGCTCCCTGTCTCCCTTCCTGCGACTTCCATTGCGCAGCCTCACATGCACCACGACATAGCTATATATCTGAGGCAGACTCCTTTAAACCCTCCGGATCGTCTCCCATAGGTCGCGCTAGTGCGCATTGTATGGTGCACATTGCATTCGCTTTTCGTAGACGAGAACCTTGCAACTCTTACAGTTTCTAACGTAGGGTGTGATCTCCGTGTTGCTTGTCATGCCGCCCAGTCGTGGGAACAGTGTCGCGTTCTCGTAGCGCCGATACGAGCGTTACGTGGAGAGCCGCGACAATCGGCACGAAGCGTGGACTCGCCGATCGACAAGCGACCGCAGCTACATGTAAATCAGGCCAGGAAGTACGAACTATGTAGGCGACGTCACCGTGACGCCGCGCCCTCCGCTTCATGAATTTGCATCGTGCGAGAGATTGCTCGCTACCCCTCCTCCCCCTTGCGACCACATCACTCTGCACCCATCCGTTCTGCCAATTGCTGCTGCGCCCTTCCCACAGTCCGTACCAGCTCCTTCTGAGCGTGCTCGAGTCGTAGCGGCGGAGGCCCCTGCCCTTCCTCCTGTACCCGCTGTACCCCCTCCCCTGCGACTCGTGCGTTCGTACCCTTTCGTGAGGATTAATTCCTGTGGACATACCACGCGCACCACTCGATGACCGCGACGATATCGTCGTGCTCGAAGTTGCCCACACCAGCCGCTCAGCGATATCAATGCGTGCGAACGCCGGCGACTGAACAGCAGGAACGGTGCGGAACACTCAAAGAGGGAGTCAGAGGGAGCGCGAGAGGAGATAAGACATTAGTAGGATGTGCCTGAAATACCATTACTCCAAATCTCGACGCCGGGCTGTCGCACGCGCCAGCGATTTGGGGGAGACCGTTACAACCACAGGGCCAACATGCCGGTGAAGGTGCCTGTGGGCCGGCAGAAGCCTCGCCTTCCCCGCACTCGCAATCTGGCGCTGGATCGACTGTCAAGTCCGGTCAACCTAACAACCCTGCATCCGCGCTGGTGAAAAACCCCGGGCCATCATCGTCCACTGGAGAATCGATAGGGACACCTCCGTCATCGAGCAACAACAAATCCAAGGCCAAGGCCAAGTCGATCCCCCAATGGACCCAATCGCAGAATGATATCACCCACCACGACGCACGTGCAGACTAATGGCGCAGCGGCGCTCGTCAAGTCCGCGGTGAGCGCTGCGATCATCGAGGCCGTACAACATGCGCACCCTCATGGCAACGGCTCGTTGGCGACGACGGACCGTAACGAATTTGTGAGAGAGGTGCTCAC
>Ga0307510_10011866_pt1 | contig 10334 bp, 14 predicted proteins | sample 12_EM_MG_FD_207224 | JGI IMG/M metagenome (GOLD analysis project Ga0307510, IMG submission 207224) | Populus trichocarpa ectomycorrhiza microbial communities from riparian zone in the Pacific Northwest, United States - 12_EM | ecosystem: Host-associated > Plants > Roots > Unclassified | place...
TGGCATTATTTTCAGATGAAGAAGCAAATAAATTCCCACCAACTCAAGGCGATGGAGACCATAAAATCATACTCTTGGATACTGCCCCCACCCGTTTCAATTGCAAAGTCTATCCATTGTCACAAGACGAACAGGAAGTGGAAGACAAATTTTTGGATGAAAACTTGGCCAAAGGATATATCGCACCCTCAGATTCCCCGTATGGTTTCTCTACATTCATGGTCCCAAAGAAAGACTCAAAAGAGAAATGATACATCATCAACTACTGCCCCCTCAACAATGTTACCCGAAAAGATGTCACCCCACTCCCAAACCTCAAGCAGTGCATCGAAAACCTGCAAGGAATGGAGTTATTCAGCAAATTTGACATTCGTTGGGGCTACAACAATATTTGTATCCGAGAAGGCGACCAATGGAAAGCTGCATTCAAGACATGCCAAGGCCTCTTTGAACCAAAAGTCATGTTCTTTGGAATGTCAAATTCCCCAGCCAGTTTTCAATGCTTTATGAACGGCATACTGGAAGAATTATACAAACATTTCGAACAAAAAGGCATTCACGATATCCGACGCATGATACAAAATTACATGGACGACTGTGGTCCTGGCACATTACTCAAAGATATCACACTCCACATCAAGATCATCCACTACCTATTCGACCTCCTTGCACACCATGGACTCCACCTCAAACTATCAAAGTCAGTCTTCATGCAACCCCAAATGGACTTTTTGGGCATCAGGATATCTAAGGATGGGGCTACTATCGATCCAGCTAAAGTCACAGGACTTAGAGATTACCCAAGAGAGCTTAAAGACCAACATCAAGTCCAAGGATTCCTAGGAGTTGCTGGCTATCATCGCATGTTCTGCACAAACTTTTCCACTATTGCTGCACCACTTACCAAACTCACTGGGAAAATGGTACCATTTGAATGGGGACAAGAACAGAAAGATGCACAAGAAAAACTCATTACCCTCATCACTAATGCCCCAATACTTGTTAAACCAGACCCAAATCGCCAATTTGAACTTGAAACAGATGCATCACAAATTGGCACAGGAGCAATACTCTACCAATGCAACCCCCCAACCAAAAACGCTGATGGAACAGAAAAATTAGGACTGTGAAGACCAGTAGGATTCCATTCCCAGAAATTCACCACAACCAAACAAAACTACCCCATATACGATCGAGAATTTCTAGGGGTCATGCGCGGTCTACGATGTTGGTCCCACCTACTCAAAGGAACAGCAATCCCAATCCTGGTATTCACAGACCACAACAACCTATGCTACTATAGGGACCCCAGAAAAATTGGTCCATGGGTCGCTGGTTACCTACCTGAAAGGGAGCAATATAACATAATCCTAGAATATAAACCTGGTGCAACAAACCGAGCAGACGCTCTATCCAGACAACCCAACTATGAAGGAACAAACCCTGCCAACGAAGACGTCACTGTCTGGCCTGACAGATATTTCTGTGAAAACCACACCTCAATCCGCATATTCGACATGGATAGTATCAGCAATAACCTAGACAGAAAAGTCAAACTGGTGCAATATCCCAATCAGCCAAAACTCAAGCAATGGGCACCATTACATAACCTATCCCTACTTGATGGCACTCACTGGTATCACGGGACCACCCTAGTTGTTGTGGCAGACAATAGCCTTAGGAGGGGAGTAATTTCCCTTTTTCATGACCACATGACTGCTGGGCATCCTGGGATTACCAAAACCCTTCAATTAATCGCACCTTATTATTGGTGGCCCAACATGAAATTCTTCGTCACTGAATACATCAAAGGATGTGCTACTTGCCAAATGACCAAAGTCAACACCCATCCTACCCACCCGCCCATGTTCCCTATCACTCCCACAAACAACACGCGACCTTTTGAAACCGTCGCAATGGATTTCATCACTAAACTCCCACAATCAGGAGGTTTCAACACTATTCTCATGATCACGGATACTGATTGCTCCAAAGCGTCTATCTTCATCCCCTGTCATAAGACCATCAACTCAGAAGGAGTCGCATTACTCTACCTCAATTACGACATTCCCCACTATGGCATTCCCCATAAAATCATCTCGGACCATGATGTCCACTTCATCTTGAAATTCTCAACAGAACTCTGTCAAATTCTCAACATCCATCAGAACATCAGCACAGCATATCACCCTCAAACCGATGGGGCAAGCAAAAGAACCAATCAAACCTTAGAACAATACCTCTGAGTATTCTGCGGAACACAACAGAACAACTGGCACGAATGGCTCCCACTCACTCAATACACCAAGAACTCATGGCCATCTGCAACTACCAAGAAAACCCCATACAACCTACTTATCGGATACACCCCCCAAGTACACCAACCTACCAGGAAAACCACCATTCCCTCCCTAGAAGAATAACTCTTATCCATCAAAGAAGCCAGGAAAGCTGCCCAAGAGGCCCAATGTAAAGCACAAGAATCCTGGATCAAAGAACATCTGCGGTTCACACCGTTCCCCATGGGATCAAAGGTCTGGCTAGAAGGAATGAATCTAAAATTACCCAGCAACATCATGCCCAAGCTTTCCCCAAGGAGATACAGACCTTTTAAGGTAGTCTCCCAAATATCAAAAGTCGCTTACAAACTCGAACTCCCTTCTACTTGGAAAATTCATGACGTCTTTCATGCTTCCCTCCTCACACCCTACAAAGAAACTGACCAACATGGACCAAACTTTCTGGAACCTCCACCGGAGATACTAGACAGCGAACCAGAATGGGAAGTCCAGAAGATTCTTAAAGAGAGGTCTTTTGGCCATTGGAAGAAGAAGCAATACCTTGTGCGCTGGAAGGACTACTTGCCAGCTTATGATTCATGGGTTAACACTGAGGATCTCCACGCTCTGGAGTTATTATCAGACTTTCAAAATGCTTCAAGCAGTATAAGAACCCTTCCCCTCAACAAGTCATCCCCAGCATGTCCAACCAGGCATTCTACACCTTCACCATCAACCCCCCTTACAATTCATTCCATCACCTCTTCAGAGATCTCACCATCTGGCCTAGTCATAAGTTCCACATCTTCACCCCAGCTGCCCAGAAGACTTTGTCGCTGTACAGAACGATCCACCCCACTCACGCTCATGCCCTTGAACATCCCCATTTCTGCAAGGAGCACTACTGTCCCTACCATTGCTGAATGCCCATTGACTTCACTCAACCAGCCCACTTCAGCTATGTCTATGTTGGACCAGGAGGTACCACAATCCATACACAGCAGTCCATCTATGGCAATGGGGACATTACCCTTTTCTCCATGATCGTCCCCATCACCGGAACCACCTACCATTGCTGGACTAGGGGTCGCTGCTACGGCAACAGATATCTACTCCAATCTGAGGATAGCTTTGAGCAGCTTCCCAGGTGCATCACAAGGTCAACTACCATCCTTCCCCACCCCTACACTTGGCCGCACTTCACCATCCCCTATCCTGATCCCTCCACATATCTCCCCTCAGAGCAAGGACAATATGGCTTGAGCACCATCCCCCTCCCCCCTGTTGACCCTACCCCCAACCCCGTTACTCCAATGCCAGCACTGTCGCCCACTGTCACCCCAGCCATCCAGCATCCACTCAAACATAGTTGTTGACACACTGCCCAACCACAAAGTACTCCAACTGGCAGGTCAAATCCCCTCTTTGGCAATGGTTCACCTTGTGAGAAGGCAATGCAGAGCCTTGTTGAAGTACATGGAGCAGCAGGGATGTATAACTGGAGCTCTTTCAGCCTGGACAGAGGACCTCCTCCCAGCGATCAATATTCTGGGGAACACTGAGCTCAATGATCAAATCTTCACCACCACCTTTTGCAACTATACCACTGTTGAGCACCTTTTCCTCATTCCCCAGATCCTTGACAAAATCAAAGGTTACATGTCGGATGAAGACGTTCAAAGTGACAAACCAGTTAGGTTTGCCACGTATAACCCTACCATTTCCCTTTCCTCCACACCCAGTCCTATTCCCAACGTTCCCCAACTCAGTATCTAGTTAGATAATCCAAATCATCCAGGTCTTGGGTGGAGCAAGTATAACCGCGGTGATATGTGGCAGTACCCCCTTGTCTTCCTCAATGAGTATGGGCAAGATGAGATAGCACAATACGTCACTTTCAGACAAGTTGGGATTGATACTCACCTTGTAGGAGTTCACAAGAAGGGCAATCCCGAGTACTCCATCCCCCTTCACGCACGAGCACACCCCTCTCCCAATTTCAACCGCCCTGGGGTCAAAGATTACAACCTCAATATCTTCCACCCTTCATCTACTTCCCGACTCCTCATCGACAATGCCATCATAGATCTCAAGGACCCTGGTGTTGTCACTGACGTTTATAGATATCAGGTGCATCAGAGCAAGCTCGAGGCGGTAAAACGCCAACGTGTCAAGCTTAACAAGAGGGAAGATGCCGCTCAAAGTAAACTTAGCATGGTAGAGCGCCATCTCACCTACGCCACAGTCTGCACTCGGCTCATCCCTCATCTCAATCACATTCGTCCCCCCTCCACTAGCACTATACACATTCCCCACATCTTCGCTGTGCAAGGACCACCTGACATCAAGGAAGGAGAAGACAGTCTTGAGTGCCGCACCATCTTAGGCAAGCGGCGTCGAGAAGGCAAACCCAAGTTCCCCTACTGCCTCAAATGCAACAAGTCACATCCCAATCACATCGAGGAGGAGTGCCCCCTTTGGAAGACATGCCGCTGGTGTCTCAGTACTCAACATGCATATGATGACTGCGACATTCCCCATGAGCAGTGCAACGCTGAGTTCTGTGCTGTCCCTGCTACTCACCCCAATTTTGGGGATAGGTGCGCTGCTATGTCATCCCCCACCTTGTGTCACAAGTTAGAGTTGGCTCATGCCAACTATGATGATGACCTCTATCAGTGGGAGGCTTAGGGTCGTGTGGTAACAACCACCATAGGAGGGGCGTCATGTTACGTTCCATGGGCTATTTTTCTTTCTTTATGCTTACCAATCCGTTCCCATCACATGACTGCTTACTTGATATGTCACTTGACTTCTTTCTTGCTTACTTGACCGCTTTCTTGTCATCTTAGGAGTGCCAGCTCAGTACTAGAATCGTTGTACTTGTTTTCACTATGTCTAGCTTGCCAGCTCATAACTAGGACACCTCTCCTAGTTACTTGTCATTCCTACTAACTGTTGTACTTGGTTTCCATCATTACTAGTATGGGTACTAGTAGTATTATTCCTTAGTCATGGTAGCTGCCCTCATGTATATAAGCTGGTCTTATTTCTAGAGTTGGGCCTTAAGCCTGACTTGGTTTAATACCCAAATCTTGTTGCTTCCACTGTGAGACTTCTAAAAGTCTTTTCTTTATTTCTTGAGTCATCTCAAAGTCTCCTTTGAGACTCTCCTTTCCTCTTGCTCATCTCCCAAACCTTGGATTAAGTTCCACTTCATCCTTTTACCCCCTTCATTGTGCTAAGGGTTAGCAGTCCCTTGCGACTACGCTTTGCCACCTCTCATATTTTGTGCACATCGCGCCTTAAGGTTCTTGGACCTTAACAATCTACCATCGCATTCCTGACAATCCCCGCCATCATGCCCTCCTACACCTACTTTCAAACTCCTTAGATCCCTTAATACCTATGCTTCTTGTTGGTGATTTTAATACTCATTCCCATATCTGGTCTTTCCCTTACTCTACTATATCCCCTTGGGCCACAGACCTTGTGGATTGGTTTGATAACCAAGGCCTCGAGCTCCTCAATCCCCCTCGCACTGCGATGTGGGACTCGGGCCAGGATGATCAATGACCTTCAGTCCTTGATCTAGCCCTTATCAATGAAGTGGCTGCAATCTCTGGACAGATCTCCGCCCTTCAGATTTCCTTTGACAACTTGATCTCCTCGGACCATGCGGCTCTCAGCCTCCTCTGGTACCCAGTGGAATCGATTGCTATTGCCCCTCCCCCTGAACTCTCAGGATATGCCATTGACGACCTTCTCAAAGACTCGTGGCTTAAATGGTTTGGCCCCCTCCCAGACTCGGATATCACCGACATCCCATCCCTCATTGATGCCGCGACCCGCCTCCATCACGACATTGACTTTGCATCATTGTGCACCTTTTCACGATGTCGTGCACCAGACCCCCATGGGGTACAGTGGTGGAATCAAGACTGTGCCTTTGCAGTTGCTGCAGTCCACACCACTTGTGGCAAACCCAAACGGGATGCCATCAAACATCTCTGTTGGACCATCTCCCAAGCTAAGCGCACCTGGGCACATGACTTTCTACATCACACCACTTCCAAACACCTTTGGGAAGCTGCAGCCTGGCATAAGGGATGGTCCATTAAACGCATCCCTCCTCTCCTCACTGGTCCCTCCCATGTTTCAGAAGACCCCCACGAGATGTGCAAGGCCTTCTGGAAATGATTCTTTGTCACAGATCAACCTGAGGTTTTCCCTGCCCAACCTGATGACCCCACTCCCCTCCCCATACGTGACCTCACCCCTATCACAGAGACAGAGATCTCTGTTGCCCTATCTGGCACATCCAACAAATCAGCCCCGGGGCTCAGCAGCATTGGATACTGCCTCCTTAGATGGGCTTTCCATTCTTGCCCAGACCGCTTTGTCAACATCTTCAACAACGCTCTCTGCCTTAGTTATCACCCATGGAAGGAAGCCCTAGTTGTTGTCATCCCCAAGCCTGCAAAACCCGATTACTGCCTACCCAAGGCCTATCAGCTGATCAGCCTGCTCGAATGCTGCAGCAAACTTCTCAAGAAGATTGTCGCCAAGCGCATTCTCTCTGATGCACATTCCTTCAACATCCTTCCCCCATCCCAGTTTGGATCGTGTGACTACCACAGCACCATTGACGCGGCGCTCTGCCTTACTCATTATGCACAGACTGCTGTACAGAGCGGTCACGTTGCATCCGTTCTCCTCTTCAACATTCAGGGGTTTTTTGACAACATCAACATCCCTCAGGTCATCCACATCTTCCGCAACCTGGGTTTCCCCTCATCCCTTTGTGATTGGGTTAAGTCCTTTTTGTCTGATTGGCAGGTCCAGCTGTCATTCAATGGCATTAAGTCTGACACAATCCTCCTGGATCATGGGACTCCCCAGGGCTCCCCTTTGTCGTCAATACTCTCCGCCATCTACACCTCTCCCCTCCTCAAATTCATCAATGAAACCTGGCACAAGCACGGCCTCAATATGTATGTCAATGATGGTGCCATCTTTGGCTCCCATGTGACCCACAGGGAGTCTGCCAAGTTGGTCCAGACAGGGTTTCAAGATATCGTCAATTGGCTATCACGGTCTGGCCTCAAATGCGACCCAGACAAGACAGAGTTCATTTCCTTCACACCTTGACGACCTTCCCACCTCATTGGCAGCCCAGTCTTGGAACTTTGGTTCCACCTCCCCACAGGTCCACTCTTGGTCAAACGGTCTGAACTTGTCTGCTACCTTGGCATCTTCATACACTACCGATTCAACTGGACACACCATGTTACCATCATGGCCAACCGTACATGCTCCACTGTCTGTGCTCTTGGGGTTCTAGGGAACTCTATCCAAGGTATCAACTATGCCAACTGGCACAAACTTTTCCATGCGCTTATCCTTCCCGTCTTGACATATGGTTTCCCACTATACGCCACCTCCCACCACAACAAAGGACTTCTCAAAATCCTCCAAACTGCTCAGAATGACATGGTTAGGAAGATGAGCAGAGCCTTCAAAACCACGCCAATTACCCCCCTCCATTATCTTGTTGCTATTCCCCCTATTTCACTCACCATCAAAAAGCTGTCCGACACTTTCACCCTACGCATACAATGCCTCCCTCCCTTCACCCTTTTATGTACTTTACCCTCCTCCCATCCTAAAGCAGCCTTCTGGCACCCATCCTTCATTTCGAACACTACCCTCATGCAATTGCTCCCTTTAACCTTTCCTCCTTTCACCTTCCCTTCTCCACCCTCAGCACATACTTGGTCTCACCCTCAGATTTGCAATAATACCGCCATCAAAATAAACCGCAAATCCAAGGAGTCTACGGAACACCTTATTCACACTCCAGAATACAATACCTTCCACCTATTCGTTCATGTACTGACAACACCTTCTCCTCCCTTCTCTAGCTGTTTTCTTCTTTTCCATGGCCAAACCCTTATTTATAAAGGGGTTACCTGCAATGCCTCCAGGCCACATGCGCTCTTTAGTGCCCTCTGTGAGGGTCTTACATATGCTCATCTTTCTAACCATGTCCGGATTTTTCTCCCAGACTTATCCCTTACAAACTATCTTTTTCACATGCACAAGCATTCGCTGCTTCTCTTCTCATGTCTTTTCTCTTCCCTATTACTAAACTTTCTGTCGCAGGATCCCTTGCATCACGCTGACCTTCTCAGGTACTCCATCAAGTGGGCCGGTCTACCAGGCAAGGCAATTTGGGAATCTTTTGTGGATGAAGAACAACGTCTCATCTTCCCGTGTCCCCCCACCCCTCTTCTTAATCCTAAGGCTTGCCTCATTCAAGAATGGGCCAATCTCTACCTCACCCTCCATCGCGAAGGCTGTGTTTGGCAATCTATCATCATACCAGACGGGCGCCCACCCCCCTTCTGTATTGGCACCCTGTCTTGTAAGGACCACCACACCTTCTCTGCCGCCATCCAACTTGCTTGCGACCATGCCTTTACGGCTACTTACTCCAACATCTTCAGGGCAAACGCCAGTGATAACACCCTTTGCCCATGCAATTACAACACCCAACCCCCTTCACCTCTATCGCACCAATCATTTGATCAATTGATGGCCATCCAATACCAACAACCTCGTTCACCATCGACGTCTCCTCCTCCTCTTCCTCTCCAGTGGCCTAGTCCAAGGAAACGGAATACCACTCAACATGTCCTGTTTGAGTGTCACCTCCACTCATCACCACGTCGCTGCATCTTCGGACGTTTTCCCTTTGACGCTTACATCTTTGGGACTGAGGACAGTGGCCGCAAACTCAGCAAGTTTCAACACACCACCAACACCCTCCTTCGCCCTCTGCCCCCCAGACCGGACCCTTCTTGATTGGTAAGCACCAGTTGATGGCAGGGCTCCATCACCTTCTAGACCCATTCTTTCTAAATCTTTAACCCTGAACTAAAACCCCTACTATACATACCAACATTTTACCTGTCAGCCTATGATGAGTACCGCTCAGTGCATGTACATATTTCTCTCATAGCTTGTCCAATGGCCTTAGGCTAAGGACGCTAAATGATAATTCCAAAAAAAAAAAAAAAAAAAAAAAAAAAAAAATCCCCAAAAAAGGGCAAGATCGCGCCCAGCGCTTCGAGAATGTGGGATGACGATGATGATGGGGGAGAAAGATAATGAAAGAAGAGAGGTGAAGGTACGGACCCCCGTTCTGAATCTGACGGACTTGCAAGGTCGCCACCGAGTGGGTCGAGGTTGAGAGGGGAAAAGCTCCCACCAGGGATGATGATCTCTTCTTTGTTGGGGACGGCACCAGGCGCCCTGCCCTTGACGCCACTCAGGGTGTGGCTGCGGGTCTTTTCAACATTCCTGTCCATCTTCATGGGGACAGTCACCGTACCGCAGGTAGAATTTCAGCTGGAAACGCGGCCAAACTCGTCTGAAAGTTCTTTGGAGTTCTTCTGTGACTTGAGGGGAGAGGAAGTGGTGCAGGAACAAGAGAATAGGCTGGGCATGAGAGGGACGGGACAACCAAAGACGGGTCGAAAGGGGGGAAAAAGAATGAAAAAATGAGCGACTAAACGACCACTTTGGCTTGGGTGCCTTGTTTCCTCCTTTTACTTATAAGCAGCAAACACACTTGTCTCTCTTCATCACATCACACATTTCTCTTCAATTGACCACAGTCCATGGCCCTTTCCCTTGGCGTCCCTGATCACCTAGCCTTGCAGCGTGCCCTCCTGCCATGACAGCCACTCTTCGATGCCACCATACTGTAATATCTACTAATAAGACCTCCATGTTACGAAAGGTCAGTCCGTATCCACAATTCATTTTTAACCTTTTCCCCTGTGAACCACTGTTGAGAGAATGGGATGGTATAGTATGGCCCAATTCATACAATATGGCAGTACAATGAAGTGTATGGCATCTAGTGTTGCTGGCAGCTAAGCCGGACCTTTTCGAAAATTGGCGATAGCAAATTAAATAAAATAGCTAAAATTATGAAAATAAAGATGTGAATGGACTAGGTCAAGAGCCGGGGGGTCACTTAAGACG
>Ga0307510_10011867_pt1 | contig 10334 bp, 16 predicted proteins | sample 12_EM_MG_FD_207224 | JGI IMG/M metagenome (GOLD analysis project Ga0307510, IMG submission 207224) | Populus trichocarpa ectomycorrhiza microbial communities from riparian zone in the Pacific Northwest, United States - 12_EM | ecosystem: Host-associated > Plants > Roots > Unclassified | place...
TAGAAAAAGAATTTTCCTTTATTAGCTTTTGTTTAAGAAATTAGAAACTTCATATGACAATGCCTAGTAACTCACACCCTATTAATGCAAGCTTTTGAACTCTGCCATCAACGCCTATGGGAAGTCCAGATTCAGCATTTAACATACACAAACAATATACATTGGATATTTGAATGCAGGCAGCAATTCCAAATTGTTCTTCACATTGAATCGAAGTTTGGAAAAAGAAAAAGTGCTGTATGAAGTAGTCTTCTAAAATAAAATCATTCCTGTTCTCACCTTTGCAGTTGACATCCATCTGTCTTTGTAAGTCGACTCAATTACTGGGTCAATCACTTTATGGATCTGAAATTAAAAGAAAAAGGATGTGCTGTGTCAGATGGAAAGCAACAGTAGTCTATCAGTGACGTGACTTCATAATTGTGGAGCAGTCAATATTTACACTAACCTCTTTGGCATGAAGACCAAGGTGTTCAGACCACAATGAAAGGCGGAGACTAAGAGTAAATTTTCCAGCCTTCCAGGGCTTCCCTCCCATTAATGAATCCACAAATTCCTTGTCTTCGATAAGTACCCCAATCTATTACAAAATTGTACCAAGGAAACAATGTAATAAATTTCTTTAATCGTTGAAAGTTTTACAAGCCATATGCTATTCTCATTCCCTTTAACCTGTAATCACTACTCATCATAGATCCAATTTTATCTTTGCAATTTTCCATGTCACAAACAACTGTATAAAGGCCTGGTTAGAGTTTACTTTGACAGATCGTCATTTCTTAATTGTATTAGGCATGCATTAACTTTGAGAATCAAAGTTTCAAACAGAAAACCATACAGGAAAACCTGGAATAGAGCGATACCTCAGAATCTCGTGACCCAAGCAAACTCCTGTCATTAATATTAGCTGATCCAATCAAGGTTGCACGGTCATCAACTATCATTATTTTACTATGGACATACACCTGCAGACACAACAAGGATAGATAAGCATTTTGTTCAATACAAAGAAACTCTGTACATAAAATCAATAGAGATTGAGGTGAAGGGCTATAAACAGCATTTGTCAAAGGCTGGGGAGAAAACTAATAGACGAAGTAATAAACAGAATGAGATCTATGCATACCTGACTGGTGACCACTGGACCACCATTAGAAAGTTGGCCGTAAGCTCTAAGGCCATAGAAAGAAATGTAATCTTGAGTTTTCGGACCAAGAAGATCATATAAGTTGTGCAATACTGAATTTTGTCCTCTGCAAATAGTTCGATATTGCCAATGCATTATGGCTCTGACAGATGCTGCACCACCATCATCTACACCACCCTGTGAGACTAAAACTTGAGCCAACAAAGACGAGAGAAAAAAAAAGGGAACATCCAAATTTCAAATTTCAAGTAATGAACAAAGAATTAAAACCTGGAATCCTGGAAGCAGTGGTATGACAATAATAACCCTGAAACACTTCTTTTCGTTAAATGCTCGCATAATACGCTGATACAATGCTTCTAACACACGATTCTGTATAATGTCATCTCCTGAAAGACCTGATATGAAAAATTGATTCTGGGAAACCCAGCAATGCAGAAAAAGCCAGGCAAAACGAATAGCTTCAGACTTTTTACAATCAGCCTTAACATCAAAATATGAAACTTCCATGCTGATTAGAAAGACAGCAAAAATAAAGAACATCTACAGTTGATGAAATAAAATCTTTTACTCATTCACAAAACCACCTTTTAACCAAATTATTAAAAGCTTGAAGTAAATCATTCTTGATTCCTTAGACAAAATTAAAAACTCTTTACAATCATTCGAAAACCGTATCCTTGATTGCCCCTCCAAATTCATCATAGATGAAAAGCTATTCTTCTGTACAAAGATTCTTTCGTTTTCTCCCTAAGCAGCAATCACTTCATAACTTCCAAAAATCAATAAACTTCCCCTCAGTCAACCTCTAAAACTGACTGAATTCACTTCCTCTTGCCTAAAAACCACTCATACTATGCCACAGTATACAGTCTCTACTTTTCCTTTTCTTAGCCTTCCCAGGGCCCAGGCTGATATTAGTGATATCTTTCAGGATGCACTCTTAGTAAATGTGAATGAGCAAGTTCATAGAGTAAGATAGGAGTATCTAAAATCAATTCCTGACTCTGACATAAACAAATAAAACTGGAATAGAGTGCCTTGGCCATAGCTTAGATACACAGATGGGTAGTTCAATGATGGGATAGTCCCTGTGCAACCACCAACCCTCTACACTACCGGATAAAGCCTGAACACTTGTATTTATGTCTGATAAGAGTTTCTTCTTGCAATTTTTCCCTCTAAAAACCATTTCTTTAAATACTTGCTGCACCATTAGCATCGTGTCAAGCCTCCTTTGTCATTTCATGCCTTCAACCAAATTCATGCTGCTCTTCCTTGCCAGCGATGTGAGGGAGACAGAGACTGAGCCATATATATCGAGATGGTAATTTTACAAGCAGCTGTTCAATATGACTTAAAAAACTCACTAGGAGTCAATACAATCACGAGAGGAAAAAAACTGCAGAAAAACTCGAATTGAGTGTTTCAAAATATATTCCCACCGAGGAAACAATTTGACATGAGGTGGATATGCTTGACCTTAAGTTACTTGTTCAAAAGACAGTGGGTTCCATTCACAGAAGGATACAATAAATAATGGGTAACAGTTTATACCTCGATGTAGACAAAGTTCTCCGCTTTCTCGATAAGAGAACAATAAGCACAGTGAATGCTCTCTTCAATTTGGCTTGTTCCAGCAGACCACTGACTCACACTCCTTATGACCTGGAAAATGAAAGAAATCACTGATGACAGAGGATACAGATTAAGTTTTATAGATGATTTATAAACATAATAAGTATTGAATAATCATAGCAACGTTAATGGAAAAAAAAAATCAATTGTGCTGGCTTGTAGAATGTGAAATTGTCACAAATAGAAACATGAAACAAGGTTGGCACCATTTCAGATTTTCGCGGTTCTTCCCTTTTTTTTTCAATAAATGGACAGACCTTTCAGTTCCTCTAAAATTGCTTTGAATTAAGTAAATTAAAATTTTGAACAAAACACTCTCTAGGGCTAACTGAAAGACGTGCAATGCTCAATCTTCACATAGATCATGAAAAGGTAAGAAATCCAGGCAAACCATGTTAAATATGATCTCCTGTTGGCATGGAGGACTGAGATCATCGGATGACTCAAGGTGGGTTTCTTACACTTGATTACAACTATAAGAATTGCATAAAATATCATGAGCAGTAACCCACCTGACAATGACAAGAAACACGAGAACCAACTTGCCCACTTTCATCCACAGAACCAATCTGATCAACCCTTTCTTGTGATTCCCACCATTCCAAGTCAGAAGTTTTGGTGCCAGGCTCCGCTGCTAAATCTGGAGACATTTTCACATGAAGATTCAAGGAATCGTGATCATCTACAAAGCTTGTCATTGGCATGTCTGGAACAACTGATTCAATTTTGGATTTCCGGAAAGCATGTGGGTGGCTTCTTCCAGGGGTAGACTCCAGCCCATTTCGTTTTGGGCCTACACCAGAGCCATCAGGCCCATCAGCTTCCTGAGGCAAAAGAAGAGGGATGTCTTGTAAAGATGAACCAGAGGAAAACGAATCCTGCCTTTTAATGCCTTTTACATTATCTTCAATATCTCTTCTTTCAACTTCCTTCTCTTTGTTTTGCCCCCTATAGTGTGGGATAACCATGTGCTGCTGGGGCATAAGTAGAGGAATTGCTTCCTCATATGGAGCTTTATTTCTCTGGAAAAAAGAAAAAAGCATATTCATGTTAAAATTAAAAGCTTTCCCCAACCTGCATCACAATCACCATACTAATTGGTGCTAAACTTTTGACCTTGGCAAAGTTCCAACGCTGGACAAAGTGCCTAGCTACATCACGACAAGGCGGTCCCCAAAGAGCACAATGGACATCATGCCAAGGCATTCGAGGATATTTGCCACGATCCAGTTCATCTTTCATCATATCTTCCCATGAATTTGGTTCAGATTCCCTGGAAGATGAAGTGAAAATTCATTTCATAAATCCAGCAAATGCAAATTCTGCTTCAAATAAACTAAACTACTATGCCAATTGCACATCACACCAATCTATCATTTTTCAGATGACTTGTTGAGAAGTCTTTTATGCCTGACTTCTATGTATGGTAATGTGTTTGAAAGTGCTTTTCAATGGGCGTTGTGACTGAAAAAGGCATAAAATTGATATATTTTTAATGATTTTAGATGGTTTTGACATCTTCAAAACCATTAAGAGCATCTAAATGCACTTTTGCAAAATCACCTACACCGCATTACCAAACAGGCACTTAACATTGCAAAAACAGGTTATTGCAGATTGTTGTAAGATTCCCTCTACTTCAAGAACATAGCATGAACACATTAAGTGGTTATCTATGATTGAGCATACGTTTGTTTATTAAATTCCAGTAATTATCTTTGATTGAGCATTGCATTTGTGTATGTTAAATTCCAGTGACTTCATTGTGTCAACTTGAAAAATCTTGTAACTACATTTTACAGGATATAATCAGTTAATCAAGCAGCAGAAACCACTGAAACAGCAACACCAGATACAAGATGAGATAAAAAAAATGACCAAAGTAATGAATCATTTATGTATTTATCAATCTCTCAGAATATGTTCATTTAACATTCTAAGAAATCACATTTGAGTAGAGAAAAACAAATTATTTACCTTGGGTTATAATAATCCTTTCCTGGCCATTCTTGAGGAGGGCAGTCTCCCACTCTGTGTTCACATGTGTCATAACGGCCAAAGCACAGGTCCAGTCCTCCAATAAAGCAAACCTGGTGATCCACGATGACAAGCTTTTCATGGTGGGACCTAAACATAACCAAAATATATATCAGAAATTGAAAGGCCCATTCTGATGAAGATGACTCAAAATTTAGTTCTGCCCAACACTCTTAAAGCTTGTCCAATAATGCATACCAAAGGTAAACACCTGTTGAAAAGTGGTCAGGAGACCGCAGTACCCTCACATTCTCATGAATACTAAGAAGCTTTCTCTTGCTATACACACTATTTATTTTCAGAGCAAGAGCCACCTCTTTATAGAGAAGAATATATATCTGCAGTGAAAAATTTAGATTACACCACCGGTCATGCATATAAAACCAAAGCAGGTTGAAAGAAATCCTGCAAAGAAATCTTGATAAAACTCCATGTCACATACCACTTAAAGGCTTTCCCTATGATTTTTCTAACTTTATTTAAACTTGTAAATATACCTCAAGGTTCCTCGGTGCCTAAATTATATTGGGCAATTGCACCATTTAACCAGAAAACACGTATGCATGGGGGAAATAAATGTAGTGGAATGCAACGCTTGTAGAAGCTTTCTATATATACTACAAAAGTTAATGCCCCTATTTCCATAAAAGATAAGGCATCTAGAGAACATTTGTGCCCATAAAAAAGACTCATGGCCCATCCTCAATTTATCACCTTTAGTCATGCTTTAGAAAAGAAAAAAAAAACAGCTTCAAAAGTTTAGTGCATATTATATTATAATTATTAGTAAAACTAAATATCAAATCAAATGTAATAAGTAAGAAAGCATCAAAGCAGGAAAGAACAATAAACAAGCAATTTGCACCTGAATCCCTTGTTTAGCTTTAATTTCCAGCAAAGAATCAAGTCTAGAAGAGGCATGATCACGAAAAGGACGCCTTAGATAAAGTTCTGGGCACAGCCACCACCCACAAATAAATATCTGCAGAGAATTTACATCAATCCAAAAGATACTGTATAAATTAAATCACAGAATAAATAACAATGAGGAGAGATGATTCAATGCACTGGAGCTGACCTCAGATTTAGCATCCTCAATTGATGAAGCAATAGCATCAAAAGCTGCCCTACCATCTATAAACCACTGAGCCTGACTACCATCGTCAGACAAACCCCTAGGAGGAGCAAAAGAGCCAAAGCGATGAGGATGACACCAACCCTCAGGAGGCCTAAGTCCAGCATCATTAATTGCAGCAACCCAATCTTTAACTCTGGCACCACTTTTAGATCTCAAGTCTATGCTTCTGTTTCCACATGTGACCTTTGAAGTTTCCAATCATCTGTTAGTGAGTGAAATTATCTGATACAATTTCCTCATCACTAAATCATTAATAAACTTACAGTAATGAAGAGGAAAACCCATCACAAATTGAATATATACCACCTAATAACCTGTTGTATCTAAAGGCATCTAACTTGAATTCCCTCTATATTTCTTTGTTTGGTTGTTTACTACACATTTCCTAAAAATACAACCCATGTAATCAGTCAGGCTCTGACATGCATGGAAGGATCATATCACTTTTGAAAATGTAATGGCTATCATCTAGTTTGCCTTGCCATCAACAACCAGCAATATGCTTATAGCTTCTCAGATTACAATGTGCTTGTGTGCGTTTGCATGTGTAACTGATCCTTAATCAAGAAAAGCAGCTGACACCAAATCCAGGATATACCATCATCAGCAAAGTATTGGGATAGGGCTAGTACAAAATAACATCATCAAAATTTAAAGATAACTCAAGGTCAAATTGATTGTTTGTACAAAAGCACAATAAGGAAAATCCCACAGAAGAAATAAACTGCACACTGCTTACCTTAAAACTGTGCCGTAAGGGATTCCTCTCCTTTATTTCTGCTGCTAATGACACTCGGCCTTCACCACTTCCATCTGAAGTAGGTAATACATCAAAAACAATTATATCCAAAGGTTTGGTAGCAAAAGGATCAGCCAGAAGTGCCAAGAATCCTGGTTTCAAAACAGCCCACACCTGCAGAAAATCATAAAACATGGACAATGTTGTGTGATTCCTCTTGTTGTGGAACCTACAGAAAGTTAGAGCAGTCTATTGTTGGTGTACTATCAAGAAGACCCCAACTAAACCACAAAAGTTGACATGCATCTCCAGGCTAAATCATTTCTGAATTAATCTTTTCCCTTGCCACTACTATTAATTTCCCTCTTTCAGCTTTATTATGATAAATCATATGCTCTATCTAAATTTTTGCAACAATTATCAAGTTTGAACTACAGCAGCAAGATCCAATAAATGAATTGTAATTTTGTGAATGCTGAATCTTAAAGGAATTAGATTCATAAAGTATAATACATGCGAGACGTAATGCATAATGTTCAATGCAGCAAAATAAATTAAGGTTATCAAGTTATTTATCAAGCTTTTAGATAACTCAGCAGAATGATGTAGAAGGATCAGTCGTTTCACCCTGTCTTGTTCAGCAAAGTATTAGGTCATGATAATGATTTTTTTATTAGTCACTTCTGCATATATTAACTATATGTGGCACCCATATTACATTTGAGCTCCATGATAAATGCCCATGGATATAGAAAGTGTGGTTTTATACCAGCCTTCATATTTACCCAACAAACTTGACTTTCTTTTTTAAGAATTTCCTAATCAGGATATAGACCAAAAGAAATTCCAAACTGTCCAAATCGAGAACGGAGAAAACAAGGAAGTAACTAAACAAATGCATATGCTTGTGCAAACATTCATTTGTAGTGATAGGAGGTCTCATTTATGTGTTCTCAGAAGAAGATTCAATGTTAAAATACTCAAAATATCATTCAACAATGTCTCAATAAAACCAAATGCAATGATGAACCATAAACAGAAACCCTTCATTGTTGCACAATGGTGCACATACACAAAAATGACAAACGCATCTTCAAATCAAAGCCAGGTACAGACCTAGTCTAGGGACAAGATTGCATTACCTTCTGCCAGTTGTCATTACAGCAACTAAAGCAACAGCAAGCACATTTCCTGGAATCATCATTCTTCACTATTTGTGGTAGATGCTTCACCATAACATATTCTTCTTTCAGCTTAGGGCCATATTCTGGTAAAAAGGACAATTTCGAGACCTCCAAAAACTTGCAAACCTACAACAGAAATTGTCTATTGTAAAATGCATCCCGATTAGCAATCAAGAAGCAGTAAACATTAAAAGAAAGAGTATTTTCAATTTTAAAACATTAGGTGTTAAAAACCCAAGACTTTGGAATTATGGGTTGAACTGGAAGCACCAGTAGTTCAAATTCTCTATGATAGGTTCAAACGGTTCATCATCACACCACACAAACAGAGCAAGTTCCTGACTGCATAGATATCAATTGATTTGAGTGTAATGGTGTTTCTAAAGGTTGTACAGATGAATGGCAGCCTGACAATTCAAATGATGCATCACATAGAAATGAACTACAGGCTTGCTTATGATGAGTGCAAAGGACAATAAAGTAGACAAACCCAACCAAAGGCAGCACAGGAGGAGAAGACATGTATTTGCTGATTAGGGCATACATTGAGCAAGTATGAAAATTGATGCTTCGATGAGATGCCTGGTGCATTGTTTTTGGCTCAAACTACTTGTAACCAATTTAAAAACAGCGTGGAGCTTAATTGATCATTGTCATATGTTAGAATATTAAAAAAATCCTCAAGTGACATGCAAGAGGAAAAAAAAAAGTTGCCTTCAATGTTTTTTCAGAAGTTTCCACATCTGATATATGTATAAGCACTAGAGACAAAGAAGAGGGCATGTAGGAACTAAGGTGAATATGCCGAGCAGACCCTTGCTTTGGAGTTCAAAGTAATGGTAGCTAGCAGAGATGCTGGATTTATTTATCTAAAATTCACATTTTTCTGAAGTCATCACCATATGAAAATTAATGTATGTTATTCACTTTGTTAATTTGAAAGAAAGCTTTCACTGTCCGCAAACAAATCATGGATATGTATTCCGAATAACACCAGCAACAAAATAAGACGGGTGCCACAAACTATTTTTAAAAATATTAGAGTTCAAACATACCTCTCTGGAGTTAACAATATCCATGTTCCCTAAAAAGTGATTTAAATATTGTTGCATTGCAACCTTTGCATCGTCCGACATCGAATGCTGCTTTCCCAATGCTGGACGAATAACTGGTAAAGCAGCACTTGATGGAACATCCCTGAACAGAAAAATCACCTGTAAGAACTATGAGAATTACTGTAGACAAGGACATAATTCATGTTTAATAATTATAAAAGGTGTAGGTTGTAACCTGTTTTTGGCAATTTCATCATGATGCAATGGAACGGTCTCATCATCAGCATCATCATCATCTTGCACCATGGGCGTATGTTCTCCTATTCCTAGATTTTGAAGCCAATCTTTAACCTTTAATATAATTTTTCAATGAAAACCACATCAAAACCACACCTTCGCATATAAAGTCATATTAACAACATAACAATCTCAAAGCATTCAGTTATACAAAAACTAAACCAATGTGATCCACCACACACAGAGACAAACCTGCTCTTGCTTCTCCTGAATTTCCTCGAAAAACAATCGTTTCTTCAATGCAAAATGTAAATAAAACACTTGAGCCGCTTTCTTCAACAGTGTCCACTTGAACTAAATTCACCAAAATAAAATTACACGTTAAAAATCTTACATTTATACGCCCCTACTAATTCCAGATAAAAAAAACAACTCTACTTAAATAATTCTCCACAAAATAGAGGATCCAATAATAATTAAATATTCTCCGCAAATTAGAGGATTCAATAATATATTTAAATATGTAATATATCTTAGGTTAATAGAATCTAAGCTTCAAATTTTACTTTTCAACTAGCTTTTATGATCATCCAAACACGGCCTCACATTCAAATTCAAATTGAATATTCAAAATTCAGAAACCTAAAAAACAAAATCGAGTCAAAATTTAGTTAACCGATTGTATCTGTACCTGTTTGTATTGAACTTCGATAGTGTAAGATAATTGAACAGGACTAATATCGCTGAGGTCGGGTCTAGATACGGAGACGATAGTGCCTTTCGGTAATTCATCGAAAATCCGACAGGATTCCGGTGTCGAACCTTGACGGAAAGAGAAGAAGGACGATATTATTGATGATGATTGTGGTTGTAACGGCGTTGATGGCTCTGATTGCATTTTTACGTATCGGGGACCACCACCACCACCACCTCCGACACTTCCACCTCCCATTAATTGCTCTGATGATGCCATTGATTTTGACTTAATTTAAATTAGTAATTTTTCTTATATAAAAAAATGAGAACTGGCGACTTTTTTTTTCGTTTGTTTAGATCTGAGTTAAATTTTCTGGTTGAGAGAAGGGGAGAGACGGTAGAAAGTTTGGAATGGTTGGTTTGGGGTTTAAATAAGTGAGAGAGGGCCATCGAGATTCGCGAA
>Ga0307510_10011868_pt1 | contig 10333 bp, 7 predicted proteins | sample 12_EM_MG_FD_207224 | JGI IMG/M metagenome (GOLD analysis project Ga0307510, IMG submission 207224) | Populus trichocarpa ectomycorrhiza microbial communities from riparian zone in the Pacific Northwest, United States - 12_EM | ecosystem: Host-associated > Plants > Roots > Unclassified | place...
ATTGTCAGCATGGATTGAACTCCTGAGCTCCCGCTAAGTGCACAGGAGTGTTAACCACTGCGCCAGCTAGGTATTTCATGCAAGGTAAACTTGGGAACTAATATTTATCCTACTGGAAGCCTGATTTGGGATTTTAATGGGTGGGTACTGTGTCTCTTCCCGAATTGCTGGTAGATTTCAATGGAGGTGTTTCTTACTCCTTAGGTGTTTAATGAGAGATTCTCAGTGGTTTAAAACAGAATCAGTACTTTATGCGCTTGTTACTCTCGTACGATACGACTAGCAAAGCCCCGCTCGAGACCTCAAGCCTCCCTACTTGCTCCCATGTGTGTTATCTCACTATAGTCTTCTGCTCGTTCTAGTGTTATGTGGAGTTTTTTCTTTCCTTTTTCCTTTTTCCTTTTCTTTTCCTTTTCTTCTCTTTCTTTCTTGCCTGAATTCCGCCCGGCTTTCTAGGGATGCCTCATTTCTGCCGGGCGCGCGGTGGGGTTCTCTCCCAGCAAGCAAGTAAGCATTGTGGTATAGATTAACTCGTATTTTGAGATAGAACATTTGGATACGACGTACAGTACATATTAGACAGATTCCTGGCGAGTGAATTGGACTTTGTCTACCATCGGGATTTGCCTTGAACCAGTAAAAATATTAGTACAGTAGACGAGCAGTTGTGGCAGACCAAGATTGATCAGGGAGCCCGATGAGTGTCCCTGTATGCTGCTAAGAAGCGATAGAGAGTGGACTTCTTAGGAACTATGTGGGCAGCTCGCTCGCCATCTTTCTAAAGACACAGATTATTGGATCCTGCACGAAAGTGACATACCTGTGCACTAGTTGTTAGCAAAAGAAGAGAGTGAAACTCACAGCGGGATATGCTAAAAAGCGACTTAAATGGGCCCCTTAAGTTTACTGGGAGGGTTCAAAGTAATTATTTATCGGGTGGGTGGGCTGGGGGAAATGATACGATTATTACTAGTGGCAATCGACACCAGCCAGCTGAGAGGCGGAAAGGAGTGTGTTAGGCTGTTTGGGCTACTATTGAAGGGTATCAAAGCGCCTTTACATCATTAATTGCCAAAGGAATTCACTGATGAGCTTGTATCCATTTGCTTGAAACCTATGTTATTATTATCGTCCCTGAGCATGTACCACAGTTAGCAGCCTAGTCTTTCAACTGGATAATTGCTGTGTCCAAACTGAGGACATGGCTATCTAATTTAAGCCTACTGATGTTGAACTAGAAGCATTTCCCATACACATTGGATCTAAGCTCAACTAGGCACACTTGGGTGGGGAAAAAGCATGCTTGCCAGCAACATTCCAACACGTTATAAATGTCAGAAAGCCTAAAGTGGGTTAATATTATACTACTTGATAAAATCAGGCCAATTGCATGAGTTGACCACAAGGGGTTATATTTAGTCCTACATTGCGTTCTTTCCTCCGTGCATCAACACTTACATACATAGAGCAATGAACATACTCTTTGATTTCCTATTATACTCTTTACTCCAGGCCTTTCTCAAGATGCTCGCCTCGCTGTGGTTTTACAGTGGTGCTTGGTACGAGGGCAGTTTTCCGTGCCCATGAAAAACCCTTCATCAAAAACATGTTCCATCTCTATGAATAACTACTACAGGACTACAAAAGTATAATGTTCATGCTGTTTGAAAAAGTATGGTGGATAGTGCCACCACTTATACCAAGGTTGCGGCCAGGTGCCAAAATCCCTGGTTACTTGCACTCTGAAGAGTACTCGATGGCTCAGCGTGGGTTACGTGACTTTACGGCTCAACGTAACTATGGTGTGGGGATGAAGAAAAGGGAAAGGAGAGTGGTTGAGGGGGGTTACAAAAGATGAGGGGGTGGAATAATTTGTAGCCAGGGGTAGTGGTAGAGCAGATAAGGTGATGAACCCAGCTGAAGAGAATAAAAACCCGAAGGAGAGGAAGGCTCGACATAACTTTGAAGCTCAACTTGACTTTGTCAATCACCTAACTTTCAGGCCCAACGTAACTCCACTACCTGACACAGCAATAGAGTCTACTGGCAATATGCACTAATCTTGTTCGCATCCAATACAACCTACGGCATCATGCTATCAGCACTATTTTACATGCTCCCCGGTAAGTGGGTAGAGCTATATACAGAGGTTGGAACTTGCATTCAAGCTCCCTAATTTGTGCTCGGTTCTACGAGGGTATCCAACTTGTTTTGTGGGCACGTTCGAAAGTAGCCACCCCATGTCCATTGTTCTAGTCACGTGATTGCTACTGACTGCATCACAGCCAAGTACCCGAGCCGAATATCTCAAATAATAATAACTCGGGGGACCTCACTAATAGAAATGATGAATAAAGACACACCAAGAAGTTTGTGTACTATCCTTCCGCCTCAATGACAGCCTTCATCCTCTCACCATGCCCCTTGCCACATTATCAAAGTAGCCTTAATCTAGTAACTTCTGGCAGCGCTCAATAGCATCCTAGATCTCGTTCCTCAACCCCAAACCTTGGTATCCTGAGTAGGATATGTACTCTCAAAAAGCAACTTCACCTGTGCCCACACAGCAGCTTTGGAGGCACCAGTCTCTCCGCTAATTTAATTTACCGACATTCCAGTATCACAGAGGCGGGATAAGTGGCCTTGCCCCCAGGGCGAGGGGATGCTGCCGCAGGGATGGGAGATCCACAGTAGACTGGCTGAGAGCTCAGCGGGGCGGCGCCCTCAGCGAGGCTTGGCAATTATTGGGAAGTATCATAGTTTTGGTTGATTTGTGCTGAACCTTAGTGCCAGCCCGCGCTAAGCCTCGCTGAGGGTGCTGCCTTGCTGAGCGCTCTCCCAGCCTACTATTTCGGCTTGGTTGCGATGGAATCGGAGGAAATACTTTAACAGATTTTCAGCCGGGTACATACTCGATTGAGACGGGAGGTGTTCACGTTTATTTGAGACCCTCACGCACCGAAGTGCGTTGAGTACATTACTACTCGAGTACTACAGTATGTTTGACAACACGGGATACCGCTTCCGCCTCGAACTTGGGGGGTGTTTGGCACACCGTCGAGTACAGTCTCCACCAGGAGTGCGACGAAACTATTCTGATTTTGCCGGTAGCCGGGTCACGGGCAAGGGTATTTGGTAGGCAAAAAGCGAACTGACTAAAGTCGCTCCCAGCGTTGGCTAGACCAAATCGACCAGCAATGCCTCAGCTACTGTCAATTACGAATCACAAGGCACAGATATCCCATATCCCATATCTGTTATCATAATACACTATCAAGGACCAAAATTTTTACCCCACATCACTCATCCCCAAAATTGCGACTCGTGTATCTTAATTTACATTTAAGAGAAAAAGTACCTTCCCATTCACAAGAACGCCCCAGCAGCAACCGCACCAACAAAAACAACACACGCAGAAGCCCAAACTCCAGAATGGGCTCCCATCGGAGAAGCAGAGTTAGATACAGGGGCGGACGAATTGCTCGCGCCGGGGGCAGGTGAGCTATATCCTGTCGGAGCAGTACTATTTGTGCCAGAGAACGGAGCCGAAGTCTTAGAAGCAGGGTTGGTAGAAGGAGCATAACCCGAGGTCGAGGTCGGGGGAATATAGGAAGGGTAAGTCATAGCATTAGTGCTAACAATCGGCTGGGTATCATTGATCCCCGGAACATGTCCCAAATGCAGCTCAAGGAACCCAGTAAGCGTCTTTCCAGTGCCCGAGTCCTCTATAGTTGCCCAACTCTCTCCGCCGGCCTTAGGGTTGAAATAAGCGCAGGCACCACCGCTAGCAGCCCACCCGCACACAGCACTGCCATTTGTACTGACCGAACCTCCGGAGGTAGTGCAGGCAGCAAACACGTTTGTCAGGACTTGCTCAAAGTTTCCGAAAAAGTTGCTAGAATGCCGGAGATGTAGCGGATCGTCGGCGAGCTTTAGACAGCTGAGGCAGCCCGTGCTATTACCATACCAGCTGTCCTGGCACACGCAATCGTGGCCGTTCTTGGTGAGGTTCTGGCAGCCGAGGAAGTTTGTGATCACTGGGTTGCAGCCGCAGTCCGTGAGGGCGTGGGGGGAGAGTGACATTTTCTGCATTGGCGAGGAGCCCCCGGCGGTTGGAGTGAGGAGGAGGAGGAGGGCCGCACCCAAATGAAATGACTTAATTAGGGGCATTCCGTTGGATTATTCAGATATACCTGAATTAACGAACGTGGAAATATTATTCCTGGATTGGAGAAGGAGCGACAACAAAGCCGTTAGCGAGAGCCAACTGTCCTCCTTTCCTTGTGGGATATTGAGATATCTTATATGTTTGCGGGGTGGTTTGCTCTATTTAACCCTTTGGTGTAATAATCCTTAGGCAAAGACTCCGGGTTTATCGGCTTGACACCAATCCCGGGTGAATTGAAAGTCAGGCTAAGTATCCCCAGAAAATCCTATACCTGAAGCACAAGCGTCCGGGACGTCAGCACTCTATATTCATCCGTACGCTACTCCGAGTCTTAGTATCATAAGGTTTTGTTTTCAAAATATTTGCCTCAGACCCACCCTTGTACAGTCAGACACGCAAATGGACCCGTGGTAACCAACTCCGAAATTTGCGCCCATATTGCGCTCTCTATTCGTCACGAATTCCTTGACATTCGGGGTGGAATAGTGGTATTTAAATAGGACCCGCCAGGGAGAACAAGGTTTGCCTTACCTCCCTCTATGGGTCACTTTTTCTTTCCACTAGAGGTTCGAATAATTCCATCCCTCAGCCGGTCTATAGGCACCATTTGCTGTGACGGTTCCATCGGAGAGATGCCCTGTTGCTGCAATTGTTGCCCAAGCCTTGGTTATCGAGGGAACTTACACCATCTATCACGCCCTCTATGACACAGATACCCCACCACTATATACCCACTAAGAACGCCGGACCCGCAACCCACCCGCCAGTACCACTCCATGCTGTACCCTTCAGGTTATTGGAAGAAAGTATCGCTATGGTCCCAACTCTCGAAATTGAGCTTACGAGTCTAGACGCGAAAAGAGAACATGGCCGCAGTGCCGAGATCTAAGGGTTTCGCCCCGTGGATACCGCTGGGTGGTCCCGTACTCTAGCCGATTCTGCCGATATAGCCCCGGGTTTGAACAGTGCTCATACGATTTAGGAATCAACCTCAAGATTAGACAGGGAGTGAAAGTGTTGAGTTTAGGAAAAGGATGTGGTACAATGATGGCAATGGCTTATTGGGTAGGCGTATCAAGGGACCGTAAAGCGAGCAGAAGGTTGATGGGCTGGTTTCTGTTTATACAAGGGGAGAGAGAGATAGCGGAAGGTATGCCATCGAGAAGAAGATTGAAACTAGATGATATTACGGTACAGTAATGATGCCTTATCAGATAACAACTCAGCTCACCAGAAAACTTTTCAATACCTTATAAATACCACAGCCAACGTAGAGTATTCCTGCCTTTGTGTCGAGCGCTAAGGAGTTGCGACAGCGCACTGGAACTACTGATAACGGAGCCCACATTGTCTGAGCTTTCGCAGGCAACTTCTCCCATCAACCAGTGAACCCAACCGTCCAGTTCGTCCGTCTTCGGGTACGGGCCGGGAGGACGGAAATGCCTAAAAGAACACACGGGACGGACGGGTATCTTAGTGCCCGTCCGGATGAGCGCCCAGGACGAACTACAAGGGACAACAGGTGTCTTAGGTTGCGCAATATGCCAAGCCACCAAATGTGATTGAGCAAAAAATGTTGCCAGAACTCCCAGGCGCCTACCGTAAGAACTCGAATAATAGTCTGAAATTTCCTCCTCTGGAAAAGGGGCGAAAAACACCAAAAATCTGCCCCGGGAGACAGAAAAAGAAAAAAAAAACACCAGACCATACTAAGAGAGGCAACTCCAACGTCCTAGCACAAGGATCGTTTATTCGAGTTCTTACGGTGCCCGATATCTCACTCATAATCAGCCCCGATCCAGCACTACCTCTACTACTATACTGCCGCTCAAGACCAGCAGCAGCAAACGGCTCCCACACAGTCGCCGTCAAAAGGTCCGGGTGGCCAAACTCCAAATATATCTTGCCGTTCAGTGATTGTCGTGGCGTTCTAAATTATATCAAAGAGTGTGGTTAAAATAGGAAGTAATAACCCGCGAAATCGAATCATCTAGACTTAAGGAGCCCTGACCACTAGCCGATGCATAGGAAGGTGCCTCAGACATGAGGATTAATTATAAAGGACGGGGGGGATATAGGATATTAGTGTACTATTCTGGGGGTTGTTCTCAGAACTAAGGCCCTTTTTTACCACAAGTTTTATGTTTGGCGTATAGGGAGCCAACTCTACATATTTAATCTTACACAAAGCCAATATTTACACTATCTATAAGCCAAAAAAACAGAAAGTGCACGCAGAGAAATCTGTGAAACGAATCAGGGGGGGAGCCGGCAGGAGACGGTAAGTGCATACGGGTGACTGCAGATACCTGCGGGTGACTACTGGTATCTACGGGTGACTGCAGGTACCTACGGGTGACTGCAAATACCTACAGAGAATTGTCGCACCCTTTCCCGAATAATACTACTGTGAGACGGCCGGAACCTATGGTCAGCCCCTAGGACTACCGTATTTACGAAAGACGGACGCCCGGGACTACCGTCCCTCAGGACCCTACCGTCTACCTAGGAGGCTTGGAACACTGTCATCAACCCTACCCATCCAATCTAAATAGCAAACCACTACAAGAGCAGCGCAGTGATATAGTAACTACGATTGTTTCATGGATTCCCTGGGGAATGCAGAAGAGACCTATGGGGTGATTAAAGTACATGAGCTGTTCATAAAGCCAGATGAGCAAACAAAAGCAATGGTCGACACCAATTCCCAGAGAAATGAAATCGCAAGCCACAATCAGCCACCAAATCAGCAGGAACACCCTTTTACACCCGAGATACAATGTAAATATTCTATCTGATCCTCAAGTTCCTCCCAAAGAGAGGTAAGTTATTCAGACATTCCAGTGCAATTTAACAAGTTACAATCCTTGAGAGCAAACCTAAGGTTCTCCTAAACCTTACGAATCCCTACCAAGTCCCTTCCCAAGTACTTCATCGAGCCTACCCCTCCATTGGAGGACTTCCCGTAGGAATCTAGAAGAGATCTAGAAGTGGTCTTGGCATATTTTCACGCTAAAATCTAGAATATCGACCTCTAAATTCTAAAATTTCTAAAATCTGAACCACCCCCTCCCCCCCTGGTTCATATTTGAAATGGTTCAGAATCTGGAAACTTGCATACAATTGGTCAACCAACCCCAAGACTATAATTCTCGACACATTATTCCCCAGTTCTCAATGCACAAAATGAAGAACTAACAAGCTGCAGCAGAACACAATCCTATAAAAAATAATTTCCTACTTGTATCTATTAGGCTTCATGTGTGGTTTCAATTTTCGGCAATCGTCATGATCTGGAAATTTGGAATTTTTTTTTTCTGTGGGAACAACCTGCGATCCGGATTCTTGCTCTGAGCTTCAGACTTTTTCCAGATTCCTACAGGGAGTCCTCCATTAAATTTTGTAACAAAACAACGTAAAAGGTGGGAAAGACTCCACTACTGCAGTGTGCTAAATAGAGCCTTGGTATTTTTTTTGTTTCTTAACTTTTGCCTGAAGTCACGAGATTATATTGGTTAATGATGGCCCGTGCAGCTAAAGCCAGCCACCGAGTGACATTTAGTGACCCGACCTTGTTTCAACCTTGCTCTAAACGCCGCATACAATGCGGCAGACAAACAATCTGAAAACTTGATTCTCAAACCCTTGCGAGGGCGCACGAACAATGGCTGTTTCAATTCACATGCTACGCGGATAGCGTCTTTCAAGATCGCCCTCGCACGTCACTCGATCTGAGACACAATGAAGGCCCCCACAAAGTATTGAATAAATAGGCTGTGGGAATCCCTTCCATTCCAATCTTCATCTGCAACCACCTCAATATCCGGAGAAGGGAGCCACCAAATTATCAACCACTTGGAGGCAAAGCATTTATTCTCCGCCGCAGTGACACCAGTTCCCCGAGCAGATTCAACCTACGAAGATAACTTCCTCGCAAAACCGATCGGAAATTAAAAAAATCACAAATTGAGATGTGCAGATTAACGCTCAAGCACTTCGTCGCCTGCGACCACAAGATCTGGGTTAGGAAGGAAGCCTGCTTCCATGCCTTTGAAGACGTAACATACAACTACCCGCCATGTGATAGCTTCCCGGCTACGTCTAGATCGTTCATCGAGCCACCGACAGAGGCGGTTGTGGAGACAGTGCTCCTTGCGAGGGAGACATGCAGGCGAGAGGGTTGTAGGTATACCATTAGGCCACCGAGGATTGGGGGAAGGGTGTAGTATGGGGTTTTATGGGGCTTGGGGGTGGTTCGTTCTTACCGACTAGTTCTTGTTCGTTCTGAGAGTTTTCTAAATTGCCCCTTTAGTAGCTATTTATACTATTGCCTATTCTTGATTTTTTTGTTGTTTGGGGAACGATTGAGCAAATTAGAGTGGCTTTTCGAATCAATAGAAATCTTTCCTTATCACTATTTGGCATGCAAGTCCAGCAGCTAAGTGTTTCCCAAGAAGGGAAATTGGAAAGCTATGATCACAAGCCAGACCTGTTGCTTATCAGAACTACTGGTGGCTACTCAGTGAACTTCTCTGATTAGCGAGCACTAAGAGAGAGATATTGGTGTGCTGATAAGGTATTCCCCATGAGTAAAACTGCTATCACTGATCTCCCTACTTGTCACAATCTTTAAACCAATTTACTGATTCCCCTTTCCCCATACGCTTCTTTGCGCGCTTGACGGCTGGCAGCGATTTCAGTCTTGAATATTGTTTTGGTCTCCGGTATCAATCCCCCAATGCATCCGGAGGGGCCAGAGAGGTTTGTCTGTAAATTTAAGGATTGCACTACTCTAGGGCCTTAGGATCTCTACTTTCTTAATAGGTTTGGGCGATTCCTATTTTAGCTACAGGACCCACCCTAGGGGTAGCGGGGAGCTCTCGCAGCTTTTCTAGAGGGGTCGCCTATTTACCTCTCCACCGGATGGGGAGGAGGAGTCTATAGAGAGTCCTGCACCCCCCTGGCCTATTCGATTAACTAATAACCCACTTGCGGAGTCAATTTAGTTGCGCGAGTCGCGCAGCCTACCACGTGGCAGTTGATGCCTAGGAGTGATCCGCTATGATGCTACCATTCTAGCTTTCATGAAGCCAATTGAGGTCTTGCATCTAAATCGGGAACGAGACGCTCTCCAACCTCCAATCTTACACATATATATCTTGAACCGGCTTTGCTATACAACGCTCATGCATAGAAGAGGAAATCAGTAACAGCTTGAAACCTTTATTTGAACCACTTCTTAATTACAAACTCTATCCTGAAAGGCAGTAATCGCTCAGTATGATATATAACCTCTCTGGTCCCCCTTTTTAGAAATTAGATGAATAAGTCAGATCCAACCCACCACTGCGGATACGTAAACTAAATGTGCTTTCTCACTCTCTATGCCTTACTTGCGGCCACAAACTCTGGGCTATAGGGGGGGGCAGCCTATTTGTAGCAGTGACCACAACTATCTAGTCCATCCCGCCTCGAGCACAGTACTGTACCGGTATGATACAGAGTACTAAATGTGTTCTTGCCTCCTTGCTACTAAAGTAACATTTCATGCTTAATTCTTCTACTATTGCGATACCATTACAGTAAAAACTGGAATAATTGGCCCTCGCGCTAGACCTTGGAGTTGCCTCTCCTGGTAATGCGGGGCTTAAATTTCCTTTTTTTTTTGTCACAGTGGAGGACTGAGGGACCATCGGCGGACCCGCAAGGAAACGGCTTTTCAAAACCCAAGCAGGGCCCCGATCAGGTGACCCCCAGACACAAGGGTTCGAGCAGTGAATTTCCGCTATATTTTTAATCCAAACGAAGTCGTTGTTGACGAGCTACTGGTTCATCTCTAATATGAGGGACGGAACATGAGAAACATACACGCGGGGCGACGCCTTTAGATTGCACGGGTATCTGAGGGCTCTTGCTAGGGCTGTCTTGGTCGATGGCCCGGCTGTTTCTGGAAAGCACGGGGGGCTTTGGCTGAAGGAAGTATTTATGGAGGGAGTGCTAATCTACTATCCTAATAATGAGTTTGACTAGCCACTTGAGATTACTAGTCTGTATGGTAATAGAAAACGCAACATTCCCATCACCGAATGCGGGATCTTCGCTATCGAGATCACTTCTTTTGTATTTAATGAGCCTTCGGCTGAGATGGCTGCCAAGGTTATTGTT
>Ga0307510_10011869_pt1 | contig 10333 bp, 16 predicted proteins | sample 12_EM_MG_FD_207224 | JGI IMG/M metagenome (GOLD analysis project Ga0307510, IMG submission 207224) | Populus trichocarpa ectomycorrhiza microbial communities from riparian zone in the Pacific Northwest, United States - 12_EM | ecosystem: Host-associated > Plants > Roots > Unclassified | place...
GGGGTATGATGGATATGTGCGAAGGCGTGTATCGGGTGCCATGGCAAGCTGTATATATAGTGTGTACTAGTATGAAGAAAATATATAATTAATACATGAGTTAAACGTGCCAGTGATGACTACTCTCGAGAGACCCCACAGGACGTTGGCGGGCGCAGGGCTGGCACAGGGTTCACGCCAGGACACTAGGGGTTGGAGTATGATAATCCTGACAGCTTCCGGAAGGGGCTGGCGAATTGAAAGCGTCAGGACGCTGGGATATGGAGAACAGGGGTGACGTCAAGTCCGGATGCAAGGGAGTGTTGCTGTGCAACTCAGGACGCAATAGTGGCGTGCGGGCGTTGGGGACAGACTCAGGACGCACGGGAAGCGTACGGACTCAGGACGCACGGGAAGCGTACGGACTCAGGACGCACGGGAAGCGTACGGACGCTGGAACTGAACTCAGGACGCACAGGACGCACGGGACGCGGCGACAACATCGCTGGCGTCAGGACGCAGTGAGGGCGCATCAGATGCATGTGTTTTTTTTGCTGATGTGAAGGCGAGGATAAAGCTCACATTGGCGTGGGTAGTTCGTAAATGTTTCTCATATGCTGCTGCTTGGGTGTATTTTTGTCGACAGAATGGACATTTGCTAGGCATCGCAGGAGTGCTTACTGTTGATCCTAACGAGTGTGGATCGCACATAGTCTCACGGTCCCCTGATGAGATACATGCTGGGATAACTTTAGTGTTCTTTCTTTTGTTACACGGTTGCTATGAGTGATTTCCTTTGTAAGACGTGCGACACATTGTATTGTTTCCTTGGTTACGCAGATATGCGACTCATACTGGGGTATGAGTCGGGCGGCAAAGGCTGTGCTAGGATTTCGTCCTATATAACGGGCTCCGCTCCCTATTTTCCACATCTTTCTCGTCCGCTCCACCTCCAGCAATTGAAATCTCAACACCATGAGAAATCATTGTGTGAGTGTCCTCCACCTCTGGTCTCCCTCAATGGGTTCTGCCTAGGAGTACTACGCACCCGTCTTTCCCTTTCCTCTCTCTGGGGTCTTTGGCCTCCCCTCCCATGGGGTTCTGGATTCTGTCTTCGTTTGTAGCATGCTCGCGTTGCTGTTTCTCCCCCTTACCCCGCACTTGGCGACGCATCTCGCTTAGCGTCTTGCACGGTCAGCGAGCCTCCTTCCATCGTCAACACACGGTCACTAGTTTCGGACTATCGGTGAAGTAGTTGCCCTGGGGGCCCTGCGCTCTGGTATTGCACTCTCTCCTGAGTGGCAGGATCGGTATGGTTGGCATTCAAAAAACGGAGACCCCGTCTCAGTCCTCCGTGTTTGTACTTCTTGGCCCCAGGCCAACCTTCCCTCTCCCGCTCCCCACGTGTTAGATCCGCTTGGACCGTACTGCTACACCGAGCTGGCACCTTACTGCCCCCCCCTTCCATACTCTCCTCCGCCTCCTTGGGTCTCCCCCTCGTCCGGGATCCCCTTCGTGAGTAACAGTCTCTCTCCTGTAACAAGGGACCACGTGAGAGAGGTGGTAATTTCGTCCGGTAGGCCCTTGGTCAATCCGTTGTGGCTGGCATCCCTTCTGCTGAGTGGGTCTCCTCGCTGGCTGACTCCCCTCGTCCTTCTCCCTCTCCCGCGATTTACTCTACGGTCGCACCCCGTGGTGATTACGGTATTCCATAGTAGAGCACTACCTCCTTGGAGGTTCCTAAAGTGTGCCCCTCGCCGATAACAGGAGACAGTCTGTCCCCGACCCGCTCTCCCCTGCAGCCCTTTGGGTTTGGGGTTCAGTACGTTTTTCCGTTAGGGCACCTGGCAATAGTAGTTTTATCCTCTGCGCTCCATCGGCCCTGGGCCGTAAGATCCTTTTCTTTTGTTGAGGGGAGCCTGCTGAAGGGTTTCTTTGCTCCTGTACGTCTTTATGTTGGTTTTCTTCGTGTTTGGCTTTCCTATGGTTTCCTCCCCATTAGTTTAGGCTGGTGGCTGGTATGCGGTTAGGCTCATACCATAGGGTCTTGGAAGTACGGTTTCGGTCTTCATGTTTGATTGCTTGCCTACGGGTGGGGGGTATTTGTTTGTCCCATGATGAGGGGAAGCGGGCCGTTTGATTGTTTCATAGTTTTGTTTCGGCCATAGCTAGCGCTCCATGCTGTTTCTTGTACTTAACAACAAATACATGAATTAAAAAAAAGAAAGAAAAAAAAAAGACAAAGCCCCCTATTGTCTTCACGCTCCGCGCCCTCTACACCTCCAGTCATTGAGATCACAATACCACCTCGTTCAGTGCACGATCCCCCCTCGCCCACTATCTTTTCCCACACTTCAGGATTCGCGTCCCTGATACCCCGTCTTTGCGATGGATGACCATCCTCCCCGCCCCACCTCGGGGGTCCCGTCAAGAGCCCCCTCAAGGCAGTCCCCTGCTCCAGACCTCTCGGAGACCGACCTCTACATCCGTGACATTCTTCGCGAGATCCGCCAACGTCTCAACTTCACTTCTATCGAGCTCCCAATCCTCGACGACCACCAGCTCTCCGGCCTCTCAGATGGCGAGACGCTCCTTGTCCCCCTCTCCTGCCCTGCTCTCAATGCCCTTGCCTCCATGACGCATCAGCTGGACACCATAACACCCCAACTAGGCAATATCCAGTGCATGGTTGCAACCCTTCCCACTTTCCGAGCGGTTGAAAAAGTCTTCGAAACCGCCCTCGTGCCTATCAACGCGTCCCTACATGACCTGTCACAAAGGGTGTCAGCTGCCCCCCCCCCTCATGTGCAGGCCCCCACTCGGGCTCCAGTTCCTCCAACCAGTGTTACCACACGACACACACCCCTCCCAGCCCAGGCCAGGGCGAAGGTCCGCGGTCCTCCCCACACCAAGACTCCCTCTTCCTCTTTCGATCTTGACATTCCCCCGTACGACCCGGTCTCCCGCGCCTTTGCCTGCCACCCTCGCGCCTACGCGGACAACTTCCCGGATTCCTGGGAGGCAAACGCATTCCGTGAAGGGAAGTACCCCGACCCCACCTTGTTCATCTCAGGCCACCTTACCCCCGACTGCCCCAAACCCCAACCCTCGTACGTCCACGCCGTCTCCAAAAGTGGCTCGAAGGGCCAGAAGAATAAGAGCTCCCTCACGGCCGCCAAAGTCGCGTCAGGCAGTAGCCTTGCCCCTGTAACCCAGACACCGAGGTCGCTCCCTACGGCCGAAAGGAGATTCTACGCTCCCAGTTCTTCCCCCTCTGAGTACCCACAAGCGCCCCTGATTGCTGCCACCTTTCCCGACATTGCTGCCCGCGTCCTCAAAGATGCGAACTGTATCCTCCCGCTCGCAGCCACCACCAAGGTCAATGACCGGGGATCAGTCACCTTGCTCGTCAGCGACCCTGCCAGCCCCGCCGCGGCCTTCGCACCGTACTCCGACGCCATTACCTGCCAGCTCAACAAGTCGATCCCCGTGGGAGATTCTCCATGGCGGCCCTTCCGCCTCGCCCCCAACGAAGCACCACTCGCCATCCACTCCATCCCAATCGCCTTCCTCCCTGAAGATCTGGAGGAGCTCTTCCCGAGCCTTGCGCAGTCAATCCTCAACTCCAAAAACATAGGCATCCTCGCCGTCAGATATCTCAACCGCGATGCACAATCCAGGGATGGCAAGACTGCCACCTCCGTCATCATATCCGTCCACCCTGGAGACGTACTCAGGATGGGTTCCTCGATTCGACTCTTCTCCCGATCGCAAACAATTGGAAGCGCCTACTCTTCCAAGCGGTACACGCAGTGCAAGAACTGCTGGGAGTACGGCCTTGTCGCTCCCAGGTGCCCCTCAAGCGTTCCCGTTTGCCCCATCTGCTATCTCAACCACACCCGCGCCATACACCGTTGTCCCAATCCCACTTGGCCTGGAGGTGGCAACATTAAGGCTGCTCCTGGCGGTTGCTCTTCCTCACCGCCCCGCTGCGTGAACAGCGGGGGGGACCACACTGCCACCAATAAGTATTGCGAAAGCTGCCTGTCACCGCCGCCTCTCTGGCGTTCAACCTTTGCCAACAAGGTTGTTCTTCCGCCGCCCGCTGGCGATGAAATGGACACAACCACCGACGACTGAGACATCTCACCCTCCCCTTCACCCACCCGCTCTCTCCACTCGGCGTTCGAGATGGCTACTCCAAGGGACAGAGGGAAAACGATACTTCCGGCAAGTGTAAGGCCTGCACCAGGCTCTGGACAGCTCCCTCCTGTCGAGCCTCAGAGTCATTCTCCTATGAGCTGAACTCCCTCGGGCCTGGCCCGCCAATGCAGTACGACTGATCCTCATGGGGTGGTGAGCAGGACTCGCCCCCCCCTCCGAATCCCTTCACACTCGTTCAACCCAACTGCCTCAGGCGCTGGGATGTTTTCCTTTCTCTGTTCGGGTTGTTCACACAGCTGGCCCACCCTCCTTCCATTGTAGCTCTGCAAGACCCTCAGGTCTACAGGGGCAAACTCCCCTCTTTTACTTTATTTACTGTTTTTTCCCCCCCCACGACTGGTGGCTTTAAGCTGCGGGTTGCCTTTTATGTTTATAGTTCGTTTTTGTCGACTATTTCTCTCCTACAATGGTTTTTTGGAAGGGGGGATGTCATTGCACCTGACCTCTTCACCCCTGATGGTTTTTGTAACCCCTCCACTACTCGCTTCACGATAATCAACTCCCACAGCACCAAAGGTCGCTCCAACAACACTAGCTCTGTTCCACCGGACATCATCTGCCCCTCCAGTCCCCTTCCCACGCTCACCTTGGGAGACCTGACTATCCATCACCCCACGGCTGACCCCCTTAGAGTCTTCAAGGAGGACGAGATTGCCACCTCGACCCCCTGTCTTGACAGGGCGACGGACCTAGGGTTCTCCCTCCTCAACACCCTTGGTGTATTTACTCGGTTCTCCATGTCACTCATTGGACGCCCTGGCAACCTGCATCTCGCCTTTGCCGCCCCTCTCCTCGCGCCATTCTTTACAGAGTGGTCTGACCCCCTTCCCTCTACCCGTTCTGACCATATCCCGATCCTTCTCCGCTTTGAGGCCCCCTTGTTTCGTGCTCCCCCCCGACCCCTAATTGGGCCCTGACCGATTGGGCCACTATGGAACCTTCCCTGAAATCTACAACTATCTCGCCCCCTGCTCCCCTCTCTCCCACGCGCTCTCTGGACATCGGGTTCAGCACCAACCTAGGCAGAGTTATGTCCCAATTCGCGCTGCACACCCCACTGAAGAGGCTGACCTATCGATCCAAGCCCTGGTGGTCAGAGCTCTTGTCGATACTCAGGAAGGGCTACAACTCCGCTCTCCGCTCCTCGAAACAGGACCGTTTCAATGCTGCCTGCCTCGCCTCCACAAGGGCGGCGAGGTCCGCCTATTTCAAGTGCATCAAGAAGGTGAAGAGGGATAACTGGTCCTCCTTCTTGGCCTCCGCGACCCCCCAGACTCTGTGGACAGCCAAGAAGCTCGCCGTCGGCCGCCCTCTGTCCCGTTTCCCGTAGCTCCCAGGCGCCTCTACTCCACCAGAACTCAATCAGGCCCTGCTCGACCACTTGTTTCCCCTGTGAACCAGCCAGGTTTCTTGACACCATCCTGCTCCCGTTCAGTCACTGCCTCCCCTTGGCAGCGGATGAGATCGGCAGGGCCCTAGCCCGTTCCTCTCCATGGCTGGTTCCCGCGCCGGACATGACCCCCAACTCGGTATAGAAGAGGGTACACTGCGTAACACCCCATGTAATCCATGACCTGGTCGCCCCTTTGGTAGTCTACGGATCCCACCCCCTCACCCTCAAAAAGGCCGATGACATTGTGCTTGACATGTCGGGAAAGCCCTCCTCAAACTCCCCCTCCTCCTTCCGCGTTGTAGTCTTACTCCAGACATTTTCGAAAATCCTCGAGAGGATAATGAACTTGAGACTCTCCTGCGTGTCCTGGGCAACCAGCCTCCTCAACCCGCACCAACGCGGCTCGTTCGCTGGTCTCTCGGCCTTGGACGCAGTCACTACCCTCACCAACCAGATGAAGACACCCCAGATGGCTGGAAGGAAGGTCTCCACACTATTTGTTGACATAAAAGGGGGTTTCGACAACGTCAACCCCGCCAGCCTCTGCGGCATGCTTAGAGCCAAAGGGGTCAACCCGTATGTTGTGTCCTGGTCCAATTCTTTCCTGTCTGGCAGGTCATTCCGGCTCCTATACCACGGGTCCCCCAAAGTGTTAGCCCCGGTTTCAGTGGGGACCCCCCAGGGCTCCCCTGTCATTCCCCTTGTGTTTAGTATTTAGGTTTCCCGCCTCCATTGCGAGATCCCCCATGGTCTCTCCCCCTCTTACGTGCATGACTTCGGTCTGACCGTATCTTCTGCATCTTATCGGCGCAACATCCAGATCCTACAGAAGCAGTATGCCAGGCTGAAGGCCAGAGGGGCCAGGCTGGGCGTCGGCTTCTCAGTCCCCAAGACGGAGCTCATCCACTGGGTTACGAACAGGGATAGAGACCCCATCTCCAATGCGCCGGTCCACCTCGATGGGTCGGTTTTCACGCGCAAGGTTGAGGTCAGGTGGCTAGGCTACTTGTTCACCCCCTCGGTCTCCACTACCCCCCACTTGGTCAAAAGGCTGGCCAAGGCCCAGGCGGCCTTCGTGGTGGTCAAACGACTCTCCCCTCCATTGATCGGCCTTCCTCACTTCCTCTGCCACTGACTGGCCTCCTCGCTCCTCTTCCCCATCCTCAGCTATGGCGCAGACCCCTTCTCACCTACAGTCCACATGACTAGGAAGCTCTCCGCATTCTGGCACAAGGTCTAGAGATGGACAACCAATTGCTTTATGTGTACCCCCACCGACATCCTGGCCATCGAGGCCTGCCTCCGACCTCTCGAGCTTCTCCTTACGTACAAGCGCCGCCTGGCCTATTTTAGGGTACTTTGCTCCCCCCCGGAAATCAACCCTGCAACCGCAAGGCTCCCCCCCTCTGTGCAGACTCCATCCCTTCACCGCCACTCATCAGACCACAGGGCCCTAAGCGCAAGGAATGCGGGCAGTGGTCTGCCCCTTCCGTGGATCCAGCCAAGACCTCCCTCAACGAACCGGGCCCTCCTCCCCCTCGACACCCTCCCACACTCCATGCTGTTCCTCCTGGGCCCAGATGGGCTTAGCCCCCTTCCGGTCACGTCCCAACTCTTACTTCGCAAGTCATACCCCGAGCCCCCGCCGGGCCGCTTCTACCCCCAACTTAAGCTCTGGTGCAGGAGTCTCATCATGGAAGAATGGGACAAAGCCACGCCAGTTCCAGCCAGATACCCATACCGCCCCTCACTCAAGCCTCACCGTGTATGGGCCTAGACAAGTTCTCCGCGGGCCGCCTCCACCAGATGAGATCTGGGAAGAGCTATGTCCGCGCCCGCCCTTCTTCAGACAGCAACGCCCCCTCCACCTGCGCCAGGTGCCAGAGTGCCCCCGTGACATTCGAGCACGCCATCATCCACTGTTCGGCCAAGGAGCCTGCCCGGACAAGCCACCTTCAGGGGGTCCTCGCCATTGGCCCCGACGCCCCCGTTTGGTACTCGGCCGCCCTCCCCCGTTTCATTAAATCTCCGGCTACAGCCTTCCCCCAGGGTATGTTCTCACGCACGTCGTTCTCTATTTCCTGTGGCTCTTGCGGCTCCTCTAATGTAGTTTCCTTTGGGTACTTCATGTCGTCTCAGGAAAGCTAGGTTTATATTTTTGTTTTTCATGCTATCAGCTGGTTTAGGGAGGGTTTCATTTCACTTACTTGGTTAAATTGCGTGCCCGTATGTGAGCCTGGGACCGGTACGGACCCCAGTTGAACAGGTTTTTTCGTGGCGGATGTTTCCTTTCTTAGTACTTTTGGGATTTTGGGTTTTGTTTTTGCCATAGCTAGCGCTCCATGCGATTTCTTGTACCATAACAACAAATATATGATATACATATATATATATACATAAAAAGCCCCCTATTTTCTTGATTCTTTACGCTACCGGGTATTTCTTTCACGACTCCTGTACTTCAGAATATAACGTCTTTGATTCTGATAGCCAAGAACCCATGAACCCTGACCCTGATCTGCCATTACGCGATCAGCCTTGACCTGAGATTATCATCTCCGAACCCTCACGCTAACCAACTGTTATCGTTTAGGGCCTTCCTGTCATTGTGTGCCTTGGACTAACGTCCAGTGCCAAGACCCCGTTACATAAGGTAGCGTCTAACGACGATCCAACCCACACAACACCACTTGTGTACGTGTCGAACCTCTGACCACTGCATTAACTGCCTTGACCGAATTGTCGGCGGATACCAACGATGAGTTTGATCAACTACCCGCAGATCGAATTAGACAGCAGCTCCGCACCGTACGCGAGCTTGCTACTTCATTCAACTGGCTCCTGGCACTCCATTCCATTTCCCGACCAGGCACCCCTGCACCGCTCGAACAAAACCCCCGCTTCCAACAGTTACAAGAACACGTTCAAAATCTAAGCAATGAAAGGGAAGCGCTTGCTGAGAACGAGATGCACTTACCGATGAACGGGATGCTTTACTTACAGAGGTTCAAGGACTGGAGGCACGGTACAGAGCCATCAAGACTGACCTAGAGCGCGCCAGAGCCACCATGGTTATCCTCAACACCGCGTTGACTAACACAAACACTCCCCTGGCAACTGCAACTGCTGCACTTGCAAACGCAGGGGGACCTGCTCCGCCAGCAGGCGAACGACCCCCTAAGCGAGAATCAATCCCCAAGCCACAGGAATTCGACGGATCCCAAGACCAACTTCCCCCGTTCATTGCACAATTACGTACCAAGTTCCTCGGAGATGCTCACAAGTTTGTGGATGTTCAACATCGGTTGGCATATGCGGTTGGGTTCCTGAAAGGGAAAGCTTACGAACAAATCCTTTCACTTATTGATTAAGGAAATATTAATATAACTAGTGTGGAAGCCCTGATCACCCTCCTGGAGAATGCCTTCGGTGACCCTGATAGGGTCTGTACCACCGAACGGAATCTAGAAAGCCTATATCAAAAGAACCGTAACTTCTCGGACTACTGAGCGGATTTCCAACGATATGCTGCCGAGGTATCTTGGAAGAATGCGGCTAAGCGAAATTCATTCTACGAAGAATTAAGTTCCGAACTCAAGCGGGTCCCATGGACCATTCAGCTGGATGACGCCGCCTATCACAAGCGCAATGTGAAGATCGCATGCGACGTGGCCAATACTTCTACTGCGGGGGAGCAAATCACATGGCTCGACAATGTCCGAACAGACAAAGTCACCTCAGAGCCAATGCTCCTGCCATTCGTCCACCTCCGCCACCGGTTCCTGAAGACTTCCGTCCCGAGTCCGAACACTCGGAAAACTAACTGTCCCATGTACAGTCCAAGGCACTGTCATGGGACAAGAATCGCCTTCTTCGTTACTTTCTTTATCAGGTTTATCTCTTAACGACATGGAGAATGGGGTTGAAGCTAATCATCTGGTAATGGCATGTACGATTGTTGACAACTATAACGAGATTAGATCACATGCTCTAATAGACTGGGGAGCAACTGGATACGCATTCATCGACAAGCCTTTTCCTGAGTGGCATAACTTTACTTTGTTTGAACTTAAAGAACCATGACATTTAACGGTCATCGACGGACGGCCTGTGAGTTCCGGAGCAATGACTCACATTACCTAAATCGGGTTGTCGATTAACATCAGCAAAAACGGACCCTGGGTCTGATCTGTCGGCATTGCGTCCTGACCCAAGCGACGCATCCCCTGGGTCCCATGCGTCCTGTGCGTCCTGACTTGCGTTTCAACGCCCCGCCACATATCACGCTTCCAGATGCTACCTGGCAACGTTCCTTGCGTCCTGATGCAACCTGGCGCCCTCCCTACGTCTGGACTACCCCAGACTCTTTCTCTCATCTCTTCTTTCTCCTGATGCGGCGATAGCTCCTCATCACCTCTTCTCCGCGTCCTGACCGACCCCTCATCCCCGCTCGTGTAATCACAACTAATTTGCTGCTTGCTCCGACGTCGCCTGGTGTCTGGGGCGGCCGCACCTTTTTTGGTCCCTCCCGGGTCACACCTCTCACGCCTTACTGGTCTGGCGAACTAATGATCTAGGTTTCAAGAAAGACGCTTACATAACTTCGACTATATACAGTATCAATATGTAGGATTCTCACGCATAGCCGAATCCTGATTCTCACGCATCGCCGAATCCTGATTCTCTCATCCGGATTCCTTAATAAACCTCATTTAATGTTCTCAAATCAATCCGGCT
>Ga0307510_10011870_pt1 | contig 10333 bp, 11 predicted proteins | sample 12_EM_MG_FD_207224 | JGI IMG/M metagenome (GOLD analysis project Ga0307510, IMG submission 207224) | Populus trichocarpa ectomycorrhiza microbial communities from riparian zone in the Pacific Northwest, United States - 12_EM | ecosystem: Host-associated > Plants > Roots > Unclassified | place...
TTTATCGCTTTTGATTTTTTTCCTCCTTTACCTTCGGCTATTATGATACTTCTTAATTAATCACAAAACGAGTGATATTCAACCAACAGAAGCATTGTTCCCAAACTGGCGTTTCCCAACTTTGCAAACTGGTCGTTGGAAACAGAGCACAGCCAAACACACAAATCCACTCAAACCGCAGTTTGAGAGGTTAAACCACTGGAACTGCAGTTTGTGTGGGTTTACCACTCAAACATTGACGTGCCAAACAGCCCCTTAGAAATTTACCTCCAGGGCCACCAGTACAACCCTATCATACCATTATTTCCCCTTATTTTGCAGGAACTACTGGAAATCCCCAAGCGAATAAAGTGAAACTGTTGTATTTTCAGTGTTATTTTGTAAACTATTTACAGTCAACCTCTCTTATTAATGCCTTCGAAATAGTAACCGTCCTACTGCACACAGCTGATCCGCCAACAGCAACTCTTTTTCTACAATTAACTCAACTAATTGATACACTACCTCTGGTATTTTTTTGTATTTTTTTAGCAACAAGTGAAACCGTTACTTTATTTTTAATCATATTCCGTAATTGGGAAACATTTACCGTGAATTTTGCTGTTCACACAGAGCAGCTGCTTGCTATGAGTGGGTAGGCCGAAGCCGTATAGGCCGGCCTAGGGTATATAGGCCTGGTCAGCCTATCAGGCAGCCGGGAAAAAGCCTATATGGCGTATAGGCCGGCCCGGCCAGGCCAGCCTCAGGCTTAGTCAGGCCTGCAGACTCGGGCCAGGCTAGATCCAAGATAATTTCGACAGGCCGGGCCCGGCTTTACCGAAACCTGGCCGGCCTGGCCCGTTGGGAACACTGATCGCAACTACAGCTACTCGCTAATTCATAAAGTGTCCGGATAGAGAAAGTCACTTAAAGTCAAGCCAGCTGGTTATGCCGTATGTTGGAATTTCCTTGCCCGAAAAGAGTGCATCTGGTAGCCATAAACCTTGTTGACTATTCCGGATAACAAATCTCTCTTGGCGCTGGCGTTACCTGGTTTTCTCTATATCTGGATACTCTATGAATCGGCGAATACAATGGCTATTAATACTGAGGCCTGTATATTTGAGTCCCCCCTCTCTCTAGGAGCATCGGGTGTGGTAATAAGCCTTTCCATTTCGACCGCTGCACCGATTTCAGTCGTTGGGGTATTGCGATAGTTGCGAGTGGTCGCATTATGGTTGCGCCCGTTGTCTGAGGAATTATTCTCACCGCGGCTAAATTTATCACCAAGAGCCAAGTGTCCTACGCTGCTTACTACCGTAGGGCCTTAGTCTATGTAAAGTGAACAATAGCGTTTTATTCGGTTGAGAGATCCTCCAATAATGCCCACCCAATATCGGTAGTGCGTAGACTCTCTCACACTGACACTACCGGTATGGGTACCGGTAGTTCAGTAGTCTTTATAATTTTGTCAAGGTCAGCTACTTTAGACCTCCCACTCAAGGTTCTGCACCAGGTCGCTTAGCCTGCCAGAATACTGGAAAACCTTTACCAGCGTGTGAGAAACCTTGGCACCAACATGGCGGCCAGTCGTGGGGGAAAGAGTCAACCACTCCGGAGAGCACACAAACACGCATTGTAATAATTTTCATGGGTATGATAGGCGCAGTCATTCCCTCCAGGGGAAGAGAATTTGGTCGGTGGTTGTGGTTGCCGAACGGCCAGTGTGAACTCCACTTTTTCCCACGATTGCAGTGATCCAACCCAATCTGTACCGTAGTTTGTCATGTCGCGCCACACTTATTCTAATCCCGCAGGCGCCACAGGACACAAGAATATAATAACCATTCACCCAATTTAGCAGCAACTGGACCTGTGGAATACCGTGGGCTTTTTTAGCCCTTGCGTTTCCAATATAGATGGGGCATCCAAGTGCTGAGTTGCAGGAGCCAGTATTGTGGAGTAGCGAATGGCCCGCATGATGTCCGTTCTTGCCGAGCTCGTTAAGCTTACTACCAGAGGCGTGCCCGACGACATTGGCGTGGCTTGAACCTGAAGAGGAGAGCTGTCTTTGGGCGCGCCCTGCAGTATATCTTCTTGACTTCTTCCCTCCTGGTATGTTTGATGCTGTTCGGTTTATCGCAATACAAGTGAGTTTGGCGGGTGACACAGAAAGCTGGTTTTCTAGACCGCTACAGATGCACCCGCCATAACAGAAGAAGTCAGTGGTTTTGCACTCGGATGGCGAAAACGATACACGGCGAAACGATAGTATGGCGACAACGAAACGAAACGATAAACGCCAAGGAACTCACACCTAAAACGATCGCACTCTGGAGTGAGGAAAAAACTCTTCACTAACTTAACTACCACCACAGTCTCTCGCTCAACGACACCTCCCGATACTCGATGCTCAACTCTCTAATTAACTAACTGGGGGCGATCGCAGGAGTATATATCAATCACGGAGCAATCATATCCATCCATAAGGCACAACACTACTCCATGTGAGTCTCTCCTTCCCCCGTGAGCACTCCCATCTCCGGGCTTCTAGCTCTCTCACGCTGGCCTTACAGTGCTTCCACTTTTCTCCCGGCTTTTCTCCCAGCTTTCCCGAAAGCTGCACGATCCCAAAACTATCGCGCATTCCTTCATTGGTAATCCTTTCCCGAACGTACAAACCAAACGCCCAAAGCCGAACCGTATACCCGAAGCTAAAGCGAGTCTCCGACGACAAACCCATGCCCTATGCCGGAGTCATATGCCCGGATCCTCAGCGCATATTCGAAGCCACAAACAAGCGCACTCCTGAAAGCTATCTGAACAAAGGAAGTGTCGTGAGTATGGCGAGCAGCACCATTTTCAACAAGTGGGCATTCACTAAGTACGGTACTGGCACCGTACTCGTTGGGCCATATTTGCGATAGTGAGCCTCCTATACTAGATAGCGTCTTTATATAATCGCTCACAACCTCCTCAAAAATCTTTGCGCTACCGTACACTGTTTGCTACCGTACACTGTTTTTCCTGTCCAAATAAAGAAAAAAGCTCTACATATAGTCTGTCTATTACTAAGATGTGAGGGTGGGGAGGGTGGAGTAGAAAAAAAGAGAACAAAAATAGTTCAAGAAATGAACAAAACGCGCAGGGAACAGCTGGAGGAAAATTCAATACGATCGGATGGAAATCGCAAGCTAGAAATTAAAACTTCTCAATAATAAAACTGTTTCACCCTACCGACAAGATTACCGTGCTTTGCAAACAGCGCCCCGTGAATCCCCACTCGACTAAGTTAGTGGGAGGAATTTCAGACAGATGATAACATATATGCATTTCGATTTGATGGGACCTCCTTCGCCAGCAAAGGGCGATGTCGAAGGGATACTTCCGTGAGCAAGATGGGACGAAGGAGAAGAGATGGCGGCGATTTCCACGAGGTGGTGTCTCTTAGGCTTCGGGTTGAGCTGGGGTTTCAGCTTCGTGAGATTCTAGCAGCTTTGCCACCCCCTCGGAGACCCACCAAGGTACGGCCATGCGTGGCGTTTGGCCGCTGTTATCCGGCTTGTTAGGGTCGACCCCTCCCCGTCTGAGTAGCATTTTCGCCACTGCTTCAGATCCAACCCGAGCAGCATACCAGAGCGGTGTTCGGCCATCATTGTCTGGTTTGTCGGGGGTGACTTCTTCCCGTCCGAGAAGCATTTCTACCACCCCCTCATACGCTCCTGAAGCGGCATACGAGAGCGGTGTTCGACCGTCATCGTCGGGCTTGTCGGGGTTGACCTCTTTCCGATCGAGTAGCATTTTCACTACTCCTTGACGTCCATACCGAACGGGATACCAGAGGGGGGTTTTACCGTCATTGTTTGGCTTGTCGAGGCTGACCTCTTCCCGCTCGAGCAGCATTTTCACTACTCCCGCATGCCCATACCGAGCGGCATGCCAGAGCGGGGTTTTACCGCCGTTGTCTGCCTTGTCGGGATTGACCTCCGCCTGCCCGAGTAGTATTTTCACGGTTCCCTCATGCCCACCCGAACAGGCACTGTCTGACCACCAGGGTTTCCTGTTGGTTGATCTATGATACGGTTAAATTTGCTAAGGCACCATACTTTACTTGTATCAACACCCAGAGATGCGAAGCCAGACGAGTTTCTAATTCCTAACATATCGCACCACCCTCCTACAGAACTATTACTAGCCACTCACGAAAATTCCTGAGGCTCGCTGTAGAATAAGCCAATAGGACCATAGACTATATCCCACGGATATTAGTTGTAGTACTCACCTCGCCGGAATTAGTCATGGGTCACGTGAACTGGAAGAAGGGCTATTTAGCGTGCATTTGCTCTGGCTATAGTCCACGTGACCAATGACTAATTCCGGCGAGGTGAGTACCCTTAGTCATGAGAAGTTTGTTAGCCTACTCTCCCTTAGTCTGTCGGTGCGCACAAGAAATCGGTGGCGTATGTCTTAGTTTGAAGCGCTAAGTAATTTATTTCCAATTATAGAAGGTGGTTTTCTAAACGGAATTAATCCTTTTCTAATTACGGAACCAGATCTCTTGTGCGCACACCCGACGGACTAAGGGTTATAATGTTGTAGGCGGAAAAAAATTAACGGAGCACAAAATGCGCATGGCAACCCAATCCTCCCCACCACCACCGTGCACCCCCAACCCCACCTAAAGAAATTGCTCCAGCACGACCAAAGCCAAAAAATTCTGTCAACTTCCTATTGTTCAAGATACTGCTAATTTTTGCTATAGATTTACATCTTTCTATTTTTCTTTAGCTTACTAGTGCGGCAAGGTTGGGGGAGTGCGGTTGTCATGCCCGAGGTTTTTCTTTGCTTAATTTTTGCCCACCTATAATAACCGCCATGCATCCGTCCCGCTTTCCTCCCCCGCCCAATCGACTGGCGGATGGACCTGGGCTGTTCCGTGGGCTCTTTGGCCCTTCTGTTTCCAACAGAGATAAGGCATCTTAGGTGCTGGGGTTGAAGACAGAATTGCGGAATAGCGAATCCCCCGTTATGTCCGTTCATGCAGATCTCGCCAAGCTTTTGATACTATAGTGCAAAGTGACACAAACCGGGTCCTCAAAACAGGCCACACGCGATCTTGAACTAGTCGATCAAAAAAAAAGATTTTTTTAAAAAAAAACCACTGAGTTGAAGATATTTACAAGGAGAAGAGGCGAGTGGTTTTTTTTATAAAATTAAAAAATATGTGCAAAACTAGTTCAAGTTTAAAAAGTGAAAATTTTGGTGAGAGTGAAACTAGGGATAGAATCTACTTAGAAGAAGTAGATTATATCCCTGAGTAGAGATGACTAAGAGAAGGGAATAATTAAGTAAATAATATAATAAGTAGAATACTAACAACAGTAATTAACCAATCTCGAGTTCCGCTAACAGTCAACACCAACATGCCTCGTACAAAGAATGAACGAAAGCCTACACAATGCTCCAATTTAAGGCCATCAAGACTTTACAATACATCAGGCATTAAGGGAACCTTGCAGATATCGTCCCTGATTACAATATCATTTCATCTTACTCATCATGTCTTGGCAATTCTTGGCTAAATCCCGATCGGTTGCCACGGAATTGCCGTTTCACCGGAGGACCCGCCTTTAGGCACTTTCCACCGTACTAGGGTGGTGGGTGCCCGGCGGCATCGTGGCTTCTACCGGAAGGGGTGAAAATGGACTTGAGCGCGCACTACGGTGTATCTTGCTGATTTATTCCCTGCTGGTTATGCTCCATGCCACCAAGTTTATCGCGATACAAGTGAGTCTAGGGGGTGAGATGGAGAACTTGTTTTCTGGGTGTCGACAGATGCACCCCCCTATAGCGGGGGTGACCAATGAGTACCCATCAAGTGCAATATTGACACCGTACTCTTCGTTAAGCGATATCATTTGTGGTAATCAGCCTCCTACATTAGATACTGTCCTTATATAATCGTTCACAATCGCCCGAAAAATCTTTGCGCCATCATACACCGTTTTTCCCGGTCTAAAAAAAAAGCGCTCTATATACAGTGTATATATCACTGAGAGAAGAGGGTAGGCGGCGGGGCAGAGGAAGAAAGAAAAAGAAAACAGTACAAGAAAAGAACGAAAAGTATAGGGAAGAATTTAGAGGAAATTTAAATACGATAGGACAGAAATAGCAACCTATAATTAAAACTTCTCACAATAATAAATTGCTCCACTCTACCGGCAAGACTACCGTGCTTTGCGAACAGCGGCCCGTGAATCCCCACTCCACTAAATTAGTGGGGGGGTTTCAGAGAGGTGACAACATATATATTCATCTCCATTTCATGGGATCTCATTCCCCAGCAAAGGGCGATGTCGAAGAGATACTTCCGTGAGAAGCATGGGACAAAGGAGAAGGTATGACGGCGACTCCCAGGAGGCGGCGCCTCCTAGGCCCCAAGTCATGCTGGGGCTCCATCTTCGTGAGACTCTAGCAACTTTAACAGCTCCTGGGAGCCCCACCGAGGTGCGGCCATGAGTGGTGTCTGGCCGTGGTTATCTGGCTTGTTGGGGTTGACCTCACCCCGCTTGAGTAGTAGTTTCACCACTCCTGTACATCCATTGCGAGCGGCATACAAGAGCGGTGTTCGACCATTGTGATCAGGGTTGTCAGGGGTGACTTCTTCCCGTTCGAGAAGCATTTCTACCACCCCCTCATGCGCTCTTGAGGCGGCATGCGAGAGCGGTGTTTGGCCGCTAGAGTCGGGTTCGTCCGGGTTGACCTCTCCCCGCTTGAGCAATATTTTCACCACTCCTGCATGTCCATGCCCAGCGGCATGCGAGAGGGGTGTTCGGCCATGATTATCTGGCTTGTCGGGGTTGACCTCTTTCCGATCGAGTAGTATTTTCACTACTTCCTTAGATCCATACATATTCCGAACGGCATGCGAGAGGGGGGTTTGACCGTTGTTGTCTGGCTTGTCGGGGTTGACGTCTTTCCGATCGAGTAGTATTTTCACTACTCCCTCAGATCTGAACAGACACCGAACGGCATACGAGAGAGGGGTTTGACCGTTATTGTCTGGCTGGTCGGGACTGACCTCTTCCCGCTCGAGCAGCATTTTCGCCATTCCCTCATGTCCACCCTGGACGGTGTACGAGAGGGGGGTTCGACCGTCATCGTCTGGCTGGTCGGGGCTGACCTCTTCCTGCTCGAGCAGCATTTTCACTATTCCCTCATTTCCCCACTGAACTGCATGCCAGAGGGGGGTTCGACCATTAATGTCTACTTTACCAGGGTTGACCTCTTCCCGCTCGAGGAGCATTTTCACCATCTCCTCATTATAACACTGAATTGCATGCGAGAGGGGGGTTTGACCGTTATCGTCTGGCTGGTCGGGGTTGACCTCTTCCCGTTCGAGCAGAATTTTCACTATTCTATTACTTCTATATCCCCAACAGGCATGCGAGAGTGGGGTTCGGGAGTCTAGGTCTGGCCTATCGGGGTTGACCTCTTTCCGCCCGAGTAGTACTTTCACGACTCCCTCATGCCCACGCGAAACGGCACGCGAGAGTGGTGTTCGACCACGACAGTCTGTCCTGTCGGGGTCAACCATTCTGTGTCTGAGTAGCATTTTCACCACTCCCTCATGCCCACCCCAAGCTGCGTGCAAGAGCGGTGTTGCGTCGGAATAATCGCTCTCGGGGTTGATCTCTCGCCGCCCGAGGAGCACTTTCACCACTTTCTCATGTCCATTGCGAGCGGCCCATGCAAGCGGAGTGTACCCTAGAGCATCTTGTTCGTTGATATCATAACTCTCCGTCTGTATCAAAGTAGTCACAAGTTCCACAATTCCGATGAACGATGCGCAGTGTAGTCCACTGAATGAGGAACTGAAACCGAAAACCCCCCAACCACTAGGGCTGTAAGAATCGGTACCATTGTCGCTACTATAGTTGCTATTGTAATACCGGCAATCTTGTGAGTTTACCTTTTTTAAAAGCACGTTTCTGGATATGTGGCCATCATATTCCCGGAACAGCTCGAGTGCAAGTGATCTGGCATGGTTCGAGAGTTCCTCTTCTGCATGGACTCCCCAGTATATGGAACAATATTCTAGAAATGGTTCGCGATAGAGAACGATCGGGGGTTCGGCTGAAAGACCCTTGACCAGTTTGGAATTCAGATAGGTCAAGCAAATCTCCGCCATTGTCGCGTGAGGCCTACTAAAAATATCGGGACGGGCGGAAAGATACTCCTTAAGAGTATGATGGATTGGTTCCGCAGTTGATATCTCATCCCTAGCAGTAATGAGTCCTTGACAGCAGCTGATTAATGTCGAGATCGAAGGAACGTTGCGGGCATTGAGATCCTTGGAACCTAGCCCAAGTGCTAGGGCTTGGCAAAGCACATCTGCCCTAATGTGCCTCTTCGCGTGGCTGACCCACATCAAAGCTGCCATCCCGAGCCTCGATTTACCCCCATCCTGTGCCTTTATCCGTTCGATCGTCGTATCGTAAGCATCTCTCCACTCCAATCCATCGGTCATTTTGCTAAGCTTTTCTTGTCTCGAATTAATAGTCGGTTCTCGCAAGATCGCCTCAAGATTTAAGGAAGCAAGTCGAAACCTAAATGTGTTTATTAGCGGATGATGGGAGTGATATTTACAGCACTGGTGCCTTTGCGTACGTTTCCCCCCTATATCCAGAAATCTTTAGTATTTCTGCCTCCAGGCTCTCGTCCATGGCATCTGGCATTTCGTCATAGCCCAGCCTAAAACGAACATATCTCGTGATATCGCCCCTGGCGGAACTTAGGATAACCCTCGTCACGTGTCCGGCAAGACGGTTCTCAACCTCAGCTCGGATATGGGGCCTTGCAGTCACGAATATCCGCGTCTCCGGGGACTGCTCAAGAATTTCTTTCATCGAATGAAGCAATTTGAACCTTTCCACTCCTGGACATTCGTCCAGGGCGTCGAAGCACAGGAATGTCCGCTGTGAGGATGTGATGCTCTGCAGCATCTTCACTATATCAACGAGCTGGGGCCTGCGCCCACCAATCGTCGTTTTATGCTGATAAAAGGCCCGCCATATTTCCCCGGGAATCATTTCCATCCCACCAACCATCTGCCCTAGCATGGAACCCAGAACATTGGTCGCTGACTGCTCCTTTCGTGCTGCGAAGTCCAAGTAAAAACACGAAACGGAAGTGTTTTGTCCACTGGTTTGATCGCACAGCCTGTCCACTACTAGCGAGCTATCATCGCTGCTCGTCAGTATGCGCTCGTTTCCTTCTCACCCTCATGAAGAACTCTTGTTACCTGATAAATGTCTTTCCCACCCCAGGATCTCCATGGCAAAACAAAACACCGCTTCCACCTTCACTTCCCTCGCTACCGGCCGGCGTACCATCTTTTGAATCCCTCCGTCTCCAAGAGCCATTCCCCGACGCCATTGATACGGCGCTCTTGAATGTTCCAATGCCGAGAGCCTGGGCTCAAGGGTGATAACCAAGTTAAGAGGTGGGACCGACTATCGGCAGCGGTATCGCTGTTCCACACATCGAAGGCTTTACTGTTATTGGAAGATTCGGCGCTGTTATTGACGGTATATTGAGACATCTTCCACTCCTATCGCTCGCGCTGTCAAAGAGGAGGAGTTTCTGGGAATGGTTGGTTGACGATACCCCTGCGACGGTAAGGAAAGATGGGCCTAGTTAAAGAAAAGCGGGGGTCTGCGAATGTTAAAACAGCGCCTTAGGCGCCCCCACTCAGCTACTATTCTGCAACAACTTATGAAACAGGCATCTAGGTTAACCAGCCAACGATATCCCTGCTTGTTCCGGTTAATTATTTCCTCTCCTTGTACCAGAGAATATGCAATTCAGCCACCCGAATCGTGAGGAACTATTCTTCTTTTGCCTACTAGATCAACACCTTTAGCTGTGGAACCAGACGGGTTTCTGATTCCTGACATATCGCGCCACCCTCCTATAATACTATTACTGGCCACTCACGAAAATTGCTGAGTGCCCGCTGTAGAATAAGCCCAGCTATCTTAAACAAGCTCAGCCTAAGCGGCCGATACCACGGAACCTTTTTCTTTTTGGCGGAAATATTAAGCACCATTAGGAGTGGTAATGGAAGATACCCTATCATACCTATTGTCGGGGGACAAAAATAACGGCGGTATCAGCGGGCGAAAATCTTGGACAATGACAACGGCCTCCCCCACCAACCCCACTATCATGAAAACCAAAAAAAAATAAGAAAAATGTAAATACATAGTAGAAATTAATATTTGGTATACCATCCATCAGCCTTAATAATTGCCTCTATTCTATCCACCATTGACCCTGCCAAAGTAGTAAA
>Ga0307510_10011871_pt1 | contig 10332 bp, 9 predicted proteins | sample 12_EM_MG_FD_207224 | JGI IMG/M metagenome (GOLD analysis project Ga0307510, IMG submission 207224) | Populus trichocarpa ectomycorrhiza microbial communities from riparian zone in the Pacific Northwest, United States - 12_EM | ecosystem: Host-associated > Plants > Roots > Unclassified | place...
CGGATATGGAAGTAAAAATCGAGCATGACAAGATAGGACCTGAATCTCGGGAATCTCACAGGTTAGAAGTTAGAGAAGAAAATGGGGGGAGACTAGGAGGTTGGAACCCAGAGCAGTTGCATTCAAGTGATCTCTTGATACTTTTGCAGAAAATTTGTGCAGGCCTTAGTATCTCAAATAACGTACGCCAACTACTTAATACCTGGTTCTTCTTTACCTGAGTGTGCCGATCTCTTCTGTTCTTCTGGCCAGCTCAATACCTTTCCGCAAAACAGGTTTCTTTGCATACTCGATTTTTAAGCCCATATCCGAGTACTAGGGTCGGCTACCCCGAAGGATTTCCCCGCAAACAAGATTTGTGCGGGGCCAGAGGCCCTAATGTGCCTATTTATCTATAGCGGCGAGAGCCCGGACTTTTTCTTCTATCAATCATGATATAATACTCGTAGTTCTTGGCTTGAATTATGAATGGTCGAGTAATTCGAGCTGTGGTTTCAACCTATTTGGGCGACTTTTTTCTTCTTTCATTTGCTAGATATTAGAATCTTATGGCCCAGACGCACTACTGCAACTCAATTGTGAGCAATGAATGCAGTGCAGTTTCGCCATTGGAGCGATCCGTGGAGCTTCCCACATATTCTTACACTTGGGCTTCACAGTTCAAGATGGCTACCACACTGGGTTTGAGAGAGGTGCATCAGCCTTGCTTGAAAACCCCAAGGCTAGCAGACATGATCACAAGATGGAGAAAGGTGCTCTATCTGCATGAGATATTTATGAAAGCAGTTCTGTGCATAAGGATCACATTTGTTCACCTGATGAAACTCCGTAGGAAAAAAACAAACATCCAAAAGTTCAGCTTTAATTTAGAGCTCAGGAGATGGAAATCGTCAGAGCGCCCTGTGTCTCCATAAGTGAATTTTCCCCTTCCGCTCATAGATGCATATCGCGGGTAGAGATTACGGGAGGTATAATATTTGCAGTATAGTGCAATTGCGGGGGGAGGGGGCGGGAGAAACCCTATATAAACCCACCCTTCTGACAAACTCGATTAGATAGTAGCGAAAAAAGTAGGCTTGGTATCCGATATCAGTCAATCTCATCAACCATGGCAGCGGGAACATACCCCATTACTGGTGTGGCAAGTCGAATTCCTCATCCAAGACGCAATATCAACGACTTCGCCGAGGATCCACTTCAGTGGAACTTGTTCCTCCAAGCATTGATAAACTTCCAGTCGAAGGGGGAGGATACACATAGCCCTCTAGGATATTATCAGGTTGCAGGTGTGTAAGCATTTCCTAGGTCGATGGTGTGTGAATTCTAACTTGAAAAAGGTGTCCATGGGGTGCCTTATTTAGCGTGGATGGAGGAGGCGGATACGGATGATAGGGCGGGAGATTACTGCACCCATGGAACGTGCGTTACGGCTCTTAGCAGTTGAAGTTAGAGTGTGCTAATCTGTCTAATAGTGCCCTATTCCTTACTTGGCATCGTCCCTATCTTCTGCTTTATGAAGTAACTTGGTCTCTCCAGTCACTGAAGTCTTACAGGAGCTAAATACATATAGCAACGTATTGTGGAGGAAGCTCTCAAGATCGCTAGAGCCTTTAGTGACAAGCACCGTGCACCCTATGAGGAAGCCGCTTTAAGAATCCGGCTCCCGTAAGCCTTCTTCCCTTCCTTCGTTGAGGTAGCCTAGTGTCAGTCTAACAGTGGCAGGTACTGGGACTGGGCGACAGACTCGGATGTTCCGCAGAGCGTCAGATTCCCGACGACAGATATAACGCTTCCCCGGCCTGGGTCTCATGCCCCGGCCATCACCCGGAAAGATGTCAACCCTTTGTATTCGTATAAATTTAAGACAAGCCTTCGGAGGCAGAGAGACTTCTCTATAGTCGGTGTTCCGGAGGTATGTCTCTTCGCTGATAATAGTTGACACTGGCTAACTCGCGGTAGATGGTTACTTGGGAAGAGACGAAGAGGTGCCCAGATGAGAATGGGACTAGTCGCCCTAAAATCGTAGATCAGCAACTCAGAATCCAATTGGCAAAAGTGGCGGGAAAGGGTTCGGCGTAAGTTCAGTTCTTCGACTTCTTTTGATTAATACTAATTATGCTAGCAGTTCTAGCCTCCGTGAGGGAATATACAAGCTATTGACGCTGGTTGAATCATATGGACCTTTCAGTAATACCGGTTGGGAGTCAGGTTATACTGGAGTCAATAACATTTCGTTGGAGAGCTATCACAATACCATTCACAGTAGGCTTAGTCTATGTGATTCAGTAGCTAAAGGGGAAGCTTACTTTGTGTAATGTTAGACTACACTGGGACAGATTATACAACCAAGGGTTCCCCGGAGGGCCACATGACAGAAGTGCCTGTATCCGCCTTCGATCCTATTTTCTGGTAAGCTCTGAACCCAATAGCATGGCGAAAACAAGAGCGCTGATACATATTTAACACCCCTCTCAAACAGGCTGCAGTAAGTTCATCCCAATCAACCCTTTACATAAGTAACTAACTTGGAGTAGCCACTGCAACATTGATCGCATGTATGCGCTTTGGCAAGCTATTCACTATGATGCACCATTTGAGGACCAAACCACAGATAATACCCGTTGGCCTCTCACAGCAGCTACAGATGATGCCCAGACCACTCTTCGCCCTTTTTATACGGACGATAAGCAAGCAACCCCTTGGACGAGTAGCATGATTCAAAAGTCCGGCTCAGAAGTCGGACCAACGTGAGTTCCCGTGAATTTACACCACCACTCCCTAAGAGTAATCCCGAAAATTAACATTGATAGTGTCTTCGACTATAACTACTACTATCCGGAACTTCCAGTCGAGTTGTCTGGCCCTGCACGCCAAAGGGAGATGAAATTATATGTCCTCAAGCAGGTCTACGACCTATATGGTGCTACCATAGATAAGTCATTAGTCGATACCCCCCATGTTCCGCACGGTCTCAAACCTCCTAAACATATCGTTGGTATGTTACTCGTCCATGTCCACATTTTACCCCGTACAACCTAATTGTGCATATGAAACAGATAACGGGAAGTTCCGTCGTGAATGGTTCATCTTCTTGCGTGTCAGGAAGTACCTCATCCCTGGGAACTTCACCATATTCTTCTTCCTGGGCGAACCCGGAGATGACCCACACCAATGGATCCTGAATGAGAACCGTGTAGGCACGGTCGACACATTCAAAAGCACAACAGATATCTGCGGGAATTGCGCCGGCCAGAAGGAAGCGGACCAGTTACTCTCTGGAGGTGTAGACATAACCAATGCCCTCTACAATAGCCTGGACGGCACCGACCATAACTTTACCTTGGATGACCAGCATGAAGTGGAAAGGTGGCTGGCTAAGAATCTGAAGTGGAGGATCTTGAAGGCAAGCCCGGCCCCGAGGTGCCCTCGCTTTTTGTCTACGACTGCTAACAATAATATATAGCACAATGGCAAAACCGAACTTACGCCCGAGGAGCTTCAGGCGAGCCCAGACAAGCTGTTGGTTGGTGTTAAGAGCTTTGTCCTACTTTACCCAACCAGCCAGCTTCCCATCGACGGGGAAGAATTCCAGTCAACTCTTAAGATCATCGACGAAAAGGTCCACCCTCATGTGACCGAGCACCAAACGGAACGTGGTGGGCTCAGAAGGGGAGATGTCGAGAGGCTGGCCGAGGTACAGATGCCTCAGGACACATCGCTCGGCGGTTGAATCGTGTTTCTTTGTATTTATTTGGAGCCAAACGTTATTGAAACGAGTTGTATGAAAGCAGTTCAAAGTATGATGCATTTGCTTTAGACCAATCAAACGAGATAAGCCAGTAAAAGCCCCCCTCCCCAAAAACACAAAACCAGGATCTTGTAAAAATACATCAACTCTCACCAATTCTCACTCGGCGTGCCAGACCACCCATTATCGCCGCTACCCCCTTCCCCCCGAGAGCCAATTTAGGGCTCGCATGGTACCTCACTCTTGCTAGGGCATATTGGATTTGCGATCCCGCCATCGCTGATCATGATTCACCACGGGAGTAGCCGCGTTGCCGGACTGAGGGACAATAGAACTAGGGGACTCTGGGGTTTCAGTTCCATCATTGCATTGTCATGTCATGTGGAAGCGGGTCCTCAGACACACCCTCTCCACCCCTTCCCTGTCCTCTGTGCCAAGAGTGCTTGATCTCTCGTGTCTCATTGTGTAAACTTTAGCCCGCTTCTATGCTTACCCGTATTCTAGAAGGGTTATATATATGGTACGGGGGTTGCGCAGAGCAGGGATTTGGGGTGGAGGAAAGGAAGGGGAAAAAAAGGAAAGAAAGGGTATGCAAAGCAGGTCATGTGATTAGAAGAGGAGAAGAAGGGGGAATCTTGCTTGAGCGAGGCGCGGCACCGATACCGGTGCTGTACTGTGCTGCACTGTGCGAGGGCTCGGTAAGTTGATAACGCTTTGTGAGTGAGCGCACGAGTGAGCTTTAGAGCCACCACCCAGGCATGGAAATTTTCCAAATCCTTTCCAGCTCCTCGGGTAACCGGGTTTAAGCCATGTATAATAATCAATAGATTATCCACAAGGCCAATCGCAGGCACTTTATCTGGTCCAGGTTAAAAAAAGAAAAAGGGAAAAAAAAGAACCATACCTTAAGCGTGTACAGTATTAGGGTAGGTTGTTGCGCACACAAACCCCCCAAGTGCTGGCTATGACAAGTAAATAAATCTACCATACCGGGACATACCTCTTGGTCGGTGGCGAAACGGTAGAGGGTTTTGTACCACCAGTATCAGTGTCTGAGATATGGGCTAATTAGCAACCTTTGTTGATCTCTGTGGCTTTGCAGATGTGCACTTCAGACCATAGTAGATACTGTAGCTAGGACCGTATTAGCTATATGATCGTGCCTACTGTAACGTTTGTCGTCACTGAGGGATACCAAGGTGGTAACTTACCTTGACCTCGCCGTCTTAGATATTGACAGGGGTGGCCGACAACTTTCCACGGTTTCGGTGATCCAGGAGATAAGATGTGAAGCACCATATCAGACCCAACTTAGCTCATTCCCGATATGATACCATAATATACAAGTATCAAGAAGCGACAACACATTTATTTACACTTTCGGTAAGCTCCAACACCGTGAGAGTACGAGTAGTTGTCCAGGGTCTGGTAAGAAGCGATTGGACACTCATCCATCTAGGGCTAACCAGCCAAATATATTCCTGTCCGTTCGGGTTAACTGTTCCCTACCCTTGCACCTCGTACAGTACGAGTACTGTACAGTATCATACTCGTACTTCTGCCCCCCGGTGTTCCGTGCCAGCACAGTACCCGTACTCGGGTAAATAGATAGAAAAAGGGTGGAAAACTTTGGGTGGCGAAACAAGGATTACGGTGAGTTAGGGGGTGCGGATAGATTAGCGGAAGTGGGGGAAGAACAGAAGGGATATTACAAGACGTTATTAACCTGGAGTACGAGTAGTTGCGCTAAGCAACCTGCAACTGGTCAGGTCCAAGTTACAAGTATCATACTCGTATTATGCGTGCTGCATTAGGGCTGTGGGGCCAAGTCGAGACCAGAGGAGGAGGAGAGGGGGCTACAGTACCGTAGGGCATTTGGAGGTGCTGTAGCTCTTTTGAGAGCCTTGTATAATCCAGCGGATTGAACTAAATCTAGGCGCTAATAATAATTCTATCATGATCTGAATACGGGTGGTCAAGTGCTAAGATACCGGATACCCACTACCCGCTCTTTCTTTCTATCCCGACTTCTGGTGTCCATTGGGATAAGAATTTTTCCGTTTATGCAACCCGTCTGCTCTCTCCCAACTGCCCCACATGGTCTTGCTGGTATTTTTTTTACACCCTCCTTTTTCTACCATACCCGGGCATCTAAGCATCACCTTATAGGGCCTAACTGTTTGGATGGGTTGCCTGGGAAGGATTTTGTGGGGTTTTTGGCGATCTCGGCTTAATATCATGGCTGATATGCATAATTGCTGGGGTCCATGGTGCCCCAACCCGGCTACGGTCATAATCTAGGACCCGAACAGGCGGAAACACACTCTGGGAGATTAAACACCCCCTTCCCAATGGATTTGTTGATAGGCGTGGTGGTGCCGTGTATGATAGTGGGGTGCTGGTAAGGTATCGGTAGATATGTGTAATAATATTATGGCAAAAGAAAAAGACATATTAACCTGACATCTTACAGGGGAGTCTTGATTCTATTGTACATGTACTCGAGTACACGATGGAGACTAGATAAATACGTACCGGCCCGGGTATCCGGCCAGATTTCGTCGCTGTGGGGGGAGTTACGAGGGTTGCACAAGATATGGCAACGATGGTGGTCGAAAAATCTCCAGTACCGGCATACAGCGCTGGAGCGATGAAATTCTTGGGGAAGGTTGGATGATCGTGGGTGGGCCAGTTAAGAGGCTCTAGATGCACCGATGTTCTGCTCGGAGAGGCATTGAACCGGGTATGGGGAAGGGAAGGGTGCTCAAGAATTCTAAACCCCTCTGTTCTCTGCCTGAGACTTTGAGGTTTGCAGGAATAGGGTAATCATGGGAGTGGAGGGGAATTGCGCACTCAAGACGTGCAACGCCGCAGCCTATCTCTGCTAACTACTGCTAATTGAATCACCAGCAGGACTGCCGATAACGCACTTTCCGGTGGACTGTGTACCCACACAGCCCCGGTTCCACACATACTCGAGTACTCGAGTACCTGACAAGTAATGCAGTCTACCGGCATCGTAGGAGCTTTGCCGAGGGAAGAAAAAGGACATCCGAGAATCATGGCTTTGGAAAATATGACGGATTGTGGTGAGAGATGTGATATTTGGTGGCGGCGGACCGTTTTTCTGCAGACAACCACGTTTCCACGTTCCTACCTAGCGTATCTGTTTAACCTGATTCGCTGACGTTTCGGCACTTGGCGAGGAATGTTGTAAAAGGGGTACTGTACCTGTAACGGTAGGCGATGTATGGTAACCGCCCATTGAGCTTTTGGAGAGACAAAGGGAAAAGAAAGGGAAGGAGAAGAAGCGTACCCTGCTGGAGACCAATAATAATGCCGGCTGAATGAACATATGAGGGGGGATGGAGTAAGAAGATGCGGGGTGGAGGATTGTGTGGTGGGGATTAAGGATCGGGGGGGGGGCAAAAGTAGAAAAGAAAGGAAGCGAGAGACGGGGGAATATCGCTTTGGGGGGGATGAGAAGAGTGGGGAGTATCGGTCTAGTACGGTAGGAGGAAAGGGACAAAGCTCTGGAGGGTGTCTACCCGCCCACCCTCTGAAGATGCTTACACCTTACGAGTGCTGTCTTATTGTGTTTAATACTTGCGAATACGCCGAGGAACTTGTTTTTTCTTGAGATCGATTACGGTACCCAGACTGTCCACATACCGGTTCTTAGAGTATCACAGTCTTCGTTTATCACGAAGGCTGTGATACACGATCTTGTGACGGCGAGACACTATAAGTTGCCCTAGTTGATAGCATTGTTAGGCTTGATTCTGGCTACGGAGCTAGCTCCGGACGAAATATCGTGACAAACTATTAGGAAGGAAAGAGGGAACGGTAGAAAGGGAAGAGGAAAGAGGGAGGAGAGGAGATGGAAAGGGTTAATACCACCCTCCAACATCACCACCACCACCACCACCACCACTAGAATTGCAAGTGCTTACCTACCGGCAGTAATAACATCGCTAGTAGGCGAGCCCTTTTCCTCACAAAAGGGGCTGTCATATAGGTTACCAATCTGGGCGTTTTTGCGAGGCTAGGGGTATCATACCTACAGACGTCCTCCTATCTTCTGCCATAACCCTCCTGCCGGTGGGTTCTGGGGTGGATGAGATGATTTCTCCCTTACCTTTCTGCAGCACTTCTTGGGTCGCGAGTTCTAACTGGGGCATCATCATCACAGGAAGCCAAGCACTTGCCCTGAGTGTGACGAGCGTCAAACGGGGGTGGATCGAGAAAAAAACATAAGAGAAAGAGGGAGAGGAAGAAAAGGCCCATCCCCTGTCCACCCACTTACGAAATTCCATACTGTGCATCGGCCTCCCGGTTTCGTCCTGGGACCGCTCCTCCTGCTTGTGTGCTTCCCTGCACACCTTCCTACCCTCCACAACCCACAACCCGAGCCTGCCGCCTTGTTGTCTTTACCCTTACAAACCCCCCCTCCCCTCCTACGAGTAAAACATTCACACATCGCAACTCACGCCAGCATCTCCCTCATTCCAACTATCCACCCTCCTTGCCAGAGACGAACGGACAGACCGCTGTTTCCGCCATGTCTTCCTCTAACAACCCTTCGCCCTCGATACACCTTCCCCCGACGATGTCCGCTTCTACTTCCTCCGTAACAGCCCCACAGCAGAACCCCTCGAGCAGTAACAGCAATACTCCTCGATCCTCGACTCCTACTACAGCTCAGCCGCAGGCGTCCCAAAACATCTCCTCGCTGGTAGCAACAATCCTCAAAACATCTGGACGGGAGCCACCACCGCTAGTGGGCTCGTCAACAACCATCATCGGCGATACCCTCTACGCGTTTGGTGGCCGATTGCTTTCACGCACAAAGCCTCAGCTGACATGCGATATGTATGCGCTCGATTTGATCACTCGATCATGGTCAAAACTAGAAACAAGAGGAGATGTTCCACGGCCGAGATATTTTCACAGCGTCTGTGCGTTAGGGGGCACGAAGCTAGTCTGCTTCGGTGGCATGTCGCCCGCGGCCACCAGTCCTCCACAAACCAACGGAACCAGTAATACGAATGGGAATACCGCTACTTCGCCTGGAGGAGACTCACAGAATGATGTTATGGTCATGTCAGATATACACATCTATGATATTCCTTTGCAAACATGGACTTACATACCCACATCAAATCCACCGGAGGGGCGATATGCCCATTGCGCAACCATACTTCCCACAAGTGCAACTTTCACATCTACAAATAGCGTAGCCGCACCCGTTGTTGGGGGCCTTGGGCTTGAAGGCCTCGGAGGTGCGGAAATGGTAATTGTGGGCGGCCAGGATTCTGCGAACCATTATATCGAGGAGATCAATGTTTTCAATCTTCGATCCTTGAAATGGACATCGACGACACCGTTGGATAGGTCTTGCGGGGCATATAGATCGGTTGTTGCACCGTTGGGCCGCGGATTGACTGCATCATCTATCGGAGCAGGACGCAATAGTCCGTACATGGGTTCAGAAGAAGGTCCGTCCTTCTCCGCCGTGAATGGCCAATCTACTTCCCAGGCTTCGCCGAGTGAAGCAAACGCTATGCTGATCTACTCAAATTATAACTTTCTGGATGTCAAGCTTGAGCTACAGATTCGGCTGCCGGATGGCTCCCTTACCGAGAGGCCCATGAACGGGCAATTCTCGCCGCCTGGTCTCCGGTTTCCCAATGGTGGGGTTCTAGATAATCATTTTGTCGTCAGCGGCACATACCTGACGAGCAGTAAACAGGAGTATGCTCTCTGGGCTTTGGATCTCCGAACACTTATCTGGTCACGCATTGATGCGGGCCAAGCATTCGCCCAGGGATCATGGAACAGGGGAATTCTGTGGAGTAAACGTAATGCCTTTTTGATATTGGGGAATAAGAATCGGTCTCTGGTGGAGGACTATAATCATCGCCGGATCAACTTCTCCCATCTATGTATGGTTGAATTGGAAGCATTTGGCCTCTATGAGAATCCAAGAATGAGTTCTCATCCAGCCCTACAACGCTCTTGCTCTGTTACGGCACAGGAACTTGGCAGGATGGTACTTGGCATGAAAGAAATGGCCGATATGGAATTTCTCGCTGTCGGTGGTGAGCGCGTTCCTGTTAATTCGCGAATTGTGGCTCGCCGCTGGGGACCATACTTCCTGGGGCTGCTGAATGCGGCAAATAAGGAGCTCCCTTCACCAACTGGGAAGAACCACAATTCAGCCTCTACAATAACACAACAATCACTTTCCCAGTTGACTCAAAAGTCGGAAATACAACCCCCCACAACCGCGCAATTCAATCCATTGGATCGCCCCCGAACTCTATATCTCCCGCACACCCTCCAGACATTAGTTACCCTTGTTCACTACCTCTATACATCTACCCTTCCTCCACCAAACCACCCTCAATCATCCCCACAAATTCTTTGCTCCCTCCTACAAATCGCCCGCCCATACCAGGTAGAAGGCCTTTTAGAAGCTGTGGTCGAGCGCCTCCACCAGGTCCTCGACGGTAGAAACGCCGCAGCAGTCTTCAATGCCGCAGCCATGGCCGCCGGCGGCGGCAACGGTGGAAAGCGCGAGC
>Ga0307510_10011872_pt1 | contig 10332 bp, 10 predicted proteins | sample 12_EM_MG_FD_207224 | JGI IMG/M metagenome (GOLD analysis project Ga0307510, IMG submission 207224) | Populus trichocarpa ectomycorrhiza microbial communities from riparian zone in the Pacific Northwest, United States - 12_EM | ecosystem: Host-associated > Plants > Roots > Unclassified | place...
TCTGTTTTTTGTTTTTATCCCTGACAACGAAATTGACTTGATCTTCACTTGCATTAGAAGACATGTAGTGTTTAGCTAGTGCCTCGAAAGGCTTCTGTTCATAATTGATCTTCAGGTCAATTACATGTCTTTTCTTCTAATCCGTCGATTTGATTATAAAAGATGATTTCATTGATGTTTTTTTAAAATTAATATTTTTTAATGTTTTTAAATTATTTTTGATGTATTATTAAAAATAAATTTTTTTTAAAAAAGTAATACATAAAAAAAAATTAACAATGAAAAAAAAATCTGTTCGAATAAAAATTTTCTTGAGCATATTTGATCCTGTTTTTAGCCAATTTAAACGAGAATAAAAAACGTTTTTAAAATTTTTTAAATAACATCTTATTATGTTTTTTTTATGGAAAAAACGAACCTCGGGAAAAACTAACTTTTTCCAAATAAAAAATTAGAAAAAACAGATTGGTAATTTTAGGGAGGCTTTATTAACAAAGCCCAGCCCAGTATATGTAAATCTTCCAAACAAAAAATTAGAAAAATGGATTGGTAATTTTAGGAAGCCTCTATTAACAAAGCCCAGCCCAGTATCTGTAAATTCTGAGCAAAACAGCAAACGTATTCAGGTTTGGTTTGGAACCAGATCAAGAAACACGCTACGACAAAAATTCACTCGTTTACACTGTGGGCCGGCCATGACCTTCGAATGAGTCAGACGGCCCGGACATTTTACTGTTTTAGACATGGTACAATTTACAAAAAGGATACACGGACCAATCGAATTGTACAACTCCCAAAGTTAAAGAATCCTCGCTCCATGAGAAAAACCTTAGGAAACGTACCTCGGTAAAGCGGGAAGAGGGGTGTGGGGATATGAATCAAAACCCAGTTGACCCGACTAACGAGGAATATGATGCATTTTCATCATTCGTGGCAGGTTGTTTCTCGCTGTCCTTGTTTGGTAGTTTATCTCTGGGCTTGACAAGAAGTCCCAGTTCCACACCAGCCATCTCGTACAATTCTAATTTTTGAAGCTTGGTTGCCTCAACGTCTCCATCCCAGCAGGTTTCAGAAATAATTTCCAGTGCTTTCTCCATCTTGTCCTCAGGTACAAGATTCCCATTTTGTAGTAGGACGATGTAAACTTGTTCGGCAGAAGCTTTCCTGATCTGAGAGCAGAAGAGACAACGTAGATTTCAATTCACTGGGTTGCTAATCAACGAAAGAGTGTTCACACGCTATATAAATCAAATGCCAAATCCCAAACCTTGGGATATCGGTGGCCAAGCAAAGTGAGAAGATGAGTGAATGCCCGAGCATTGATGGTTTCCAAGAGTGAAGCAATATATCCAAGTATAGCAATACCAGAGTATAATTTTGCAAAGTCCTTGGATCCCTTCAACTCAACAGCAAGGGAATCCAAAACACTAGCACAGAAGACTGGAGTTTGGTCCTGGAAATTGAAATGGAAAGGTATTTCAGCATGTCGTCAAACCATGGAACAGAAAAATAACAAATCCGCCGGGAAATTTCATTCATGATTTCAATAGCAGCAGTTTGTATTTTTCTGAAGTAATGTTGAGATCTTCACTGTTAGTGACAGCAGATGTTTGCATCAATGAAATCAGAATCTGAAAGCAATATTCTTCCTGTGTACTAACAGTGAGATCCTCGCATCAATTTTACAAAAATAAGTAAATTGCGCAAGCCAACAGAAAAATAAGATAGGACAACTAACCTCCATATCCAAGAATATTTTTTTGCTGAAAAGAATCTCTATTGTCTGAAATACACAAGACTAATGGTCAGTATTCTGAAACTCCGTGAATAAACTTGAAATTCAGGGAAAAAAACAATACTTAGAATGTCATTGTCCCAAATTAAACAATGTGTACAGGCGCGCAAACATTTGTTACATAGAAATACTAATAGAAAGATGAAAAAAAAAGGGAAAAAAAAAGACAGCTCATCAGCTTATGGAGGGAAAATATGAATTGCAACTACCTAAGCATCATCAGCAAGATTCTTTAACTAAGCCTTTAAATAAAATTATTTTGCTATTAACTAGTCGCTGCAGGTTTACCTCAATTACTTGTTAAAACAGAGAAAATGCATATCTTTAAGAAAAAACAAAAATCCCATTACCTTCAAAGTGGGTACAATAACTCTATCACATTTCTTGTACTGTTGGAGAACCCAAAGCATGTCAGCAGATAGCATATGCTCTCTTGATCTTCTATCATTGGACTCTTCAGTTTCAACCGGTTGAAGATATTTCAATAATGCAGAGATTGAAGTCTTCCGTAAAGAATCTTGCAACCCACCAATCGAAATAACTAAACCAGACAATACAGGTCTGCTATAACAACTAAACCGGAGTAATTGTACAAAGCGTTGATATGAAAAGGTGGGTACCTACAAGCAAGCCACAATCACCTCCTTGTCAAAGAGCTCAAATCACAAATAACAACTAAAATGGAGTAACTGTACAAACAGTGGACTGTAAACTTACTCCCCACTTTAAATCCGTTTCATTAGGAACAATTTCTTCCAGATTTTCTCTGTAAGGGATAAATGGAATAAATATTGCCTTGTTGTACAAAATCCTCTGCAGAACCTTTGCAGCAGCTTCTCTTATTTTGTCCATCTTCTCCACAGCTTGCTTAGCAATTCCGCCAATCACATTGGTTGCGAGATTTGCATCAAAAAATGAGACCACCTGGTTATTATCAGCCACATCATTATTAGGCCTCTCTGACACAGACTCAACACCATGTGCTTTTCCATTGGAATCCTTAATGCAAAGGATGTATGTACATGTTTCAAGGCCTTCCATAGCAGCCTCACGAACCCAAGAACCCACATCACCTCTGTTATCAACAGAATAGTCATCAAGAGCTTTAAATAAGCTCAGCATAACTTCATTTTTTATCAGATGATACAGAGACATGCCATCCTCTCCACAACAAATACTGGAACAGTCTCTTTCCTGAGTTAATGTCTTCAACACTAGTATGAGTCCTTTGACAGCATTAACTCGTGCTTCAGCATCTCTGTCCTCAGGTTTATTCTATAGAGATTATCCACAAACACGAGTCAGAAGTCCAGTACGATCCAAAGCAAGAGTTTTTAATAAGAATCACAACTTTCACGACACGCACCTCTATCATGCAAGAACTAGAAAGCTTCAGAAGCACATCTCTCCACCTGTTAGCCAAAAGTTCATATGGCAAAACACCTAGCGCCATTGCAGATCCTCTTCTTACGGCAACATTTTGATCAGTCAGCTGTTCCAGGTATTTTGATGTTATACTGCTGGCACCTTCATTATTTGTGGTGACGAGGTATGCTCGAACGAAGTGTTCTAGGGCTTTAACAGCATCATTCTGTACATGTTTGGAGCAATAGATTCATCAATTCAGACTATCAGCATGAAAAAAAAAGGTACTGGCAAAGAAAATCTAACATTACAACACAAACACCTGTATTTGAGAATTAGGATGCCGTAAATTTTCGCTAAGAGTATCAAGCAGACTCCTTTGTATCTTTTCTGGTAATAACAAATGCGATGATGAGATACATTCAATGAACCGAGAAACAGCAGAACGCATTATTTCTCCACCCTTCCCGCGATAAAGTCGTGCTTTCTCAATAGCAGGAACTACACCAGCAACTTGTTTCTGTTTTTCTACAAAATAAAAATAGCAGATAATAAAACCTGGTAAGAGTGAAGCTTCTTCCTTGAACTGGGATTCTAGAACCAGCATAGAGAAGATAGCATAAACTGAGTTATAAAATTTTGCCCATGTACCAATTCTTATCCATCAAATAAACAGGAATCTCATTTCCTCAAAATGAGAAAGAGTGAAAACCCCCAAACCTTGTTTTGCAGCCATCTCACAACAAAACACCTGAGTTAGTGCAGTTCACATCCAGCATGAACTTTAATTATTGTCTAAGATTTCAAAAAGTTACTTCATTTGAAATCTCAACAATCATTCATAAAAGAAAAGCATGTGGACAACAAGTAATTTTCCTACGTAATATATTAATAATGTAGAGGATATAATCAAATTGGTTGTATCCAATCTGGATTTCTTTCTCAATATCATTTCTTTTTCTCTCACATTGTTAGAAAAACAAACTCTGAAATTATTCTAGCATAGTATTAATCACATAAATAGCCTTAAAGCTACAAGCTCTTAAGGATATAAGCATAAAATGGGAATAAAATAAAAAATCCTAAAAGTTTGTATTTTTAGAAACAGAGGAACCATGCACATTAAATCTCTGAAAGTTCAAATAAAAAGTTTTCATTGCATTTGTGAGAAAAAGAAAAGTTGAAAGAAGAAAAAAGAGTACTAACCAGTGGCAAGAGCATAGTCAAATCGGTGCAAAGCCAAAACAATTTCTGCAGTTGCTAAGGTTGCACCATGGCGCATGCAAAGATCAGATGAGAGAGTAGAAGGAATTAATTTCTCCAGAACAAAGCTTGCAAAATACTCAGGGTCATATTTGACAAGAGCAGAAAGGGCTTCTCCAGCAAGTTCTCTCAAGCCTTTATCCTAAAGCAACCAGCTACAACAGTCATGCACTTAAAACTAAAACAACAGTAAAAACCATATGACATGCAAGAGCTAAGCCAAATAACTTATGTTGTGCCAAGTGCTATGAGCATTTTACATCTGATAATCCTAGGCAAGCCAACAGATACCCACCCCAAAACCTCAAAATGAAAAAGGTTGTTGAACTTAACTAAACTTGATGATGCAATGCAACCAAGGTAGCAATGACCAAGGTCATATATCATCTCTAGTCTCAACAGATAATTTGAAACGAAAAGATAAGACAAAAGCAAAGAGAAATAGATATAGCTAGCATCATTGTAGAGATAAAACATAGAAGAAGCACAAAATATAAGTGCTTGAGAGCATACCCAGTGACCAATCTTGTTGTGCAGCAGTTCTTCTGCAAACGGATAAAGGTATCCTTCATACTGAGCAATGTAGACAGCAACATGGAGGTAAGAGTTTACTCGTGAAGAAAGTGAAAAATAATCTGCGGTATTCACTATGTCAATGCCATGTGGGTAGTTCCCTTGTCTTCCAACATTCTCCTGAAAAGCAGCTGCAGCTGCTCTTCTGCAATTGACCTAAGCATCATGCATCATAAGCTTTGACATTGACATTGGTACAATAGGAAAAGGCTAGTATATCCTATCAGAGAGTACTCGCACCTCGCGGTCATAGCAGGCCACTGTTAACAGGTGTGGAGCAAGCTGTTCCAATACATATCTCATATCAACGTGATAATATGCACGGCCAAATGCCCAACAAACATAGGCAGCAGCATCTCGAACATGAGACCCTACACTATGTGGACCTCTTCGAATATCATAATGCAGCGCCTGTTGAGAAAAATATAATACTGTTCAATTCCAATAAATTGATGCTTTGAGTCTTAGCACTGGTAAAAACAACCATTTTCTACTGCTTATAAGCCAATAGACAATATAGATGTTGAGAGAGGAGAAGCCAATAAAACTGCAAAAAATTAGTTCACAATCACACCAGTGCTCATCGTCCATGTGCAAAGTAGTTTATTCTTTCACTGGGTTTGACTTTTTTGCCTTTTGATGCTAAGAATAATCTACTTTTCAACCATTTCTTCTGTCTCCAAATAGAAAGAGATCAGGACTCGTAACTAGAAACAGTTAAGAAAAGGAAAAAAGAAAATAAAGAAAGAACTGATAAACCAAAAACAATGCAAAATTATAAATGGTCCACAAATCTTTCAATAACGAATGATTTAGCAAGAAAGAAAAGATTATCCAATCAAAATGCAATCATCCTACCTTCACAACATTAGGAACAACTTTGGGAAGACTCATAGGCAACAACAATCCTCTACGTGCTAGTTCAGCAAGTGCCAGGCAAGCTCCATGCCATGAACCATCACCCTGGAAAGTTATGAAAGTTAATCATGGCTCTATACCTCAAAATTGGCAGAGAAGGATCAAAATACGAAGAAAATATGAAAAGAGAAAAGGAGAACATAGAAGCATACCTCTCCAGGTGAAAACAGCTCCAATATTGATGACAAGACCTCATCTGACAGAGCAGATGTCAATCGTGAAGTTATGCGGCCTATACCTTTGGCAGCAGACCAACGTACAACAGTGTCCTGCATTGTCAATGGTATCAACACAAAATTGTCCAGAAAAATGGTGAAATTAAAAACAAAGCATGTTCAACACCTTTTCATGGCTCTAATACGTTCTGTTCATTGACAGACAAGAATAGCAAAGAAGCAAAATGCACAACAGTACAATCCAGACAATCATGTCAAATTTTGAATCCGAGACTCCACACTTTATAAGGTGATTGAAACTTCAGACTAGGCTACACTGCTTGTTGCCAGGCATCATGACTAAAACATGGGACTCCTCGAGAGAGAAACAAACATGTAAACAATGCCTGCAGACCCACCTGTATTGACTGCAACAAGCACCTCAAGAAGAGGCCAGTGCATTTCACTAATTCTTATACCAATACACTTTATTTGTTAATCAGAAAGCATATCCAACACTCAGCACTCTTTCAAGGGTTGTAGAAATAATTGCTGGGCTTCATAGAAGCCTGGAAAGAGTGATGGTTTGTTTTATTTAACTTCATTATATTTTTCACTTCATACAATTCCTGAATCCTAAATGGGTTTTCATAAATATTCTTAGTACTAATTTAAAGCTTTGAAAGATTTTTCTGGCGTTTTACATAGTTTCCACTATGTTCCTCAGGCTGTGATTATATGTAGATCAGGAGCTCAACAGGGTAGTTACTTTATTAAGATGCCTGTATGTTATTTTAAATATAGCAGCTATTGATGAGATAACAAAGTACTGTTCCATTAATTATAACACTCATCTGCTTCTAATACTAACTTTTGGACAGAAGAATAGGAATGGGTAACATTTTATCCAAAATTTAACCTTTGAAGCTACTTAGTATTTGATTAAAGAAAGCAATAAGCTCTAAATGGAATCTCACCCTTTTGACATACCGTGTCTCTTAATCCAGCCAGTAACATCTCGATGATCTCTTCTACAGTTTCTGGAACATCCATGGCTTCATCTTCAAGGCAGTTTGCACTTTCTTCTGGTTTGACAGAATCAATATTCTCATCATGACTGCATTGATCAGCTCTTTTAGATACATTTAAGGAGACATTTTCCCCAAGAGAACTGGTCCTGCCCTATGGATAAGGCAAAAGAATGTCATGAGAGTAGCATTCTTTGTTTTGTGCTTTTGATTATTTAAATAATGGTAACAACTTTTACAAAATAATCATGTTAGATATAAGCAACAAGAAGTGATAGAGACTAAATAACTAGAACACACAAATGAGAATGAGATAAATAATTAAGGAGCTTATAGTTGTATATACCATACGAGTTACACACATAGCCATGCACTCAAGAAGTGGATACAAGTGAGGATCTAAAAACCAGCAGGTTAAAGAACTATTGATAATGTTAAGGGATAATGGCCCCGGCATTTTGCAAGGAAAAAAACCCTCAAATCTGTCCTTAGTTTATCATTAATTCCCACTTTGGAGATGCAAAGCGGTCTTGTCCACCTGACATAACAAAAAAGCATGACAAGTGACACACAGGATGGCTTGGCACCCTGCATGCCCTGCGAACTTCAATTTCCACAAGATACATGAGTCATGTTACAAGCTGAACAGCCAATGTACTGATATCATATGAAAGGCACAGAGATAATCGCTGGCCATGGGACATGTCAATATTGATGTTGAAAGAGTAGTTTCTTACATTTATTGCACAGAAACCAGAAGGAAGATTCTAATTAATTATGCACATGTTAAAATTGTACTTTTATTCTGAACTTGGTACTAAAATGCAAAGTCCTTTGTAAGCAAAAGATTCGTAAAAGAAACTTTCAAACTAGAACATGTTTTAAAATTTTCCTGAAGATAGTTAGCAGCTCCCAAGGCCATACATTTGTCAAAACCTTGAAGTTTAAACCAGGATGTCCATAAATATTTAGCAATACTAACCACATAACACCAGGCTGGTGAACGAGGAGGGAGGCAAGTAAGACCTATCCGTTGTGTTAACTTCACCAAATACTTGCGAAGCAAAGGACTATGAGCAGCAGTACCGGACTTTTCCAGCAATGACACATCAGTCCAAACAGTGGAAACCACACCCATTAACCCTTTGCGACCACCAGCCTGACCACAACAAATAGTATATGAGAAAACTATAAATTAAACACGACAAAGAGAAATGCACACAAGAAAGAATACAAACAAAAGGCATCATCCATTTCCCATGCAAAACTTATTTGCATCATAACAATATGACAAAATCAACAAAAGCAAACCTTGAAAATGGCAGCCAATGCCTCCACGGCACCCAATAACTGAAAGTGAGACGAGAAATCATCTGTGCCAGAAGATAAAACTTCATGTGTCCATTCAATAAAGCTGAAAAATAAAAACAAAATACAGATATTCAACCATGCTTATCCAACAATGCTTCAAAATAGACACCAACAAGAGCAATGTTAAAACCTGGTAAAGGCCATTGGCATATCAGGACGCGAAATAAGCTTAGAGAGCACTAATCCAGCCATAGTCCGCATAGGACCAGCATTCGAAAGATAATCTTTAGAAAACTTCAAAATCCTCAAAACAAGAGGAGCTAACTCAAGTTCACCGAGCTCATTACTACTGGCAATACTAGTATCAACAGAAGAAATATCAAACGGAACCAGAACAAGAATAGAAAGCCACAAAAGCATCACACATTTCGCCTCCATCTCTCCCTTACTTTCCTGCCTCAACGAGGTAACAGAATTCGCGCCATGGCATTTCTCTAACAGAGAAACCGCAAGCTCTAAATCCGAAACTTGATGCGGAAAAAACTTAATAACCGCCTTGTAACCGCAAACGGTAACTAATGTGTAAATAATAATACAGATCGGCTTTATTATTTCAAGAATTTCATCCGATTCAAAACCTAATTCGATCGTTCGAGTACGAATAATTTGCATTAATGGAGAAACTATACTCTCCAGGTACGGCTCCAGTAGCTCACCCTGCTGCTGATACTTATCCATCTGCATAAAAAATATTATAATAAAAATTACAAAAAGAAACAACAACAAAAGTTGGAGAGAAAGCGGGGAGTAGTACAATGGAGCGGATCTTGTGGACGGAGGAGAGATCGGAGACTTGTTGATTGGAAACGATGTCGTCAAGGAGGGATTTGACGAGTTTCCATTCCTGTAAGAAGTATTTTTGGAGAACTGTATCTTTGGAATCGTGCTCATCGTCTTCATCTACTGATTCCGATACCGGCATTTTAAAGAAGAGTCGGAACTTCTCCGGTTGCGGCAGTCTTTTTTGATATGGAAGAGAGGGAAGAGAAAGGAACGATTGAATTCCCGCCTGGATTTATTTAACACTGTCTTTGATCTAAAATGGAGAGTGTGTTTTACAAATACCTGTAAAAAAAAATGGTCTATAGCGAGTGGTTGTACGTTGTGCTAATATTTGTTGTACACTGGTTAGTTAAAAAGGTGATAAAATGTTTCTAGGGTTTATATCATTTGGATTTTATTTTAAAGGTGCTGAAAGATCTGGTACGGTTATAAGCAAACATTCATTCCGTGCACCCGCTCAGAGGGTGAAAATGGAACTCAAAAATTCCGTTGCCGGGACTTGAACCCGGGTCTCTCGGGTGAGAGCCGAGTATCCTAACCAACTAGACTACAACGGATTGGTTGACAAAGTGATCTAGTATTGTATATATATTTTATACTATTTTTTTCTTAATTAACGAATTAATTTTCCAACGATTTAAATAATTCATGTGGAGAATATATATGCTAGCTCAATTGAGAGATTACAATATAAAAACAATCCCTTCTCATGACCTTTATTTTATTTCCATATGATATCTAGCCAAATATATTAATTGAGGTATGCTTCTAGCTCCTTAAAGCATGTAAAATCCTTGCTTTAAAATCTAGCTTGCTTTATGATCTTCATGCCATTGCTTCAAGTTTTGTTTAGGTCTTTACTAAGTTTGAGAACCGTTGTTTTATGGCACCATTAGCTTAGAGCTAACAATCTAAATAAGATAGCTATATAATTAATATTGGATATTAAATGTTTTTAACGGTTGTTTTTTAAAATATTTTTTACTCGGAAATATATTAAAATAATATTTTTTATTTTTTAAAAAATTATTTTTTTATATTAACATGTCGAAATAATTTAAAAATATATATATAAAAATTC
>Ga0307510_10011874_pt1 | contig 10332 bp, 7 predicted proteins | sample 12_EM_MG_FD_207224 | JGI IMG/M metagenome (GOLD analysis project Ga0307510, IMG submission 207224) | Populus trichocarpa ectomycorrhiza microbial communities from riparian zone in the Pacific Northwest, United States - 12_EM | ecosystem: Host-associated > Plants > Roots > Unclassified | place...
CCCCCGCGCTGCTGCGCACGCCCTTGCGCTTCGTGCTGCCCGACGGCTCCGGCCTGAAGCTGCCGGCTGGCGCGCCCACGATCGCATTTGCCCGCGCCGTGCTCGGGCAGCGCGCATGGACGCTGCGCGAGCGCCTCGCGCTGATGGCCGCGGCGGGCGGCTGGGTGCTGCGGCGCTTCGAGTGCGACGACGCGCTGACGGTGGCGGCGCTGACCGCACGCCTGCCGCAGACGATACGCACCGAGCTGATCGACCCGCTGTGCGTCGCCGCGCTGAACACGCCTTCCGACGAGGCCAGCGCGCGCGTCTTCCTGCGCGTGCTGAAGGACGCGCTCTTCTCCGGCGCCGGCTCGGCCGATCTGCTGTTGCCGCGCATCAGCCTGAGCGACTTGCTGCCGGACCCTGCACAGCGCTGGCTCACGAATGCCGGCGCCGCGCTCCGGCTGACGCAGCGCGTGACCGCGCTGCGCGCAGACGCCGCGTACTGGCGCGTCGACGAGGAGGCATTCGACCGCGTCGTGCTCGCTGCGACGCCCACCGAATCGGCGCGCCTGGCCAGCGAGGCCGCGCCCGCCTGGGCCGAGCGCGCGACGAGCCTGCGCTACGAACCCATCGTCACGGTGTACGCGCGCAGCGTCGGTGCGCGCCTGCCCGAGCCGATGCTCGCGCTGCCAAGCGACGCGCAGGCACCCGCGCAGTTCGTGTTCGACCGCGGCCAACTGGGCGGCGCGGACGGTCTGCTCGCCTTCGTGATCAGCGGCGCGCAGCCGTGGGTGGATCGCGGGCTGGAGGCCACCGCACAGGCCACGCTTGCGCAAGCCCGGGCCTGCATGCACGCGCACCTGCGCGGCCCGCTGGAGCTGGTGCACAGCATCGCCGAGAAGCGCGCGACCTTCCGCTGCACGCCCGGTCTGCAGCGCGCCGGCTCGCACATCGCGCCGGGTCTTGTGGCGGCTGGCGATCATGTCGACGGCCCCTACCCGGCGACGCTGGAAGGCGCCGTGCGCAGCGGGCTGCACGCCGCAACGCTGCTCTGAGGCGAGTCGCGCGAGCGAGGCCCAACGGCACGCCCAATCCCGAATCACAGCGTACGGTTTCGCCATACAAAACTCTCGCGAGTTCTGTGACAATGGCCCGCATGGCGAAAAGTGACAACAAGACACCGACGATTCAGGTGCTGGAGCGCGCCTTCGGGCTGCTCGATGTGCTGGCGTCGTATCCCGATCCGGTGTCGCTGAAGCAGGTCAGCGAACAGACCGGGCTGCACCCGTCCACCGCTCACCGCATCCTGAACGACCTGACCATCGGCCGCTTCGTGGATCGTCCGGAAGCCGGCAGCTACCGGCTCGGCATGCGGCTGCTCGAACTGGGCAACCTGGTGAAGGCGCGCATCGACGTGCGCGAGGCCGCGCTCGGCCCGATGCGCGAGTTGCACAAGCTCACGCACCAGCCGGTGAATCTGTCGATGCGCCAGGGCGACGAGATCGTCTACATCGAACGCACCTACAGCGAACGCTCGGGCATGCAGGTCGTGCGCGCGATCGGCGGCCGTGCGCCCTTGCACCTCACCTCGGTGGGCAAGCTTTTTCTGGCGCATGACGACGCGCCGCGTGTGCGCGCCTACGCCACGCGCACCGGCCTTGCGGGCCACACCAAGAACAGCATCACCGACCTGGCGCAGCTCGAGCGCGAACTGTCGCGCGTGAACCAGTACGGCACGGCGCGCGACGACGAAGAACTGGAGCTCGGCGTGCGCTGCATGGCCGCCAGCATCCTCGACGATCAAGGCAAGCTGGTGGCGGGACTGTCGATCTCGGCACCTGCCGATCGACTCGAAGACAGTTGGCTGGAGCGGCTGAAGGAAACCGCGGCGCAGATCTCCGCGGCGCTCGGCCACCGCGGCTGAAGCGCGGTGACTCTGCTGAGACTTTAGGACTCGGCCTTCACCGGCACGATGGTCGCGGCCGGCACGTGCACCGGCAGTTCGCTGACCCAGCGGCGCACGCGCTCGGCATCGCCGATGCGCGAATACTTGCCGGTCGAGTCGAGGAACACCATGGTCAGGCGGCGCCCCGCCATCTTGGCCTGCATCACGAGGCAGCGGCCCGCTTCGGTGATGTAGCCGGTCTTTTGCAGCACGATGTCCCACGCCGGGCTGCGCACCAGCGCGTTGGTCGTGCGGAACTGCGTCGGGCGGTTGCCGACCTCGACCTGGAACTCGGGCGAGGTGGAGAACTCACGGATGATCGGGTGCTCTTGCGCGGCCATCACCAGCGTCGCGAGGTCACGTGCGCTGGATTGGTTGTTGCTGGACAGGCCCGTCGGCTCGACGTAGCGCGTGTCCTTCATGCCGAGTTCGACCGCCTTGTGGTTCATCGCGGCGACGAAGGCCTCGAGACCGCCCGGATACGAACGGCCCAGCGCGTGCGCCGCGCGGTTCTCGCTCGACATCAGCGCCAGGTGCAGCATCTCTTCGCGGCTCAGCGTCGTGCCGACCTTCAGGCGCGAGCGGCTGAACTTTTCGGTGTCGATGTCGTCCTGCGTGACGGTGATGGGCTCGTTCAGCGGCAGCTTGGCTTCGGTGACGACGACAGCCGTCATCAGCTTGGTCAGCGACGCGATCGGCAGCACGGCCTGCGAGTTCTTGCTCAGCAGCACTTCGTTCGTGTCGGAGTCCATCACGAGCGCAACGCTGGACTTGAGCTCGAGCGAATCCGAGGTGTTGTGCAGGCCGTAGAGCTGGCCGAACGACGGGCGCGCCGGTTCGATGCGCACCACCGAGGCCACGCGCTTGACGTTGCCGCGGCGGCTGCGCGACGCGACCGGATGCGTGGGCTTGCCTGCGCGAGCGGCCTGGGCCGATTTGGCGGCCACCTGCGGCTTTTTCTTCGTGGCGGCTTGGGCACCCAGCGGGAGTGCGAACGCGAGCGTTGCGATCAGCGCCACCAGGCCGGATGTTTTCAGTCGATCAATCAATGCCACAGCAGTCCCTTTTCGCTCGCTGTCGCGAGTGTATTCGATAGAAAAAAAGCGCGCAAGATCAAAAACTTACGCGCCTTTTCTCAAGTCGGGACTTGGGAGTGGTCAGGGTGTGCGAAAAGTCTCAGCCCTGGGCAGCAACGCGTTCATTCTTGCTGTGCAACTTGTTCAACGCAGAGAGGTAGGCCTTGGCTGACGCCACGACGATGTCAGGATCTGCTCCGACGCCGTTGACGACCCGGCCACCGTGCTGCAACCGAACGGTCACCTCGCCCTGAGATTCTGTGCTGCCCGACGTGATGGCATTGACCGAATAGAGGAGCATTTCGGCCCCAGTCTTGAGCTGCGATTCGATCGCCTTCAGGCTCGCGTCGACCGGGCCGTTGCCATCGCTTTCGGCGTGATGCTCCACATCGCCGGCGGAAAACGCCACGCTCGCGTGCGGCCGCTCGCCCATCTCGGAGCGCTGCGACAGCGCGAGCAGCCGGTAGTGCTCAGCTTCGCTGTGCGCGCCCTCGTCCATCACGAGCGCGACGATGTCCTCGTCGAAGATGTCGCTCTTGCGGTCGGCGAGTTCCTTGAACTTGGCAAAGCCCGCATTGATCTCGGCCTCGGACTCCATCTCGATGCCAAGTTCCTTGAGCCGCTGCTTGAACGCATTGCGGCCCGAGAGCTTGCCCAAGACGATCTTGTTCGCGGCCCAGCCCACGTCTTCGGCGCGCATGATCTCGTAGGTGTCGCGCGCCTTCAGCACACCGTCCTGGTGGATGCCCGAGGCGTGCGCGAACGCGTTCGCACCGACCACCGCCTTGTTCGGCTGCACGACGAAACCGGTGGTCTGCGCGACCAGGCGCGAGGCCGGGACGATCTGCGTCGCGTCTATGCTCAGATCGAGGCCGAAGTAGTCGCGGCGCGTCTTCACCGCCATCACCACTTCCTCGAGCGAACAGTTGCCGGCGCGTTCGCCCAACCCGTTGATCGTGCATTCGACCTGACGCGCGCCGCCGATCATCACGCCAGCGAGCGAATTGGCCACCGCCATGCCGAGGTCGTTGTGGCAGTGCACCGACCACACCGCCTTGTCGGCGTTCGGGATGCGGTTGCGCAGGTTCAGGATGAAGTTGCCATAGAGCTCCGGGATCGCGTAGCCGACGGTGTCGGGCACGTTGATCGTGGTGGCGCCTTCGTTGATCACGGCCTCGAGCACGCGGCACAGAAAATCGGGGTCTGAGCGGTAGCCGTCTTCCGGCGAAAACTCCACGTCGCCCGACAGATTGCGCGCGAACCGCGTCGACAGCTTCGCCTGCTCGAACACCTGCTCCGGCGTCATGCGCAGCTTCTTCTCCATGTGCAGCGCGCTGGTCGCCAGGAACAGGTGGATGCGCGTGGAGCCGCCGCCCTGCAAGGCCTCGGCGGCGCGGGAAATGTCGCGGTCGTTGGCGCGTGCGAGCGAGCAGATCGTGCTGTCCTTGATCGCATGCGCGATCGCCTTCACGCATTCGAAGTCGCCGTTGGACGAGGCCGCGAAGCCGGCTTCGATCACGTCGACCTTCAGACGCTCCAGCTGGCGCGCGATGCGCAGCTTTTCGTCCTTGGTCATTGAGGCGCCTGGCGACTGTTCGCCGTCGCGCAAGGTGGTGTCGAAAATGATCAGCTTCTCGGCCATGTCGTGCTCCGTTTGAGTTCTTGAAATCTTAGGCGACGCTCGTGTCCCGCGCCGCGGCGAAGGACACGCCCTGCGCGCGGTTCATCGCCGACGCGATCGCCTTCAGCGAGGCCGACACGATGTTGGTGTCCATGCCCACGCCGAAGCGCGTCTGGCCGTCGTCGCCGCTGCCGCCGATGCGCAGTTCGAGGTAGGCCACGGCGCGCGCGTCGGCGCCGCTGCCCATCGAATGCTCGTGGTAGTCGAGCACGCGGATGCGCGTGCCGATCTGCGCCGACAGGCCCTCGACGAACGCATCGATCGGGCCCGTGCCCACGCCATCGACATGCAGCGAACGGCGCGCGATCGTCGCGTTCGTGCTCAGGCGCACCGCGTCGCCCGGCTGCTCGACGATGCTCGGGTTCGTCACGTTCACGCGCGCCGCGTCGGCGATCGCGTATTCGTTCTCGAAGATGCGCCAGATGTCGGCGGCGGTGAGTTCCTTGCCCTCGCCGTCCATCACCGCCTGCACCACCTGGCTGAACTCGATCTGCAGGCGCCGCGGCAGTTCCAGTCCGTATTCGCTTTCGAGAAGGTAGGCGATGCCGCCCTTGCCCGACTGGCTGTTGACGCGGATCACCGCGTCGTAGCCGCGCCCGAGGTCCTTCGGGTCGATGGGCAGATAAGGCATGTCCCAGATGTCACCATCCTTGCGCGCGGCGAAGGCCTTGCGGATCGCGTCCTGGTGCGAGCCGGAGAACGAGGTGTAGACCAGGTCGCCCACATACGGATGGCGCGGGTGCACCGGCAGCTGGTTGCAATGCTCGACGCAGCGGCGCACCTCGTCGATGTCGGAGAAGTCGAGCTGCGGGTCGACGCCCTGCGTGTACAGGTTCAGCGCGATGTTGACGAGGTCGACGTTGCCGGTGCGCTCGCCGTTGCCGAACAGGCAGCCTTCGATGCGGTCGGCGCCGGCCATCAGCGCGAACTCGCCGGCAGCCGTGCCGGTGCCGCGGTCGTTGTGCGGGTGCACCGACAGCACGATGCCGTCACGCCGCGCGAGGTGGCGATGCATCCACTCGATCATGTCGGCGAAGATGTTGGGCGTGGAATGCTCCACGGTCGACGGCAGGTTGATGATGCACGGTCGCATCGGCGTGGCCTGCCAGACCTCGGTCACCGCATCGACCACGCGCTTGCTGAACGCGAGCTCGGTGCCGGAGAACATCTCGGGCGAATACTCGAAGCGCCAGGCCGTCTCGGGCTGGCGCTCGGCGCATTCCTTGATCATGCGCGCATGCGTCGTCGCGAGCGCGACGATGCCTTCTTCATCCATGCCCAGCACCACGCGGCGCATCACCGGCGCGACCGCGTTGTACATGTGGACGATCGCGCGCTTGGCGCCCGCGAGCGACTCGAAGGTGCGCGTGATCAGCTCGGGCCGCGCCTGCGTCAGCACCTGGATCGTCACGTCGTCGGGGATGCGGTCTTCGTCGATGAGCAGGCGCAGGAAATCGAATTCCGCCTGCGACGCCGATGGGAATCCGACCTCGATCTCCTTGAAGCCGATCTGCACCAGCATCTCGAACATCTTCAGCTTGCGGCGCGGGTCCATCGGTTCGATCAGCGCCTGGTTGCCGTCGCGCAGATCGGTGCTCAGCCAGATCGGGGCGCGCGTCAGCACGGCGTCGGGCCAGGTGCGGTCGGCCAATTTGATCGGCGCGAAAGCGCGGTACTTCTGCTGCGGGTGCTTCAACATGGTGGTTCCAGTGGAGGGTGGAGGCGCAACCAGCAGCACAGAAATGACAAACGGCCCGCTGCAGGTTGCATACGGGCCGTTGGAGAGAAAAACGCGCGAACGTTTGACCTAGCGAACCCGTGGTTCCTCTAGGAGTAGCGAAATGGCGAGCGCGAAGTTCATGGCAGCGAATGTAGCACGGTTCAACGCCACGCCATCACCGGTGCAACCCTTGCTCGTCGGGATCGTCGGTGGACGTGACGATGACGCTCGCGCGCTTGCCCTTCATCCGGCGCCAGCCGTAGATCGCATAGCCCGACAGGCCGTAGATGCAGAAGATCGCGAACAGGACCTTGGGCGGATCGAGCGCCACCAGTGCGATCGCCAGCGCGATCGCGACGATCACGATGAACGGCACGGTGCGCCGCGAACCGACCACCTTGAAGCTGTAGAACGGCGCGTTCGTCACCATCGACAGGCCTGCAAACAGCGTGACGGCGAAGGCCGTGTAGGCGAGCACCGGAATCTGCGAGACACCCTTGAAGCCGGCGTCGTCGACGACCCAGATCAGCCCGATCACCAGCGCCGCAGCGGCCGGGCTCGGCAGGCCCTGGAAAAAGCGCTTGTCGACCACGCCGATGTTGACGTTGAAGCGCGCGAGCCGCAGCGCAGCACCCGAGATGTAGACGAAGGCTGGAATCCAGCCGGCCTTGCCCAGGTCCTTGAGCGCCCAGATGTAGACGATCAGCGCCGGCGCGGCGCCGAAGCTGACCATGTCGGACAGGCTGTCCATCTGCTCGCCGAACGCGCTCTGCGAGTTGGTCATGCGCGCGACGCGGCCATCGAGGCTGTCGAGCACCGCGGCGCAGAACACCGCGATGCAGGCGAGCTCGAAGCGGCCGTTGATCGCCATCACGATCGCATAGAAACCGGAGAACAGCGCTGCCAGCGTGATCGCGTTCGGCAGCATGTACAAGCCCTTGCGCCGCGGCCGGATCTCGGCCGCGAGCGCAGGCTCGTCGTCGGGCAGTGGAGGTGCTTCGTTCATCCGCCCGAGGATAACTCGCGGATCAGTTCTTGGACTGGTCGACGAGGCGGTTCTTCTTGATCCACGGCATCATCGCGCGCAGCTTCTCGCCGACCACTTCGATCGGGTGCTCCGCAGTCAGGCGACGGCGCGACATCAACGTCGGTGCGCCGGCGCGGTTCTCGACGATGAAGCTCTTCGCGTACTCGCCGGTCTGGATGTCCTTCAGCACCTGCTTCATGACCTTCTTGGTCTCGTCGGTGACGATGCGCGGGCCGGTCACGTACTCGCCGTATTCGGCGTTGTTCGAGATCGAGTAGTTCATGTTGGCGATGCCGCCTTCATAGATCAGGTCGACGATCAGCTTGAGCTCGTGCAGGCACTCGAAGTAGGCCATCTCGGGCGCGTAGCCGGCTTCGGTCAGCGTCTCGAAACCCGCCTTGATCAGCTCGACCGCACCGCCGCACAGCACCGCTTGTTCGCCGAACAGATCGGTCTCGGTCTCTTCGCGGAAGTTGGTCTCGATCACGCCGGCCTTGCCGCCGCCGTTGGCTGCTGCGTAGCTCAGCGCCAGATCGCGCGCCTTGCCGGTCTTGTCGGCATGCACCGCGATCAGGTGCGGCACGCCGCCGCCCTGGGTGTAGGTGGAGCGCACGGTGTGGCCGGGCGCCTTGGGCGCGACCATCCACACATCGAGGTCGGCGCGCGGCACGACCTGGCCGTAGTGCACATTGAAGCCGTGCGCGAACGCGAGCGACGCGCCCTGCTTGATGTTCGGCTCCACGTCGTTCTTGTAGACGGTGGCGATCTGCTCGTCCGGCAGCAGCATCATGACCACGTCGGCCTGCTTGACGGCTTCTGCGACGTCGGCAACCTTCAGGCCGGCGCCTACGGCCTTGGCCCACGACGGCCCGCCCTTGCGCACGCCGACCGTGACCTTCACGCCGCTGTCGTTCAGGTTTTGCGCGTGCGCATGGCCTTGCGAGCCGTAGCCGATGATGGTGACGTTCTTGCCCTTGACCAGGCTCAGATCGGCGTCTTTGTCGTAATAGACCTTCATGTTTATCTCCTTCGGTTCAGATGGGTTCGCGGGTGGATGGCCTGAGTCAGGCTAGACGCGCAGGATGCGCTCGCCGCGACCGATCCCGCTGGTGCCGGTGCGCACGGTTTCAAGAATGGCGCTGCGGTCGATCGCCTCGAGGAAGGCGTCGAGCTTGCTGGTGTCGCCAGTGAGTTCGATGGTGTAGCTCTTTTCGGTCACGTCGATGATGCGGCCGCGGAAGATGTCGGCCATGCGCTTCATCTCCTCGCGCTCCTTGCCGACGGCGCGGACCTTGATCAGCATCAGTTCGCGTTCGGTGAACGCGCCTTCGGTGAGGTCGACGACCTTCACCACTTCGATGAGCCGGTTCAGGTGCTTGGTGATCTGCTCGATGACTTCGTCGGAGCCGGCGGTGACGATGGTCATGCGCGACAGCGAGGCGTCTTCGGTCGTCGCGACCGTCAGGCTCTCGATGTTGTAGCCGCGCGCCGAGAACAGCGCGACCACGCGCGACAGCGCGCCCGGCTCGTTCTCGAGCAGCAATGCAATGATGTGTTTCATGTTGTCGTGTCAGCGCGCTCTTCAGGTCGACGGCGGTAACCGGCGGCCCTTGGCCACGCTGCTTTCGATGAATGGAAGATCAGATCGGCCGAAGTTCGGAGGTGCATCCCGCCGGCGCCGGGGCGGAGCGCGGTAACGCCCTGCCCTGTGTCGACGTTCGGCGCCTCAGAGGTCTTCGGAGCCCAGCAACATCTCGGAAATGCCCTTGCCCGCCTGCACCATGGGCCAGACGTTCTCGGTCGGGTCGGTGCGGATGTCGAGGAACACGGTGCGGTCCTTCAGGCGGATCGCCTCGCGCAGCGCGCCTTCCACATCCGACGGCTTCTCGACCAGCAGCCCGACGTGGCCGTAGGCCTCGGCAAGCTTGACGAAGTCGGGCAGCGCGTCCATGTAGCTGTGCGAGTAGCGGCCGCCGTAGTCGATCTCCTGCCACTGCCGCACCATGCCGAGGTAGCGGTTGTTCAGCGAGACGATCTTGACCGGCGTCTTGTACTGCAGGCAGGTCGACAGCTCCTGGATGCACATCTGGATCGAGCCTTCGCCGGTGATGCAGAACACGTCCGCATCCGGCTTCGCGAGCTTGATGCCCATCGCGTACGGCAGGCCCACGCCCATCGTGCCCAGGCCGCCGGAGTTGATCCAGCGGCGCGGCTCGTCGAAGCGGTAGTACTGCGCGGCCCACATCTGGTGCTGGCCCACATCGGACGTGATGTAGGCGTCGCTGTCCTTGGTGAGCTCCCACAGCGTCTGCACCACGTGCTGCGGCTTGATCACTTCCTTGCTGTTCTTGAACGCCAGGCAGTCGCGCTTGCGCCACTCGTTGATCTGGCTCCACCAGGCCGAGATCACGGCCTTGTCGGGCTTGGTCTGGGCGTCGCGAAGTTGCGCGATCAACTCCTGCAGCACATCCTTCACGTCGCCGACGATCGGGATGTCGACACGCACGCGCTTGGAGATAGACGACGGGTCGATGTCGACGTGGACGATCTTGCGTTCGACCGAGGCGAAGTGCTTGGGGTTGCCGATCACGCGGTCGTCGAAGCGGGCGCCGACGGCGAGCAGCACGTCGCAGCTCTGCATCGTCATGTTGGCCTCGTACGTGCCGTGCATGCCCAGCATGCCGAGGAACTTCGGGTCGCTGGCGGGCATCGCGCCCAGGCCCATCAGCGTGTTCGTGACCGGGAAGCCCAGCAGGTTCGCGAGCTCGCGCAACTCGTTCTGCGCGTTGCCCAGCACCACGCCGCCGCCGGTGTAGATGTAGGGGCGCTTGGCCGCCAGCAGCAACTGCACCGCCTTGCGGATCTGGCCGCTGTGGCCCTTGCGCACCGGGTTGTACGAGC
>Ga0307510_10011875_pt1 | contig 10330 bp, 14 predicted proteins | sample 12_EM_MG_FD_207224 | JGI IMG/M metagenome (GOLD analysis project Ga0307510, IMG submission 207224) | Populus trichocarpa ectomycorrhiza microbial communities from riparian zone in the Pacific Northwest, United States - 12_EM | ecosystem: Host-associated > Plants > Roots > Unclassified | place...
TGCGCATGAGTAGGTCATCATCACGACATACCAAACGCTCTGTCTGGACTTTGTTATCAAAGACCCCAACGTCGAGCCCGAGGAAGAAGCTACCTGGCTGGCAGAGCATGGGTAAACACGCTTCACCACTCTCCCCGTCGTTCGCAGTTCGACTTATCACTGACTTTCCAGTGGCCTTCTGGCCCGTATGAAATGGTACCGCGTCGTGCTCGACGAGGCGCAATTCATCCGGAATCGGTGTGTCGTCCAGCATTGATGCCAAGTGGCCGAACTTGATAAATTTCGTACATCAGGGCCACCCGGGCCAGCAAAGTCGTCGCCCAACTTCGCGCTAAATTCCGGTGGATGTTAACTGGCACACCCGTGACGAACTCTCTGTATGCAAATTTCATTTCGTGCTTCTATAGGGATGATCGAACATGACCCTACGATGACAGAGCCGATCTCTATGGGCTGATTCGCTTCGGCCATTTTCGTCCGTGGAACGATTGGCCGTCGTTCCACGACTACATCGTACGTTTCCCCCCACTCGTCGCGTTGCTGCTGTGAGGATCCTGATACTGTCCGGGCGCCGCGAAAAGACCAAGGTCCAGGTCCACGACGCGCTGCTGGCAGGCGCGCGTGCTCAGGGAATCTTGAAGCCCCTCCTGCTACGCCGGACGAAGGATTCGAAACTCGAGGGCAAACCGCTCCTCACGCTTCCACCGAAAACGGTAGAGCTGGTGACACTCAAATTCTCTCCCGAGGAACGCGAGGTGCGCCTTTCTGTTCCAGAGCTGGACTCCTGGGCTGACGCGATCCGCTTCCCGTAGATATACGATGATTTTGAGAAGCAAGCGAAGATCCGTGTTAATAAGTTTATCCGCGAAAGGACGATTATTCAGAAGTGCGTACGGCTTCCTGTTCCCCTCGCCCGCATAACGGATCTTTATTGTCCTGCAGTCATTCTGCGGTGCTGGTGATGATCTTGCGCCTGCGCCAGCTGTGTTGTCATCCGCATCTCATACTCGTGAGCATGCCTTTTTTTATGACCGGCTATAACCAATTTACTTACTTCGCGTTAAGAGCCAAGCAGATGAGTACGATGACCCGACGTTACTCGTGGGCGGTGAAAGCGAAAAGGAACTCTCGCGTGCGCGGAGAGTCATGGGTTCAGAATGGGTGGTGAAATTGAAGCGGAGGTAAGCGTGTCTACCCCCGGTGCCGTGATGATCGCCAGCTCTAATTACCTGCTACGTAACAGGGCGCTGACTCGCGCGCGGGCGATCGAGCTCGACTTTACTAACGGTGGAGACGAGGAGGAGGGCACCATGTGTCCTGTATGCCACGAGAGTACGCCACTTCCTCGTCTTTATTCGCTCGCCTTTTGGACTCGTGTTGATCTGCAACCGCTCAGTCTATGAAAACAACGGCAGGATCCTGAAATGCACACATGAAGTGTGTGCAGGTGAGCTTGATCCCCCCGATTGATGACCCGAACGTTGCGTTGCTCATCCGCCGTGCGACAGATTGCTTGGAGGATATGAGCCAGTCGGCGATCGTCCATGATGGGATCTTCGGCTTCGGGGATGAAAAGCAAAACATACAGACAGAGAAGGCGTTCGAGGAAGCGGCCGCCAAAGGTTTCCGCCCATGTGCGTCCATGCCCCTTCACTTTTCCTCCCACGCGTATCTCAACAAAAATGAGCGAACAAGCTACTGACGTCGGAACCCTAAGGTCCTGTGTGCAAGACGATGAACGATATCAGCCCGAATGCCATATTCCTCTCAAGCGCCTTCGAGCCATCGCCCGAGGAGCTGCGCGCGTTCGTTCGTGCTGAGAAAGAACGCTCGCGTCCTGCAAACGAAAGGAGGTACCCCGTGCTGGTGCTCAGGCCCCAGCCGACTGCACCCCGCACGCCGCCTCCTCCACCTGTGGAAATAGTCGAACTAAGCTCGGACGAGGAGTTGCCAGATTTTTCACAGATCCTAGCTCAGTCGAAGAAAGAAGGTATGTTCAAGCATTTTGCCTCGTATACCGACACGTGGGCTCAAAAGGAGGCTGGTAGGGAAAGCCAAGGTGGAGGTCTCTGCATTTGTAAGTTTTCCGCGCAAGGTCTCCGATGTGATATCCTAAACTCTACCTCCACCGCAGGAGAAGCACCGAACCTTAGATACCCCCGGTACTTCCGATGACGAGAGCAGCGAACCGAGGTTCGAGAAGCGTAAGCTCCCTCCGTCATCACTCCCGAAGGGCAAGCAGTCCGTAGCTTCTGGAGAGACAAAGAAACCCAGCCAGCAGACGATGGCGACCTGGCGTCGAGGCGATGACGACCTGGAGTCGAGCGCGAAGATGGTCGCGCTGATCGAACAGCTTCAGATCGCCGAACATGCCGGCGACAAGACGATCGTATACTCCCAATGTATGCCCTTCAGTCTTCAGATGTGGCAGTGAATGACGGTGCGGAACAGGGACGTCGATGCTGGATCTGTTGGAGACGGTGTTGATGCGGCACGGGATCCAGAATTTGCGATACGACGGGAAGATGCGGAGCGAGACGCGCGAGGCGGCGCTCGTCGCGTTCCGCAAGACGGGCGGGCCCAGAGTGATCCTGATCAGCATCAAGTGCGGCGGCGTCGGGTTGAACCTCACATCCGCCAATCGCGTCGTCAAGTGCGTGGCGATCCCTTTTCCTCTCAATCGAAACCTTCTAACTAATCATAATCAATCATAGCATGGATCTCTCGTGGAATTTTGCGGCCGAGTCGCAGGCGTACGATCGTGTCCATCGTCTCGGGCAAGAAAAGGATGTGTTTGTGAAGCGTCTCGTCGTGGAGAATACGATCGAGGAACGCATGCTGCGGTTGCAGGACGTCAAGACCGGTGCGCATTTATCCCACTTTTTGACTTTTTCTTCCTAGATCGAGAAACTAATGGTTTGGTGTGCACCTTGTAGGATTGGCCGATGCGGCTCTGGGCGAAGGTACGGGTGTCAAACTGCACAAGCTAAGTGTCAAGGAGATCAAAGCGGTGCGTCGCGTTACCATTCCCTTATCTTACTCGTCCCCCGTTCTTGTTCTGAGCACCCTCCCTTTGTATACAGCTCTTCGGCATGCCCACTTAGAATCCCTATCTTCCGCAGCCAGCCCGACGACACTGGCGGCGCTGGGGACGACTCATTTACAGGACTGCTCGTTACAGGAGCAGCCCCGTTACTATCTATATGTTCTGTCTAGTAGTTTTTTTTACACTACGTGTTGGAGAAAATCGTGTTGCTAACCTCGCTACTGTATATATGGTAATTGTCGAACGATATAGCTCGTATAGCGTTGTTTCGGTCACGCCCGTGCTAGCCACGAGTTTTGGATGACATCGCCGATTGAAGCGCCGTTGCCTTGCTCCAGCCAACTTAACGCGTCCACACGTCCGCAATAGGATCCTGCATCCAGTGGCGACGTGTGATAGCATCTGGCCAGCATCACGTTGCTTGGTGCGGGCGCATCCATTCTGGATCAGGTTGATCCTCAGGGACTGGAAGACATAGTATATTGAGCGAGCTAGGGTACTATAGTAGTAGAGGAACGACTATTAGTTGTAGGGAGTCACGAGCTAGGCTCAAGCGACATTCCCAATAGGTGATTGAAGGTGTGAACGTCGTCGCATACGATATGTATCAAGCCAGCGGTAAACATATACCGCCCCGATAACCAGAAGGCCAAAGAGGATGTATCCACATACTAGTCGCAGTAAGACAGGTCCCGCATGATGATTGATCAACATGAAAATCTCGGCACCTATATCTATGATGTCAATTTGTTTCTTCTTTTGGTCTTCTGGTATCATTACTAGATTCACCACTTCTAGCATGATGACCGGCCCTATGAAAGTCGGGATGAACCAGAGGAATGCTAAGAGTGCTATCATGGGGATTGTTAGCAAAGTTGTCCCCTTGGGGCTCGCAGTATCATGGCACCGTGGCCACTCACAGATGAGCTTAAGGACGAAAATTACGTCTATCATAAAACGCAACATGGCAGGGACCAAGTCGATATGGAAGAACAATGGCCATTTCCGCGGGCGCTTTGCCTCAAACAACCCAAGCCCGTACAATCTACGCCCATCACAGAGGATCAGCTCGAACCGGTATCATGATTGCCACGAAAATCGAACAAAGCGTACATCAGGGTCAAAACCGTGCCTCCTACGATTTCCAACGTTGTTGGTGTCCAAGGCTGTCCGCAGTAGACACGGACGGCCTTGAAGATCCCAAAGCCAACGATCACCGCTACATTGAGCAGGCGATATCCGGTCATTTTGAATCTGAAAGGCGGGGGATCTTCTTCATCTGGTTCCTTGCCGCAGCTATCATCATCGGAAGCTGCACCCTGCAATGGAGAAGCCGAGAGGGACTCGAGTTTAATAGGGAAATCGGGCAGTGAAGTAGGCATGAATCGTATGATGGAGTAAGGTGTGAAAGGGACGTAGGGTGTCCGCAGTATATTGCTTCATTTGCTATGATGAGTGTTTCCCAAGGCTAGACTCGTGCTGTATGTTACAAAGACACCATGTAGCGCTGGCCCATGACCAGGTGACCGCCCCGGGCCGTACCGCACCGACAAGTGTCCTTGCCGCTGATAAGTTATCATAATGTCCAATGTCCAGACGGGTGGGCCCAGGGTGATCCTGATCCTTGTCCTGATCAGCACCAAGTGCGGCGGCGTCGGGTCGAACCTCACGTCCGCCAATCGCGTCGTCAAGTGCGTGGCGATCCCCTTTCCTCTCAATCGAAACCTTTCTGATCATAATCATAATCATCATAGCATGGATCTCTCGTGGAATTTTGCGGCCGGGTCGCGGGTGTACGATCGTGTCCATCGTCTCGGGCAAGAAAAGGATGTGTTCGTGAAGCGTCTCGTTGTGAGAATACGATCGAGGAACGCATGCTGCGGTTGCAGGACGTCAAGACCGGTGCGCATTTATCCCACTTTTTGTATTTTAGGTTTTCTCTTTATCGATAAACTAATGGACTGGTGTGCATCTCGCAGGATTGGCTGACGCGGCTCTGGGCGAAGGTACGGGTGTCAAACTACACAAGCTGAGTGTCAAGGAGATCAAAGCGGTGCGTGTGTCCCCGTTCCCTTATCTTGCACAATCCCCATTCTTGTTCTGAACACCCTCCCTTTGTATACAGCTCTTCGGCATGCCCTCCTAGAATCCCTATCTTCCACCGCTAGTCCGATGACCCTGGCCTCGCTGGGGACTACCGATTTACAGGACTGCTCGTTACAGAGCAGTCACCTTGCCATCTATATGTTCCGTCTAGTAGCTTTTTTTACACTACGTGTTGGAGAAAATCGTGTTGCTAACCTCGCTACTGTATATATGGTAATGTTGAACGATATAGCTCGTATAGTGTTGTTTCGGTCACGCCCGTGCTAGCCACGAGTTTTGGATGGTATAGCCGATTGAAGTGTCGTTGCCTTGCTCCAGCCAACTTAACGCGTCCACACGTCCACAATAGGATCCTGCATCCAGTGGCGACGTGGGATAGCATCTGGCCAGCATCACGTTGCTTGGTGCGGGCGCATCCATTCTGGATTAGGTTTATCCTCAGGGACTGGAAGACATAGTATATTGAGCGAGATACGGTACCGGTGGAGAAAACTATCAGTGGTAGGGAGTCACAAGCTAGACTGAACCGACATCCCCTATAGGCGATGGAAGCTGTGAACGTCGTCGCGAACGGTATATACGGAGCCTATCCTTAACACGCCTCCCCACCACAATTAGGGTGATACATGCAAGTATGAATATTCCCCAAGCATACATCCACCCCATGAAATACTTGACACCTGCATGTAGGATGTCAATTTGTTTCATCTTTCGGTCTTCTGGTATCAATAGATTCTCCACTTCTAGCACGATGACGAAAGGGAAAGCCTGGAGTAAGGAGATAAAGGTTGCATGGGGTACTGATATCGTGGAGATTGTCAGTACCATCGTCCCCATGGGGCTCGTAGTATCACGGTGCCATGGCCACTCACAAATGTCCCTAATGAGTATAAGTGCGCGCCATGAAACAGCTTGTAGCGCAATCCTACTAAAACGCAAAATGGCAGGGGCCAAGTCGATATGGAAGAACCGTGGCCATTGCTGTGGGCGCTTTGCTTCCAACAACCCAAGCCCGTACAGTCTACGCCCATCATAGAGGATCAGCTCGAACCGGTATCATGACTGCCATTAAAATCGGACAAAGCGTACATCAGAGTTAAAAACGCGCCTCCTACGATTTCCAGCGTTGTTGGTGTCAAAGTCTGTCCGCAGTAGACACGGACGGCCTTGAAGATCCCAAAGCCAACGATCACCGCTATATTGAGCAGGCGATATCCGGTCAGTTTGAATCCGAAAGGCGGGGGATCTTCCTCATCCGCAAGCTCGTCCGGTTCCTTGGTACAAGCATCATCATCGGAGGCTGCACCCGGCGACTCGGATGGAGAAGTCGAGAGTGACTTGGGTTCAGTAGGGAAATCGGGCAGCGATGTAGGCATGAATCGTATGATGGTGTGAGGTGTGAAAGGGACGTCAGGGTGACCGCAATATATTGCTTCATTTGCTATGATGAGTGTTTCCCAAGGCAAGGCTAGACTCGTGCTATGTTACTTACTTAAGAAAACACCATGTGCTGGCCCGGCCCGTGGACCTGACCGCCCCGGGCCGTACCGCGCTGACAACGTCCAATGTCCAGTCGCGAGAAACAAAATTTTGGGGGTATACCAATTTGGCCTCCAGCTATACTGGCGGACTGCACTGCTCATATGAGCTGTAATATACCCGCCTGGGCCTTGCGGATGAGCGGATGATGAAGATGATACAAATCTGCTGAGAGTCGGTGTCAAAGTGGTGTTTTGTCCTTGGTTTTGTCCCTATCCCTCTTCCTTCTCCCGAAAATCCTGCTCCAGAAGCCCATGTTTTCAACTTGGGGCTCTCGGTCCTCTGGTTCCACGTCCCCTTCTACCATTCCCTCTCCCATGCAAATTCACTTCTTCTTCTCTGCGGGCGTCTCGATATCCGTACCACCATCCCATATGCCTTTTCAAAAGTTCGCGCAGCCCTGACCAGCACTTAGTGAGTAGAACCCAAAGATCTCGAGAAAAGGTGAGAAAAGAAACACACTGTGCCTCGGCCTGCGCAGCCAAGTACGCTTCCTCGTCCCAATCCATCCCCGTACTCTGATTCCAAGGCGTCAAAGTCCCAGAGAGTAGGACCTTGAGACTCCCGGGCTCGCCATACTTGAGCGCGTCGAGGTGTTTTGGCTCCAACGGCGCCTTGCCTGCTCAGTTCCCTCGCTCTACTTGTCGGGCTTGGAGTCGGTGGACAAAGAGAGGGCCGTGCAATTACGCCAAGCAGTGGGCGTGAACGTTAGGCCAATACTATCGGTCCTAGGTACAGCGTTCTAAATCTAGATCAATTGCTCGTACATGATATAACCTGTTATAAGGCTGGCTTGCCCGCCGCGCCCAGAATGAGGCCTTTGGAGTCCCTGTGCCCCTGATCCGAGCCTCGACGTTACCTGCTGCGGTTGTTACGTGCGCCTATCGCCTCCCCCTCGTCATCCACCAACGTGCGGACTCTCTCTTCCTCGATACGCAAATCAAGCTCCTTCTAGTGTTCGGCCACGCAGGGCCCTCCTCTCTGCAAGATGCCGCACACCGTTTCCTCCATGATCGGTCGTACTTTATTGTACGTAGCATCTCCCGCTCTCAGGGGCTGCCGCGTCGACATCATGCTCAATGAGGAGCCGGGCCAGATCAACATGACCCCCTAAGGATGCACGATGCACCGGAGTCGACCCGTCATTGCTCTTGGATGCCACGTCGGCGCCGTGCTCGATGAGGAGCCGGACCAGATCTATATGACCCTGTTCGGATGCCCTGTGTAGCGGAGTCGTCCCGTCGTTGCTTTTGGCTGCTACGTCGGCGCCGTGCTCGATGAGGAGCCGGGCCAGATCCACGTGACCCCCTAAGGATGCCTGATGCAGCGATGTCGTCCCGTCATTGCCCTGGGCTGCCACGTCGGCGCAGTGCTCAATGAGGTGCCGGGCTAGATCGGCATAACCCTGTTTGGATGCACCGTGTGGCGGAGTCGTCCTATCCTTGCTCTTGACTGCTACATCAGCGCCGTGCCCGATGAGGAGCCGGGCCAGATCTACATGACCCTGTTCTGACGCCCAATGCAGCGGAGTCATCCCGTCCTTGCTCTGGGCTGCTGCGTCGGCGCTGTGCACGATGAGGAGCCGAGCCAGATCTACATGACCCTGTCTGGATGCCCAATGCAGCGGAGTCGTCCCGTCCTTGCCCTGGGCTGCCACGTCGGCGCCATGCTCAATGAGGAGCCGCGCCACATTCACATGACCCCCGAAGGACGCGTAGTGCAACGGAGTCCACGTGCCCTCGCCCTGGGCTGCCGCATTGGCGCCGTGCTCGATGAGGAGCTGGGCTAAGTCCACATGACCCCAAAAGGATGCTGCATGCAGCGGGGTCGTCCCGTCCTTGTCCTGGGCTGCTGCGTTGGCGCCATACTCGATGAGGAGCCTGGCCACATTTACATGACCACTAGAGGACGCCTGATGTAGCGGAGTCGTCCCATCCTTGCTCTGGGCTGCCGCGTCGGCGCCGTGCTCGATGAGGAGCCGGGCCACATCTACAAGACCCCTTTCGAATGCCTGGTACGGATCGTCCTCGTCTGCCGCATCGGCGCCGTTCTCAATGGGGGACTTTCCAAAAGACATTTCGGACGCCCGATGCAGCGGAGTTACACCGTACTTGCTCTGGGCCGTCGCGTTGGCACCGTTCTCGATGAGAAGCCGGGCCACATCCACATGACCATGTAAGGACGCCTCATGCAGCGGGGTTATCCCGTCGTTGCTCTGGGCTGCCGCGTCGGCGCCGCGCTCGATGAGGAGCCGGGCCACACCCACGTTATCCAATTCGGACGCCCTGTGTAGCGGAGTCGTCCCGTCGTTGCTCTGGGCTGCCACGTCGGCGCCGTGTTCAATGAGGAGCCGGGCCACATGCGCATGACCCCCGAACGGCGCCCGATGCAGCGGAGTCATCCCGTCCTTTCTCCGGGCTGCCACGTCGGCACCATGTTCGATGAGGAACTGGGCCATATCCACATGGCCCCGTTCGGATGCCCAATGCAGCGGAGTCTGCCCGTTCTCGCACTGGGCTGCAATATCGGCACCGTTATCAATGAAGAGCCGGGCCAGATCCACACGACCCCCCTCGGACGCCCGATGGAGCGGAGTCATCTCGCCCGTGCTCTGGGTTGCCACGTCGGCACCGTGCTCGATGAGGAGCTGGGCCAGATCCACATTATCGCTGAAGGATGCCCCATGCAGTGGAGCCATCCCGTACTTGCTCTTAGCTGCCACGTCGGCGCCGTGCTCAATGAGGAGCCGGGCCACATCCACATGATCGCTGAAGGACGCCCAATGCAGCGAAGTCATCCCGCCCTCGCACTGGGCTGCCGCGTCAGCGCCGTGCTCGATGAGGAGCCGGGCCAAATCCACATGACCATCTTCACACGCCAGATGCAGCGGAGTCGCCCCGCTCTCGCACTGGGCTGCCATGTCGGCGCCGTGCTTGATGAGGAGCCGGGCCACATCCACATGACCCCCTTTGGATGCCTCATGCAGCGGAGTCATCCTGTCCTCGCTCTTTGCTGCCGCATCTGCACCATGCTCGATGAGGAGCCGGGTCAGATCTATATGACCCACTCGTGAAGTTAGATGCAAGGGAGTCCTCTCGCCAATGAAGCTCCGAGAATTGACGTCCTGTGGATGTTCAGCGGCGAGGACTTTCACAACCTCGTATAGCCCGCAGAACACGGCGTAGTGTAACGGGGTCCCATGGGGTGTCAACGGCGTTTTTGCTGGTTCGTTTCGCCCCCAGAAGGGAATAGTTGGGTCGGATATCCAGAGCCAAACCGCAAGATGTGGTTTTCTCGGGTCAAACATCTGTGACATTCCATCTTCTGCGCTTTGTGCCACACCCTCAAACCGGGCATGCTCGAACCAGTGCTCTGCAGCGTATTCAGCGAGAGGAAATTTTGGAAGAGTGCCTTTGGTGACATCTTTATCGAGATGTAATAGAATACCAAGACAAGCTTTGGTAACGAGGGCATGAGCAGGTGTCGAAGAAACATGGTAGCGACTGGAAATCGTGTTGCACTTTTCGGCAAAGCGGGCAGAGGTCAAGAACTCCCTGACCGAGAAGTGTGAAAATTGTATTACTTGGGAATATTGGGTATTGACAAGCGAAAGCAATGTGGAGCACGTCGACAACACTG
>Ga0307510_10011876_pt1 | contig 10330 bp, 6 predicted proteins | sample 12_EM_MG_FD_207224 | JGI IMG/M metagenome (GOLD analysis project Ga0307510, IMG submission 207224) | Populus trichocarpa ectomycorrhiza microbial communities from riparian zone in the Pacific Northwest, United States - 12_EM | ecosystem: Host-associated > Plants > Roots > Unclassified | place...
TAGTTGCTAGATCATATATTTTCAATAGTCCCAATAATTGCATATTTTGATCCATTATAGGAAAAACTAAAAAAGGTAAAGGTTTTCTTTTGCAAGAAATATTGTGCACACAATCACGAATTAATTTGGAATTTCATAATATTTTTTTTATTATTTTGGTCATCAAACTTTTTTCTTTTCGATTGGATCATTATGTGGCCAAATTGATGACCAATTACTTCTAATTTGTTGAGGAACGAAAAGATTCAAACTCAAAGGACTAAAGTAAAAAGGAAGGGAAACTAAGTAGCGGTTTCAAATTTTATGCTAAAAGTTAACTTTGCTCCTCCTACTTTCTAATTGATACAATTATAGTCCTTTTTGTTTCCAATATTTCACTTTCTTTACTTTTCAATTCCTTAGTTTAAGAGAAAAGAGAGAAAGTCGTCAGATTCTGGTTGAGCATAAAGAAAATTATCGTTGGCGCTAATTCTGACCATGAAAAATGTTAATCTTGGTATTAACGGGTTCTATTTGATAAGAGAAGTTTCATTTGAGTATTCGTTAGCTTTAACCTTACCTAAAAGAATGGATTTACAATCTTAAATGGATTGTAGGTGATGTACAATTAAACTTTTATATACTGAAACCCTTTAAACCATTAAAATTTTAAATTGATCAAGATATTATTTAAATGATAAATCATCATTTTATATATTAATTAATAATTAATTAATTTTTAAATGTATTTAAAAAAAAATATTGAACTTAATACATGTATTCAATAATGTGATTATACGAATATTACCGATTACCAAATTATGAATTGTCATTATTCTAAGTATTTGTTTAACAAAAACAAATTCATGAATGCAATTATAGAAGTTATGTAACTATCTATTTTTGTAAGAAACTTAAATTACATTCATTGTATACTTAATTAATATACTTCATGAACACGAAGTCAAGCAAAAGCATCAATAAAAAAAACATTAAAAAAACATTAGTATCACAAACAATAAAACTAAATACAATAGTTTCCTATATCTAAGGTGTAAGGACATCAACAATGATGGATGAAAGGCGTAAAGCATCGTGTGAGTAAAATATAGAAAATCCAATTTAAATTCAAAAGCAATTACAATAATGGGTGTTAAAAAAAGTTTATTTTGGAAATCAAGATATAATATCAAATAAAATCAAGAAGCCTTCAGAGTATATATTAGCCAATATTGATAAAGTTGATGTCAAACAACATAAAATCAAAAAATTCTTGGAGCTAGAGAAGATTTTCTATGAGTGGTTAATTTGTTCAATACAAAGAACACATGTATATGCCCAGAGAACTAATCGAAGAAGGAAAATGAGTTTCTAAAAAGATGTACTCTATAGATACGTAAATTTCTATTTTCTCAAGATTGACTCAAGTATTTCAAATAAAAATATGGCATCAAGATGTATCGTCATTTTAAAGAAAGCAGATCAGTTAATATAGAACTCATGAAGAGTAATTTGCAGTCCATAAAAGATAAACTAAATCAATTTCCATTAAAGATATTATTAATATGGATGAAACATGAATGTTTTATAGGCTACAAACATATCATTCTCCTGAAACAAAACAACTTATAGGTAAGAAACAAGACAATGAATAACTAAATTATCATTGTTATTTGCTATAATGAAGATGGTTATGATAAAATTCCTTTATGGTTCAATTGCAAGTATGCTAAATAAACAATGCTTCAAGAATGTGAACTTAAGCAAAATTAATTGTGAATATCATGCCAAGAAATGATAATATATGATTAAGATTTTATTTCAAAACTATATTCAAAAATCCAATAGAAAAATAGATGGTAGAAAAGTTTTCTTGCTTGATAATTGTCCAGATTATCCAAAAACTATTGAAGGTTTGAAATATATTGAATTGTTTTTCTTTCTACTTAATACAACTTCAAAGATTTAGTCTTGTAATGCAGGGATAACACGAGCTTGTAAAATGCATTATTATCATTGATTTTATTAAAAAAAATTGAAGAGTTATGAAATTGAAATTCAAAATCCAAAGACGATAAATGTTTTAGATATAATAAATCTTGCAGTATTAGATTGGACAATTTTTGTTGAAGTAAGTATAATTATAATTTTTTTTTTAACATGGTAAAATTAAGTCTATGCATAATATGAGTTTAGAAAATTTGTATCAATACTCATCAGATTTCTTAACAAACGAAAAAAAAGAGTAAGAAATACGGTAAAAAAAACATAAATTTGAGGGAAAAAACAGAATAAAAGAGAACAAGATGCTACTCTTAGGTCAATTGATTACTATTGAGAATGTAATATAATTTTAATTTCATCTAAGAATTCCATATATAATCAATGGCATCTCTTCCAAGTCTTTGGTCGAACGTAAAGCTCTGCCAAGTTGCGCGGTGGATTTGACAATTAATTTTTCTTATTTCGATAAAAGTCTGTTTCTAACCAAGCTTTTGACTTGGGTATGTTCGGACAAGCAGGTTGCGTCCACCCCTTCTGGAAGTACTCTTCTTTTCCATACAAGTACACCCAATTTAGTCTTGAAAAGACACGAAGATAGAATACCCAAGAGAACTTGCATGGAATAAAGGAAATAAGCTAGAAGATTCCATGGCACACCCTTTGGTTTTACTTATCAGCTGTCATATTTGATATATCATCACATTATTTAATTAAAAGAACATAATTATAACCCTTGAAATACTTCGACTAATCAAGTTTTAGATTTACTTATCAATAATCACGAGTTCGAGCTAGTCCCTTCAGAGTTACTGAAAGTTTACATGATCGTTAACTTTAGGATTCGTGAAATTAATCGAGGTATGCGCAAACTGATCTGTACATCCACGTTAATAAAAAATAATAATAACATAATTATTCAATTAAATCTCTTGCCCACATGTTAAGGGAAACATCGGCCTTCTGGTGTTTTCCCGATTCATTAAAAAAATATATTACTTACATTAATTCACAATCTCGTTTTTCTTATAATACATCATTTAATTATTTGTGAATCAAAGTTAAAAATCTTGCATAGTCGTAATCCTAAGACTCTTACGTATCGAATACCCTTTGGATATTAAAATGTTTGATCGTAATAAACTATATAAAAACCATTATATTACACGCAATCTCTGGTACTAAAAGGAACGTGAAGATCGCATTAAAATTTGTGTTTTTTTGTATGTAGCGAATAATAATATATCCAATACCTTTTGATCATCCAACTAATCTCTATAATGATTATTAATTTAATAACGACTAAAATTATTTATCATTTAGTATTTTACAAGAATATTCGATTAAGACATTACTATATATATAAAACAGGACTTGTGGGTTCACACAGCACAAGTAAAAAAAATATATTTATAGTCATCTGATTATTCTTTTAATTTCTTGTATGATTTTCTTTTTTTTTTTAATATTCACAAGAAAAATCTTAGGTGTTGATTTTCACGTATGGTTTACATAAAAATCATTAATTAATTAGTGTTAAAGTCTATTCACTCATCGATTTTAAAATTTCATTTTCACACTACTCCAAACCGCGTATGGTATAGCCGTGTGTCCTCAACCACATGATTGCTCCCACAGCAGTCAAATTGAGTGTTAGACGGGGTTGATTTATAAGGCACCGTTTGTTTTTCTTGTGGAATCATGTTGCATTTTTAAAATATATTTAGCTTAAAAAAATTAAAATTGATATATTTTTTAGAGTTTTTTAATGGTTTTTATATGCTGATATTAAAAATAAAAAAATATTTTAAAAAACCAACTTTTATTACATGACAAAAAAAATGAAGTTGCGAAGAAACCTACGAATTCCTGAGGTTAGAATGTCAGCATTTCCATGACTGGACGGACTGGCCTAGGATATATGTTATGGTTTGGTGCGTTGATTTATGAAATTAATGAATGTTTTTTTGTTCGGCAAGTTTCCATATTAATTTTCTTATTGTCTTAAGCACATAATTGGAGGTTAGGCCACAATTTTCCGTTCTCTATCTTTTCACAATCTCAAAAAATATTGAAAAACTTAAAGTAAAAACAAATCCCTTCTCACGGGGACAAACAACCGATGACATGTGTATATGTCACCCTTGTAATAAGCCAACCACTGTCCAATTATATCTTTAATTACTATGTATAAAAAAAAAACTTACGAAATAATAAATATATCATGTGAGTAGATAAAAAAATATATCATAATAAAATCTTGAGGGATAAACTTAAAAAAAAATTAAATTAATAATTTTAAGTGAAAATTTCTTAGGATATATTTATTGCTTATTGTTTTATCTAGATCAATTGATGAAAACGTTCATATTAATTATAAGCTTTAATTGACTAGCTTATTCTCTTAATTAATACAATGGAGATACTTAATGTCAAAGAAAGATATAAAATACGAATATTCATATTTTATTTTTATTTGTAAATTCACCCTTTTTCTTTAAAAAACAGAAAAGTTCGAAATGAAGGTAGTTCCAATAGGAACAGTGGGCTATAGCAAATATAGCTCTATTAAAATTATTTTGAGTATATATGTACTCCCATTTATTTATGGGTTTTTTTTTTCTTTTTCTTTTTTCTATCATTTCTTATTTATTTATGTGCAACTACGTGAAGAAGTTTGCTCAAGTAGAACCGAATAATTTCTAGTGCAACAATTTGACTGTGCATATATACAGTAACCTTTGGATTGTTAATGGAATGTCAAAGGGTTAGTTATAAGTATTCTTTGGTTTTTAGGAGGGTTTTATTTATTTATTATTATTCTTAATTACATCTTTTCAAGTGCTGGATTTGGATTTTTACTTAATTTCAAAGGGATTTGATTATATTTTAGAATTCTAAAATATAACCCAATGCTTACCTCATCTCTTTTCTTGTCTTAAAAGAATGACTTTTCTGGTTAGGTTATGCATGAAAATAACATGAATTCAATTTCCTTGCAAAACAAAGCAACATGGTCCTTTCTAACTCCTGTACGAAATAAACATAAAAACTAAAAAAAAAAAAAAAACAGGAGTAAATTAGATAATCTTTTTACACCCTTAGCTAGTCATGAAATAACTCCTGTCAAATCAGTTGATATATAGTTGGAAAAAAATTGTGTAAATTAAAATTGTGTTTCCAAATGAAAATTTAAAATAAATTTTGGTTTAAAATAATTTATATATATATATATTTTTGAATTATTTAAATATATCAATATTAAAAATAATATTTAAAAATAAAAAATAATCATTATCATATCTCAAATTCCTTAACATAAAATTAAAGTTATTATTGTGGCATTGGATCCATTGGTTGATTTTGTTTAGTAATTTTTATCGGGCGATTTAGTAGTGTAATCGCATGAAACACATGAGAAGTGGATAAACATGACAATTAATTTTATGAATCTTGAATTTAATAATTATATAAACTTTTAATGATTTAAAATTTATAAAACTTGAATTAATAACTTTTAAAAAATAAATTTAACAACTAAGGTATACTCTTCAAAATTATAAAATATATTTTTCTTGATTTGTAATCCAAGTGTTTCCATCCATTAGATAAAACTAATAGAGAAATCATGGTGCGTTAATGGAAGGAACAATGAGAGTAAGGTCCACAACCAAGCTATGAGCCATGTCAGCAGCTCCATAAAATGCCGTACAGTCAATCGTACTGAGGGACTAAACCCCACCGACCCACCACCCACCCACCTCCTTTTCATGTCTTTAATAATCTTTTGCCTGTGCAAACCAGTAAACAAAAGCTCAAGAGATGAGGGAAAATGACGTGTCTTGCGTGAACAGACAAATTAAATGACAGAGAATTCCACGAGTTTCTGTCTCGGCGGGCTCCCCTTTTTTCACCTGTCGAGTAGAAAAGTTCCCCTTGTTTTGCAGTCACTTCGGCTCCTCTCCCTTTATTTTGAACTTCATTATTTTTATGCTTCTTTTCAAGATCAGACCATGCTTGCACTCAGCATGCCTTAGTTTTATTTCCATTGGCGGAAGGAAAGTCTCTTAAGGTACACTCTACTTTCATGATGCTAATGGCTTTGGTTGAACTACTGAATTGAAAAGGAAACGATCGGTGTCCAGAAAGGAGGAGCTATCATTTTCTCTCTTCGAAGTTGGTATTACTTATCAATCTCAATATCTGTCTTCTTTAGATTTTATGTGGAAAGATTTTAGTCAAATAAGTTGAAAGATTAGTTGGTCCAAGCTCGGACTAGTCAGGAATTAAATTGTAAGAATATAACTTGGTGGTCCAACCGTACGAAGTTCGACCACGGACTCCACTATTTTCTGTGTCTGAAAACTATTTGTAAGAAAAGATCTGTGAAGCAGATTTCACTATCATTTTGGTCCACAGGTTGGGCAATAGTGGGAAAGCAAGGAACAAGTAGGCTTGCCAATGTCATAGCCCATAAAAACAGTCATGGTTGCCTTCCACTTTGGGTTTTGGGTGGGCAAAATGCGTCAGCAATAGTAACTTCTCTTTCCCTTTTCTATGCATTTCTCATTTTTCAAATACTTACGTGAGTGAAAGAAAACTATTTTCTTTTTTCTTCTTTTTTCTTTCTTTTATTTTTTATTTTTCAATGTGGAATTATAAAATGTATTTTTTAAAAGTTAAAAACAGATTTTTTGATTAAAAAATACATCAATGTTACAACCATTTTTCGTAAAAAATAATCAAAATCATGATTTTATAATTATCATCTTAATATTATTATATTTGTGATAATCAAGTTTTAAAATATTAATTTTATTTCATTCAAATTAAAAATTATCATGAAAAACATATATGGTTAAGTAAAAATTATACGTACTTATCACATGACGACATATATACTGAACCAACCTATATAAGAATTTCATATAAAAAGATTACATATGTCTATAGAAAGACTCATGTGATAGTTGTTTAAATGATTCTTAGACTTAAGATCACTAAGATACCTTGTATAGAGTGTACTAACCTAATTTTTGAATTTTCAAAAACATATTAAAAAAATAAATGAAAAATAATTTGGAAATTTAGTAAAGACAATACAAATTAAAGGTTCAGGAACCAATAAGGAGAGAATTATAAATTTAGAAGTCAATTTGACCAATTTGATATTATTCAAGGTCTTTATCTTCACATTTATTTATATTGACATTTCAAGGACAATCACTAAGCACGCGAGAGATCTTTTGAAACTAGATAGTAACCTACTTTTTGATGCACCTAACGAGTAGAATCTACCTACTAGGTTGTACCTTGTATATTCTCACTATGACAAGCCTAACATGTGATATCTTGAATTCTAAGATCATTGGGCACCAAATGGTCATCCTATAAGAATTTTATAAGGGTCTAAGCTGTTATAGTTGAAAAAAAAAAACTATCTTGAACAAGAAGCTGAAAGATTATCAAAAGTTCAAACTTATAGCAAGAATGGACAAGGATCCCCTTGTTGGCATGATGATAACATTAAATTCCTAAAATTTATGAATAATGATTATTGTTATCTTGTGAAGAGCGAGTCCACGTTGAAAATGTATTTTTCTTGTTAATAATATCATTATTTTTATATAATTACATGATTTTTATTTAATGAATTAAAATATAGATTTTCTATTAAAACATATCTAAATACTCGACTGTGAAAAAAACAAATGAACAATAAAAAAAAAGTAATCGAATCATTCTGGAATGGTAAGATTAAATGCCACTGAAGTAGGTGTGGCCGTGTAGGAGGTATTGAATTGGCCAGCATTTTTCTTCGCTGGACTTAAATAGCAAAGTGTGGGGGAATTATGCAGCCATGTGATTGACTGATTTCTCAATTTGACATTTCCTTCCAATATCTATATTATTATATCATTGCACACGCTATGTTGTCAGTCAAATTAATCTTTTTTAATGTGAAAAATATCCTAGTATTTTTAATATAATTTTTAATAAAAAAAACTATAAAAATTGATATGATATAATTTCATTAACTTAATAGATTCAAAAAAATATTGAACGATCAATAAAAATATAGCTTGACTTGAAAAAATCAAGATAACATCCTTTTTCAAAAAATATTAAAATTACAACATATTATATCGATTCAGATCAATTTGGGTTAATCTATCAAATTCTCTATCTAGATCATGAGACTATGATAATCTTATAGAAAGAAAATAACAAAAAAAATATTAAACTCAATTCTCAATCAATCCAATGTTAAGTGATGAAATTAAAAACAAAATTCAATTAAAAAAATAAGTCAAGTCAACTTGGGTTAATCTATCAAACATGAGTCATAAGATTGAGATAACCCTATAGAAAAAAAATTGAAACAAATTATAAAACTCAATTCCTATTAATCCAATATTGAAGGGTGAAATAAAAAAAAAACAACTAAAAAAGAACACAAAAAATCACTCTAGTCAACCAAAGTCAACTGACCAAACTTGTGACCTGAGTTATGAGACCAGGATAACCTCACAGAATGCAAATCAAAATAAATTAGGAAGTTTAATTTCCAATCAACCTAATATTAAAGGATGAAATTTAAAAAAAAAATCAACTAAAAAAATAACAAAAAAAACCTGAGTCAACCACCCTAACCTAGGACATGGATCATAAGACCGTGATAACCTAATAGAAAAAAATGAAAAAAAAGTTATAAATCTCAATTCACAATCAGTCAAATTTTGAAGGATTAAATTGAAAAAAAATCAAATAAAAAAGAACAAAAATATACCTCTAGACAATTCGGGTTAATCTGCTAAAACCGGATCAGAAAGATTGAGATAATTCTATAGAAAGAAAATAAAAAAAAATATAAATTTTAATTCTCAATCAATCGGATGTTAAATGATGAAACTGAAAAAAAATAGAAAAAAAAATTACTTAAGTCGACACGGCTAGCCCACAAAACTCGCAACCTAAGTTATAAGACCAGCATAATTCTATACAAAACAAATCAAAATAAATTATAAAGTCTTATACCTAATGAACACAATGTTGGATGATAAAATTAAAAATAAAATAAAGTTTGAAATTAAAAAAGAGTCCTAAAAAATTTTGAGGACCAAAATGAAAAGGTACTTTGCTTTTCTTCATTGCTATAGTGAAAAGCTAAGCTCTTTTAGTATATTTTTATAATTTGATTTGAGGTTTGATTGTAACCAAATAAAAAAAATGTATTACAATTACAAAAATAAAATAAAATAAAATGCATAAATGTTTTCTATATAAATTTACACTGTTTTTTCCTTGTTTTTTTTTCAATTTGGCCACTGAACTTTTTTTCTCTTCGAAATGATTCTTTTATTGTGAAATTGACACTCAATTTTTTTGCTTTGTTTAGAAAAGGCCAGATTAAAAGATAAATGATAAAAGTGAAAAACTTAGGGAAGATAAGTGACAATTTCAAAGTTGTCGCAAAATGTTCACTTTGGTACAAAACTTTCTATTTCATATTTTTTAGTCTTTGATATGAGAGAGAAGAGAGACTTGCCAGATATCGATGATAGAGAGAGAAAATGTTGGTTAACATCGATTCTTGTCATTAAAAAATCGATTTTGGTGTCGACAGTTTATATTTTATGAGGAGAGTTTTACTCGGGTATTCCATATCATTCCTTGCTAAGATGGTAGAAATGACCTAGGGAAGTTTTTTTTATTTCGGATTCTTGGATGAATTTTTTGGTTGTTTGAGGTCATAGATGAGTTTATCAAGGTGTTTAGGGTATTTTGGGTAAAATCTGGGTTGAAAAAAAAATTTTTAGGAAAAAAAATCTTAAGCTTGATTTTTTTAAGCACCCTTTGATCATAGAAAACTAAGCTAGCAGATACTGAGTTGTCGATGTTATTTGTTTTTTAAAAAACAATAATAGAACAGATAACATATCATATATCATTTAATATAAAAAAACAAGAGAGAGGACAACATGTTGTCCACCCTCTGATATTGAAAGAAAAAACAGACCTGGCATATGGGCTAGACCTCTTTTCACGGGCCTAGTTAATAAGCCAGGCCTTTTTTTAAGGGTAAGGCGAGTGGATACATGCCTAGCCTATTATTATTTTAATGTGTTTTTAAACTCTTAAAATTAAAAAAAAATTATCATTGTTTTTTTCATTTATTTTTTAAATTTATTTTTTTTACTTGCCTTAAAAAAAAACTATTTTTTTGTTATCATACTTTTAAAAAATTAGGATTGCTTTTTTAATTCAATCCCACACACTACTCCTTTCTTTTTTTCATTTTTTTTAAATTGTTACTTGATATATATATAAAAAAGGTCTTATGCACCTG
>Ga0307510_10011877_pt1 | contig 10330 bp, 9 predicted proteins | sample 12_EM_MG_FD_207224 | JGI IMG/M metagenome (GOLD analysis project Ga0307510, IMG submission 207224) | Populus trichocarpa ectomycorrhiza microbial communities from riparian zone in the Pacific Northwest, United States - 12_EM | ecosystem: Host-associated > Plants > Roots > Unclassified | place...
TCATTGTCGGCACTCTTGCGGCCACGGCATGCGGCACGGTCGCGGCGCTGGCGGAGCCGGCAGCGCGCTGGTGGTACAGCGTGCCGACCGCGCTGCGCGCCCTGCTCGACGCGTTGACCCGCCTGCATTGGGACATGCTCGACGCCGGGTCGGTGGAGTCCCTTAGGCAAGGCATCACTGTCGAGAGCGCGACCCTCACGCGGCTGTTGATCGGCGACGCGCTGGTGTTCGCAGCCGAGGCCGCGGCCACCGCCGTGCTGCTGTTTTTCCTGCTCATCGCGCAGGGCCAGCTCCTGGACCGCATGCTGGCTGCTCTGCCATCGCGCCGAGAGCGCACACAGCTGCTCGGCACACTGCACCACGCAGCGCTCGATCTGCGTCGCTTCATTTGGACCATGACGGTGGCAAACGTGGCGCTGGGTGCGGCAACCGGTCTGCTGTTGGCCGTGGTCGGCCTGCCGCATCCCGTGTTGTGGGGCGTGACGACGACGGTGCTGACCTTCGTTCCCTACGTCGGTCCGCTCGCGGTGACGCTGCTGCTGTGGATTGCCGCAAGCCTTGCATTCGACGGGGGAAACTACATGTTCCTGCCGCCGCTGGGCTTTCTGCTGCTGCACGGCATCGAGGCGAATCTCATCAGCCCGTGGTGGATGGGCTACAGCCTCAAACTCAGCCGACTGGCGGTGTTGGTCGCCGTGATGATCTTCGGTTGGGCCTGGGGCGTGGCCGGAGGATTCGTCGCGGTCCCGCTCCTGCTGCTGCTGCGCGCTGCGTGCAGACGTCATGCTTCGATGGCGTTGCTCAACGCGTTCCTCCAAGCAGATGCGGCCCCTGTTGTTGCCGCTGCGCGGTCCCGCCGCTCGGGTGCGCAGGTACGACGATTGCCCAAATGAACACACGTCATCCAGGACCACCATGCGCATCGCCTATGTGACCGAGACCTATCCGCCGGAAGTCAATGGCGTGGCGCTCACCGCCGCGCGCACTGTGGCGTATTTGCGCGAGCGGGGCCACGAGGTGGGACTCGTGCGTCCGCGTCAATCGGTGGACGATCACCCCGAGCAGGACAGCGACTTCTGCACCTACGGCTGTCCCATTCCGATGTACCCCGACATGCGGTTCGGCGTCAGCGCTGTGCGAACTCTGCAGGCGCGATGGCGGCAGAGCGGCGTCCAGCTCGTGCATGTCGCGACGCAGGGGCCGCTCGGGTGGGCTGCGGTGAGCGCCGCCAGACGCCTGGAGTTGCCCGTCACGTGCGACTTCCGTACCAACTTCCACCAGTACGCACGCTACTATGGCCTGGGCTGGATCGCACCGCTGGTGCAATCGTATCTGCGCCGCTTCCACGCGCGCGCGCGCTTGAACTTCGTGCCGACCGGCGAGACGCTGGGCGACCTGAGCGCGGTCGGTTTCGAGCGCTTGCGCGTCGTCGGGCGCGGCGTCGACACGCAGCGCTTTGGCCCGCAGTGGCGCTCGGAAGCGCTGCGCCAGGAGTGGCACGCAGGCGTCGACCCGGTGATGCTTTACGTGGGGCGCCTGGCGGCGGAGAAGAACGTCGGGCTCGCATTGCGCGCGTTTCGCGCGGCGCGTCGGCTGGTACCGCAACTGAGCATGGTGGTGGTCGGTGACGGGCCGCTTCGGCCATCGCTGCAGCACGCCTTCCCCGACGTTCGCTTCGTGGGTCCCTTGCGCGGCGACGCACTCGCGCGCCACTATGCGTCGGCCGATTTTTTCGTCTTCCCCAGCTTGTCCGACACTTTCGGCAACGTCACGATGGAAGCGCTCGCCTCGGGTTTGCCGGTGGTTGCCTTCAACACTGCGGCCGCCGGTCAGCATGTCGAGAATGGCGTCAGCGGACGCCTCGTCCAGCGCGACGACGGCATCGGCTTCATTGACGCGGTCTGCGATCTCGCGCGTCGCCATCACCGTCTTGAGTCGATGCGGGTCGCCGCGCACGCGGCAGCGCAACGTGCAGACTGGGATACCGTGATGCTCGCATTCGAACAGCAACTTCAGGGAGCCATCGATGCGCAGCCCGCACGGACCGCTGAAGTCGTGGCACTGGCCTGACCTGGCGGCTCGCGACCTGTCGTGGTCGCAATGGCTGCACCGGGCATCAGCTCGGCCGTGGCTCGTGCTGTTGCTGGTCGGCGTGAGCCGATTGTGCGACGGCCTGCTGTGGTATGCACTCATCGTCGCGCTGCCGTGGGTGGGGGGCGTGAACGGTACCGCGTGCGCCCTTCGAATGACCGCTCTCGGCCTGCTGAACCTGGTGATCTACAAGACCGTGAAGCGCTACTTCGCTCGCCCGCGTCCCTACATTGCGTGCACCTCGATTCGTGCGTGCACGAAGTCTCTCGACGAGCACAGCTTTCCAAGCGGCCACACGCTGCACGCGGTGAGTTTCAGCATGCTGCTCGCGTTGTACTACCCGCACATGGCGTGGCCGCTCGCGCTGCTGACTTCGCTCGTGGCGCTGTCACGCGTCGTGCTCGGCCTGCACTACCCGAGCGACGTGGCCGTCGGTGCGGCGATCGGTTTCGCGACCACCAAGCTGGTGCTGTTGCTGTTCTAACGGCCGCAGGCGTGCCGCGACGTCGCGCAGCGTTGTTGCCTCGCGCGTGCGCAGCTGCCGCTTCAGCAGCCACCGCCAGCACAGGCCGATAGTTGGGTGCTCGACATCGATGGGATGCAACTCGAGCCTGACGCACTCCTGCCGAACTTGCCACGCGGCGAGCCCCAGGTTCCAGACGATGGACATGCCACGGCGCCACGCACTGCGGCTGCTGAAGACCTGACTCTGCGACCCGAGCACCCTGCCATCAGGCAACGCGTGAATGCGTCGCAGCGTGCAGGTGTACGAGAAGGGCGAGCCACGCAGTGCGGTCCAGGTGCCTTCGCTCATCAACCAGGCCGGAGCGACAAAACCATCAAGCGGCAGGGCCAGGCGTTGCATCCAGCGAACGCCGGCGGAGATCCGCCGTGCGGCCTGCGACCGCGTGAGCCCGCTGAACTCGCCCTCACTGGCGGTGTAGTGACGCCGTATCAAGGCATCCATCCAGCCGCGTGGGGCGCCGCGATCCTGATGCGTGAGACCATGCAGCACCACTTCGTCGCCGCCTGCGGCCCTTTGCTTCAGCCAAGTTTCGAAAGCAGGATCCCGACGCTCGCCGTGATAGCGCGGCACGGCAAGCAAGGTGACCGGCAACGGACCGAAGCGCGCGATTTCCTCCAGCAGATGTCGGCATGCGTCCCACGTAGCGGGAGCGACGTCGTGCACGACGACGCACAAGGAAGCTGACGCTTTGCTCATCGGAGGACGTTCACTGCGTCGACGCCGGCCCACGCCTCGGGCTTGCGCGCGCGGGCGCGCAAGTCGTCGTAGCGCGCCCACAGCAAGGGCAGCACGCGCTGCCAATCCCCGCGCTCGCCGCGTGCGCGCGCTGCGCCGGCGAACGACTCCGGCCCCACGCGAAACAGCGCGGCGATCGCTTCTGCAAATTCTTCCGAAGTGCCCCGTTCCACGCGCATGCCCAGGTTGTCGTCGACCAGTTCGCGCAGACCTTCGCAGGCACGCGCGACGACGGGGATGCCGCAAGCAAGCGCCTCCAGTACCGACAGCCCGAACGTTTCCTGATCGCCTGCATGGACGAAGGCATCCGCACTGGCCAGGACGGCAGCGACATCGGCGGGGCTCTGGCGCGGCGGCAAAACCCGCACGCGGTCCCCGGTAGGGGGCGTGGGCCCCGCTCCGACCACCACAAGCCAATAGGGCGCACCAAGCCGTCCTACCGCATCCGCGAGAACCTGCAGGTTCTTCTCCGGCGCGAACCGACCCGCGTACACCAGCACCCGCGCATCCGGTTGCATCCCCAGCCAGGTTCGCCATGAATGGTCGCGGCGTCGCGGATGGAACACCGCACTGTCCACGCCCAACGGTTGGCACGCCACGCGCGGCACGCCCCAATCGCGCAGATGCGCGCACATCGACTCGCTGGGTGCGAGCACCGCGTCGAAGCGGCCGTACAAGTTACGCAGGTAGGCGCGCGCGGCGCGCGCGGCCAACGCGCCTGCGCCGGCAGGTAGCAAACCCTCGGCGAGCCGCACAAGGTTCGAATGGCAGAACGCGACCGCGGGAATCCCGAGCGACTGCGCAGCGTCCAGCGCGGACCATGCAAGCCGATATGGATCGCCGGCCTCGATGACATCGGGGCGCTGCCGCTCCATCAGGCGCGCCATCGCCGCACGTCGCACCGGCAGGCGATATCCACCGCTTCCCGGGAGCGGCCACGCGGGCACTGCAACACGCGAGATGCCATCGCTGACCGGCGCAGCGACCGCATGGGTCCAGTGACGTTGTTGCGCAAAGGAGTTCTTCGCCTCGACATAGCGCCGGACGCCGCCACCCGCGGCAGTCCAGAACATCGTGGCATCCAGCAAATGCGGCATCGGCCGACTCCGGGTGCTAAGCGGCAGCGCGGCCAAGACCGTGCTGCCTGAATTTCTGCTTGCCTCATGGCACTTTGACCGCGGCGAAGACGCCGCAGTCGAGTGTCCGGAAGAGGCGGTGCTGCGTGCCACAGGGCACCGCCGCCTGTCGGTGCAGGGCTTGTCTTACACGCTACTGCGCCAGCCGACGCGTCGGACTGCGTCAGTCGACGTCAGGCGGCGTCGATAACGACGATCTGCGACGCTGTGCGGCGGCTTCCGACAGTCCTTTTCGCAATCGCTCGAAAAGAACGTTCGGGTCCACCGGCTTCTGAAGCACGTCGAAGCCACCGTCGACGGCCAGCTCCAGCTTGTCGGCAAAACCGGTTGTCAGGATCACTGGGAGATGCGGGTGGGCGGCCCGCAGTCCGAACGCCAAATCGATACCGTTCATCCCGCCAGGCATCGCGATGTCACTCAAGACAATGTCGGGCGGTCGTCGCGCATTTGCGTCAGCGACGACATCCAATGCCTCCTTCGCCGATCGGACCCGTTCGACGTCGAGGCCCCAGGCGGCGAGCAGCGCCTGCATCGAATCGGCGAGTTCCGAGTTGTCCTCCACCAGCAGCAAGCGCCCCTGCAACTGTGCGTCCTGAGCGTCCCTTGGATGCGCTGCCATCTGGGCGATCTCGCTCCGCGGCGCTGCCGGCAGCCGCAGACACACACACGTGCCGCGCCCGAGTTCGCTTTCGATGTGCAGCGTCCCACCGGCCTGTTCGCAGAATCCGTTGACTTGCGCCAGGCCGAGCCCGGACCCGATGCCGCGCTCGCGCGTTGTGTAGAAGGGCTCGACCACGCGCGGCAGAACATCTGGCGCGATGCCGACGCCATCGTCGATCGCACTGATTTCGATGCGCGGCAGAACGCCGTCGGCCGCTTCACTTTCCAGGCTTCTTGCAACGAGCCGAAACTTGCCGCCCTCAGGCATGGCATGTCGGCCGTTGACAGCCAGGTTGATCAAGGCCAGCTCCAGTTCGCCGGCGTCCACACGCACCGGTGCGAGCGCGGGCTGGACCTCGATGTCGAACTCGATCTGACGACCGAGCGTGCTGCGGATCAACTCGTCCAGCGTCGGCAACCATGATTCGAGGTCAATCGATTCCGGACTCAGTGCCTGCTTGCGGGCGAACGAGAGGAGTTGACGCGTGAGTTGGACGCCCGAGCGAATCGCGCGTGCCATGGTCTGCAGATGGCGCTCCTGCGCCTGCGCGGGATGCTTCAGGTTCTGGATGTGCAGGCTGGCATTGATGATCGCAAGCAGGTTGTTGAAGTCGTGCGCAACGCCGCCGGTCAGCCGACCCATCGCTTCCAGCTTCTGGCCCTGAAGCAGCTTGGATTGCGCGCGCCTGGCCGTCTCGACGGCTTCGGCGACGCGCGCTTCGAGCGTTCGCGTCGCCTCCGAGGCCAGCGTCGCCGAACGATGCAGAACAGCGCCGATGTCGTTCATCTCCTCGAGGCCGGTGGCGAACGGCGCGGGAACTTCTCCCGCTCCCACCGTCGCCGCCGCGCTGCGCAGCTTGCCGACATCGCCTGACAGACGACGCGTGAAGTACAACGCACATCCCAGACCGAAGAGCATCAGGATGCCTGAAGCTGCCACGGCCTGCGCCGTCAGCCGCTGGGCCGCCCGATCGAGCGCTGCCTGTGGCAGCGCGATCACCACGTTCCATCCGTGCCGATTGGGCCTGGACACGAAGGTCATGGAGGGCACGCCATCCAGCGTCACGGAATCGACGAACGATCCGGTCGCGACGCGCACACGATCACGGATGATTGGCGACGCACTCCTGCCTATCCACTTTTGCGGATCTCGGCTGCGGGCAATGATGATTTGGTTTTGATTGATGACCGCTGCCAGCGCGGAGTCCGGATAATTTCCCGCCGCTATGACGGACTGGATCACCTCTGGCTCGAAGGCCACGATCACGTTGTACTGCGGAGGTGTGGCGGACAATTCAGGCGCGAACGCTCCGAGCGCGGGAACATGTGTCGACGTCGCATTCTCGGTGTAGAAGACGGCAGGCTCGTCGCCGAGGAAGGTGGACTTCTCGGCGCGCCTGAGCGGCAGCAAGCTCCTGTCCGCGATGCGAGTGTTGACGAACAGTTGCGTGCGGTCCGCCAGGACGACCCAGTCGTGTGTCCCGCGGGTGACGGCGACGGCTTCATCGTGAAACAGTCCGAAGTTTCTGGTCGCGAGCGCCGCAGACCCGCCCAGGGTGCGTGCCATCACCAGGCGCTTGTCGAGTTCGCGTTCGACCAGCAGGTTGACGTTGTCCGCGAGGCGGCGCACGTCGCTGCGTGCAGCTTGCGTCTCCCGAACGTAGGTACTTCTTGCCAATAGCCCGATGGCGACAACCGCTGGAAGCCAGACGGCTCCCACCAGAAGGACCAGCAGTGCACGAATGCTCATTGACCTGCGCACCGCCATCAGCTGCCAATCGCTCAGTAAAGGGCAATAAGGTATCAGAAAACAACCGGCGCCCAAGTGGCAGCAGCTCGGGGAAAACGCCCGGCGGCTCATGCCTGGCCCTTCCGACATCGGAAAGGGATCTTGTCCCACAGACCCTTGCCGATTCCGCGCTAGCCTTGGTTGCGCGCTGCCCGAACGCGGCGTGCCGCAAGTGCGCCTCGTCCGGGTCGTCACCTCGCTTGCACACCCAACAGCATCTCACTCATGCCGCCCCACACCGTGCTGCTGATCCGACACGCCGAGAAGCCCGATCCTTCGCGGGACATCCGGGGTGTCGACCTGCGGGGTCATGATGATCCATCGGAACTCAGCGTCACCGGTTGGCAACGGTCGGGAGCGCTCGCCCGGCTCTTCAGTCCGGCGCAAGCCGCCGAAATGCTGCCGCGACCCGACGTCATCTTTGCAGCACGCTCGCATGCCAGAAGCGCCAGGCCACTGCGCACGGTGCAGCTGTTGAGTCGCACGTTGGGCACACCCCTGCGCGATGCGCACGACAGTGACGACATCGACGGGTTGATTCAGGACATACGCGAATGTCCCGGCGTCGCCATGGTGTGCTGGCGCCACGAAGACATCGCATCGATCGCGCGCGCCCTGCTGGGCGCTGACTGGAGCGTGCCAGAGTGGGACCCCCAACGCTTCGATGTGGTCTGGGTGCTTGGCCTGCGCGAAGGTCGATGGAGCTTCCGACAGCGACCGCAGCTTCTGCTGCCTGACGATTCGAGAGACCCGATCCGATGATGCGAGCCTGTGTGTCTTGGACGCTGAAACCATGATGACGCCGCGTTTGACGACGCCTCGACGATCCTCGCCGCCCAGGCCGGGATGCTTGCGCGTGATGGCGCACTGCTAGGAGCGCAGGATGGACCTCGGGCACCTCATGTCATTTCACAACGTGACGCCACTCGAGCTCGTGTTTCGAGGTTCGGTCATGTACTGGTTCCTTTTCCTGCTGTTCAGGTTCGTGCTGAGGCGGGACATGGGATCGCTTGGAGTGGCCGACGTGCTGTTCATTGTCATCGTTGCCGACGCTGCGCAGAACGGCATGGCCGGCACCTACGACACGGTCGCCGAAGGTCTGGTGCTGGTGTCGACGCTCGCCGCTTGGAACTACGTGCTGGACTGGGGCAGCTACCGGTTCGAGTTCGTCCGGCGCCTCACCGAACCCAGGCCGCTGCCCGTCATCAAGCGCGGTCGTATCCTGCGGCGCAACCTGCGGCAAGAGTTCCTCACGCCGGACGACGTGTGGGAGCAGTTGCGCGAAAAAGGCATCGACGACATCTCGACGGTGCGTCTGGCATACATGGAAGGGGACGGCAACTTCTCGGTGATCACCACCGACGGCCGTCAACGGCAGGACGACGCCGGCAACGGCGCAGGTCCCCGGTAGGAAGCCGATCGCTCGCCATCGATCCGCCGGATCAGTGCAGGTTCGTTGTGTGCCCACGCGGCCTTGGCATGCAAAGCGACACACCTTCGGCCTGATGTCCGATACGCCGCCCAGCAGTGCATCTCCAAGAATTTCACACCGCGCTCAAAGGCGCATGTCGTTACCGGAGATGCACATGTTGGGTGTCGTGGTACCCGCTCACAACGAGGAGCAACGCATCGCCGCGTGCCTTCGTTCGCTCAAGACTGCAGCGTCATACGTGGGCCTGGCAGGCGAGCCTGTGGAGATCGTCGTCGCCTTGGACGCCTGCAGCGACGCCACGGCCGACATCGTGCTTGGCTTCGACGTTTCCGTCGTGACCATCGACGCGCGCAATGTCGGCATCGCGAGAGCCTGCGGCGCGGAAGTCGCGCTCGCAGCAGGCGCGCGCTGGCTGGCCTTCACCGATGCGGACACCGTGGTCGCGCCGGATTGGCTGCATGCTCAACTGTCCTTGAAAGCCGACGCCGTGTGTGGAACGGTCGGCGTGACCGACTGGCGGGCGGGTGACGAGGCGTTGCGCTGGCGCCATCGCGAGCTGTACTTCGACGTCGATGGGCATCGACACATCCACGGCGCCAACATGGGTGTCTGCGCGAAGAGTTACCGAAGCGTGGGCGGATTTCAGCCGCTGCATACCAGCGAAGATGTCGCCCTCGTTCAGGCACTCGAAGTCCACGGCTCGTCGATCGCATGGTCCGCCGCGCCGCGCGTCGTGACCAGCTCACGGCGTCTGTGGCGCGCCCCTGGCGGCTTCGGGCAGCACCTGGCCGAACTTCAGCAGAGCTTGACGCTGGGAGCGGCTGCAGCATGACTTGCATCAGCACGGATTCGCTTCTCGACCTGCTCCGCCGCGCGCTCCTGGACGGCGATGCCGGCGAGGCGCCGTCCGCGACACTGGAACGTCTGATCCGGCTGGGTCTGGACCGGTTGCCCCTGCCCGGACAGGGTCAGACCCTTCTGCGCTGGCAGTCGCTGGCCACCGTGGCCGAACACGACCTGTCGCTCGCCAAGCTGTACGAAGGCCACACCGATGCGCTGGCCATCTGGAACGAATGCACCGGTCAGGAGCCCGACCTGTCCGGGGCCTGGGGAACGTGGGCGGCCGAAGCACCGCCCGATCGGCTGCGCATCGTGTCCGAGCTGAACGCCAAGGGGCTGGTCACGCTCGCGGGCCGTAAACGTTGGTGTTCTGGTGCCGCCACTGCGCGACACGCCCTGGCCACCGCGTGGCACGACGACGACCCGCGCCCTCAGCTCGTGCACATCGATTTGTCCCAGCCCGCGATCGTCGTCGATCGCGGCGCCTGGGCGTCACTCGGCATGGCGGGCAGTCCAGCACTTGACGTGCGCATGGTCGGTGCGCTCGCGCGTCCGGTGGGCGAGCCAGGGCAGTACCTGACCCGCCCCGGCTTCTGGCATGGCGGAGCGGGCGTGGCGGCCTGCTGGTTTGGCGGAAGCCTGGCCATCGCGCGTGCGCTCACCCGCAACATGGAGGCATCGGCGCGCCCACCCGACGCGCTACGTGCGGCTGCGTTGGGACGCATCGACATGCATCTGCGCGCGACCGCGAGCCTGCTGCGAGAAGTCGCCGACGAGATCGACGCGCAGCCCGATGCCGACGCGCACGCGGCGTGCCTGAGAGCCAGACTCGCCGCCGAATCCTGCGCGACGCGCGTGCTGGACGAGGTCGGGCGCGCGCTTGGTGCAGCACCCTTTTGCCTCGACGCCAGCTTTGCGCGCATGGCTGCCGATCTGCCGGTCTTCGTTCGCCAGAGCCATGCCGACCGGGACTTCGCGAACCTGGGCATCGCGTTGCAGGAACAAGGCGGGCCGGCATGGCGCCTGTGAGCGATAGGCACATCGCCATCGCCGGCACATCGAGCACGGCATGGGCCAGCTGGCTGGACTCAAGCGTTGCACGATGCACGGTCGATCTGAAC
>Ga0307510_10011878_pt1 | contig 10329 bp, 14 predicted proteins | sample 12_EM_MG_FD_207224 | JGI IMG/M metagenome (GOLD analysis project Ga0307510, IMG submission 207224) | Populus trichocarpa ectomycorrhiza microbial communities from riparian zone in the Pacific Northwest, United States - 12_EM | ecosystem: Host-associated > Plants > Roots > Unclassified | place...
CAGGACAGTGAAAAACGCGAATTTTTATTTATTTGATGGCTTAAGTTGACTCGTGAGCCGCAAGTCGAGTCGAGTTGCGGTTTCAGAGTGAAAAGCGGCGGTCGGTCAAGCCGCGTCTGGGAAAAACTGTGGCTTAGTAAGCCAACTTGTGGTTAACCGAGTTGCGGCAATACTATTTCCACCTTCTATTCGACACACCTCAATGGTGCACAGAGCCCCAGCAACGACGAACTTATTCGTTGTTTGATCGACTTGTTGAAATTCCCAGGATCACAACCAATTTATCTGATCGTAGATGCCTTGGACGAATGTCCAAGTACATCTTCTCTGTCATCCCCCCGCGAGGAGCTTCTATCACTTCTGGAGGACCTTGTCAAGGCACAGCTCCCAAACCTGCGTATATGCGTTACGAGCCGACCAGAGGTCGACATCAAGGCTATCTTAGAGCCTCTAGCATTCTGTTCTGTTTCATTACACAACACGAGTGGACAACAGAAGGACATCAAGGATTATATCGAGTCGGTCATTAACACAAATAAAAAGATGCAAAACTGGAATTCGCAGCACAAGCAACTTGTGATTGATGTCCTGACAAGAAAAGCCGACGGGATGTAAGGAATTTATACCTTATTTCTTTACGGCTCTCACTGGCACGTTTCTGGTAGGTTCAGATGGGTGTATTGCCAACTGGAATTCCTCGCCAACTGCCCCCCAGTGCGCATCCAAAGTGCTCTGGATGAATTACCGGCGACGCTTGATGAGACGTATGAGTGCACCTTGCGAGAGATCAAGGACACGAACTCGGAATATGCCCGACAGCTCCTCCTATGCGTTGCGGTTGCTTACCGCCCCCTCCGAGTTGAGGAATTGGCGGAAATTCTCGCATTTGATTTCGAGTGTCTGATTCCGGCATTTCGCAAGGAGTGTCGCCTGAAAAATCCAGTAGAAGCGGTGCTATCCACCTGCTCCACATTACTGTCTGTTGTCGAAGATCGGGATTCCCAAGTTGTACAATTTGCACACTTCTCAGTCTCAGAGTTCTTGACATCTATTCGCTTTGCCGAAAAACGCGACTCTATTTCCAGCCGTTACCACATTTCTATGACACCAGCTCATACTGTCATCACCAAAGCATGTCTGGGTATGCTATTGCACCTGGACCAAACGGTCACCCGGGACAGCCTAAGCTGATTTCCCCTTGCCAAATATGCTGCCGAGTACTGGTTCGAGCATGCTCGCTTTGAGGGCGTGTCACAAAATGCGGAGGAAGGGATGAAACAACTCTTTGACCGGATGAAACCTTATTTTTCCATCTGGCTCTGGATACATGACCCAACAGTGCCCTCCTGGCAGCGACGCGAAGGAGCCGAAGGGCCATTTCCGCTGCGTGGAACCCCCTTACACTATGCCGCTTTTTGCGGCCTATACGACATTGCCAAGGTCTTGGCCACCGAGTACGCAAAGGATGTGAATTCTCAGAGTTTTCATGGTGCAGTGACGCCTTTGCATTTGGCTTCGAGGAAGGGTCATGTGGATATGGCACGGATGCTCGTGGAGTGTGGCGCCGACGTGTCAGCCCAGGCCAAGGACGGGACGACCCCGCTGCATTTGGCATCCAGCAGGGGTCATGTGGATGTGGCCTGGATGCTCGTGGAGCATAGCGCCGATGTTAAGGTCCAAGGGCCTTAAAGACGCGACGTGCGTGGGTTGGTTTGGCGACGACTGGGATTGCTCAGTGGGGTCTCCTCCTGAGGCAATGGATCACATGAGTAGTGCGGTACCGGTTGGCTACGCAGTATAAGAGTAAAAGTCCCCGATGATAAGGGCGACTTCCTGAGGTAGATAATAGAGATGAAGGGAGAGCTTCAAGGCTTTTGAAGCGACTGAGTTGATCAGGCAAGAGACTCTGAGAGTCCTAGGTGGAAGCTACAAGTCTTGGATTGAAAACCAAGTTAGGCTTAGGGCCTAACTGCTAAAAGTACGAGTGCTTATATACAAAGTGGAATGTAACGGGTCACAGGAGTCACAGAGAAATATGGAAATATTTACTAAGGTAGATCATGACGTGGCGGTTCTAAGTATAGCTCCATCATGAGCTGGCAATCTAAGAATAGCCCATCATGAGCTGGCAAGCCAAAAAGGGTTAAATGAGGACACGTCATGATACTGCGGACTGCGGAGTGATGGCATGTGATAGTTGACTGCGGATTAGTCATATGGTCTATCAGGTGACTTGTCAGGTGATTTGGTGACGGTCCGAGCGGCGCGTGAGGGAACGAGTGAGGGACGAGTGACCGAGAGCGTGAAATAAATGGTGGAAAATAGCGGAAAATTGGGGTAAGGGCCCAGGATCGTAACATGACGCCCTTCCTAGAGTGGTCGTTACCACACGACCTAGGGTGAATCGGGTTGCAACCAGTCGGAGGGGACACGAGGTATTCCAATGTCCATACTGTCCGGAGTTGATTGTCTTGTATCCACAATTTGACCTTCCTCCATTGATGAATCAGGATCAGTTGTTTCTCCTTCTTCCATTAGTTCATCTTCAAGTTCGACGATGGTTTGAACTGGAGTCCTATAGAGATCGCCAAGTCCAAAGCTCGAGGGTGTTGATAACGTAGAAGGTGTTGGTGATCGCTTTAACGTAGCGACAGGTCGTGATGGTGAATTTCCTTCTGAGTAGTAAGGAGGAGTGGGGATTCGTTCAGGAGAATCAGGAGGGGTGGGTTGTTCTTCTGGACTTAGGGATCGTTCCAAGTGTGGATCGCTGCGTTCCCGTTTAAGCGGCATTGCGACATGTCGTGGCGATTCCCGTCGTTTCCCAGTACTGGGTGAGGGTTGTTTTTCTGCCCACGATGGTCCTTCTTTACGAGTGAACTCTTCATGTTTTTTGAGTAAAGGGGTAATGCGGATAGGTGCTGGTCGTGGTAATCGGGATGAAGATGCTTTTGGGGGTGAGGGTTCCGGTAGTGGCGAGAGTTCCTTTCGCTTTCCTAGCGAAGATGGTGATTGGAATTCTTTCCATTCTGGTGGGGTAGGTTGACTCCTTGGTAACGTCCTTGAATCCGGATGACGGGGCAGTAAAGGAGTGGTACGACTAGGTGTCATTGAAACGATCAAAGGGGAGGGAGACGTTGGTTTGACTGGGGGCAATGGTTGTGGAGTATCTCTTGGGAATGGGGGCATATCCCATGGAAGGGGAATGAGGTCGAGTGAGGATGGAGTAGTTAACTTCTTAATTGGTGGCAATGGAATTTCTTCCGGTGTTGGCGACCTATTCCAGGGAGCTGGGATGATTGGTGTTGTTTCCCTTTGCGGTGGGGATGGAGTAAGTGACGGGGGCAAGAGTATGTGGGTTGGGTCTGGTGTTTCGTCCATTGGTACTGGTGGTTCGTATTGTTCCATTGACGAGTATTCTCTTCGATGTGATCCCCATGGTACAAGAGGGAGTGGTGGTGCGGTGACTGGTATAACTGGGGGTAGTGATGTGGTAATTGGGATGGATGGTGGTGACTTCGGGATATGAATGGCGATGGATCCTCCTCCTGTTCCTGAAGGACCTGGGTTGGGTATGAATATGGGCGATGGTGATTTGTTACTCCTTGTGGCTTGTCTTTTAAGTAGGTTTTGAAGTCCTTCAAGGAATTTCCGATCCTTGAGTGTGTGGTAATGAGGGGATAATGTGCCAAAGGGGAGGATTGTTCGTTTTTGGAGGTTTCTTTCTTTCGCGATGACTAAGAGGATTTCTTTGGTCACCAGGTCGTAGAGTCGTCGGTGGAAATGGTAGAGGTAGAGGGTGGTAGTACTGTCTTTCTTTCTGAAGGTTCTTGCGACAGCGATGTCCTTGAATTTGTTTTTGAGATAGATCCATTTGTTATTGAGTTGGATCATGTCTTTGATACATTCCTCACGCTTCTTCTTGAGCGATATGGAGGAGGTGGTCTGGGGGGATAAGTCCAGCGTCGGTGTAGGTTTCGGACTGATTGTCTTCAACTTCTTCTGTGGGAGTGAGGGGGTCTGGGTTGGTGACGTGGAGTGGAATGTCTTCCGTTTCCTGGGGAGTGCTGCTACTGTGGCTAGTAGCGCTAACGGGGATGATGTTGAATGGAGTTGCCGGTCTAGGTTGGTATTGAGGGGGATGGGGTGCGAATGGAAGTCTCTCATAGTTGACATGGGTTCTGAGGACAGGGTCATCGTTGTCGACTGGGACCATGATGGCTTCGTGGTCGATGTCAATGGCATCGAGGGTTTCTCTTGGTCTCCAAGTAGTCCAGTGGTACGTGACGTCGAAGTGTCCACGTCGGATGAATGTTCCGAAGAAGTAGAGATGATTGTTGTCGGTGTGCATGCGAATGAGAATAATTCCGTCGTCGGTGCCAAGGGTAAAGATGGTAGAGGTGGCGAATCCTGAGTTGGGGAGTTCATGGTAGATTGAGGACATGGTGGTTGGGGATAGAGAGTGTCGTCTGAGATTCCAAGGGTTCTTATACTGCTTGGTTGACTTTCAAAGTCCGCTAGTAGATCCGATGCATGGAGATCCTTGGAGTTAACCCAGGAATCATGAGCTGGCGAGTATCCTTTCCAGCGCACAAGGTATTGCTTCTTCTTCCAACGACCGAATAGTCGTTCTTTGAGTATCTGCTCGACTTCCCATTCCGGTTCACCTTCTAGAATGTCTGGTGGTGGTTCTAGAAAGTTGGGGCCGTGTTGATCGGTTTCTTTGTATGGTGTCAGCAGGGATGCATGGAAGACGTCATGAATCTTCCAGTTCGGTGGTAGTTTGATTTTGTATGCGACTTTGGATATTTGGGAGACTACCTCGAAAGGTCCGTATCTCCTTGGTGATAACTTAGGTGTGATGTTACTTGGGAGTCGTAGGTTTGTTCCTTCTAGCCATACTTTGGATTTGACAGGGAATGGTGAATGGCGTGGACGTTCTTTGATCCAGGATTCTTGCGCTTTACATTGCGCCTCTTGGGCGGCTTTCCTGGCTTCTTCGATGGATGAGAGTCGTTGTTCAAGGGATGGGATGTCTGTTCTTCTGGTTGGTTGGTGCACTTGTGGGGTATAACCGATGAGTAGATCGAATGGTGTTTTCTTCATTGTAGCAGAGGGCCAGGAGTTCTTAGTATACTGAGCGAGAGGTAACCAAGCGTGCCAGTTGTTCTGTTGGGTGCCACAGAATACACGAAGGTATTGTTCCAGGGTTTGGTTGGTGCGTTCGCTAGCTCCGTCTGTCTGAGGGTGATAGGCCGTGCTGATGTTCTGGTGGATGTTCAAGATGCGGCATAGTTCTGTTGAGAATTTTGATACGAAGCGGACGTCACGGTCCGAGATTATCTTGCGAGGTATGCCGTAGTGCGGTATGATGTTGTTCAGGTAGAGTAGAGCGACTCCTTCAGAGTCAATTGCTTCGTTGCAGGGGATGAAGACGGATGCTTTCGAACAATCCGTGTCGGTAACCGTGAGGATGGTGTCATATCCTCCTGACAAGGGTAATTTGGTGATGAAGTCCATGGCTACAGTTTCGAAAGGTCGAGCGTTCTCAGCTGGAGTGATCGGGAACATAGGGGGATGAGCAGGATGGGTGTTGACTTTAGTCATTTGGCAAGTAGCGCAGCCTTTGATGTATTCAGTTACGAAGATTTTCATTCCGGGCCACCAGTAGTAGGGTGCGATGAGTTGGAGGGTTTTGGAAATTCCGGCATGTCCAGCGGTTTCGTGGTCGTGAAAAAGGGATGTTACTCCCCTCCTAAGGTCATTGTCTGCCACGACAACAAGTGCCGTTCCGTGGTACCAGTGAGTGCCGTCCAGTAGGGACAAATTGTGAGTTGGTGCCCATTGCTTGAGTGTCTTCTGGTTTTGATATTGCGCTAGTTTGATTCTTGAGTCCAAATTATCTCCTATGCTGTCCATGTCGAATACGCAGATTGAAGTGTGCTGGTCACAAAAATATTGATCCAGCCATACAGTGACGTCTTCGTTGATTTCGTTTGGTCCTTCGTAGTCGGGTCGCCTAGATAATGCGTCTGCTCGATTGGTAGCCCCAGGTTTGTACTCCAGTAAGATATTGTATTGTTCGCGTTCTGGTAAGTAACCAGCAACGCGTGGCCCAATTTTGCGGGGCTCTCTGTAGTACCTAAGATTTGCGTGATCAGTATACACCAAGACGGGGATTGTTGTTCCTTTGAGTAAGTGGGACCAGCAGCGAAGTCCTCTCATAACTCCAAGGAATTCGCGGTCATAGATGGGATAATTTTGCTCGGTTTGCGTGAATTTCTGGGAGTGAAATCCCACCGGTCGTCGTGGTCCTGGTTTCTGGGTGCCGTCTGGTTTCGTGATAGGGGGGTCTTGTTGATAAAGTATTGCTCCCGTGCCAACTTGGGAGGCATCGGTTTTGAGTTCAAATTGTCTGTCTGGGTCGGGTCTGGCCAGGATGGGTGCACTTGTGATCATAGTGATTAGTTTTTCTTGGGCCTCCTTTTGCTTGGGCCCCCATTCGAAGGGTATGTCTTTTCCGGTGAGTGCTGTGAGAGGTGCGGCGATAATGCTAAAGTTGGGGCAGAACATGCGGTGGTAACCGGCGACTCCTAGGAATCTGCGAACTTGTCTTTTGTCCTTGAGTTCCCGCGGGTAATCCTTGAGTCCGGCGACTTTAGCTGGGTCGACAGTTGCTCCTTCTTTGGAGATTCAGACGCCTAAGAAGTCCATTTGCGGCTGCATGAAAACAGATTTTGATAGTTTGAGGTGTAGGCCATGTCGTGCGAGTAAGTCGAATAGGAAGTGGATGATTTCGACGTGGATTTTGAAATCCTTGAGGAGGGTGCCTATACCGCAGTCGTCCATGTAGTTCTGGAGGATGCGTCGTATGTCGTGTATGCCTTTCTTCTCGAAGTGTTCATATAGTTCTTCGAGAATACCGTTCATGAATCTCTGGAAGCTGGCTGGTGAGTTACTCATCCCAAAGAACATTACTTTGGGTTCGAATAATCCCCAACGTGTTTTAAATGCGGCTTTCCATTGATCACCTTCCCGTATGCGGATATTGTTGTAGCCCCAGCGGATGTCGAACTTGCTGAATAGTTCCATTCCTTGCAAGTTTTCGATACATTGTTTGAGGTTGGGTAGTGGGGTGACGTCCTTCCGGGTGACTGCGTTGAGAGGGCGATAATCGATGATGTATCTCTTTTCCTTCGAGTCTTTCTTAGGGACCATGAAGGTGGAGAAGCCGTAGGGGGAGTCCGAGGGTGCGATGTAGCCTTTTTCCAGATTTTCGTCAATGAATTTGTTCTCTGCTTCCTGCTCATCTCTTGAGAGCGGGTAGACTTTGCAATTGAAGCGGGTAGGGGCAGTGTCCATGAGTACGATTTTGTGGTCTCCGTCGCCTCGAGCTGGCGGGAATTTGTTTGCCTCTTCATCTGAAAATAATGCCGTGTGACGTTTGAATTCTTCCGGGAGGGTGACTTCCTCCTTCCCATGTTCCGATGCGTACTTATGGGCCATTTCGACTGCTGTGTGGATGCGATTAATCTCTACCGGGCCTTCCCTCATTTCTGAGGGAGTGACTCCCGACCATAGAGCGCATGTCTGTGCCTCAAGGATGAGGTCTTCGTTTTCTTGTTTCTTCTGCTTGAGCCATGTCTTTGCCCGTTGAAGGGTACCGTAAAGTAGGGTTTCGATCTTGACTTTTGGTCCCTTGAGTTCGCTTTTCTCCCAATCAATGTCCGGGTTGAACTTCTTGAACCAAGGGTAGCCGAAGAGCATCCAGTCGCGACCTAGATTCGTGACGAAGAATCTTGTTCGTTCTTTCTTGTTTCCTTGAGTAACAAGTAGGTCACAAGCTTTAGTGATAGATCCAGCTCAGTTCAGAGTTCCGTCGACGTTGTATACTGGTCGAGCATGGGGGATTTTCTTGGTTCCTAGGCCGAGTTTGTTGATGGTCGTTTGGTCGATAAAGTTTTCTGTTGCTCCAGTGTCAAGCAAAACTAGTTCTTCTGCCGTCCCTCAATAGTGTGTGATTGGAATTTTGAGTTGTATTGAATTTGATTTATTTACAAACACACTATCAAGTCGGAAAGCCCTAACTAAGGCAGCTAGTTGAGGGCCACAGGAAAATCCTTTGACATGAGTTTCTCGACGAATCCTAGTCTGTTTTCTTCGCTGAAGGAGTCCATGTTGTCCCTTAGATAATCAGCGAAAGTGTCGGGATCTGAAATATCTGGCATAATGGGTACAGCGTTGACTCTAGTTGGCTCCCTGGAGTTGTTGGAGCGACCGCTGAAGTTACCGCGGTCAACCTGTTTCTTGCGACAGACGTTAGCTCAGTGTCCTTGTTTTTCGCAGTAGAAGCACAAGTTGCTTCTCATGAGCTCCGCTTTCTTGGCTTCAGAGTGCTGTCCTCCGCTAGCGGTAGCATTGATGTCCGTGGTGACTGTGGCGTCGACGTCCATGTGGTATCCTCCTTGAGAGGTGGTGCGTCGGTCGTTTCTATTCCTCCAGTTGTTGTTTCTTCCGAAACCGCCTCTTCCTGGGTTGTTGGTCCTAGGAGAGAGTTTGAATGCTTGGAAGAGTCCTTGACGTCGTTGGGTGAACTCGGCTGCCGCCTTCCATTTAAGGTGAGATTGGCGAGCCTGTTCTTCCCACTGTTTGAATGTCCAAGGGACGTCTGCGGTAGGGTCGAAGTTGGGGGAATTAATGATGGCGCTAGTAAGGCCTTTATTCATGGCGTGCTTGAGGGTTTCGATAGTTCCCTTGTCATCTAGAGGAACTCCGGCCTCGAATGCCAGTTGCTTGAATTTGGCGAAGAAGTCGTCGAGACTATCTTCCTGCTTGAGTTTGCATAACTTCTGGTAGGATTCCTCTCTCTGGTTTTGATTGGTAAAGGCGTTCCTAAACCTTTCAATAAAGTCTTTCCAGAGGTCTTCGTCCGTTTCTTGGACTCCGTCGTTTGCTGCTTTCTCAAGGATATGCATTTGTTCTTCCTTCCAGGCGTCCACTTTGTCACTGTCCATGTAGCTGAGAAGGGTGACGACGCGGGATAGGGGTTTCTTCATAGTGTCGTTATGCTGGTTAAGCAGTCTCCAGAGGTCGAAGTTGTTTATAAACTTCCGGCTTGTATTCCTGTCTCCAGTAAATATGAAAGGAGGGTTTCCTTTGAGTGCACCATTGGAGGGGGTGATGATGTTAATTCTCTGTGTCTCGGCCTGTGCTTGGCCAGTAGCGATGTTAATGTCTTCCTGTTGTCCTTCCATGATGGTTGGATGATCTGGGGTGTTGGGGCGGGTAGGAAGCTGCTGAAGTGCGGTGGTAACTGCTGCGAGAGTGAGAGGGATGCTGGCCTCTTGTCTTTCAGATATGTAGTTGGGATGCTGAGGGTCGATGACGAGCCACCAGCCAAGATCTGGGTTGTTTCTGATAATTCCTCCCTGGTTAGTAATCCAGGTATCATTGTGTCGGTGAAGTTGGACCCAAAGATAGGTGTCGTTTGCTTGAATAAATTCGACAGAGATGGTCCGTCCTCTTGGGGTGTCAAAGTGATATCCGGTGTTAGGGTTGTTTACTCCGTGGTCTTCGAAGTATGCGTCCTTTGTGACGTGTGCTGGGAGATCATCCTGTTGTCTCCTGATGATGCGTGTAAACTCGTTGTTGAGTGTTCCGTATTGAATGGTCGCCACAATGGTAACAACTCTGTGTTTCAAGAGTTCGTAGGAAAGCCTAACTTGTGTTAAGGTCCAAGGGCCTTAAAGACGCGACGTGCGTGGGTTGGTTTGGCGACGACTGGGATTGCTCAGTGGGGTCTCCTCCTGAGGCAATGGATCACGTGAGTAGCGCAGTACCGGTTGGCTACGCAGTATAAGAGTAAAAGTCCCCGATGATAAGGGCGACTTCCTGAGGTAGATAATAGAGATGAAGGGAGAGCTTCAAGGCTTTTGAAGCGACTGAGTTGATCAGGCAAGAGACTCTGAGAGTCCTAGGTGGAAGCTACAAGTCTTGGATTGAAAACCAAGTTAGGCTTAGGGCCTAACTGCTAAAAGTACGAGTGCTTATATACAAAGTGGAATGTAACGGGTCACAGGAGTCACAGAGAAATATGGAAATATTTACTAAGGTAGATCATGACGTGGCGGTTCTAAGTATAGCTCCATCATGAGCTGGCAATCTAAGAATAGCCCATCATGAGCTGGCAAGCCAAAAAGGGTTAAATGAGGACACGTCATGATACTGCGGACTGCGGAGTGATGGCATGTGATAGTTGACTGCGGATTAGTCATATGGTCTATCAGGTGACTTGTCAGGTGATTTGGTGACGGTCCGAGCGGCGCGTGAGGG
>Ga0307510_10011879_pt1 | contig 10328 bp, 6 predicted proteins | sample 12_EM_MG_FD_207224 | JGI IMG/M metagenome (GOLD analysis project Ga0307510, IMG submission 207224) | Populus trichocarpa ectomycorrhiza microbial communities from riparian zone in the Pacific Northwest, United States - 12_EM | ecosystem: Host-associated > Plants > Roots > Unclassified | place...
ACCAATCGAAAATGTGAGGCATATTTCTTCTTCTTCTTCTTCTTCTTCTTCATCTTCTGCTTCTGCTTCTGCAAGGGAATTCTCTTTAATCCATCTGCCATTGCATACAGCAAAAAATTCTAATTCAGCAAGCATATATTCATGTTCTTGCTAAAGAGATTTACTAGTGCAAACTATTGGCTAATCCTGTATGAAGCTATTTGTGTCGGATTGTACTCAATAGTTTCTACCATAATTATAAGAATAGAATCGACAATTGGCTTGGTTCAAAGCTCGGATTGTGAAGTTAATTTGGGTCAACTTAACATTTGATTTAAAAAAAAAATAATCTAAAATAATGTTGTTTTAGTAAAACAAAAACATGTTTTTTCGCTAACCTAACCTAAATTAGGTCATGATGGTGAATTATTGAATTAACCTTCCTGATAACTAGGGTTTCTACAAGAACCCAGGATGAGTGTTAACTACATACCAAGCTAACTAGGGTGTGCTAGTATTATAAGAAAAAAAAATTAAAATTCATGCATTTCAAGATGCATGGTCCTAACTCCGATAAGTCTTGAAATTCTTTTGTCTGTCGGGTCTCTATTTTGATCCTCACAATTAATAGACTTACCACAAAAAAACATGGTGGGGTTCAAAATTAGAAACACACACACACAACCATGCTAACATGCGAGAAATTTTGGAAACAAAATTAGTGAAGTGTTGAAAAGGGATTTTCAATGTCGTGGTAGTTGATGACTCATAATTATTATCTTGCCAATCAAGTGTTGATTGCAACAATTTTATAACCATAAAAGCTTCCTTTGCGAGTTTACACAGTAGCATGGAATGTAAGAAATTATAAATTAGGGCATGAATCCACGTGCCAAAGCAACAAGGAAAGATTGAAGGAAGCTGCACCCTATCTAAATTAATCTAAGTTCTTGAAACTGACAGTAACTATTGGGGAAGCTGAAAGACGTGGGATTGCCGATACATCCGCCGAAGCTTTTGCTGCTTTGCCCTAGTTACCGTCTCCTTTCTTCTTGCTTTTCTTCACCTTCTTCCAATTTTATTCACCAATCTGCCAGCTAACAATCCCAATAAAAAGATAAAATAAATTCTTTTTCTGCTTCATTGTTGAAATAAAGTAATTGTACTTGGACTTTTTGACCACCAATTATCACACTTGGCAATGAGAAAAAATTGCATGCAAATTATATTGTTGTTGATATAATTATATATTATTTTTGAGACCCTACAAGTAGGGGACTAGAGGTTGTTGTTTTTCTTCATGTGCTTGCCTTAGCTTGAGCTAGACCAAAGTAACTTCAAACCCCACTTCATTTTTCCTCTCAATGGCACTTGCCAAGGACCGTATGGGATCGGTTCAAACTTGCCCCTATAATGGAAATGTGATGGGGGATTTTTCCTCCATGGGGTCTTACGGATTTGATGAATATCAGAAGGTAGCATTTTATGAAGAGGGAAATAGCACCTTTGAGAAAACCAGTGGGCTTATGATCAAGAATTTAGCTATGACCTCTTCTCCTTCTTCTCTTGGCAGTCCGAGCAGTGCGATTTCTGGTGAATTAGTGTTTCAGGCTACTGACCATCAAGCTGAGGAAGCTCATTCTTTGATCAGCTTCAAAGGTATCGGATTCGATAACATCATGCATAATAATGGATCTTTGCTTAGCTTTGAGCAAAGTAATAGGGTTTCTCAAACTAGTAGCCAGAAAGATGACTACTCAGCCTGGGAGGGTAATTTGAGTTACAACTACCAGTGGAACGAAATGAATCCAAAATGTAACACAAGTCCTCGGTTGATGGAAGATTTTAATTGCTTTCAAAGAGCTGGCAACTTCATTTCCATGACTGGAAAGGAAAATCATGGTGATTGGTTATACGCTGAATCCACAATTGTTGCTGATAGCATTCAGGATTCTGCAACACCAGATGCCAGCAGCTTCCATAAGCGTCCTAATATGGTATTGTAAACATCCTCATGTTGTTCTTCATAATTTGTGCTAACCCTTTTCTTGAATTATAAACCAGTGACAGAATTCATGGTCTTAACATTTGAAGCGATTTTGTTTGCAGGGAGAGAGTATGCAGGCTCTAAAGAAGCAATGCAACAATGCAACAAAAAAGCCAAAACCGAAGTCCGCAGCAGGTCCAGCTAAGGATCTACAGAGTATTGCTGCCAAGGTTTGCTTCAACATCTCAAGGCTAATCTGTTTTCGATATTAAAAATATTATTTTTTCTTTCAAAATTAAGAAAAATGATTTTTTTCTTCTCAGAATCGACGAGAGAGGATTAGCGAGAGGCTTAAGGTATTGCAGGATTTAGTCCCTAATGGCTCAAAGGTAGACTTCACTGCTAGAGACATTTTCCCCTGGCTTTTATAGAGATCATGAGCTTAATTTCCTCTAAAACTGAATCCAATTTATTGATTCTCTATTCTTAATGATGTCTCACACAGGTTGATTTGGTTACTATGCTAGAGAAAGCCATTAGTTATGTTAAGTTTCTTCAATTGCAAGTAAAGGTAATTACCTGGATAAATTTTATCTGCTTAACTTTTCCTATTATATGGAATTGAACCATGCATGTAAGTTGATCCATGGCATTTCTTCTTCTTTTTGCTCCTACAGGTGTTAGCCACTGATGAATTATGGCCAGTTCAAGGTGGTAAAGCTCCTGATATTTCTCAAGTAAAGGAAGCCATCGATGCCCTACTCTCATCTCAGACTAAAGACGGAAACTCAAGCTCAAGCCCAAAGTAAGGTGTCCATGAAAATTCAAGAAGAAGAAAGAAAATCACAAGTACTTATTTCCATGTTGAAGACAACTTTTCAGAAGCAAAGGAAAATCTTTGTTTTGGAAGTTTGTGATGTTGGATTTTGTAGCAAATACATAATAATATTTAGCTTTATTTTCATCTGGAGATCTTGTAGACTTGTAATGAAATCTATTTTCATCATGTAATGAAAGCTGTGACTGCAACCTTGTCCTGGTTTCTTTCCAAAAAAAAAATCTATCCATTTTGTTTTTATCATTATGTAAATTAATTAGTTGAATATTCCTACAATTAGATCTATGATACTTTACAATTAACTAAGTATGAATTCTTTATCAATATTTCTCATTCATAACGCAAATAAAAAACAGTAGCCAGGGCACATTATAGTTTTTATTAATCATAAAATTGTTCAAACCTGTCGATTGTTTTGTAAGCAAAAGATAAAAGCATTGCTTGTTTATTTTTTTATTTCAAAAACGTTTTTGAAAAAATTTAAATTTATTTTTATTTTTTTCTTTCCTTTAAATTATTTTTTTTTAGTATTTTCATATCATTTTGATGTGCTGATATCAAAAATAATTTTAAAAACATAAAAAAATCATTTTAATACATTTTCAAATGAAAAATTCTTTGAAAAGCAACCATAACCATACTCTCAAATATGCTCACGCAAACAATTACATCATAACACAAAAAGACCAAGCAAAAGAAAACATCAAGGACATTAGTGGTCGAGTACTAGTAAAGATACAACTTATATCCAATTCTATCTCATATTGATTACAAACACTCAACTCCTTTAAGCCATGAGCTTTATACTCTTCAGAAATTAATGAAATAAAAAATCTCAAAAGAAACTAGAAATCTAAAAATCTCCATGATAAAAAGCATATATAAACAACTTGAGAAAAATTTATCAAAACCAAACCACCAATCCATAATTTCTAGTAACATAGAGGCATCTGCCATGCATACTATTACTATTCTTCAAAATACATGAATATTTTACAAGTGATCTTAAACCTGAAAAAATATAGATGCATGGATAAAAAGCACATTGAATTTTAACGGTCTATAAGACTCTTTAATCATTCAATTTATCACATAGAAACAATCCGACTCAATTATAATTCTCTTCCCTGTACGTACACTATGATTGTTCAATCCTGTCTTTGCCATGTGTCCAACATGTAATGGTGATAAGATATTATTAATATTGAGAGAAATTTACAAAGTTTGACATCAACAATTAATAATAAAATTTGAGTTGTTAAAATTCGAAAATTGTCCATAATTGCTACTAATTGGCTCCAAAAATAGATGTTGACGATTTTGTTTTTTTGTTCTCCTTCGAACCCCACAAGCTTTTATATATATATAAAAAAAAATATATAATCTATTGACTCCTCCAAATTTTGTTCTCCTTCGACAAAATTTGGAATCTATTGACTCTCCAATGTTGCTGATGAGCTGAGAGATATTCTTTTCGTATAGCCATATGACCTAATACTCTTGTTAAATTCTGTGCTTGCCTTAGCTTTGGAATGTGGGAGACAAAAATGGCATGGGAAACTATGAAGTGCTATTCGCAGCATATACCTTTCAATGATACACTTCGACATGGGTGGCGAATCTCGAATTTGTATAGTGTATATATTATATGAAATACACATCAAACCTATAGTATTTTATAACGAGAGTACTGTATACATGCATACGTACGTAGAAATTATACATGAACACCTTACAACTTGATGTGAATGTGAGGTGTTGTATTATCTCATATTAATGATCTACAAAATTAGTTGTATAAAGTATACTTGTGAGTTTTAAAAGAGGGGCAATGCCTTCACTCTCGACGAGTTAATCACTTGATGCACGGTTTACCAGTGGGGAAGTAAGAGATTTACAGTGAATACATTTTACTTTGAGCTCGTATTTGAGTTTTAAACTGGGAATCACATGGCTAATCACATGCATGAATCCCACATAAACCGGTATTCGAAGAATAAACTCCAAGTGAAATGAACCAACAGAGTGACAGCAACCAGATTTTACTGAATCGCTAGTGTTTGTCCGGTTGAGTTGGCCACTACTATCACCGTCCGTACGTCGGATATTGCTATGAACCACCAAATCGCTGTCTATACGGAGTTTAAATACATCTAGCTAGATATGCAAAATAATAAATGATGTGGTTGCGCTATATATTAAGTCTCAATTAAATGGAAACTTAGATAAAGGGTGATTTCGAAAAGTTGAAGGTTTTAAAAAATCAGCAGACATATAATTTTCAGTTCTCACGTTTTTATTAACAATTGATGCTTAAAACTAGAGGACATCCAAAATATTTAGCTATTCTATATATTTTTGTTTATATAGTAATCGAGCGAGAATATTATTAAGATTTAGTTAATAATATTAAAAAAATAGCTAAATAACTAAAAAAAAACTATTTTATCATGTTGATGACCTCTCACATTATCATTTAAGGGTTTCAATAAATCAGAGTGAGAAGATTGGTGTAAAAACCACATAATATAAGTATTAAAACCCGAAAAGAAATTAGGTTTAGGGTGCAAGTAAAAGCATTTATTGCCGTGGAGATTTGTGTTTGAATTATTAATTAATATTGCTGCTATTGTTTTTCTTAGGGGGAGGGAAGGATGTGACTGTCTCTTCCGCACCCAAAAAGTTCCAAATGTAAATTCTATCGCTTCCTCGAATGGGGTAAGCATCATTTGTTTATTAATCAATGATTGCATGCTTGTCCTTTGACTCTTAACTAGATAAGAGCTTATTAATACTATATTGCCAGCCATGTATTAATTAATTTAGATGATCAAAACCCCTCACAATTATCAATATCTTTTTAATTCTATATTTATAATCATTATGTCTTGTTGATCAGTCAATTTATAGCCTGAATGTATTCCAGTATTGCACAATTACCAAAGTTTTCTTTTTATTTTTAATTAATTAAGAAATATATAAGCTCATATCTCAATTAATATTTGTGTCTGATTCTCTCTGTTTTTTAATGTATCGAGCTATAATATTAATTAGATTGATATTAGAGTTATAAGACTCCTTTTCTCTTCGATTTATAATTGTCGGGGGAAGATTAGTATTAGTTGACACATATCAAGATAAAATAGGGGAAAAAGATAAAGAAACACTGCAACCATCTAGTTGATCAGCGGTTTATCTGCTTTTGATTCAAAATGAGATTTAATTCAATGTTAATTCACACTTGTAATTAATTAAAATATGTGACTTTTAATTTATTTATTTTCTCTCTTTTCTGTTTTTTTAGGCAAAACATATCTTGTAAACTCTAATGTAGGTTAAAATTAAGAAGCTGCTGACAACCTCTTTTATTCTTTTTATATATATATATATATTGATGTGATTTTTTTTTATCTCTTTTTATTTATTTTTCAGATCGGATTTGTAAATATAATTATCTTTATTAATGAGATTTTTATATTCTTAGATCTAGGGGATTACATCCTATAAATAAAGATTTTGAGATTCTATTTTATTATTGGGAAATGATTAACATTAATTATTATTGGTAGTGATGAGAGGTTAAAACTTCCATCAAAAGAGTATGATATATAGTGTAACTCGTGCCCTCATTGATTAGAGAAGTTCAGAAAACTCTATTTATCATTCATGAAAGAAGGATTAGGTGTTGCTTAATTAAAAAGAATAATTTGTTTTGTATCAATTTGATATTAATAAAATAAATTAAAAGAAAACACTATTGCATGAAATCTTTTTTTATTAAAAATCATCCGAGGCTGCAACTGTTTTGGAAACTTACATATCAATGCTTTGTACTGGTCCTCATTAATTGTTTTGAATTGTTGTGATTAATGAAGATTGTATCTATACACATAAATCAAACAGTTATTTTTTTTATAAAAAAAAAAAGCAATTTCATTATACTTAATAAAATTAATACAAATACATCATTATTTTCATACCACACCCGTACGTAATGGTTATAATTTATTTATTGTTAGAAAAATAAGTGACAATATCACTAATATATTATAGTTTTTTAGGCCATTGCTGATCTTTTTAAATGATCTGGATAATAAAAATAATTTTTAAAATCTTGAAATCTGAATTATCTATGTAAGAACTGATTGCATCTCACACTTATAAATATATTTGAGATAAAATTATAAAGATTATATCTATATATACATAATATTAATATTTTGAAGTGTATTTAATAATCCCAATACTCTAAATGAGGCACCAAGAGGAGTTTCAGGAATCAATATAGAAGAAGATCACAGTCTAATAAGGAATTAAGACAAGCTGTGAAGCATTTGCCTTGCACATGAGCTACAGAGAGCTAGGTAGCCGTGATAGCTTAATGGCAGGTTGATTTTTTATATGATTTGATTTTATTACAAACCCATCTTGCATTAATGGATTATCTTAATTTATAATTATTTGTATTGTCTTCTTCTTTATTAATGTTTTGCATTGCCTAATTATGGCCATGTTTAGGATTGGGATTGAGATTATTTTTTAAAAAAAATTTACTTGGAATTACATCAAAATAATATTTTTTATTTTATTTTATAGAATTTATTTTAACATCAACGCATTGAAATAATATAAAAATACTAAAAAATTAATTTAAAATTAAAATTTAATTAAAAAAATCAGTTCAACTAGAGCTCTAAAACTTTGAGACTTGGGAGACAGATGCATTATTGCAAAATTCATATTAATCATGATTTAAAAAAAATTATGTTTTGTAAATCATGATAAAAATTTAAAAAGAAAGGATCTTCCGAAAAAAAAAATCTATGAATTATTTATGGGAAAATACAATATGGTCACGAAGGATCACGTCTAATCATGCAAATCAAATATTCAAGTAAGATAAATGATGCAGAAGTTATATATATATATATATATATATTCGATAGTCATTCCAAATTAATACTGTATATATTATGGAAAATTAATCAAGGCTGTAATTGCAATTTGCAAATTAATTATGGTTACGTAAAAAGATCAATAATAGCAAAATTGTTATGCATGTCAGGGCAAGTGCAAGTTACAGAGAAAGAATTTCAATAAGATCATTGAAGGCAGCAATTACTGCTTTGGAATCTTGTTTATTAATGCGACTGAGTTGTTCTGAATTCCTGTAATTAATGAATATTGTAATAATATATATATATATATATATATATATATATATATATATATATATATATATATATAGAGAGAGAGAGAGAGAGAGAGAGACACACACACACACACACACACACACACACTACACACACTACAAGAATCAATCTGTCTGCTATGAGTGGAGAAAGCAAGATTAATTAAATCATTGTATAGTTTAGCTCTGTAATCCTTATTTAAAACTCTAATCACACACCAGCTGTCTTCATTACATTAATTAATTATCTTTCTTTCTCTTTTTTTCTTGAGACGTCGACTCTCATCAAGTGATAAGCATATTGAAGGGAATTTCAGAACTCATAATTATGATTGGGAATTAAGGAAGCATCCAGGTGCCCATGGCTGGAACACATGTGACATGAGAAAATGGCAGGGTGGACTAATATTAATTGGGATAAACATATTTCTTCTCCATAAATTAAATAAAATAAAATAAAATAAAAATAAAGATAACCCCAATAGTTGGCCTTTTGTGTTGTGCTTTGTCACTGTTTTTCTCTTCAACTAAATATATTTCTATTTTTTCTATATTTTTTATTTTTATTTCAAGATGCTAATTAAACACACCATAAGATCCTAAATTCAACACTTTCCAAATATGGTTGGGATGTGAATTAGTTTTTTTTTTTAATGCGAATTATACATATGGTTGAATGTTTTATAAATGGTTTATCATTTGTCACAATTCGTACAAACTTTTAGCAAAATCAATTTTTTTATTAAATTATTTTTCTATAAAATCATAAGTTTTAATTTATTTTTTACGGTTTGCTTTTCGTATATTATCATGAATTAACATTGGTCGAACTGAGGGAAGGAGTGGATAGCCACTAACTTACAAGCCCTTTACGTGTGCAGTCAAAGAAATGGTGCTAGAATAGACCGCCGACAACAAGAATTTGGCACTGATTTTTTTTTTTTTTTTTTGTACAAGTGTCACACATATGCCAATGATCCAAAGCATCTATATATATATTGGAATTACATTTCATGTAAAAATAATTAAGCTAGTTATTTTTAATTATTCTCCATTTTCTATGTGAATTTTTTTTAATTGTTAGGTAATATTTTTGAATGCGTTTGTAGTGTATACTAAGAATCCCTTTGTTAGTGTAATGCACCACACTTAAAACTTCAGTTTTATGCATTTTGTACAGTGCACCGCATGGAATACCACAAGAGTTTGAGTTCCAAATTTTCAAGTAGTTTAAAATCAATTTTTTATTATAATTGAATTTAATTATAGTGTTTGATTTGAATTTATATATTTAAAAAAGATAAAATTCAATTTATTTTGTTTTTTGTATTACCACCATCATCTTCATCTTATTTCTTCAAAAAAAAAATTTTAAAAAGAACTAGATGAGTATTTTAAGAAAGTTAAGTTTAATATTAAATTTCTTTTTAAAAAAATTATAAATTAGAGGGGTTGATCTCTGATTTATTTTTGTAGCATTTTTAGATATTAAAATTTCTTTTGAAGTTCAATTCTTCACGTTCATGAGGATTCCAAAAATAAAATTTTATTAAAACCTTTGAATTGAATTTATATTCCAAACATATTGTTAAGGAATTCTTGAAACAACACATTCTTGCAAATTAAGACTTAATCTATAATTAATTTTTGCCTAACACGATTGCAAACATTTTAGCCCATTTACATGTTATTTTAGCCTAATAAGTAACTTTGATGTCGCGCTTCGCCGCAAAACCAAATTATTATTATTATGCAAAAAATGATATAGATGCTAAAATGAGGTAAAACAAATGATATAAAAAACTAGTCATGACAAATCTGTAACTATAATAATTAGAATCGAGCCAACTATCCTACCAAAATGGTGGCTCAAATCAAATTCAAAAAACTATGACTCGGGTTATTAAATTTGAAGCACTTAATCTGAAAAAACATTTGATAGAGAAGAAGAAGACAAAAAAAGCCCACCAACGCTAAACTGGACCACTAGTGAAGACACACGTCACACCAATAGAAAAAAAAACATTGCAGCGCTTCTAATGACACAATGAAAGGATATTTTTAGATGTCAGGTAACTCTATACGCCCTACTCGAAGGGCATAGACGCCTCTCACAAACCCCTGAGTGTCGTACATACGTGCCCACCTTTTTATAGTCAAATATAAAGTTGCCCCTGTGCTGACTTTGTATTTTTTATATTTATGAAAATATCAAAGTGTCTTCTAGCTTCAATTATAATAGTTAAAAAAACCATTGTGAAAAAAAAAAAACCTCTTAATGTCTTGGTTGTTTTTTTTTTTTTGCTCCAAGGGTATTTTAATTTTTTTATTGT
>Ga0307510_10011880_pt1 | contig 10327 bp, 12 predicted proteins | sample 12_EM_MG_FD_207224 | JGI IMG/M metagenome (GOLD analysis project Ga0307510, IMG submission 207224) | Populus trichocarpa ectomycorrhiza microbial communities from riparian zone in the Pacific Northwest, United States - 12_EM | ecosystem: Host-associated > Plants > Roots > Unclassified | place...
CCAAAAGAGATGAAATCCTGGGGCTTGGGTGGCGATCATGAAAAGTATTATTACCCCTTGAAGCAATTTCTCTTCCGGCGGCCCTTTCTTACCCTTGCTAGCGTATTCTGAGTCTTCCCAATTTTTACGGTAGATGGATATGCAGGTGTGTGGTCATGGTGCATGTTTGCGGCAATGCAGCTAGGAGATCGGCAGGTATAAGCAATGTGGCTTTGTAGTTACTGGCGGCTCAGCACCTAGCAGTGGCTTTATTGTTTTCACACTCCATCCTGGTAGCGATAAGGTATAGGTTGAATAGATCACGGAGGATAATGAGATATCAGGATAGTTCTAGATCGCTGGAGATTGAGTTTTGTTGGTGCGAGGAAGGTTGACTAGCTTACTGAAAGGTTTGCCCAGGAAAATATGACATAAGCAATCACCCACTGGAGCGAGATTGCTTACCAATTCAAATGTAGGGTTAGGGATGTGTGATGACATAAGCAATCTTGCACCGGAGCGAGATTGCTTACTAACTTAATCAGAGCATGCTCTGAGGCACAAAAGATGTTTCATGGGGACCGCAAAGGCTAAAGCCCTTTTGCTTCGCGATGCAGGGCAAGTTTTGAAAAAGACCGCACAGAACCGTTTAACTCTATCTGCCTTCACTGGCTACCCTGTTGAGAACACTGTAGATGGGTGAAACCTCCTGTGAGTAACAAGGTTGTGGACTAGCGATATTCCGGATCTTTGAAAGCTAGTGGGAATAGCGATGCGGGAAAAGATGCATAATGGGCCGAGGTGTTGGTGCCCCAAAACTCAGAGGCGTTCCAAGAAAATGTCCTAAGCCGAGAAGGTGACTGAGAGCAATAGCTGAGTTTACGAGTCAATTCTGGCGGATAAGTTCTGCGACCGCGGAATGGAGACTCCCGAGATCCAAGGTCCCTCCTGTCATCTGTGGGAAACCAGACCCGTAATTGATATTCCTTGAGTATAGACCATACTCCAACGGCACGCGGCTTCGGGGCTTCTCTAAGGGGGAGAGCGGCTCGATATTTTCCTCTGTTCCAGGAAGTGTATGTGTAATTCACCGCTGGAGTGAGACTCGGCCAGTTGCTGGCTCCCAATCCCCTGTTTTCCATATCGACAACCCCACTTCCCATGATCTTGGCTCCAGTCCTGATCCAAGCCAGCTGCTCCCCTTCGACCGGCTTCTCTTCTCCCGTGATTGCCAACTGATGGGACCAAGCAGAGCATCGCCAATTACCCAGATACCGTGGATTTTGATTGCGGCCTAGAATCCTTTCTGGCAGGGGAAGGAGAGGGATTCCGCACCCTATCCTATAACTGTTGGACCCACTGGCAAGCTACTTGATTGTATTGTGAAGAATAGAGCATGGTGCGGAGGCTTTCTTCCCTGAGGAAGGTCCAGAAATACCTGTCTTTTTGTCTCGGATGTTAGAGTTTTCACGAAGGTTCCATATCTACGACCCGAACTACAACAAGGGAGGTTTGGCGCAGGAGACGTTTGTTTGTAGAATGTGGGAGAACATAAGAGTTGAAGCGGTGATGAGTTGGGATAAAAGGATAGGTGGAGCGGAGATGTTTTGAGATGATGCAGGAACTTGAGCTAGAGGTACTAAACATTTGGAACTAAGAGATGGAACGGACATGTGTCACACAACGAGGTTAGCAAAACAGGAAAAGGTAGCAGGAATGTTTAGGAATGGAGGAAATCTGTTAGTAAACGAAACGGAGGTAAGGGATTAAGGGACATATTGGTTTGGGAGAAGTTTGAGTGTGGAGAGAAGGGGACGGCGATGGAATGAGTGTGGAGAGCGTTGACGAAGTTGAAGCAATGTTTTCTGTAGTCAACTTGGTGTATATATAGGCCACCGCTGGCGATGTTGAAAGAATAAGGACCCAAGTTACTCACCACCATCATAGCCAATTTTGAGATTAGAGAGCGACCGTATTTTCTAAGTTTTGCTGTTCCCTTGACAGAGAAAGAAATTTTGGAGCTGATAGCACACTATTCAATTGTTACTATTCAAGCCTTGTATGGCAATTGAATCTGGCCCAAAGGCCGCCAAAATTCTCATCCTTGAATAGGGCAGCATGGGTACAGCGAAAACTGACCTCATTTAGGCTGATCTTTAGAAAAATACAAAAAGAAAGAAAACGCAAGCCCGATATTACCTGTAGAGGCTACCCCTTCATCCTAGCCCAAGGTTCACTTGTGCTAACTCTTCCAATCAGCTGACGATCTCAGGGAGAAATAATTCTTGTAGTAACGTTAGAGTAACAGCGCCCCTATGCATAAACCAAAGTTAGAAGCTACAATTTCGAAGTCATGACAACCATGCCTAGGTAGCACTGTAGCACGAGAAGGAATAAGCCAGCACACAAGCTTCTTACCGTCAAGGAGCTTTCTTCTCTCTCAAATATTCCCAATAGTTCCAGCTTCGAACTTCCAACTTCCAACTCCACTCCGTCACAGGGCGCCGCCAATAGAGACGGCAAAGTATGAAGAGCTACCGGTAGCGAGAGCGAGGCCGCAATTAGAAGTAGGAATAGCGATAGTTGTTAATAGAGGGAAACCGCGACGATAGGGACGACTATCTTGCGAGGCGGTGGCAAACAGTACTTGCAAATAGAGCCAACGATAATCAGCTGGAGAGAGTAGGAGCGAAGCAGAGGGCGCGAAGCAACCAAAGTAACGAAAATTGAGTGAAGAGATAGTGTGGGCAGGAGGAGAGAAAGAGGATTGCGGCAACAAGAGGAAGCTTTGGGGTAGCTTGTAGCATAAGGGCCAATTGGGAAAGGATACTGTCAGGGTAACAAGCAAGGCGTGGTCGATTTGGCACCGAGGTGTGAAACCGCTTTGGGACTAGTGTTGAATACCCAATTGGGAAATAATTACGTTCAGCGTAATATAAGCGAGATTGATTTGGTACCGAGGTCTGAAAACACTTTGGGACTAGTGTCGAATACCCAATTGGGAAATAATTACGTTCAGCGTAATATAAGCGAGGTTAATTTTGGTACCGAGGTCTGAAACCGTTTTGGGACTAGCGTCGAATCCTTCGCAATTTAAAAACTCCGCTACACTTGCTCTTACTGTAAGGTTGATTATATCTGCAAAGCGGCGGCACCTGTTTTGACTTTTTAGTTAGGGTAGCAAGAGGTAGTGCAGGTTGTCGAGTGTGAGCTTTGTATAGGGGATGGTGGGTGAAAGGTTCTGACAGGACTGCTTTTCTTGACCTGGTTGGTTTCATGAGATATAAATGGGGGAGAGGAATACTCCAGAAACATGGTCTTGAGTTCGCTCAGCAAGCAACATGGGCAAATCACTAGAGGTTGTGCTACAGGAATTGATATATTTTTTTGGTGCCATTTTACTTTAGCTTTATTGATTATACTTTTGTTATCTTGTCTAGAGATCAACCAGGTTAGACCTATTGGTCCTGTCTTCAAGACCAGACAAGTGGGACCATTTGAAGCCCTGGCTTGGTCTTTCCCTTCTGCTTACGCTACTCCGCACCAAGTTCTTAGGGTACTTTGGAAGTCAATATTCTCTTCCAAATTCTGGAGTGATAGCTAACCCTTCCCGAAGTACAAAGTGGAACCACGGTTGATTATTCGGTAGTGTGGGTAATGAAAGTAGACTTAATATAGCTATCCTGCAGCACGGGGCTGAAGCCAGAGAAAACTCTTCAGGATATTAGAATGTTCACATTGCAGACGCAACTAAGACTTAGGTTGCGGTAGAAGGCTATCAGAGTTGTTACAACTAGTTTGTCTGAGACAAAACTTAGGTTCCGGCTCTATCTGCAGGGGATGATCGCATGGTGTCTTGTATATAACCCACTTTTTTCATGACTTAGACAAGTGAAATAATTCAACAAGCGGACTAGTAGTAGTTGCCGACTTGGTGCGTTGTCAGTTAGGTTCCGACTCTATGTGCATCGCATGACGGCATGGTTCCTCCTATATAAGTACCTTTTTTCCTGACTTCGACAAGGGAAATAATTCATCAAGTGGACTAGTAGTAGATGCCGACTTGGTGCATTCTCAGTTAGGTTCCGGCTCTATGTGCAGCAGATGACAGCATGGTTCCTCGTATATAAGCCCCTTTTTTCCTAACTTAGAGAAGTGTAATAATTCACGAAGCAGACTAGTAGTAGTTGCCGACTTGGTGCGTTGTCAGTTAGGTTCCGACTCTATGTGCAGCGGATGACCGCATGGTTCCTCCTATATAAGCCACTTTCTTCCGGACTTAGACAAGTGAAATAATTCCCCAAGCGGACCCGTAGTTGTTCCCGACTTGGTGTGTTGTCACTTAGGTTCCGGCTCTATGTGCAGTGCATGACGGAATGGTTTCTTCTCTATAAGCCACTTTTTTCCTGAATTAGACAAGTGAAAGAATTCACCAAGCGGACTAGTAGAAGTTTCCGACTTGGTGCATTCTCAGTTACGTTCCGGCTCTATGTGCAGCGTATGACAGCATGGTTCCTCGTATATAAGCCCCTTTTCTCCTGACTTAGACAAGTGAAATAATTCAACAAGCGGACTAGTAGTAGTTGCCGACTTGGTGCATTGTCAGTTAGGTTCCGGCGCTATGTGCAGCGAATGACAGCATGGTTCCTCGTCTATAAGTCACTTTTTTCCTGACTTAGACAAGTGACCTAATTCAACAAGCGGACTTGTAGTACTTGGCGACTTGGTGCGTTGTCAGTTACTTTGTGCTCAGGCTTCTGGTAATATGCAGGGTGAGGTGTAGGGCAGCTATAGCTCTAGTCCTATTACCGTATTTAGCCTTAACCTATTTGCTGTCAGCAAAGTTCGCCTCATACCAGCAGACGGACAACTTCGCCGATGCTCACGGAGGTCATTCACCGACCCAATATCATGAAAAACAAAATATAAATTAATAATGTAAATACCTAGCAGAATACATTGAAGAAGCTAATATTTGGTTTAGAGAAATTTGATTGGATTGTATTGGAAGTGCCATGTGATAAGAAGCAATACTATCAATTATCGGGTACGGTTAACATTTGCAAGGCAGAATTTATCTAATGGCAGACCGTAGAAACTTGAATAATTGAAGCGTGTGCTATGTCGTTGGACTTTCCTCTCTCGGTAAGGTCAAGAAATCTTTGTTTTTTTTTCTGTCTCGGAAGGGGGAAAGGGTCTGTGTTTTTGCTGGGTTTTTTTCCCCCGTTCTAGAGAAGGAAATTCTGGGCTTCATAGCACACGGTTCAATTATTCAAGTTTTTAAAGTACTTAGTGCTGATCATAGCGAGCAATATGCGGGTATGAGCGATATAATTAATTAAACATCCGTCAAAAATAGAATAGTAGCATATATTTGTGTGCCAGTGAATCGCTCGCAATAAGGTATCAAGGGGCGACGGCTATTTGGTGGAATACTTTATGTATGATAGGATACTTATCTTGATCTGAGATGTGATAACTCAAAGGCACGGCCATTTTTCCCACTTCGCAATATTGCCAGGGTGAAACCAGTTAACTTGTTCCAGTCACTCTGGCGTATTTGGCTTTTACCTCGTATCTGCAACCTATTGCAGTTATCCTATACTGTCAGCAGATGGTAACCCTCAAGTATGATACAGCACACATTATGCTGCACTCCTTTGTGCTATTCGAATAACAGTGAGTCTACATTGCTTAACATCACCATTTACATTTAGCCTCCCTCAGGTTCCTGGCCCAATTTTCCCTCGGATACCACATATATAGTGTCGGCTTGCAGGACCGGATCAATTGATGGGTTATCATTGATATTGCTTCTCGGCTAGTTTATCTTGCCTTATTTATGACTACACCCAATTCTGCCTCATGACAGCGCCTCCCACTCCTTGCACTCAAGGCGCTTCTGATGAATCTTAAACTCTGCCATGCTCTCGATTCCCACCTCAACTTCTTTTATCAATATGGGTACTCGTAACCTTAATAGATCCTAAGCTAGGTCTATCTCGCGGTCGTCCTGCTGCTCCGGTTGGTCCAGAAGGCAAAGTCTCTGATAGAGGTCTCCCGCTTTCAGCACCATGTGTCCGCCGCTTCCTCTCCCGTGTTGAAGTTATATTCTGACAGATATCTATGCCCGGTTGACTTGTAGTCATTTTCCTTTTTCTTCCATGCTCTGATGCTGGATCATGTACCTTAGTCGGATCTGTGCTCGTACTGTGCAGATGCACAGCAGGTATTATCTCTCGCAATTCCTTGCTTGGTGTGTACAGCTCCGGTGAGCTTGTATTCCCTCGTTCTGGGCTGACTGGCTGGCTGCCCTCTCCCTTGTGTTTCATTGTCTGTCCACCTGCCGCGGCTGGAATAACAGATTCGCTCTGCTTCTGGAATACAACTCCGCATACGTCTAGGTCCGGTTCAAGCTCCAGTGCAGGACTTCCATTGAGTAACTCAGTCCAGCTTGATCTCTGCATGTCGCACTCCTGAAATAGCAACTGTTAGTCTTCTATCAATTGGACTATGATTCTTCTGTATACATACTAAGACATCTTGTTGTGAAGGACATTCCTCCAGAATCATGACAGAAACTGTTGGCGATGGTGCTGCTATTGGCGGGTTGGCGTCCGAGCTTCCATGCAAAATTGCCCCTGATTTCGAACTCTGCCACAAGAATGTTCAGCTTAGGCTTGGGTCTCAATGAACATTGATTGATTAATGTTTATTCACCTCACTTTCCCCAATACTACTGGGATTATCACCGAGATCAATAGCTTGGTTCACTTGACTCCAGGCCTCGGCTGTGATCAGAGTGGCACAATTCAAAATATCCGTCCGCATAGGTGGGCTTCTGGGTTGGTTGCCGACCAATTCTGAAACATCAGGAGCTAACTCTTTAGCCGTATGAATTAGCACTCTTGTTCCTTCCATAACCTTTTTCTATATATTTCTTCTCATCTCAGTCGAGCAAAAATTAGCAGAAAAAAAACACAAAGGACAAGGCAGACAATACTATCAAATATTTAGAAAATTAAAACAAACATGAAAGAGCAGACTGTGGTAGAAGAGGGAGCACTAAATTATGAGTAATTAAGCAGAGGAAAACAACTGTACAAGGAATATGCTGTGAATAAGAACCTGAATGGGACGTTTGTTACCTTGATTACTATAAGTCTCTGGGTCCTGAATTCCAAGGCCTGTCTCTTCACAGTGAGCGAGCTCCTGCTTATAGGAATCTAGTGCCTTTGAAGCACAATTTATTGCGGCATCGACATCCTCATGGCCCCCGATTTCCTCCTTCGTCATATTATGACGATTAGCAAGGAATACCTCAGTCCACTTCACTTGCCACCTTAACAAAAGTTCATCTTGAAGAGTTCTAAGCTCAGCAAGCGCCTCTAAAGACAGCAGGGCAGGGTTATTGGATATCCTCCGGTCAGCCAAAATTGCGGCATAGGTGTTAGTAACAATAACATCCTCAACCCTAAATTCAATTGGCGTATTCTGAAATCATTAGCTCACTTCTTGGTCCACCTGATTGTAATAATATACTCACTGGCATAATCTGGGCTAGCACATAGCCTTTGACAGTCTTGTGCAGTAGGCGGTCGGCCCCAAAATATGCCACAACTAGCTCCATTAGCGCCCTCCATCCGGCAGTGGCTACAAATCGTCTCCTGTACTCAGGAATAGTGTCCTTCACAAGACTCTCCAATGACGAGAGTGGCTTCCCTCCTGAAGTCTGAACAGTAAGGTCCACAGGATATTTCGTTGCCAGCTCGCATAGTGCATCTTCAAAGTGGGTGAGCGTTGCTCTTCGTATTATGGCAGGAGCTCCTACGCCTGCATCACCATCGCATTGAAAAGTACCGGAGGCTGGTGCTAGTGGAAAAGCTGTTCCTATCGGATCATTCAGGATTATGGGAAAAGAGGAAAGGACTTCTCGAATAGAGCTGCGCGAATTGACCAGTGAGGTTTTTGCTTCCTGCATCGAGGCAGGGTCTAGCCATCGACAAACATGCATTCCTAGTCGGTTGGCAATTGCCATCGCGCCCTTCTTGCTATCGCGTGTCAACTCATTTAAAGAGGGAAATACATAGTTCTGGTCGAGTTCGATCAACACGTCGAGAGAATGGTAGTACTCCTCAGTCGTCATCTTAGTGAATAGATCACGCCGCCTTTCTTTGTCACCTTCCAGACCTGTATCCCTCTTCAAATCGTTATTTTTGATTGCAGTGAAAAAATCTCTTAGAGAATCTTCAGTACGAGGCCGCTGAATCTGCCTCAAAACCTCCAATGACTTGGAATCCAGGTGCTTGTAACTACCCTCACCCCCAACAAGGTTGCATAAGTTGTTATGCAGGTTATCTATTCTCCTATACCAAGGCTACAAATAACAGTTAGTAGGTGCTGTATCTGATAAAAAAGCGGGGTCTATCAGTCGATGTGTAGGTCAATTACTTCACGAAGCCTGCATGGGAGGAAGGAGTCCCATGATGATATCTTAAACTCATCTTGATAGGCGGGAAAGCACAGCAGCTTGCTAATATATTGTTGCCAGTGCGATTTGAAAAGAGAAATGGTTCTCTTGTTGGTGCCAGAATCCTTGCCTAAGACAAACTGATTGAATTTGTTGTAGTCCACTATATCACCTTGACTGGTGGCCCGGATAGATGCCAATAACGAAGCCATCCGCCACCAGATTCTCCCTTCGTTGTCCGGTTTGCACACTAAAAGTAGGTTGGAGCGGAGGAGTTCCAAATCTACTAGCTTTATCCGATCTGTACACCACTTCAGTTAGTTGTCAACCTTTACAAGCGTGTACTCATTTGTGTCTTGGAGGATAACAAATCATAACCCTTGCCTCTAGAGAGACTTGCACAGCAACGAAGCATCTTTTTTCATGTTTTTCGTGAAATGCGCAGCCCTTAGGAGGGAGAATAGCTTACCTGGATCATAGACATCAGCGACAAAGCCTTGATCTATGATGACTGGAGGTTGCAGTAGTGCTTGTCTCAATGCAAACTCATGTATTGCATAAAGCCTATGCATGCCTGCCTGAACCTCGAACTTGACTCCAGTTGCGGCGAAAAAGCCTTGGAAGTGGGGATAATAGTCAAGACTTGCATCCGACGCTGGTGGCTCCTGCCTCAACTGGATACCCAAAGCCTGAAGCTCTTCCGTTCCGTATTCTAGTATGCTACTAAGTTTAACAGTCACACTAATATGGTTTTCTTGCGCCACCTGTTGGATTCCTTGTACTTCAAAATTTTCCACCAATTTTGCAACATGTATTGGGTCCAAATCTCTCTGTTGTGTTGTTCCAATAGTCCAGGTGAACTCGCAGTCGTCAAAGAATATGTATGCACTGCCAACGTACGCATACTGCAATTGTGCAAAAATTGTAGCAGAGGGCATTATTGTGCTAGGAATTGGCTTAGTCTCTGAAATTTGTTCAGGTATTGGAAGTGTGGGTATGGTAAAATGGGTTGGTGAAGATGTATGGTCAAGTCTGTGATGAGGAGATCCACAGTGTCGCAAACTTCCCTCTTATATATCGACATAATAATATATTTTATCAAGCTGACATCAGGCTCCCAGGACATCCCTACCCAAAGGCACATTTTCAACCCTGCTTCCTATCTCACCGCTGATTTGTTTTATCCAAAATCTTGTCCTTGCATTCCGCACTCGCAATCGTGCCTGACGATTCTCTTAGTAGCATGTCTCAACTATATTCCAATTGCAATGACGACGACTGCTTAATTGTTCAAGCAACTGATGATGAACGTACCGCCGCGTATTTTCCACAAGATAACACCAATGATGGCAACTATTTTCCACAAGATGACTCAAATGATAGCAACTATTCTGGAACCAGGTCACAGACTCCATCTGATTGTTCTCAAGCAGAGTTGGAGCACGATATTGAAGAAGAGTTCTGCAGGACCTCATACTCACTAGTCGAGACAGATGATAAATTGAATGGCATGCTTCTAACTCCGATGTCTTAGTATCTAATATTCTAATTGGATTGTATCTTACTAGTATCGGATTTTATCCAGCGCTTCTCATCCCCGCAACCAGGCGAGTCCTCACACTATGCTCAAAGTCTTTTGATGAGCAGGCAACACCTGGACTGGGTTGGCGAAGGTAGGAACATTCAGCCCGGCGACACAGTTGATATCGAATACCATTTGGATTATACTTGCATTACAGGGATGCCAATGCGTCCACTTACATCAGAAAAGGAATCGTTGTTCTCAACTGCGGAACTGTCTTTCGCATCCTGGGCTAAGCCCTATATGAGCAAGCATGCGTTTAACCTCGCCCATACGTTGGAGGGTCGTACCTTTTA
>Ga0307510_10011881_pt1 | contig 10325 bp, 15 predicted proteins | sample 12_EM_MG_FD_207224 | JGI IMG/M metagenome (GOLD analysis project Ga0307510, IMG submission 207224) | Populus trichocarpa ectomycorrhiza microbial communities from riparian zone in the Pacific Northwest, United States - 12_EM | ecosystem: Host-associated > Plants > Roots > Unclassified | place...
AGAATTGTGCATAACATCGTAGATAAGTCTGCCCTGAGAGGAACACTGCTCATAGTGATTGGCACAATGTGACTGACCGTCCATGCAATACCCTAAGGTTAGGGGCAGCGTTCCCTCCTCGGCCCGCTCTCCCCTATATGCCCAGCGCTCCGCTCATTTGACCATGTGCCCCACTCAAACCTCAGGTTCTGCGCCAACCATCCTCATGCTCATCCCCTCACTCACCAACCTCTTCTTCACCTTCTTCAACGTATTCCTCCCTCCGGATATCCCCCAACACCCTACACGCGACACCCTCAACTTCCGGCTACGCCACTTCCATGCCGTCACGCCGTCGGCAAAGGTGTACTTCGCCGACGTCCCTTCACATTCCTCTCTCCACGCTGAGGCCCCACCCTTCTCTATCCCCATCTCGCCCGTAGGCACTGTGCGTCCACGGTCCGCCGTAGCTTTCGCACAGGCGCGGGCTCTCTCCATGCGTGGGCAGAGTGCCGCGCTCGATTGGGACGAGGATTGGATCCCGGGACCGGACGTCTCGAAACGGGAAACGCTACTCCTCCTCGCAAAGATGACCAGCAATGCGTACGTCGAGCCCAACACGGATGGGTGGTACAACTTGACCGATGAGTGGGATATCGTGCGTCGTCGTTTTTATCTCCTACCGAGTAGCGATTTTTGTGGCTGATGCCTGGCCCAATTCCGCAGCACGCGCCAGTTGGCTGGGAGCCGGACAATGATGGGTTCAGAGGGTACATTTTCGCGACGGATGATAACAGCACTGTCGTCCTCTCCATCAAAGGCACGTCCGCACAGTGGGTCGACACCGGGCCGACCACGGATAAGGATAAGATGAACGACAACCTGCTGTTTAGCTGCTGTTGTGCGCGCGTCGGCTGGTCGTGGAAAACAGTATGCGATTGCTATCGAGGTGGCTGGAAATGTAATCAGGACTGTCTCGAGACTGCCCTTATCGATGAGAGCCTGTTTTACCCGGTGGGGACCGTAAGTTTGGCCGTTTTCCCGAACCTCTCGCATTGGCCTGCGGCGGAGTTGATGGTGCCTGTTTCTTGGCTTTCAGAACCTCTACAACAATATCACGTTGATGTTTCCCCACGCAAACATCTGGGTCATCGGCCATTCCCTTGGCGGCTCCCTTGCATCACTTGTCGGAATCACGTTTGGCGTGCCAGTCGTGACGTTCGAGCCCCCAGGCGAGCGCATGGCCGCGAAACGTCTACACCTTCCATTACCGGTATGCGTCATATCCCATTTACACGGTCAGACCGGTAAAGGTTGACATTTGGATACTATGTGTAGCCCACGTTTGGCACACTGCGGATCCGAATGCGATGGGAACGTGCAACGGAGTACTTTCGAGCTGTGAAATAGGGGGATATACCATGGAGAGCCGGTATCTAATCATTTACCTCGCTTTTCTATCGAGCATCACACTGATGACCGTATTTATTTGCTCGATAGTTGCCACCTGGGAAACATTATCGAGTACGATACCGCGACCAACACGTCATGGTCTGTTGACGCGCGCACGCGCGCTATCGCACAGGTAGTTGACAAGATATTGGCACAGCCGTGGACCGCGGCGGAGGAACTGGGTTGTGAAGTGCCACCCTTCAAACGGCAGAATGATTGCGTGGTGAGTGTATTTAGCGGTTCCGAAGCACAATGTTGAATTAGTTGCTCTCCACGCCGCTGCAGGACTGTTTCAAATGGGACTTCGGAGACTACTGGCAAACCTTGAGGACCTGTCTGTCCTTACACCTTCCAAACACACGGATAAAACACAGATCATATCGGAAGAATATCCACGAGGGGAAGCTTAGTCTACAAGGCGTTGCCCTCATCGTGGGATCAGTTGTCGCGTCTGAGTGAACCCTGTGCTCTTTTCATGAAGGACCAAGTCGACGCTCCAACTGGTGTCCAACATGTGTCCATTCGTCACCCCCGGAAACTGGGAAATGTTATCTTGCACCCGGGTGAGCGCGAGCTCTTGATTATGGAGGCTGATATTATCACGAAGGAAGATAATATGACCCCGTTGGGAAACTAAACATATTCGCACGGTCGTCCAAGAAAGGTGATGTCTTGATCTTCACGGAAATACGCCATCATTTATCGGAAGTGATGGATGCCAGACCGAATATAACTGACCTGCATGGTACGGTTCATAGTCGTTAGCCTGTGTGGCGGTGACTATTCTCAGCCTGCCATGAGCTGGGCGATGTCGGGTTTCAAGAGGCCCAAGTTCAAGAGGCCCAAGATACCGACCACCAGTCATCCCACGCCCACCACATCGTCGATTCTCTTATTGGTATCACCGTGCGCATGTGTTTGTACTTTTCTTTAATTCATTGCCACCTTGAGTGTCCAAATGTAGTCAGTGTTAACATCAAGGTCCGAGTTTTACTACTGTGGTCATTCTAACGCACCACCGCGGCCACCGCTGCCGAGATCTATACGGTTATCAGGCGATAACTTGAACGCGTACGCCATCATCCCCATGTTGGCCGTTGATTGGCACATCTACGGCTGGCGAGGACCCGGAAACGACAGGTTCTTCGGATTGACGCGAGGCGAGACAACTTGTCGGATCATCGAAAGAGGCAAATGTACCCACGGCGGATATGGTCGGTATTCGATGTGGGGGTGATTGAGGGGTTGGGTTTCATTTGTTGGTTTCTGGGATCTAAAAAGTGAGTGAGAGGGTCGGTCATAGGCCAGCTTTCGACAGGTCCACCATTGTGATACCCGCTGTAGGGCTCTTACTTGGGCTCTTTCGGGGGTTGACGGTTTGAGAACCATGCGTGTCACGATAAGAACACAAGAATAGGAACGCTTTCGAGGTACATAGTTTCTTTGTTCATGAGTAATTTCGCGCAACAGGAAATGCGCCGAAACACCAAGTATTACTGAGACGCCAGTCACTGTCGCAACTTGTTGAGGGTCAAACTCGCCTCGCCAGCGCTTGTATCTTTGTGACGACAAATTCAAATATAATAAAATATGGAGGTTACAGTGTGCTCGCTGCCAAAGATGACAAGCTCAATGTGGGACAACAATGACGTCACACTCGGTGGTGACGCCCTATGAGAAATCCGTTGACGCCATGTGACGAATTTCGACGTCATGCGGCTCACCAAATGCTGATCAGATAGCGTCGCTTGAAGTCAACTTGAGGCCAAAATACCGTTGTAAGCCGATGTCTTCTGATTCCTTCCCATGATCATTTCACGCCCGTTTTCATCAGAAAAATCCGTTCTCATTTGATGCTATCTGACTAAAGACAACCCATGGTCCATTCCCATATCCCCAGGCTCCCCTGGGCTGCTCCCGCCGCGTCCACGGTCCACCAAGTCCATCAAGTCCACAGCCCACCAAATCCACCGCGTCGAACGCATCTGAGTCTACACACGTCCACTGCATCCACCGCACCCGCCGCATCCGCCAGATACACCACATCTGCCATGTCTGCCGCATCCGCGCTCTTGACCACATTCCGTGAAAGGGGCTCTAGTTCGCCGAGATTAGTACAAGTTGCTTTACTCGGTTTTTATATATCTGGCCAAAGTTAGTATGAGAAAGTCTCCTGGAGCAGAACAAACGCCACCCACCTGCAACTTTTCCTTCTCCTGTTGAATGGAGTACAGTGCGGCAGATGGATGATGTCCGATTCGAGTACAACGATTCCATTGACGGTATCCATTACATTGGCCTGAAAGCAGTGCGTTCAGCGGGTATTTGTGACACGGAATTTATGGATGGACGCAGTGTGTGATTGGGTTTGCGTCATCGGGACGACTGTCTCAGCCAGGGCACGAGTGGCTGCCGCTGTGGCCTCATTGTGATGGTCGCAGAGGTACTTGATCCATGATAGTTCTTGAGCGTCGCTCCGTGTCGCGACTATGTCCCTTTTGTTGTGGTCGTCATCATCGTTGTCTGAGTTGGTCGCGGAAGAAGCGCGGTATTCTGCGGAGAGCGGGGACGTGTCAATTGTTATTCACTTTTTGTTAACGAGTCATGACAGAGAAGGGGGGCGGAAGGTGAGGTGGGTGAGAACGGAGGATGGACACCATGCGAGGAGGACAGTTGGGAACGTGAAGAGCTCAAGCACAGCGGTTGTAGTCCTGCAAGTGAATATCGGTCTCTCGCACCGATGACAGAATTGGCATCGATCCCACGTTGCTATCGCCGGCACTGCAAGGCGGATCCGTCGCGTCTGTGGACTTGGAGGCAATGTGCACGAAGAGGCGATCGAGGAGGAGGGGTGTAGGTAGTGCAGTCCCGCAACCCAACTTTACAGCAGCATACACAACAAAGGCAGGGCTGTAAGAGTGCTCACCCGTCAGCCACGACAACGGAATACAGCAGACGAATAACACAACTCACCTTGAGTACGCGTGACCCACGAATGCGCCGCCCTGCCGCTACAGTTTCTCCTGTTCCTGCCTCCGCTACCAACTGCGATCTCAGGACGGCTCTATCAAGGCACACTGCAAGGTCGAGCGCGCATTCCCACATCTTGAGCCCACCCTCGTACGCGCCCAGGACGAGGTCCGCAGCGCATCAACGAATGCAGCAGTCTGCTCATCGTCAGGTCGGTCCAGGGCCAGGAGCTGGAAGCGTGTGTCGAAGAGGTCTCGTTGAACCAAATTATATTCTGCCCAGGACCCATTAGAATAAGTCACATAAACAAATAGGAGACTTACCGAAAACCCAAACAATACCAACCCTATCTGCCAAGATCTTCTGGATGATATAAGCTACAAGTTGCACCAAGCTGAAGGCAGCCATCAATGCATACGACGGATGTTCCATGAAGAACCCATGGAAGCGAGTGACGAAGATGAGCACCTGAGAAAAGATGGCGACCTGGCGGCCCAGTGCACAAATTCGGGATTGAGATGATGGCAAAGCTGAAAAGTCGAGAAGGGGTCAGGTTGATACATATCAAAGAACCACCACTATGCACCGGAGACATGTACGAAAAACTCCTGACTACAAGGATCTTGTTTTGGAGCATCTCGTGTCGCTTGGCCTTGTCGCGGTCTATGGGCACCACACTCAGCGTTGGGTTTTCAGTGCTCTCGTTGAGCTCCAAGAAGTCTATGTAGAGCATCGTAGCCAACATGTCCAAGACTGGCACGCTGGTAGCAAGGGTGTTGTTGGCATAAGTGGAGTTGTGGTGTCCGTCAGGCCAGCATATATGCCAGCATGGAATGCAGTTGACGCAGATGTCGTTGAGGCACACGCAAGTCACAGTGGATTGAGTTCAAGTCGAAGTCACATTGAATTAGTACTAAAAGAAGGGAACTGAACGACATGGGGAACACTCTAAGGAGTCTAATCAACTTGTGCCCCTTAGAGTCAGTTTTTGCTGACATATGAGGAACGTTCTGATGAGGCTAATCAACTGGTACCCCTCAGCATCAGTTTTTGCTGACCAAGTCAGTAAACGTCGAACTACGCCACATAGCATCAACACATTTCTTGTAGGGGGTGACGAGCCATCCGAAAAGATGTCTATTTGGTTTGTAACAAGGACAACTTGAACGACAACAGAGCGTCCGGATATGTATCCCTATCTGGCACCCTTCAGATAGAGATCACGCGCGAGATACAATCTAGCATTAATTGTCAGTGCCCGAACGCACTGAGTTCCAGGCACATGTTGGGCCTCAGAACACATGGGTTAACATGGAACTGAGGGAACTACTCTACAGTTTATAACAAGTAAGTTCCAGGATACTGAGCTAAACTAGTGTGCACTAGGAATGTACTAGGGTACTCAGGCTGTCAATGTACTGGGTATATCTTATCGATCCGCTCCGCGCGCTCAATTTGCAAGCAACATCGAGTAGGCGGCGCACTGCGGTGAGCTGGGGCTCCTGCTATTTCAAGCGCCTAAGGAGGTTTGCGACGTATTGAGAAACGGAGTTGAACAGGCCACGAGAACGATCACACGCGCGCGACAATTGCCTACGGCCATACACTCCCATGCCATTTGCGCGGCCCTCGCGTGCAGCCGTAGACTCTTCAGCCCGATTTCCTGTGTGATCGCGTAAGAATGAGTCTGAGCCGGTCGCTCCATTCCTACTGCCGTTTTGGGGGGGTACACCAGTGAAATCAACTGCAGAGGGTAGACCCTCGCGGTATGGCAGAAAAATTCCTGCGAAGGCATTTTCATCATGACTCTGGAATGAGTTCGGAGAAGACGCAACAGCGAGGGGTTGCAATTGCGGGCTGGACATGCCATTGGAAGAGTCATGTGGACAGATCTCGGCAGTCGACAGCTGCTGACCAGCCCTGCTTGACGGTGCAATAGGTTGTCCGCTGATGTCACGATCAACATCGTGTGTTGTGGTGTCACTAGCTGTTCGCCCACCACGAGTCGAGACCTGGAGAACTACGTTGGAGGAAGCAGGGAAGTCCTGTGATGCCTGTGGCGAAGCGGGTGGTGGGCCGCGTGTGGTTTCGTGGTACAGGCGTTTACCGGTGGGCACAGGGCACTGTTCAACCCGTCGTCCGCGAAATACAACCACGTTGCACATGTGTCCCGGTGTAATGACCTCGCCTGGACTCTGACTGTACAGGATGGCCTTGAGATCGCTCAAAAATGCTATTAACTTGGTGCCGTTGAGTGTACCCTTGTAGTTCGCCCAACAAAGGTTCCTTGTGGAGTTCGACGCGGTCTCTATCTTGCTTCCGACAGACACAGCCGTAACACTACAGGGTCCTCCTTCGGGGCGGGGTTGACCAAAGTCCTGGAAGACGCCGAGAGACAGAGATACTATAGCGGCAATCGATAACAAGATCTGCGGTACGCAGCTATTGGTTTCAAACATTAGAATAAGTAGAACACATTCAACGTACTAGAACTTTGTCTCTGTGCGCCAGCCGCATAAATTGGCGAAAATATTGAAAGGTTGGATAATGTGATCCTGCATGGCTTGGTGGTGGCCCAAGCTTGGTGCTCAGACCGTAAGTAGGTTGTGTCCCAAGACCGCGGAGTATCGCATCTATGCCGCCCGTGCTCTCGAGGGTCTCCAAGCTCTTCGGGTCAACAAGACTGGCGAGCCGAAGCGGTTTGAACGCATACTGATGGGCATCAATATCTGCTTCTTGTTTGAGACCCGACAGGGCACGGCATGCGAGTTCAGGTCCTTTGCGCTTGACGTTTGAACTGTCCTCCTTCTGCTCATCATTTCGGGTCGTGTCCGAGCCTGTGTCCGTTTCGCCGCTGGGAGACGGAGACGAGCCCCAGACGCGATGAAATGTCTTTCGAAGAGAACTCGCTGGGGATGGAGGACGCGAGGGGGCATCAGAAACAATTTCCACGTGGGTGTGGGTGGGTGAGGGGAGAGCACTAGTCGCATCTGAGTGAGCAGAGCGCATCGGACTGGGCCTGAAACTCTGATTGTCCTCATATCTCCGCTCGGACCAGCAACTGCCGACACTCGACACAGTCGTCACGCTTCCCTTTCGACGATGATGAGGCAGGGGTGGAGCAAGCAGTTTCAGGGATGACATCCCGTCGCGTTCTTCGGGGTTATTGTCGCGTAAAACCTTTGAAATTGCAAATCGAATCGAGCCTGTAGAGTGGGCGGAGAGCGTAGGAGAAGGCGGCGGTTGCAACGAGAACGTATGCAAACTAGGTGAGCCGACGGCATCCAGAGAATTTCGTGCTGACTTAAGAATGGGGGTAGATAAGGAGAGGAATCCAATCAGTGTGAGGTCGGTCGCCAAATCATCATATTCAACCTGTGCAGGCCAGTTAGTCATAAGTCTTTCCAACGGGGAAAGGATCAGTTACCTCTTCATTGTCCAAAAGCTGCACGTAATCGGGAGGCCAGCGTCTGAAATAACGATAACACAACGCAATCGTGCGCAGAGTCTGTGAGGCGTAGAATGTGATGGTGCGTGAGATATTGTCCTCCTTAAGATCTCCGATCGGTGCTGTCTCAATACCGCTGCCGCCTGCATTCTCATTCGGTCCATCGCGATTTACGACCACATGGCGCGTGCACTTCTGTGTGAGAATTTCGCTCGTACCCTTGATGAACAGGCGGTGAACCCCATCCGGAAGTCGCACGACACAACCCATGGCCTTGCGTTCGCTCGAAAATGGGATCATTTGGATAATGCTGGCGGCGTCGCGTATGCCCTTGTAGTTCGCCCAACCGAGACTCTTCGCAAATTTCAACAATGCGGTCTCTGTCTTGCTTCCGATATATACGGGCGCGCCACTCTCGGGATCCACGTCCTCGAACGCGGCCGAGTTGACCGAGACCGAAGCGTTGAGTAGTTCCGCTAACTGGGGGGCAAGAGTTGCATTAAGGTTCGACATATTGATGGCAAACTCCCCGGAATTTGGGCCGTTCTTTTCTTCGCCTGCCCTTGGCCGATTTTCATCCAGGTTCCGTACGAACTTGGCGTGAACACCGACAGAGCCAGCAACGACTGTCATCTCATTCTGGGTAAGAGTCCCGGTCTTGTCGGTGCAGACGACCGAGGCATTGGCCGTCGTCTCACACGACCCAAGCACACGGACCAGTAGATTCTCCTTTGTCGTCCGTTTGGTTGCGAAGGCCAAAGCTAATGTGACAGCAAGCGGAACACCTGGGATTGACAAGTGACGTCATAATCTAAATTTCGAATTGTGGAGTGTTGGAATTACCTTCAGGTACTGCGACAACTACGACGGTAACAGCGATGATGAGGATTTGTACGAGGACTATTCCCTTTTCATTCGAATTCCTTTGGATTGTAGAGGTCAGTGGGTCGTTAAAAGATGAACTAGACAGAGGATCACCTTTGAGGGTTGTTTGTGGCGACTTGAACGATGAACCAAATAAAAAGCGACGTGAAAAGGAGCACCCCAGCAATACTTCCGATCTTCGCAATGACCTCGGCCAAGCCATTCATCTTGAGTTGCAAACGCGTGTTCTCTGAATCAGCACGTAACGCTACAAGTCATCGCCTTGTCAGTGAACATAAATGTAAGACGGACAAACGACATACCCATCATGATACGCCCGTTGAAACTTTTTGGCCCGACAGCGATCACCAGATATGAGCCAATCCCTTCGATAACCTTACTTCCACTGATGACAAAGCAGTCTGTCTGGCCAAGCAAATCCAGGCCGGAAGGATTCATGTTCATTCGCGACCCACGAGTGCTCTCACCATCATCAGGAGCACTATCAGGATCAAACTCGGCGAGTCGTCCTTCCCTGAGTGCAATACACCCGTGGTACGAAAGCTTCTTGATCGGGTCTGACTCGCCCATCGCACCAGATTCGTCGCACCGCACATTGTGACCAGAGAGAAAGATGCCGTCGCATGGAATAGTTTCGCCGGGTTCAAATAGCACGACATCACCGACGACAACGCCGTGGATGTCGATCATCTGCTCTTCGCCATCACGGATGACCTTGATGACGCGTTCCTCTCTCTTCTCATTGAGCACCTTGAACTGCTTCTCCTTTTGCCAGTCGTTCAGCGACCCGACGAGAACGACGATCACAATGGCGACAAGGATAGCGACGCCCTCGACCCAGTCTACTGGTGGTTCTCCATCGGGGCGGGGTGTACCAAAGTCCTGGAAGAGACCGAGCGATAGAGACACTACAGCGGCAACCATTAACAAGATCTGCGGTACGCAATTATTTAGTTTCAAAGAGTTGGGATAGGTAGAACGCATTCAACGTACTAGGACTTTGTCTTTGAGCGCCAGCCACATTAATTGAAGCAAGGTTTTGCTCGGGCGTTGAGGAACAATGTTCTGGCCGAAAATACGTTTCCTGTCCTCGATAGATGCTTTGTACACGTCTTCGGAAGACTGAAAGGCAGTGGGAAGGCTCATGCCAGAGCCGCCTGCAAAGCTAGCCGTGCTCTGCAGTCCCTGGGGCACACCAGCAGGGGACGTAACCGTGATGTCCGGTCTCGGCGGGTCCTCCACCGCAACGTGGGATTCGCTAAGATCTCCAGAAGTTGGATCGGGTGATCCCACATGACTTGGTGGCGGCCCAAGCTTGGTGCTCAGACCGTAAGTAGGTTGTGTCCCAAGACCGCGGAGTATCGCATCTACGCCGCCCATGCTCTCGAGGGTCCCCAAGCTCTTCGGGTCAACAAGACTGGCGAGCTGAAGCGGTTTGAACGCAAACGGATGGACATCCATGTGCGCTTCTTGTTTGAGATCCAACACGGCAGGGCGTGCGAGTTCACGTCTTTTGCACTTGAGGTCTGAATTGTCCCCCTTCGGCCCGTCATTTTGTGTCATGTCCGAGCCTGTGTCCATTTCACCGCTG
>Ga0307510_10011882_pt1 | contig 10325 bp, 8 predicted proteins | sample 12_EM_MG_FD_207224 | JGI IMG/M metagenome (GOLD analysis project Ga0307510, IMG submission 207224) | Populus trichocarpa ectomycorrhiza microbial communities from riparian zone in the Pacific Northwest, United States - 12_EM | ecosystem: Host-associated > Plants > Roots > Unclassified | place...
TATCCTGAAGAGGAGTTACGCAACATTATCCATTACGTGAAACAGCTCAAGTTCGTTGGCGGGGATGGCGGATATTCCGCATGTGTGGTTGGTTAGTATCGTCGCTTAGGTTATCGAGGTCATCTGACAATATTCTCAGGCCGTTTGATGAGATTCCTTAGTAAGGATTCTGATTATCCCTCCACATTTCTGAGTCCTTAGACCGTCGTTCAAAGCCCAGGGAAGATTCATCAACCTGTTCGGTCAGCGCGAGGCTCGCCTCAGTACCGATCAGTCCATCCTTGAAGGTAAACCAGAGCGGACGTGGGTTATCAAGACGATGTGTTTTTTGCTATTTTTCGCGCCAGGAGTACATCTCAAAGGTAACATCCCGTCCAGCTACTGAATCGGTTGAAGGTACTGAGTCTGCACAGCATTGGATTCCTTGTTTACGGATTTCGTCGTTTGCCATTACAAGTGAGGAGAAAGTTTCCTTCGTTTGTAACGTCATGATGATGCTTTTAAAGGTCGCGAAATTTCTTTTCCCAAGCCCAAAATGAATGGCGGGAGCTCAGTCGGATCGTAAGGTCGCTTCCGCATCTCTTTGTGACCTCTATTAAAGCGAACTCCGAAGGCAACTGTAATTCTCACCGCAAACGTTGCCTTCCTGGCCATCCCCAGCATCGACGATGGCACCACCCGTGTCCGTTCACCTGCGCAAGTTACCAGTTTCATGTCGATCGTCTTCAGCATCGGGTGCATTGTAATCGGCCAATTCCTACTTCGATATCATGCGATACGGCCCCAAGATTCCGCAGAAGAAACGGTAAGCCCCCTTTCAGCATGTTTCAGCTGTGCACAGGTTTAATCATTTCCTTAGGCAGAGTACCTACTGGGCCAACGCGATTCACGTTACGGTTTGGAAACGTTGGCGATACTGTACAGCCTTCCTTATTCCCTCCTGCTCTGGGCGTAAGTCCGGTCCCACACTCCATTTGTAGTTGGGTAACTGACGTTGGTCTGGTCAGCCTCACGTCGTTCTTCGTCGCTTTCATCTTCTTAGCTCTGGTCGACTCTGAGGGGAGGTGGCAAAGGTACCCCACGGCCGCCGTGATGGCTGTCTTCGTCGCCCTCTTAGTGTTGTGCGTCTGGAGGACGTGGGAGGAGAGGTCAGGATTTGCGACACGTTTACCCCGATTCCGGGGACGTCCAACGATGGCTGATGAGGGAGCATCGCCCGTCGAGCCTAAAGGTCCGGCAAGTATGGTTTAGGGTTCGCTAATGTCCATGAACGCTGGATCCTGTCAAAGTCAAGATATCCTGGAGTTTGCATGTTCACGATTCCTCCCTCCGTCTTTATGATACCAAACCTCTGTATCCCATACAGCACCTAATGACCACCTTCGATCTTGGTGGAGACATTTGTTTTTACGATCTACTTTGTATGCATACCATTTATGTAGTTGTCCCCCAACTGTAACACAGAATGACCATCTGGCACCGGAGATTAGAATAGGTCGGTGGTACGTATTGTCCGGGAAACTTGGACAATTACTCATGGACTTAACCACCGATGACTTGTTCGATGCTCGAAAATTTTCACTCTTCGGTTCAATCCGCACCTAAGACAAAACACTTTGTACTTTTGTGCCTATCTTCGGAGACGGCCGACTGAATGGAGTGTGGGTGGATTGTCCTACAGATTCTGGTATACAAAGACCTGTCTATGGCAGGCATTCAGTCGGCTCTGTACGGTTATCGCAACTGTCGGCTACGCCCACAGAGTCCACACGAGGACGGAGTAGGGAAGCACTCCCCCTTCTAAGGCTGACCCCCCCCCCCCCCAACCACACCCATATGTACGGGGTCAAGTGCATGCGACGTGTCAACAGTCAGACAACAGGGACTCCCCCATATTCATCCAAAAATGGGTAGTACTGTAGAATCTCGATGGCGGGTTAGGGCAGCGGGTAAGCCCTATGACGAGCCCCTTCGCAAGGGCGAAACCCAAAGTCTGACCGGCTTTGGTTGGGCGAATACCCAAGTCTTCAGGCAACTGGCAGGGCAAATGACCGATTGCCAATCCAGTCAATGGACACCAAACCGCCTATAACTCAACCTGTGGGAGAGCTCCATATCACCCCGCCGCTATAGGAGGGGAGGAAAAGTACATTATGGCGAGACCTGCACCAGGGACTATATTCTACACTGTACACTCCCACCGTCGCAGACGGTCCCTATTAAACAGGGGGATCAGACCGAGTGTTCGCGGGGACCGTTTACATATCGTCGGGGTCTATGGACCCTCTGCCAAAGCACAAGAAATCACGTAGCCCTGTAAATCAATCAATGGAATCTTCAAAGACCCAGAGATTACTGTGCTTACGTCTCTTGGGTGGCGGATTTCGGCGCCGGTCTGCATTCAGAGGGGGGGTGACTGACTTTATCGTTCTGGGAGGTTGTATTCTTGAATGTGCAACTGCGAAGATGGGAGGCGCTTCAAGTGCCGTCACCCTGTGGTCACAAAATAGGTGTCACGAAAAAGACGTACGTGCTTGTGCAGGGTTGCAATCGGGACCCCAACGAATAACTTCCTCGTGCTGCGCGAGCGTCACCATGGAGTCCAGGAAGTAGGACCGGAACGGCGAGAGCATTTTAACAAATCCGTCTTGACGGTAAATCAGGGAGAACCGGCAAAGCACATCTACCACCACTTCCACTTCAGTTATCCAGGGGAAAATGCTCCCTAGTTTACCCTCTTCGATGGCAGGCCGGAATGCCGCGATCTCATTAAGCACGTCCTGAGCTCTGGTCCCTAAATTTTTAATTGTCGGGGAGCAAAGTGATAACTCCAAGGCGTCCTTTAATCTCTGTCGATGGTTCGTCCTCAACGCACTTGTCTGGTCATCCTCCCACGCCTGCAACAACATTGTCGCGTCCCAATCGTTCTCTCGTACGGAGCGGGCCAGCAGATCGATTGAAAGTGGGTGGAAGTCCAATCTTGCAATGAGGTCGTCCAATGCGGGTGATCTACCCAGGCCGCAGTGGCTATAGAAGGTCTCTCGTACACTATCCTCCGGGAGAGTCTGTACTTCGATGCGATGGAAACCTTGAAGGTCGGGATATATCCTGCTGGTGGTGACCAAGCAGACGCGTTGGTCGCTACCCAATTCTTCAATGATTGCGGAGATCTCTTTGGCTTCAGGGCTGGGTGGGTCAAGGATTGAATCGACACCGTCCAGTACCAGTAGACGTGGGGGTGAGGATTCTAGGTGTGACCGGAGTTGTCCAATGTCCGTTGTTCGGTTCGCTCCGATTGCATCGCATAGACGCTCGAGGAAGCCCTCCGGCGAATCCGGGGGGTCATTGCAGCATGTGAAGTGGCGGTTTCTGCCAAAAATGGCTTCGGTTCGGTTGTCGTGGAGGATAGTGAGGGCCACGAAGGATTTTCCAACGCCAATCGATCCGTATAGAGCGGTGGATGCGACTTGGTCCGTGAGATCCAGAATTTCATTCACAATCTTTCTGGGAAAAAAGTTCGTGGGGGCTCGTGGGAGTTCCGACGATGATCTAGGAGCCTCCGTTGCTGTCTTCGTGGTATTGTTAAGAATCAAGATATCGGTCGGGGTATCGTTATTCGAGCCATTATGTGGCGCGTCTTCATCGGTCTCGGATATTATGACTGAATAGAAGGTCTAAAAACGGGTGGTAAAATATGGAACGATGAGAACTCACAGCTCCCAAGTTCACCTGGCTCTTCGTCACCAGTGTCTTCCCCATCTTTCGTGACACTCGGTGGGGTGACCACATGCCAATTAGCTGCGGCATCGGCGACTCCCTCCACCACCTCCTGGATCCGCGGTCTTCGCGTTCTTTCGCCATCCCAGCATTTCTGGATGAGCCTCCACAACGATTCAGAGATCCCAATTGCCTCCGCATTGTCAGGCTTGGCCGGGCGAAAGCCAGACGCAATTTTAAATGCGACCTCTATGGATTTAATGCCACTAAATGGTTGCTCTCCTGTCGAGACCTAATATATTGGTAAGGAAATGACACCTGGATTGTGGCGGTACAATGCTGTTACCTGAAGTATGACCAGCCCGAAGGCATAGATATCTCCTTCTTTGGTGGGAACCGAGTTTTTGAGGCCGTACCTAGAAGGCGCAAGCAATTCTGGGGCCATGAACGCCAACGTGCCGCCTTCGAGATTGAAGCTCGATAACATCGGGTTATGTGGGTCGAGCACCATGGTCGTAAACCCAAAGTCCGCGAGACACGCCTTGGGAGGTTCTTCGTTTGTCATGAGGATGTTGGCCTACGAGAGAATTAAAAAACGGCAGACGCTCCGGACAGTAGCCAGACACGAACCCCCTTGAGGTCTCCATGAGCAAGGTCCGCGTCGTGAAGATACCTCAGCCCTTCCGCCGCACCGCGTAACTATTGTCGAGGTTAAGAGAAAATTATCGAAGGAACCATAGAACCTGAAAACCGGAGACACCTACAAGCTCCAGCGTGTTCGTGGCGTTCTTCTTGGTGTACTCCATAATGTTCCCGTGCCTCATCCACTCAGACACCGTGGCAAGCTGATATTGCTCCATGTTACCCACAACGCCCACTAACTTCAGGACGTTTGGATGAGATAGCGAATTCCAAAGGATGACTTCCTTGCAGAATTTCTAGGGGATAATGATCGGCGATCCTGAGTATTATCCCACTCGACCGCGAAAGCCTTCCCGCTTACCTCTCTGATCTTTTCAAATTCATCTGTTATCGCGACCCTCAGTTCCTTCACCGCGACGGCACGACCCCTGTACCACCCCGGCTTGACATCGGCGTAACCGCCCGATGTTTGGGGTTGACCGTAGGCATAATTTATTTTGTCCGTGATGACCATCGATTGGGGCAGCCGCGCGTGCTTTCCCGCAAGTCTCTGCAAGGTAGCAAAGAACGCTTGCTTCTCAAATCGGCGAAGTTGATGTTCTGCCAGACCCTGAATGAAATCATCACATCGGTGGGTGACCACGAGGGATGAAGGACGGAGAGACTCGGACTTACATGGTCCAGGATCTCGATGCACAACACTGCGTCCGATGGTTGCAAATTGAAGATGAATGTTCGGCCCTCCTTTGATGATAAGATCTTGGCCAGGGTTCTAATGGATCCAGCCTCACCCACGGCACGGACTTTCTTCCACAGCTCGTCGAAATCATCTGCGATCGCGTCCGTGAGGTATGGTGGTAATAGAGACAGTTGGCGAGGTCACAGGTAAGATTCAGGGGCCATCACACTGTATCCACAAAAGAGATGGAATGAACAGGACGTACGTGCTTTTGTGGGGTGACGACTAGGACCCGAACGAATAACTTCCACGTGCTGCGCGGATTCCAGGAAGTAGAACCGGAACGGCGAGAGCATCTTCACAAATTCATCTTGGCGGTAAATCAGGGAGAACCGGCAAAGCACATCCACCACCGCTTCCACTTCAGTTATGTGGGGTAAAATGCTCCTCAATCTGCCCTCTTCAACGTCAAGTGGGAATGCTGCGATCGCGTCGAGTGTGTCCTGAACTGTAGTCCCTAAATTTTTGATCGTCGGGGAGCGAAGCGACAGTTCCAAGGTCTCTTTCAAACTCTGTCGATAGTTCGTCCTCAGCGCACTTGTCTGGTCACCATCCCATGCCTGTAATAGCATTGTCGCATCCCAATCGTTCTCATGTACGGAGCGGGCCAGCAGATTGATCGAAAATGGGTGGAAGTCCAATCTTGCGATGAGGTTGTCCACCAAAGGTGATCTAGCCAGGTTACAAAGGCTGTAGAAGATTTCTTGAGCGCCGTCCTCAGAGGGCGTTGGTACTTCAACGCGGTGGAAGCCATGAAGATCGGGATACATTCTGCTGGTGGTGACCAAGCAGATGTATTGGCTGCTACCCAATTCTTCAATGATTGCGGAGATCTCTCTGGCTCCAGGGACTGGCGGGTCAAGGATCGAATCAACACCGTCCAGTACCAATAAACGTGGGGGTGAAGATTCTAGGTGTGACCGAAGTTTTCCGATGTCTGTTGTTCGGTTGATTCCAGTTGCATCGGATAGGTGCTCGAGGAAGCCCCCCAGCGAATTCATGAGGTCGTCACATCTCATGAAGTGGCGGTTTCTACCAAAAGTGGCTTTGGTTAGGTCGTGGTGAAGGACAGCAAGGGCCACGAAGGATTTTCCAATGCCAATTGGCCCATATAGAGCGGTAGATGTGACTTGGTCCGTCAGATCCAGGATCTCGTTGATAACTTCCTCTCTGGAAAAATAGTTCGTGGGGGCTTGCGGAAGGGGAGGGACAGGATCCGGCGGAGATCTAAGAACCTCATTTTCTGTCTCGGTGATATTTTCGAGGTCCCCGAGGTCCCCTTCGTTACTCGGCAGGTCGACCGGCTCGTGGTGGGGACTTGGTTGGTTTTCCGTGTCGGTCGGGGTATCCGCTGTGTTGTTACTCGATGGGCAATGTCAAAGGGGGGTAGAAATTTCAAACTCACGGCGTGACACGGAGTCTGGAGGGGTGGGTGGAGTGTGGGATTCCGGTAAACTCTGCGAAGATCGTCCAAAGATTCCACCTGCCCCGTTGTTATAGGAAGAATCAAAGGAGGATCAGAATTCAGAGCTTACTGCGTGCCATGGAGTCCTCCATTGGGTCCGAAGGGACAGAAACAACACTCTGAGATGATCTAAGAAAGATTCTACCTATACCGTTGTTCGATGGGAGAGATCAAAGGAGAACCAGGATCCAAGGCTTACGATGTGCCATGGAGTCCGACGCCGAGTCAAAAACAGAACCCGGGGACGATCCAAATATTCTTCCTATCCCGTAGTTCGACAAAAAAATCAAAGAATTAGAATCCAGGGCTTACCGTGTGCCATAGAGTCCGACACTGGGTCCTGAGGGACGGAAACAACGCTCTCGACCTGGACGCAAGGCGGCATGACCCCACCCCAGCTGGCCGCCGCCCTCTCAAGTTGTGATACAACCTCCGCAACCTTCGGTCGCAGCTCCGTCTCTTGATCCCAGCAACGTTGGACGAAACTCCACAGTGGATCAGAAAGCCCGATGGCTGAAGCGTTCTCTGGTTTAGTTGGGCGTACTCCCTGAACCGCATTCATAACTATTTCGGCCATTCCTAGACCAGGGAACGGGAATCTACCCGTGAGGACCTGAATGATATAAGTAAATGGGAGATAACCATGATCTTGCTTGCGCACCTGGTAGATAACAAATCCGAATGCGTAGATGTCCGCCTCTGGCGTGGGTACGGATTCTGTGGAGCCAAACTTCGAAGGCATCAAGAGTTCCGGGGACATAAACATCAGCGTGCCACCCTGTAAATGCTCGCTGTGTGACATTTGCTGGCCAGGGTCGAGGTTCATCGTCATAAAACCGAAGTCCCCGAGACAAGCACGTGATGGGTTGTCGTCGGACATGTAAATATTTGCCTTGAGGATATTAGCGACGGGGAGTAGCTATGTAACAGAGTGATGCGAACCCCTTTGATATCTCCGTGTGTGAGGCCGGCGTAGTCATGGAGGTAGCTCAGACCCTGAGCTGCTCCGTACAGCTTTTGGGACATCTTAGTGAAGGAGGTGGCGGGGGCTGCGAAGCCACGTACCAGTTCCAGTCTGTTGGCATGATTGTTTCGAATGTATTCCATGATGTTTCCGTGCGCCATCCATTCTGAGACAGTGATAAATTCCCCTTTATCCATGTCCCCCCGAACGCCAATGAGTTTCAAGATGTTCGGATGAGACAGCGTATTCCAGAGTATAACCTCTTTGCAGAATTGCTGGAAAGGATGGTTAGAACTGCATTTTAAGTAGACGAAAATGTCGTGGACGCTCACCTTTCTTATCTTCAGGAAGTCATCCTCGTCTTTAACCCTCAAAGTTTTCAACGCAACGAGGTGTCCCATGTATGTTCCGGTTCTTATATCCGCAAATCCACCGGAGGCGACTATCTTGTCTGAAACTTTAATCTCCTCTGTTATCATCATGGAATCTGGTAGTCGCCCATGGATTCCAGCAAGCCTCTTCAGCGTGATGAAGAAAGCCTGTTTCTCAATGGCTTTGAGGCTGTGCCCCACGAGGCCCTGAAGAAACCATCTGAGGCGGCAGGAAGGAAGCGGGTATGAATGACAACTTACGCGGTCCAAAATATTGATACATAGCTCGGCGTCGTTGTGTTCCAATTTTAAGATAAAGGTCCTACCCTCCTTATCCAGCAGGATCTTGGTCAATGTTCGAACTGCTTTGCCTTCGTCACTTGCGCCGGTGACGCCGTTCCAGAGCCGCCGGTAATCTTTGGACATGGTTTGTTGAGTCGGGGACAAGTGTTAGAGCGAGGGGAAGGAGTCCCAGCACGCTACATCGGCGTGTTTTATAGCTAGACGCGCGTGGCCCGGCTGCCCACGCCTGAGCCACACTTGCACATCGAGGTCGGACAAACGAGCTCGATCGTGCTTTAGCTTGGATAACCGCCACCAATCCTTGCAGTTGCTCTTCCTCATCACAACCATCGCCGTAGAAGTTATCCTCCTCGAAACCGTATCAATGTGCAAGACCTGAGTAGAGAGAGGTTCGGCATGATTACCAGCGCAGATTTTACCTGGCTCACAAAACCGAGCCAAAAATCTGAGTTTCGTTCCTCTCTCATCGCCGTCATTCTCATCACACCATCGACACCAAACCCCCCTTCCCACAGATACCGTACGGAGAACGAGTTCCTTCAATTTGACGTAGGTCAGAACATTCGGTGGAGTTCAAAGCGCGCATGAAGGAGTGGCAGTCCTCGCATCAAGAGGTTGTGGTGGTACGTGAGCTCTGCTTGGAGTGATGAACTCGTAGAAAATCCCCGTCCACAATACAGTCGGTACGAAGCCATTCACTGCCCACCGCCAGTGGTGGATCCCTGTCTCATTCTCTCGGCCGATTCCATGCAGACTTTCGCGTGACGCCAATTTGAACCGCGCGTCCCGGAGGCTAGAACACCCGGATGTATCGTTATTGTGACCGGGCCTATCGCAGAAGGAGTGTCTCGAGGGTCGGAGGCAACTCAGCGCCGGTTTTTCGAATATACCACCAAGACAGGGTTTGCGGAGGCAAGGTATACCGAACACCGTGCTCGTCCCAAAAGTGTCACCAAGACATTCAAAAATATTTTCTTTTGCTTGTTGTATTCCTTCCTCGTACAGGTCTATACGTCGATTCGCATCAGATAGTTGTCTTGGTATTCGAGTGACCGCATGGTCATTCCCCGTTCTCTGAGGGAGACGAGGGAAAATTCAATCTTTGTAGGGGAACCCTTTTTGTGCATGGTCGTCCATTGCCTCCGACCCCACCCTCTTATCAGTCTGTTTGAGTAACGTTTATCAGCGGGACCACCCAGTCACCCCCATACAGCCCCTCGGGCCCCAGGCTTCGAGCACCCATGCGTTATCATTCTTTTTCCCCTGGGTGCGTGACCACTTCGGGATTTCCCGATGCCACCGACGACGCCTCCGAACCACTAAGCGCAATGAGTGACCTCCCGAGGGACCTACAAAAATCACTCCCCGAGAAACATCACCATCAAAGGGTCTGACCGGGATCCCCCGTTGCGCTCTGGAGGTCCGGCGCCGAAGAGTAAAGAACGAGTGGACTCGACGGCGCGCGGGGAATCTTTTGCAAAAAAAAACACTGGCCACGTCACCTGTCTCTCCATCGATTACCTATGGACGCGCTGCACCCCGGTACACAGATTGGGTGACATCAATATAGTCAACGAGACCTTCTGGACGCGCAGCTTTTAAACTGGTAGCAGATATTTCCAATCAAATCCTCGCGTGCTCCTCAACCGCGGCAGCAGAAAATGGTATCAGAACCATCCCCCACGCTAGGTTGACTGGTCTCAAGTCGAACAGGATCAACACAAGCCGCAACTCGTCGAGTCCCAAGCCGGTTGGAGGCTCGTCTGTGATCGTAGCAAGCGCGATTGGTCTGATCTGGTTGTAGATTTCTCCTCTAGACCGTCTTGCGAATTTTTACCGGGGCGAGGGGGGGTCTTCCAGTTTGGAAGGTAACTTCGTTGAATTGTTAATCCGTTTGGAGGGCCGGAATGCTCGTTTTTGAGGGAGATCGAGCCGCCGAGCGAGAAACACCCACATGCGCGCACCCGAAAGCCGTAGAACCGTTCGGGTGTATGCATTCGGTACGGCATAGGTAGTGAGAAATACGGCTCGATACTGTCTAGTACAGATCTACGTTCTTTTCGAGGGTAATGTTGGCAACAGGCGCGACGCATACTCGCGGTACACGGAGAACGTTATAACCCG
>Ga0307510_10011883_pt1 | contig 10325 bp, 5 predicted proteins | sample 12_EM_MG_FD_207224 | JGI IMG/M metagenome (GOLD analysis project Ga0307510, IMG submission 207224) | Populus trichocarpa ectomycorrhiza microbial communities from riparian zone in the Pacific Northwest, United States - 12_EM | ecosystem: Host-associated > Plants > Roots > Unclassified | place...
TATTTTAGTTTAATTTACTTAAACGTTTAGTTGAGATTTATTAATTAAATTTTATTTGTCCGGCTTGATTTAATTATTATTGGATATTTTATTTAGTGGGTTATAAACCTAATTACTTGTTTTAGTTAAGATTTTAGTATTTATAACATACTTTTTTAATATTTCAAATATTTTGATGATTTAATAAAAATAACATATTACTCTTCTTCCTGCTTTTCTTTTCTTTATTTTAATTTTTGGCTTCTTTCTTTCTTTCTCTATTTTATTCTTCTTTAGTTTTTTTTTTTTTTTTGTCTGTCATCGAAAGACTAGTGTGAAGGAGTGCTTAATATTATGGAGCAGCCCTGAACTTGGATACGTATAGCCATGAATGAAAATTAAAATTATACAAAAAAAAATTGAAGGCCATGGAGAATTCATTATGTCCCTGGACATACATAGATTCATTATAATAGTATAATTAACGTTTTGCTATCCCAACAAAAAAGCAATCAACTTGTTATAGGGGTAATATAATCTTTTACACACGAATAATTGGTCATTATGAAATCGATTGAGGATTCATGAGCTTTTTTATAATTTTAAACTGGTGTTTTAGTTATTACAAAGTTAATTGAGAAGCGATTTAATTTTTTGACAAACATAAATATTATTAAAAAAAATTGATACTGCATGTGTACACGATGGAACAATGGTTTGACTTCAATGTACTTTTTTTTTCTCCTCCCTCTTTTCTTTTTTTTATTCTCGCTAAAATATAAAGGTGTTTTTTTATTTGTTTTTGGTATCAAATCTAATCTTTATTTTTTTAATTGCTATTTGTTTTGGTTTTTTTTTATCTTGTTTTGATTGATGTTTTTTCTTTAATTTTATCCCTCATCATTTGGTTTCATTTAATTTTAATATCAAATTTGGTCCTAATCATTTGTTTTTTTCCTTTTTCTAATTGAATTTTATTTTCAATCTCGTCCCTCACCATTTGATTTTAAATTATTTTTCTATCAATTTAGTCCCTATTTTTTTTATAGTTATTTTTTTTTTTTTGGATCCTTTTATTGTCGCATTTTCTTTTCAATCTCATCCCTTAGTATTTTGTTGATTTAGAATTTTTCTATATTATTCTTTAGGGTTTGCTTTCTATTAGGATGGTTTTGAGCTCATGATCAGGGTCACGAGTTTCAAAGGTTAATATCATAGTTTTTAGACTCGGCTCGGTCCAGGGCCCGAGTTTCAAGTTTTGACCGAGTCACCTAGGTCAATTCTTTTTTAAAAAACAAATCAAAACGACATCATTTTAGTAAAAAAAGTCAACGGCTTGCAACCAATTTTTTGATCGGGTCGCCGGGTCACACCGAGTTTTTCCTTCCCCTGTTTTTTCTTCAACCCGGCCAGGTTTTCAAACTATGATTAATACGTGTTGATTTTGGTCTTTTTTGTTAGGTCCTTTTTTTATTTTTTTTTCAATTTATTCCTTGAACATTTGATTCATTAGAAATTGTTCTTTGTTCTTTTTTTTTCCAACTTTTTTTTCTATGATATTATCTCAGTCATGTGTTTAGGATTGCAGAGTTAGAGATTTAACCCAGGTTAATTCAAAAAAAATTTAATTTTTTTCAATTTCGCTCTTCAACATTGAGTTGTTTGATAATTGAGTTTTATAATTTTATTCAATTTGATTTCGACAAACTTTATAGATTTTTTAGATTGTGAATTATTTTTGTCAATTTATTTATTATTATTATTATATTTTTTATTTAAATTTATTAAATTTATTAAACTCAATCAGTAAATAACCAAAATCTTCTCTTTTTTTTCTTAAAAACATGTGCGTGGCCTTCACATTTTTTTCACGTTAAAAAAAATTGAGTTAGCCCATAGTATAGCGCGACCCCTATCTAGTTATTAAAAAAGAAGTCTTTGTTGATATTGCGTGGTATTTGGGAAGAAGACTTCGAAAAGTCAATAGGTGCAAGTACTCTTTGATTTGCTAGCCAATGGGAAGGAGTCTTTCAAAGACCAGGTGCAAATTTACCGGGCTGGTGCTATTACCGACCAAACAGACGATATCTAACATGTAAATTTCGCGGGGCTACCCCACCTGCTGTCCATCTTAATTACTAGTCTTCCTACTCAAGTTTCCAAGTCAACTAACGTATGTTGCCAGATAAAGAATTATATGTATTTGAAGACATAGTTCTAGTAAGAGAAGTTGATCCTGTTGGTGTTACTGTCTCCATTTTGTTTCTTAAAATTGGGAGCTCGGGGATGGCTCCCGTCCCTTTGCTAGTTTTCTTTGCCCTCTTCAACCCTTTGCTATTTTGCGCTTCCAAAGATGGCTTGGCCTTCAATAGGCGTCTGCCTTTCAATTGTGGAAAGCTCGGAGAAATCGGGTTCCCATTTACCAACAACACAAGTCCTGAGACATGCGGTCCCTGTGTGGTGGATGGCTGTGACGAAAAATCTCAAAGGATCCAACTAGTAAGGGGAGGAAAATGGTTTGAACTTCACAGCATCTCTCAGGCTGGTACCATTTCAATCACTGATAAAGATTTAAGGGGACATTTGAATTCCAATTCATGCGATTCCTTCAACAATTTGAGTCTTCCAGCCAGTCTCCCATACTTCTCTATTCAAGAAATCTCCAACCTAACTTTATTCAATGCGATCCCAGTGTCAATTTTCCTCACCATCTTGAATTTAACTATACAGGATGCAACAACTTCAGCATCTATTATACTCGCAACACCAGTCTACCTAGTCCTCCACCTACCTGTTCAATTCTTCAGCTCCCAGTGAATAATACCGAGAGTTATGGTGACATATTCAGGCTGTTAACAGCTACCTTCTCTATTGAAGTGTTAGTAACGCCTTTCTGTTATCGTTGTTATTTGCAAAGAGGGGAATGTCAAATCATCGAAGGACAGAGCAAATGCATCCATTCAATTAAAGGTATGATATGCATGGACACAGCAAAATAGGGAGAGATAAATACATGAAAGTTTGTTTATATTTGTATACTACGACCCAATATAGTCCTGAGGACCTCAAGACATTTAGTAGACCTTCTATTCTTTATATCTGGTATCCCACTCAATTCCTGTCTTCTATGCAATTGATTTTAGCTTACTGGGTTTGGTTTACAATTATGGGTCGTGAGAACAGAATTTAGTTTGCCACAAAATCCCATATTACTCATAAGCAGGTCCTCCTTGCTCTTAATTTTTTTTTTTTCTGATTTTTGTGCATGTTAAATATTGGAGAGTTCGATTGGGCAAAGCATGCATAAACTCGTAGTTTTACGTTTCGCACTACTGCCATATTTCCTTTTTTATTTGTGTTGCAGAGAACAAAAAATTGAGATTGAAGCTCGGACTAGGTAATTTACCTCCTCAACATTTCAATTTCTCTTCTGCATATGTTTCGGCAACAACATTCAACTCTACTCTCGAATTGATCTGAAGAACTAACAAATTACAAGCTTGACAACAAGCGAAATATACATATGCATACACTGCAAGTCAAGATTCTAAACACCTGCTCATCCAAATCTAACCATGATATCCTTTTGCCTCCCTAAGTAAAGTTAACAGGATGGAAATATCTAAAATGCCATTAAATCCTTTGATCATCCCCAACGTCCAAAGCGGAAGTCAGGCATTGAAAACTAAACCAAGTATAAACAGCCTGAGGACGGAAAACAGGAAGGAAAAAAAAAAACTGAATCAACCAACCTAGGCCTTAAAAATAAATCAAAATTTTGGCGAGAGAATTTTGCATTTTTTTTATTACCTTCACGTTTAACTTGTCCATTTCATTTTCTGTTGAGAATTTCCCCAACAGGGATGTTGTAAAGAAACAGCACCAATCAGTGCGCAGCAGGTAGCTGCTCTTTGTTTCCCAAAGGAATAGAGGGAGTCTTATTTGGTTGGGTTTGTGATTGCCCCGAAACGGTGTTGTTACTATTAACATTTCCTTTGATCTCCTGCTGAGGTTTGGCATGGTCATCGGATTTAGTCTGGGCATGTGAATGCTTCTTGTCAGGAAGCAGAATGCCCTCGAAGAACTTGTGTATCATCTCATAACTGGTAAATGTAATCACAGCAGATGGAGTCGTTCTCATTAAGTTAGTTGCACAGCCACGGTAAAATCCACGGAAACCTTCCTTTTGGAACACTTTCTTAATGCAATCAACAACACCGGCATAATGGGCCTCAGAATTTCTGAGCTGCCCTTGCTCTTGAAGTCTTGAACGCACCACCTGGTATTTGACATTAAGATATTATAACAATAGACAAACACACACAGGAAGGGGATGGAGTTTTCATGGGAGATAAAACCTCACTGAGTAAAGTGCCATGTCAAAGCGTACCTCATGTGGATAAGTCAGTACAGAGGCAAGTACTTTGGATACTGAAGAGGCAATTGCGACATCCCCAGGGCTTAAATTATTAACAGTTGTATTACCTGAGAACTTCAAAATAGTATAATCAGAGCTGTTCGAATATAATTACAGAAGTTGGACTGTTATAAGATAATAAACAATACCCTTCTTTGCCATGTAACACTTGATCTTTTCATATGCTGGAAATTGAATTGCAACATGACTTATCCCAGCCAAAGAAGGCAAAATCCCACTGTTTCAAACAAAGAAAGCAGCATTATGAAACCAAATCATGAGAAGAAGATTTTCTAATCATCTTAAAACAATAGTACAAATGCTTGCAAAACATTACAAACATAAAGGGGCTTAACTATTACAGAAATGTACTTTCACATCAATTCCTTCAGCAATTAAAAGCTTAATCAAGAAAGCTGAATCAAAATTTTTACACCAGACCTATACAAGCCTAGCATGCCTTCCTCTTGTTTAATCCGCCTCAAAGCAGAAAGTACGCTTTTGTAAGGAACCACACCTGGCCTCATTCCTTGCGTCTAAAAGAGAAGAAAAACAAATGAATATCTGAAGTGGAACAGCAATGGTGCAACAATTATTAATCGATTATAAGCTATGCAGAGTAACAGTTGTTGTTCACATGTAATATCAGAGTACCCAGACATCCAAGCAAAGAATCATCAGGCATCCTAGCTAATCAGAATATAGAAAAGAAAGTTTCTTCTCTAACACAATATGGTCGTGCACATTGACTGTTTAGGGTCTAAGAATAACTAAATATACAAGGGAAACATAATGTTAAATAGTGTTGACTGAAGTTTCTTCTCTTATTTTGAAGTTTGAAGATGTATGCTTGCTTGGGTCAAGTATCCCGCTAGAATTGATGAGGAGTTTGATCCTCAGAACTCCACCCACTCTCCAGTTATGACCTGGTTTAGATACTTCTGCGAGACTAAAATATATAGCGACATGGTTGTCCCAACTCAGCTATGAACTCTGGCAAGGCAGCAGCTTAAACCAAGTGCAGCTAGAAAGTACATTCCACTAAAAACATGTGCATACACGTTTGTCAAATCAAAAACTACAGTGAAGTTTTGATAGAAGCCTTCAACAATTTAGCAGGCAGCAATTATAGTTGACATGTGATAGAACCATTGTGATCTTAACAAATATACATATTCAGAGGAAATCAGATTCATAACCATGCTGACTTACCTGGAGTCTGGTTTTCACAACCCACAATGGATTTGTTGCAATGGATGTTGCAGCCCCAGCACCAGCAGCAGCTACCATGTTTGCACCAACTGAGAGATGGCTATCCCCATCCTCTACAATATGAGACATAAGATTTTAGAATAAATCAAAATAAGAACAGTACTTGACATTCTTCAATCTCAGAGAGCGATTATTAATAGAACAAGGTTTCTCATGTGAACTCAAAAGAAGACCAACGCATAATTTTCAAGTAAGAAACTCTTAGAAAAACCAACCATTTGAAAGGATGCCTTTAAGTTGCTCATAAACTGTGAAATACACCTACAAATGAAATGAACACATTTGTCATTACAGGAAATGTGAAGAGCACATAAGGTGGTAGTTCTGGATGTGTTTGTCTTGACAGAAAAAAAAGTAATTTAACACAGTTCCCTTTGATCAATCCCAGAGATAATCTATGCCCTGGAATTTAGAGGGTGTTTTCATTATATAATTTTTCAATCAACATGGATAGGGTGATGGCTTCTTATTGATCATTGTCTTCTTTCTGCAGACATGTCAACAATTATTTTCCATTCATTGGAAAATAAAACCAGATTTCCTATTCCCCAACATTAAAATTCTCCACAAGAACACAAGGAAGAACCAAAGAGGCAAGCTTGGGACAGGTGGATTCAGAAAATCCACACTTTAAGTCCTAGATCATAGACATTACATTTTAGCCCAACTAATCACATTGTAAGCACCCTAGTGTCTTTCAAGCATCTATCTATATAAACAAAAATTATAAAGCAACATAGGCAGTACTCACAGCCCAGTTCGGAAGAAGTGCCATTATTGTTGGAGAGAGCCCACGATACAATCCCTTAAAACCTTCAGTTCTGACAATGTGTTTAAGACTTGAGATGATGATACTACCTGAGCATAGAGGGCACGGAAGAGCACAAGAATGGGTTTAAATCAATAAGCAAGGAAACTGCACTATATATCTGGTATTTGTAGAATAATCATATTTTCTAGTTCATCTAAGGAATGATGGCAATCCAATATATTCTGAATGTCACAATTACCAGTTAATAATGATTGCGTAGGACAAATAGGGAAGACAATGCATGCATGTTTAGGGGAAAAGGAAGTTAGAAGTTTCCCATTGAAACAGATGACATAATCGTAACACTCTATGGACTGCCTTAGTACTTAAAACCAAAAATATATTATAAACCAACAAACAAGCACCTGTAAAAAAAAATAACGACTCATTATCTCAGTTTAGTCATAAACAAAAAATCAGGGTTCATGTTCCTATTAAGTTCCATGTCAAAGCTATTTAGCCTTCTGTTTCTTAAAAAGGTGCAGTCTTTACTCGTCTAAATATCTAAAAAGCAATTCAATCTCGAAACACATCCCCAGAATGTGCACCGTAGATGCTTATAAGTTGACCAATTCATAGTTTTTCAAAGGATTATCATAAAACATTATATTCAAGAGCACAAAATCTTCCATACCTCCTTGACCTGAATTGGGAGGCAAGCCATGGACTTGTAACCTTGTCTTGATCACATCCAATGGGCACATAAACGTGGCTGCAATAACACCTGCAAGAAGAATCAACTATATAATCTTGCAGAAATTATCCAATCTTTAATCACCTAAACTTGCATGCACCAACCAATAAACAAAAATTCTTGTGATTTCTTGAATTAGACATAAAACCCACAAATTAAAATCACAAACAAAACATTATCAACCAAAAGTCTTGAGCTTTATCAAGCAGACCTGCGGAGGCACCAGCACCAGCATGGCATGCTAACTCCCTGGGGCTTCGCTTATGGGAAGCTTCCCCACCTCCAGTCATCTTTGAAACCTCACTACAATTCTAAGAATTCTATAAAACAAAACCAAATCACCATGGCAGATCTATATCTACATCAATCAATATATATACCTATAGGTATATGTAAGAGAGAGAAAACACGAGCCCCTTCTCTCTATGACTCTATTGCATTACATTGACCGAGAGGGCTATGTTTTCGAGGTGGGGTTGGCCCCTTTGAAGGGTTGTTAACTTATTAGGACTGAATTTTTTTGGACCCGGTTGCTCTTTAGACGTGGAAGAAACACTGAATTGAAGAGGTACGAGTTTTAGCCTTCTGGCAAATATTTTTGGAAGGGAATGAATGGGATCCTCAAGGAAGTGTTTTTTCTTTTTCTTTTTTCAAACTAACGATAGAGAAAAAAAAGATTGGGTCTTTGCTAGAATACTTTATTCGTATTTTTCATAAAAGAAGGATGAATATTAACACTTTTTACTTCAGGGTTTGTTTTTGTTTTTGTTTTGCGTTTTGAATGGGAAAGCTGGTTATGTGAAATCAGAACCTTAATTTTCTGTCAGTGGAGAGTGAGTAAATTAACTAAATTATTTACGATATCCATAGTTAATTGAACTGAACGCTTTTTGGATTTTTTATTTTTATAATTCCATTTATAAAAAAAATAAAAGAGAAAATTAGTTAGATTTTTTTGTTCAAGTCAAACGGTTTGTACTAACACTCACCCCAAATAAAGTTAATTTTTTCTTAAAAAACACTTTTTAAAAAACTCAAATGTTATTGAAAAGTACTTTCATCATTAAAAATAAATTTTAAAAAAATATTTTTTTAATATATTTTTAAATTAAAAAATTAAAAAAAAAATCTATCATGATACAAAATAAGCTATAAATTTTCTCCGGAGAGCACGAAGCATCTCAATTTTTTCTTTGGAGTTACATGTTTCCCAAACCAGTAATGATCTTTCATTTACTCAGCAAATACATTCTTGATCTCATAACTAAAGCCAACATGATAGATGCTAACTAAATCAAGGGTTCGTTCTGGACGACGGACATCACGATGACAAGAAATGGAATGAAAACTGAATTAGACAGCACGGTAAGATGAGATTATACTGAATCTTACTGTCATAGACAAATACATGTGCTTATTAACTAAATAAAGTTTCCGCATAAGTTATTTTAGTCCCTTAATTTTTCCAATAATTTATTTTAGTCCCCATTTGTTATTTTTATGATATTCTTGTCCCTATAGGAAATATTTCTTATGCTTTAATTTTATGGTGCCACGACTTAGTCTCCAAATCATATTTTTTTTGCAATTAAGCCCCTGCATGTAAAAAATTATTTTAATAAAATTTAGGTAAACTTGATCAAACTTTAGCCACTCAAATTAAAAATTTAAAGAATAATTGAGAAATAACTACTCTTATTTATACTATTGGATAAGTTCATCTCGCTCTACAGTAAAACAATTTTTTTTTATTTCAAGATAACTTTGGATAAAACAAGGATTCTAATATGTTTACCAGACATACCATAACTAACCCATTCGTCTTGACATTGCATTTTCAGTTCATAAACTAGCTTAGTTCACGGCCAAGCAATTTCAAATTCGTTGGCCATCAGTGAAGTGTTATTTTTCATGGTACGTACCTTTATTTACACTTCGACCAGTGTTATTTTTCATGGTACGTACCTTTATTTACACTTCGACCCTCTGTCGCGGCGACTTTGCCGTTTCATTTTGGACAGGTGATCATGCTACGACATGCGACACTTGTACGGTTCTACCTCTACTTCACCTGTGTATCTTAGCCCCGGTCTCTTTTCAGTGAAGCTCGTTCTTCCTTGATGATTGGGGTATCGAAAGGAGGTCATGGGTCGTGACTCTAACTTGAATTAGTTGGATTCGATCTCTCCTTCACAAGCTCCGTCTTCTACAGTTCTACTGAACAAAGCTCTTGTGATTCATCACGAAAATCTAGACATCGTATATTCTTGTATTGTATTATATTATATTATATTGATTAATTATTATTAACATAAACTAAGATTTGTGGGGGGGGGGGGGATATTGTAGCTCAAAAGAGAAATTGCTAGTCATTGAAATAGTGGACTGAAAAGCTTGACCATTTTATCAGAAAAGACAAAGCTGACTTTTCATGGATTTATAAGTTATTATTGATTTAAGGGTTCGTTTGTCTAAGCGTTTACAACTACGTTTGTTATGTAACAGTGAAAATATAGTGTTTGGTTATGAAATTAACCGTGATTTTTGTACGTGGACCCTACCATTAACTGCGTTGAAAACGTTGTTTTGTTGAAGCAGAAATTATCTGCTTCTCTCGTCGCGTTCCTGTCTTTCTGCTGCATGCGCATATCCTGCTAATTAATTAGCATGAACAGTGCAGCTTGTTGCACTGTTCGCGTGCTGCACTATTTTCGTAAAATAAAAAATAAAAATTATTTTTTATTTTTTTAATTGTATTTTATTCAAAAAACTAGTGTTTAATATTATTCAATGAAACTACATAAATTAAACAAAGATCGCTTGATGACGTAGCATTTGCAGAATTTGATCGCAATTCCAATTTTGTTCCTGATTATATTTTACCTGATGTTGTTGCGTGCTTAAGAAACCAAAAAAACTGTAGTCCTTGTCGGATGTATTTCATACATGATAGAATTGTAGATATTATAATGGAACAATAAAAATATTTTATATAAAGTATTATTTATTTTATGATGTAATAGCAATAGTTAAATCTATAACGTTTAAATTAAAAACCATCAATGTTAATATATAATTTTTTAAATTATTTTATAACCTCAATTCCAAAAACATTCTTAACCAAACACATTAAACTACTTTTTGTTTAACCT
>Ga0307510_10011885_pt1 | contig 10324 bp, 11 predicted proteins | sample 12_EM_MG_FD_207224 | JGI IMG/M metagenome (GOLD analysis project Ga0307510, IMG submission 207224) | Populus trichocarpa ectomycorrhiza microbial communities from riparian zone in the Pacific Northwest, United States - 12_EM | ecosystem: Host-associated > Plants > Roots > Unclassified | place...
ATGGGGTGCTCCGGATCCTCTCCCTCGCCTGTATCATCGACCACTGGCATATCTTGATCCCCTTCTTCGTCCACCCTGAAGTTGAGTCCCTCATAATCAGCATCGTTTCTGAACAGGTCGCCTGATGTGTCCACAGGAAGGCGCATTTGGTCTTCTGGTTCGTTTTCGTCACTGTTCATCACAGCTGGCCCAGAGACTGGCATAGCGCCAGGAGTGTTGCCTTGGTTCTTTGGCCCGTCGTGACGAGGTAAGAGAATACCCCCAGGACTTTACATGGTGCCAATGACGCTGTGTTGAAGGTACCACAGTTTTCCAAGGCTATACAGAAGGTGAATCCACAGAAAGTTGCCAAGGTATGGGACCATCATACATGCCACCACTATGATGCTAAAATTGCTTATTTATCATGCAGTCCTCCAACCTAGAAAGCGAAGCATTGTCCGATGATGACACTTCAATACCTTGTGGCTGCGATGTCAACAAAGGGTGGGAGCGCGGAGCACATTTTGTCCCACCCCAATCGGGGGCTTGTATCATCAGTATCAGACTCCAGTCTCTGGCCTTACAGATGGTTATCAAAGCAGCTATCCGTGAAATCACTGGTGATGCCCTCTTCTCAATGGCATATCCTAGTGCGATCACAGTTGCTGATTATTTCCGTGACACACTGAGGGCCACTGCCGACAACCTCAATGTCTCTGTCCTAGGCTGCCGCTTTGGGAAGGACCGCAGGTTTGCGGAAACCATATCACGCGTAGTAAGTCCCCCAATGTCAGTACTTCTGCTATTTCTTATCTTTGACCACAGTTGGCTATCCGTCTGTCAAACCTCCGTTGTGGCTTGAAAAAATTGGCTGCAGTGGAGGTGAAAAGCTTATTCACCATGATGTCAAGTAATGCCTGCCATGAACGCATCAAAGATTTGGTTACAAGCACCAAATATATATACCCATGGAACCAGGTTCGTTGTCCATGCCATGAACACCTATTACAAGGCTAATCTTATGTTTATCTACCATATAGTCAGGGCCGACCACAGGTCTCCATCAATACTCGAAGCCATTCCAACAACCATTCATCATGTCAATCTTGATGTGACCAGCCTTAGGTGATCGTTATTACTCATATGGTACAGCCTTTGTAAGTCGTGGGAACCAGCCCTAGTGGTTGGTGATTGGATGACTGATGCTTTGTGATGTGCTTACTGATCTAGTTGGAGTCGCTTATTGATCATAGTAGTACTTAGTCATAGCATGTATCTGGCTTACTACGCCGTGATTAGTCATACTTGTATCTCTAGTATAAAAGAGGCTCACTGCTGTCCCTAAGACGGCAAGTTGAATCTCCTGTCAATTTAACTCCCTTCTCTTTTCTCTTACATTCTACTACAAGTGGGCACTAGGACATTACTCTAGTGCGGGAACCACTTCTCACATATCGACTACAACTTGGCACCAAGCCATCCACGCGACATACCACCAAGTTAGGACCGCTATTCTAAACCAACACTGAATCAGTGTTGCCCTCACTTTGTGGCAGTGACATTAGATTCAACTTTCTACATTCAAGACGGCTAGTAGCGCGTACAACAAGCTCTTGACCAAAGAGCAGATACTCGAAACCAAACTAAACTCTCGTATCGCATACAAAGCACCCAATGCTACCGGGACCAGAACTTACCCCATCCAACTATTTTGCGATAACGATGACAAGGTCGTAAACAAACACGCCATCCCAGTCTGCCTGTACAACGGAATCTGGCATCAGATTACACACGACTCTAGCACAGGACTGCCTCGATTATGGCAACCACTAACCAGCATTCACCTTTTCGATATCAAAGAAACCAAATCAGAACTAGAACCCAAGGAGCAAAGCGACAGCTCGAACAGTGAACCAGCTGAAGAAGAAGAAGACTCAGACGACAAGTTAGCCAAACAAGCTGGAGGACTCAACATCAACGACCAAATCAGGGATGCAGAAATACCCAAAGAACTTACCCCACGGAGAAATACCGTCTCCCTTCCGCAGCATACGAAGCTTTCACCCATTTCACCAAAACTATCAACCATGGCTACTTCCTCTATCATGATCCAACAGCCCGCAGATATTCAACCACTCACTCAAGGAGGAGGAGATGGCTCAAGCTCTAAAGGAAAAAGCTCTGGAAGTGGCACTACTGGAACAGGAAGTGCGACAACTGCGACTGCTACTGGAACTGCAGCAAGCGTTAATTCCAAGCTCAGAGCCAGTCTTGGCTGATACTCCACTCCTGGTGGAGGACGATTGGGACCACCCAGTGGAGAACCCCCAAGTGGAGGACCACCCTCAGGAGGATCTGGAGGTCCAGGTGGTAATCCACCCAGAGCACCAGGACCTCCCGCACCAGTACCCCCGATCCAAGGAGGCCAACAACCCATTGCAAGAGCAGCTGATGTCAAATCTATGGGAGGACTGCTGCAAGTCTTCACAGGAGACCGCCTTATCGCAGACGACTTCATTGAAGAAGTAAAAGGATATCTTCGACTCAATCAAGATGTAGCTGGCTACAATTCCCCAATCAAGAAAGTTGCTCTGACTCTTACTCTTATGAAAGGACCACAAGTCGCAGGATGGACCAGAGACATGGGAACCTGGTTGGACACCCTCAATCCCATCCTGGATAATATCCCCGATGTATGGGATCAATTCCTCTACGAATTTTCACAACAATTCCAGGACAGCCAAAGAGAAAACAGAGCCAGAGGCGAAATAGAATGCTGCACTATAAGATTCCCAGAAATCGATGACTACATTGCCAGGTTCGAAGATTTGAGTCGCATCGCTGGCTATGATGCCAACAGTGGAGCAGTATTCCAACTCTTCACTAAAGGACTACCCAACGACATCCTTAAAGAAGTACTGACCTCTCTGACCCCAACCACATATATCGATCTCAAAGATAAAGCGATCTCAGCTACCCGATCCAAGGTGTTAATCAACAATATACTCTGTGCCCGCAATGTTACAATCCACCCAGTTTTTCGTTTTACTCCCTACCCCAAGGAACCTCAGGACCCGTCGTACCTCCCGCACCAACCACACAGATCCCTCAGAATATATCCCAACCAATAGCACCACCATCGATACCTCCCAGAGCACGCACACCCACGCTACCCACCACCTTCAGCCAAGTAATACCAGCGATCCCGATCACGTGGCCTACTCACACGCGCCACCACTCCTCCATGGAATACTTCACGGAACCCGCACCAATGATCACAGATCCCGCTACAGATAGCGATAGAGATAGTCCTATGAGGGACCGCAGTCCTAGCCCACCACACACGCCATACCAGCCCAGACCATCTGGCTCTAATGTCTATGAGTTAGAAGCCAACGAGCAACCTTCACCGCCATGGAAAGCATGGCTTAGTCAGCCATCCCCGCCTACCAGTATAACCCGGCCCGTCTCCCCGAGCAGCGAGACCTCAGCACCTAAACGCCAACGTCACGATAACGGGACATACACCCCCATTACGTCATCAGCCACATCTCCGATATCCCCGACCAGTCCTAGCGCCCAAGCCACTCCTGATTACCAAAGCCTACCAAGTCCCCGGTCTGTGGGATCCAATCAAGATCCAAATACGGAGTCACCTCCTATGCTGCTAGAGTAAGCAGACTCCCATCAAAGTGAATTACCAAAAGTGGATACATATGTGATGCAATACTTGTTCGCTTACGCACCCTTCGTATCGTTATCTCCCGGCCCCTGAATCGGAGCATCACATCGCACCTATTGTATCTTCGTCCTGACTCGTTCCCAGACTCGATATGACTTGTACTTACTGCGCAAATGCACATTCTCTGACTTGTACTTACTTGACTCATTCCAAGTGATCCCTGTATTAGTTTCGACTCATACTTAGCTATAGTAAGCGTAGCATAGCCTCAGACTCCTCATGTATATAAACCAGCTAGTAGTTACAAGTCAAAGCTCTAAGCTTGACTTGGTTTTCAATCCAAACATCTTGAAAGTCTTCACTCTCTCATTCGACTTCCCTCTCCCGTTCATAAATTCCTCTCAGGTCTTTGACTTCGTCAAAGACACTCTAGTCATCGTTACTCGTCACCACTACTTCGTGCAAGTCGCACCTTAAAGGTCCTTGGGCCTTAACACGCAACCCAAACAGAGGGGTTGGAGGGTTCAATCGAGGAGTCTTTAATACGTTTCCATGACCCAATAACCTCCCAAGGCCACGAACGTTCTTCAATCAAGGAAACCAGGGAAATCAAGGAGGATTCCTACAACAACGCAGACCAGGATTCCGTCAAGGACCCCCTCAAGCGCAGTACAACTCTACTAGCGCACCTCGTTGGATGAACAATACAGCCATACCAATGGACCTAGGACGCACCAGAGCTCCGAACTGGCGTCCGAACAACAAAGGACGTATGCAAGGAAATGCTACTGGTTTTGGACCAGCCCCTTGAAACAACACCACCAGGCCACCTCCAGGAAACACTAACAACAACTGTTTCGAATGTGGGCAAACAGGTCATTACGCCAGAAACTGCCCACGTCGTCATCGTCAAGGACAAACCAAAGCGAATCTCATCGATTTCAATGAAGAGTACGACAACTATGAAGGGTTTGAAACCCCAAACCGTGTCGACGACATCAAACAACAGCTTAACGCTATGTCCCTTGATGAAAAGGCAAAACTTGCGGAAGAAATGGGAGTCTCAGAGGATTTTCCCACAGCTTGATTAGGTCGGCATTAATCAAGCAAAGTAGCAATGACAATGTGTATATATTGGCTCGAAAATCTATGACTGTTTGGATTTACACACACTCGATTGCGAAAAGAGCCGAAGCAATAGCCCTAGTCGATTCCGGGGCAACGGAGAACTTCATGAATCTAAGCTATGCCAAATGGTTAAAACTCCCCATCAAGAATTTGGACAAACCTCGTCAACTGTTCAATGTAGATGGGACTGAGAACAAAGCTGGAATGCTAAAACACTATACAGATATTAAGGTCCAAACAGGAACATCTAGAAATCAACTACGTTTCTTTCTATCGGACTTAGGAGAACACAAGGCCATTCTAGGGTATTCTTGGTTTGCCGCCATACAACCCAAAATTGATTGGAAACAAGGATGGATTGACTCATCACAACTTCCTATCATCCTCAGGGCTCCAAACGCAAAGAAAGCACAATTCCTACCCTGAACGATAAACACACCGCGACCTGTGCACCATGATCAATACTTCATCAGACGGGTAACAATTAGCTCCGCAGTAAAAGAAGAGGATCCTGCAATACCAGCTGAATACATGCAACACAGGAAAGTGTTCAGCGAACACGAATCGCATCGCCTTCCTCAGCACACGATTTGGGATCATGCCATCGAACTCCTGCCTGGAGCCCCCACAACTCTCCCTGGAAGGCTCCTGCCGTTAACACAGTCAGAAATCAAAGAAGCAAGCAAGTTCGTTCAAGAACATCTGGCAAGAAATACAATCAGACCTTCATGGAGCCCATATGCTGCCAACTTCTTCTTTGTCAAAAAGAAAGATGGGAAGCTACGCCCAGTCCAAGACTACCGACCCCTTAACAAATGGACTAAGCGGAACCGCAACGTATCTCCCCTAATCCCTTCTGTCATTGACCGATTAGCAGGGTGCACGCTATTCACCAAGTTCAACGTCCGATGGGGATACAACAATATTCGGATTAAACCTGGCGATGAATGGAAAGCTGCCTTCCTTACACCAGAAGGACTGTTCGAACCCACCGTTATGTTCTTTGGCCTTACCAACTCCCCTGCGACATTCCAGATGATGATGAACACAATATTCTGCCCGGACGTAGCAAAAGGGGACACATCTGTGTTCATGGATGATATTGCTATCCATACAAAGAAATACCTGAATGAAACCCACAAACAACACTTGGCTCGACACCAAAAACGTGTCCATGAAATATTGGATAAACTAGAAGCCAACGACCTCTACCTAAAACCCGAAAAATGTGCCTTTGAACAGGAAGAAATCAAATACCTTGGAGTAATTGTAGGGAAAGGACAACTCCGCATGGACCCAAAGAAACTCATGGGAGTTGCAGATTACCCAGTCCCACTTAACCCTACAGACGTCCGTGTATTCCTCAGACTATGCAGTTACTACTGCTACTTTATCCCACGATTCTCCGAAATTGCTCGACCCCTACTCAACCTTACAAAGAAATCTGAAAGCTGGCACTGGGACGAACCACAATTCAAAGCCTTCGAAACTCTCAAGTCCCAGCTGTGTGCAGCACCAGTTCTTAAACAACCCAACTTCGAGAAAAAGTTCTTCCTCCAAACTGACGCTTCAGCATACAGTGTGGGAGCCGTACTCTCACAGGAGGGAGACATCCCCACAACTTCCGCTCTCTCAAAACGCCAAAAACCCATACTCCATCCCATTGCCTACTACTCAGCCACGTTCATTCCAGCCAAACGAAATTATGACATCTATGAGAGGGAATTACTAGCCATAATGAAAGCACTCTCATATTGGCGACCATACCTAGGATGGACCAAAGAACCATTTACCATTATGACAGATCACACAAATCTCCAATACTGGAAATCTCCTAAAAACCTCAACCAAAGAACTGTGCGCTGGCATGCGGACCTACAAGAGTACGACTTTGACATCCTCTATATTCCAGGAAAAACCAATATTCCACCTGATGCCCTTTCACGATTGCCTGGAGTAGACCAAGGAAAGGAGGACAATCAACAAGTCACAGTCTTACCAGAACAGAAGTTCAAAGTTGCCACAACAACTTTAGAACCAAAAATCAGCATACCTCCTATCAACATAGTCAAACAAGGAATCATGAATCTCATGCACAACCACCCATCCGCCAGTCATCCAGGTCGAGACGAAACACTTCGCAGAACTCAAGAACGATACCAGTGGCTAGGAATGAAAGAATGGATCGCAAACTACATGAAAGGATGCGCAGTCTGCCAACAAAACAAGATTATCACTCATCGTACCAAAGTACCTCCCTATCATATCCCCACAGAAACCAACGCTCAACCATTCCAACGAGTAGCTATGGATTTAATCACAGGATTACCCCCTGTAAAGGGAAAAGATGCCATCCTCACCATTGTGGACCAAGGATGTTCATGTGCCGCCATATTCCTAGCTTGTGACACTATGATCATGGGACCAGGCATCGCCCAGCTATACATGGATCACGTGTTTCGATGGTTCAGATTACCCACTAAAGTCATTAGCAATCGAGACCCTTGATTTACCTCACACTTTGGGAAAGCCCTAACAAAGAGACTAGACATCCAACAAAACTTATCAACAGCCTTTCACCCCCAAACAGATGGACTATCAGAGCGAAAGAACCAATGGGTAGAACAATATCTCCGTCTAGTAACGTCGGCGGCCCCAAAAGACTGGACCCAATGGCTAGCCTTGGCTACGGCAGTGCACAACAACCAGAAGAACTCAACTACTGGACTATCACCCAATCAAATAATTCTGGGGTACGATCTCAAGCTGAACCCGGCAATTACTACCCCATCTGTCAATGAAACAATGGAAGAAAGAATCCATCTGATGGAAGAAAGACGAGCCCAGGCAATTGCGGCCCTGAACCAAATCGCTGAGAAATCAGGAACCCCATCAGCACAGTATAGCACTGGGGAACAAGTCTGGTTAGAAGGGAAAAATCTCTGTCTCCCTTACCAAGCAACCAAGCTAGCGCCTAAAAGATACGGACCCTTCAAGATCATCAAAGAGATCTCCCCTGTGGCATATCAACTCGCTCTACCCCTGACATGGAAAATTCACGACACGTTCCATGCTTCTCTCTTATCACCCTATCGCGAAACGACCACATACGGCCCAAACTTCTCCCGGCCACCACCTGACCTGATTAATAATGAGGAACAATACAAGGTGGAACAAATCTGCAATCATCGATACTTCAGGCGCAATAGGACCCTGCAATATCTGATTCACTGGAAGGGATACCCCGATAGTGATGACACATGGGAACTTGTAGCTGACACACATGCGCCAGATTTAGTCAAAGCTTATCACAAAGGAACTCCGCTGGAGGGAATAAAAGCTGGTCGTTTATCACCACAAAATCCCATCTCTCTTCATCCTGGCTACCAACCAAGAACCTCTTGGTTGGGAAGAAGTTCCCTGGACACCACCTCCGATTCCACCTTGACAAACCTTCCTAGCCTCCCTACTTCGTTCACCCCCATTCACCACCCACAAATTCATCGAGTTCCGCCCTGGACAACATATCCATCCCACTCACGTCCATGCTCTCAAACATCCATACTTTTGCTGCGAACCCCTTTGTACCTACCACCATTGATGGCGAACACTACTCACTCATCCACATCGGAGCCAACCCTACCCCCGCCATATCAGATTACTCCGTCAATGCCTCTGCTGAATCCCCCGGAAGTCGTCCCAACTTGCCCCCATCCTGCTACTCCCCTTGTGGAGTGGAAAACATATTCACCGCCAATGCTGACATCGACCCCGTCACCCTCTGAGAGATTGCGACTGGTCTGGTCCAGACCGTCAAGAACCATGAAGAGGTCCACCAGTTCGCCGTCCTTGCTTTTGAGGACAAGATCAAAAGGCTCGAATCCACTATCGAAGGGTATGCTGAGACCTATGAACGAGCTCCAGATGGGTACGTCCGCAATACCATGTACCCCGACCTCAAGATCCCCTTGGGCGAAGGAGCATATGCCAAAGCCTATTGGGTCACCCCTGCTCACGACGGATACGTTCAAGCATACAGACAAGAGCAAGGGCCCTTGGACATGCCATACTCTCTCCCCATCTATGCCCAGGCCATCTACTCATCCAAGCCCATTGACCCCATTCCCGCCTGGTTCCACCAACTCCTTGTTGGTACCCCCACCGTTTATGCTAACTTCGCCAAAGCGGCCCACCGACTCGATGACTGGGGCGTCGCTGCAGATATCGCACGCTACTGCAAACTGGACGATGATCTGTCCTGTATCAACGCAGAGCTTGAACGGCTCGAGGCTGAAGCTGGGGCGGTTAGGATTGCGAAAACCATCTGTGAAGGTTGATTGGAGTTGGCTTGCACCCCCAAGCAGCTGGCGCACATGGAGTGCTTGGCGACGCCGTTCGTTCGGCAAAGAAACGAGCAACTCGCTACTAGGGGGGGATGGAAGAAGTCCACACGCGGTCACGCTAGCTAGAGCGGGAGGTAATGTGACCAGCCTTAGGTGATCGTTATTACTCATACAGTACAGCCTTTGTAAGTCATGGGAACTGGCCCTAGTGATTGGTGATTGGATGACTGATGCTTTGTGATGTGCTTACTGATCTAGTTGGAGTCGCTTATTGATCATAGTAGTACTTAGTCATAGCATGTATCTGGCTTACTACGTCGTGATTAGTCATACTTGTATCTCTAGTATAAAAGAGGCTCACTGCTGTCCCTAAGACGGCAAGTTGAATCTCCTGTCAATTCAACTCCCTTCTCTTTTCTCTTACATTCTACTACAAGTGGGCACTAGGACGTTACTCTAGTGCAGGAACCACTTCTCACATATCAACTACAACTTGGCACCAAGCCATCCACACGACATACCGCCAAGTTAGGACTGCTATTCTAAACCAACACTGAATCAGTGTTGCCCTCACTTTGTGGCGGTGACACTTGAAGGAGTTTGTCTTCACAACGTCTTGTGGGATGTCATTGGCCAAGAAGCATGCTCACCGCTTCACGTTGAGTATGGAACAGGGTCCACAGGCAACAGAACCGGAGGTATCTGGGGCTATGGTTTGCACGGCAGCGACTGCAGTAAGGGATTTTGCAACTTCAGTGAATTGGACTGACCAATAACATAGGTTCACACTGCTTTGGACAATTGGTCTGAGGGCTATTACAAGAAGTCCAAGTTCAATGCAGACAATTATGAAAACATATATAAAGGCCATAAAGACTTCCTTGCAACGATAAAGAGCACAAGTCCGGGTGCGTTCCATCGTCTAATGGCCAACATTTACAATCAAGTCTTGTAAGTTGACAACTACTCAGTATTAATGGTATGATAACAAATTTGTACAGCTCAAAGCACACACAGCAGGCCTCTATGGTAACAAACAATGCGATGGCATTGCTTGACATCGCTGCAATGGAAGTCTAAACATATCTCAGATTCTCAATACCTCTGAAGTTTCTTTGCATATACTCCTTCTATACCCATTCGATAAACAGGTCCTTGATAGCCTACTTGAATCATTTGTATCTCTGGT
>Ga0307510_10011886_pt1 | contig 10324 bp, 9 predicted proteins | sample 12_EM_MG_FD_207224 | JGI IMG/M metagenome (GOLD analysis project Ga0307510, IMG submission 207224) | Populus trichocarpa ectomycorrhiza microbial communities from riparian zone in the Pacific Northwest, United States - 12_EM | ecosystem: Host-associated > Plants > Roots > Unclassified | place...
AAGCATAGGGGGGGGGGGTAAGGACACTAGAGCACTATATCTGTCTTTCTTAGCCACGACCATTCTAGGGGATGACTGCCGGGCCCTGCAGTCTTAGCACAAATGACATTCTGGTGGACATCTGCTCAGCTGGACTATTATCTGTAGAGCCCGGCCATCATCAGTAGGTATTTTGGAGTAAGATACCCATTGTGTCCAGCTGTCCGCCCTAGGCAGTAGCAGAGTTCTCAACGGGGCAGTCCGTCCGCCCATTTTGTCAACATGCCGGACAAGTAAGAATGAAAAACGAGGACGGACGACATTTTGTCGGCCTGTCCTGTCCTTTCCTGAACTTGCCCGACCAGTTATACAGCTAAGGACCATTCCCTCCACCGTCCCCCACACACAAATGTCTCACCCTGCAGGGTCTAATTTCTTTTCCCAGTATTAAGTAGACAAGAATAGTGATAATAGGTGTCGGGCTTAGAATTTATAGTATATTAGAAAGCAATAGAACTACAATTTAGAGATAACTTCCCCTCGTTAACCTTTACTATATTGCTATGTTATTTGGTGATCTTAGAATTATTCTTGGAGGGTGTGTGTGTATGTGGATACGGCGTGGATAGGATGGATTTGATAGCACCCGGCCGTCACCCACAGTCCCCTTCCGTCCTATGTATAGTAGTTACCTGCCGTCCCCTGGCTGTGAAGTTGTCTCAGATCGTCGGGCTTGTCGTCCTTGCTAATGACGGCCGTCCTGGGAGTTCAAGGACGAGGACGGACTACATTTTGCCCTCCCGTCTGGTCCGGGGGTCCCCGGACGGCTGAGAACACTGTGGAAAACTTGCCATAAGAGTCTTGAAATATGGAAAGATTTCGATCAGCGCACAAGACTAAGGGACAGAGGATTCATAGCTCCGATAGCGCATCCTTTTAGATTGGCCGAATTCGGAGGGGGGGTTTTTTTTTGTCGCCGAATTAGCCTCTGGGAGGATTTGTACGGAATTTATATACCTGCCGGCTCACACCTGTGTCTGGCCTACCTTCTAGTCTGGTGCATTTCCCGGATTGCCCACTTGCGGCCCGGCGGTCTGCCTCTCTCTGAGCAACTGCAGCTAGAATCTTTTGATTGTGCGCATTTACCTCACTCTCTGGAATCCCCTCCGTCACGAATATCTCTAGGTCTATCGACTCCTGGCCTGGCAGTGCGTTATCGATAGCTTCGAGCTGCTCCTTGTGCGCTTGCTCCGTGTGGGCGCACAATTCTTTGTTCGCATTACCTGGGCACCTGAATGGTGGAAGAGAATACAGGGAAGGGAAAGGAGAATAGATACCGCCAGCTGTATTTTTAGCCGTCGCCGGTATCATTCACACTTGTAATGCTTTACTGTTTGATGAGCGGAAAAGTTAAGTTGTTTGGATTACCTGAGCGCAAAGGTCCTTTATGTTCCGTTCCTAGGAGGGTGGGGGTGGGCGGTAGAGGGGTTCGAGAGAAATTTGAAAGCAAAAACGGTGATGTAAAATTTTCGGAGTATTGTAGGTAGTATAATAGGACTGCCGGTTTATTCCAGTGACAAAACTGCAAGTACCCTGCACACCCACGAAGTAGGATATAAAACCGGGGGTAAATCCAACTGCCCACCAGATCACTCCCAGCATCAGAAGAGATGGCTAGTAGATGCTCCATAGTCTAACTCTTTCGAATTCTCCGCTGGGGCGATGGTGGTAATCTCCGGTTCGGAGGGTGGTTAATTATGCTTGATTCATTTTCCGACTTGTGTTATTGGCTGTGGGGTAGAGTGGAGTAGAAGTACCAGTATATATTCCTAGTACAGACTGAGGATGTCATTACATTGTTGGAAAGTTACAACTAGTTCCTCCTTTCACTTTTTCTCCCCCTATTCTTCTGCCTCTGGCAAAAGAATCCTCCGTCGTTTCAAGCATCTTATGATAAGCCAACGGGTCAATAGACTCAAAATTGTGAGATGAGGGGACCTTTTTCTGGCTGCACCATATTCTCTCATTTGATTTGTTATACCAGCTACAAGTACATGAATGGACCAGTGTGGTTACAAAGACTTTCCAAAAGGTGATGGACCACTGAATAAGGGCCTGTTTGGATAGAACGGTTCTGTTCCTTTCCCCCATACAAATGACCCTTTTCCTTCAGTTTCAAAACGGAGAGAATGCGATTTTCACAGCAGAAACGGTCTCCCAAAGGAAGGGTCCCATCTTTGTCAAACAGGCCGTAATATTATTATGACAGTCCCATTGAAGCATAAATGGTTTAAAGCTCTAAACCATACACCTCACCGCAAGCCCTGCGATAGTATTCTAGGGCTATGAACATCATTTTTGGCCGACAGGGTGGTCTTGGCGCTTTTACGGAAAGTCTATATAAGGGGGGTGTCCTCCCCCTTCTCACCTTCTTTCCTCATCAATCTTCTCTCTCTCTCCTTACACAGCCTTTCTTCTCTTTACTTTTTGTGTCTTTAATTGCATAGCGCTCTCGTGCTCTACCCATTTGTGGTATTTTGAAGCATGCGCTGTGATTCTGCCGTCCGGCCATGTGCTTATGGTATGACCAGTTTATTATTACATCCTTCCTTTTTGCTCAATTCTTTTATCTGCTCCTTGGCTTATTTTCCATATCATATGAGGAGCGTTTACTAACTGTATTACCATGATGCTACTAGGTACACATGGCTCAGAGGTTTGTGGTGGGTGGGTAGGCTGAATACTAACCATCAGAAAGATCCAAAATGGACAACTTAAAACGCAGCACCTGGGGGAAATATACAAATCCAGATACCAGCCCTCTTAAAAGAGTTGTAGGTATTTGGAGGCGGAATTGACGGTTTCTCCTGTCTGGCACTTGAGCGTGATCTCCTTCCCCTTTTGGGGAGTTTCAGGATAGAGAACTGGGTGCTAGACATGGACTGTCGGTTAATAATCTGGGGGATCTGTTCAACCTCAAATGATGAAAAACTCCTGTCTGACATGATTGTGATTTGGGATTCAATTATTGTTTCCCTGTCAGATTGTGGACGAACTGAAAAACAGGGTTGATCTGATGAGGGGCATGTTTGGTTTATTGAATATGAGAGGTCTGTTTGGCTTGTAGTAAGCTAAGCTGTGTATCAACTCAAACCGTGTTTTTGTAGATATTTTTTGTGACCGATTTCTTCATATATGCTCAATTTGATATTATTAGTTTATCATGTGTGCTGTTTTCTGCTATGTATACTAGTTGAATATAAATTGTATAATTTAATTAATACAAACTAGTAGAAAGGGTTTGAGCTTATCCTAGCCTTTGTGTCATTTACGAAAATGTGTTTTCAGCTTATGCAAATATAATTCATCAATTAGAATGCGAGACGGATAGATTGGTCCTTGTTAGGTAGCTATCACCAATGGGGGCTCATGCGCGGATTGAAAGCTATGGGTACACTTCCTCATGCAGCCCTCTTGCGGTACTTAGTAGCAAGTCCCACTTTATCTCTCTCTCACTCCTAACTTCCGAAAAACCAACCGATAAAACCAATCCCAACTCATTTCTTACTTGGCCTTCCATCTCTCCCTTATTTCCGCCCTTACACCTCCCGCACCCGAGTAACCACTGTGACAATGGCCTACCTGGCACACTACTCATTGGGTTCAATGCCACCGGTCATTTCTAACAGTAAGCAACACGAGAGTCATGAAAGGTCACTCGCAGCACAAATCTATGAATTATGTTGGGATATGGGGGTACCAGTATCCTGGGGTTCACGACGCTTGACAATTGAGCTAGTGGACTAGTCTCCGGGAGCCTGTGAGACTCCGGGTGCCGCCAACAGAAATAAGGGTACTCGGGTATACTAGTATAGCGAGGCCCCTGGGTGCCACAGTTAATCAAGCGGTTCTTCAATCCCAATTTCTCTCTTGTTGATGCCAATTCTACTATTCCAACAAATTGGAGAAGTATCATAGGGCGGAGCTGTCCTCCCAGGGCTGTGCCCCAGCACGCTGAACTCCTTTAGCACTCTGAGCAGACGAGACGGAGAAGGTAGGGTGCGATCCCCCCCCCATACAAAAGGTTGGAGACGTCTTGCATCAGGAGGGGTGTGGATCATCTAAAACATAGGGGAAAAGAGTTTGGAATATAGGAAAAAATCTCGATTACCGCGGCCGACCAAGGCACAGGAGATCCATATCTCTAATAGTGCATCATATTACGGTCCCTAGGCAAGTGTTCGTGAAAATATGAGACATCCGGCTAAGCGATTTCACGAACACTATTGCCTAGGGACTTTACATCCTCCTAACCTGTGGGGGGGGGTTTTCTTTGCCAAACTTGCCTCTAATAAGCCGCGCGGAATCACACACCAGCTGATTAACCCGCCCAGCCAATCTACTCCACGCTCCGGTATGTTGTTTATATTACCCGAGTTTGGTTGGCCCTTTAGTCCCGATGGCAGGTTGGCGGGTGGAGGAATTCGAGAGATTATGTTTCTTTTTGATTTGTCTCGACTGGGGGCTGGGTTTGCTGTGCCCCCCCCCCCCCTCCACCAGCGTTGCTGAGGAACGAAATTCCAATGTCCTAGCACTTTTTTTCTTCTATTTGAGTTTTTACAGTAAGGACTGTACTGGGAATGTGGAAGGGAAATGTCAAGATGAAAAGGTTGCTAGGTCGAATTCTCAAGGTACTGTAGGTAGTAATAGGGGTGTAGGTATACACGCGTGATAAAAAACTGCAGGTACTTTTTGCAATCCTTGAAGCAGATATAAAACCAGTTGGGAATCCACTGCCTATTTACCACACCACTCCTGGTATCGGAAGGGATGGCTAGCTGTGGTATTCTGAGGCTCGGAGGGGTGATTAATCTCGCCTGGTCCGCATTCCGACTTTGACTTGTGTTGCTAGTGTGGGGGTGGGGTGCTGTGTTAGTAGAGTGCGAGTGGTCGCCAATGTTCATATCATAGTGAAGACTGAGGGCACTGTTGAACTAGCAAAAGCTTGCAGGTAGTTTTTTTTCTCTCTCTTTCCTTTTTTTTTGTCTCCTTTGCGGGTTACTATTTGTCTTACCAGTTAGTACAGCACCTTTACAGTCATTCGCGTTTCCTAAGTGTGCACTGACAATAAAAGAAAAAAATACCTTGAACCTTATGATACGAGAGTCCATGACTGTATTCACTTAATCCGCCGCCAGAATACTGAATCCCTATTCAATCCCGGGCCCATACCGGTCGTCTAATAGCACTACTACTATCTCCAGAAATACATGTTTTATTGAAAACCTAGAATATATCTCTTTTCCCCGTATTGTTCAATCATCAACGAAAGAAGTATCTTACCATATTAAGTATCCCATAATAAACCAAGCTGTTGATAATATTGAAATTGCGATAAGGGAGGGGGAAGCTTCTACTGGCAATACTATACACTTTTGTTTTATATGCAGTGTTCCGAACCGTCCAGTCCGTCCATCTTGGAGGTAGGATCGGACAGACCGCTGGTGGTAGTCTGTCTTTCTTCGAGTCCATGAACGGACTAAGGCAGATGGAGGTAGGCTGGACGCCCCACCAGGCCCGGTAGGGCCCTGTGGTGTTTCTCTGTTACATCTCTTTGGCTGGTATGCTCAGAAACTTCAATCTCACGATTTGATCCAGCTCACTCATGAACAGGCAAATCATATGCTATATGTGTAAACTAATAAGCAAGGAAGGATGCATCTTTAAGAAATAAAAGAACCAAAAGTGTTCTTCAAATTAGAAAACAAAGACCACCGGCATGAATCTGCAATACAGCAAGCATATACTTGCACTATCGCGGTAGGAAGGTGCTGATATTGGTTGCATCAGATCTTTGGCTTTTTGCGATCACCACCGTGATTATAGTTAAAGAAAGGGGCTTATAGAAGTATTTGAAGGAGGGAATCGGGCTCGTAGCGGAATGATTGGCTCAGTCTTATCTTACCGCTTGGGGTACTTGGTGATCTATTTAACCTTCTTCGCTTGTAGACGTATCGCTTATTGTGTCGGTTACAAGGCATCACAATATCACTCATAGTTTGTCTGCAGCCCCAGACTGTCCCCAGCCATCACCGGCCGTCCCCGTCATTTTTTCCCACATTTGCCCGACCGTCACCCCTAATACACTCAGTCCTTACCTACACTCTGCAGTCTTCTGATACCACCTATAGCCGGGAGTGCAATCCCAGCCATCCTGCCGTCACCCCTGCCGTTCCTCCAAGCAACCGCTTTCCCGTTTGTCTCAAGATAATAACGAGGACCTGGAATGTGAGGCCCGGCGGCCCCAGCATAGCCCGGCAGTCCCCCGAGTAATTTGCCCTATACAGGACCACGGCCAGTGGCCTCTTCCCATCCCGTCTTCTTGGCATTATCCCCGCCGTCCATGTGGAGCCCTGGGCGGTTCGGAACCTGTTGATATGCTATGCCAACGACGACTATATGAATAGACCATTGTGGTTACGAAGGCATTCCAAAAGGCGGTAGACCACTGAACAATATCGTTGTTCCTTAAGCATGAATCGTGTGAAGCTCTGAACCATACACCTCACCGCAAGCCCTGGGATAGTATTCTAGGGCTATGAACTCCATTTTTGGCCGACAGGGTGGTCTTGGCACTTTTAAGGAAAGTCTATATAAGGAGGGTGTCCTCCCCCTTCTCACCATCCTTCCCCTCATCGATCTTCTCTTCTCTCTCCTTACCCAACCTTTCTTCTCTTACCTTTTTGTGTCTTTTTAATTGCACAGCGCTCTCGTGCTCTACCCATTTGTGGTATTTTGAAGCATGCGCTGTGATTCTGCCGCCTGGTCATGTGCTTATGGTATGACTAGTTTATTATTACATTCTTCCTTTTGCTCAATTCTTTTATCTGCTCCTTGCCTTAATTATAATCTCATATGAGGAGCGTTTACTAACTGTATTACCATGATGCTACTAGGTACACATGGCTCAGAAGTTTGTGGTGGGTGGGTAGGCTGAATACTAACCATCAGAAAGATCCAAAATGGACAACTTAAAACGCAGCACCTGGGGGAAATATACAAATCCAGATACCAGCCCTCTTAAAAGGGTTGTAGGTATCTGGAGGCGGAATTGACGGTTTCTCCTGTCTGGCACTTGAGCGTGATCTCCTTCCCCTTTTGGGGAGTTTCAGGATAGAGAACTGGGTGCTAGACATGGATTGTGGGTTAATAATCTGGGGGATCTGTTCAACCTCAAATGATGAAAAACTCCTGTGCTCTGACATGATTGTGATTTGGGATTCAATTACATGTTTCTCTGTCAAATTATGGACGAACTGAAAAACAGGGTCGATCTGATGAGGGGCACTTTTGGTTTCTTGGATATGAGAGATCTGTTTGTCTTGTAGTATGTTAGGCAACACATCAACTCAAAATATGCTTCTTTCTCTTATGTATACTAGTAGAATATATCAGTATTCCCAAGCGCCCCATCCGTCCTGTAGGCACCGCCAGGACTGCAGTTTCGGGAACACCCGGGCGTCTGTCTCAAGCTGTAGGGCAAGAGCATCCGTCCTTTGGGAAAGACTGCAGCCTAAGAGGGTGACTGTAGGGCCCTGCAGCCCTCACCCGTCTTCTGCAGCCCTCACCCGTCTTCTGTAGTCCTTGCCCGTCTTCTGCAGTCCTCACCGGTTATCTGCAGTCCTCGCTAATTACATGCAGGCCCCGTCAATCATCTACAGGGCCCGCCCGTCATGCGGAGTTACCTAGAAAATTGCGTTATCTAAGACCCCTACCGTCCCGCCAGTCCGTCCTAGGCTATCATCCGGGCCGACGCTAAGATACCCGTCCGTCCCGGGCGCCCTTTCAGTTACTGCAGTCTGTCCCACCCCAGTCCCACCCGGACCCGAAGACGGACCGACTAGACGCTTAGGAACACTAGGATATATATTGTACCACTTGATTGATGCCAACAAGTCAATATATTTTTAACTTATCTTGCCTATTGTGCAATTTCCCAAAATGTGTTTTTAGTTGCGAATATAACCCCCCAATCCAAAAGCAAGACAAGCAGGCCCCGTTAGCTAGCCATCAGTAGCTAACCCAAGTGTAGACCGGAATCCACGTGTGAAATTCCAGGGATCTAGCTATTCATGCCGTACTTAATACCTCACTCAGTCCACCATCACTAGTTCCTCTATGTCTGAACGGCCCTGAATTCACATAAATACACTCTCTAATTCTCCCATTACCATACTCTATCAATACCAGAGTCTGCAGTTCAACCCCTACCAGTAAATGAAAAACATATGCCAAAACAAAAACCCCCCCTTCCCCGAATTGAGCCTCCACCAACCTCACACTATGCTTCCTCCCAAAGGCCCACCTAACAAACCACATCCGCAACAGACTCCACCACCTGATGCACCACCACTACCTCCACCCTATGCTGTTAAATATTGCAAGATTCTCAGCGCCCCCAATAGTCCAGGAGCCCGGTAGGGCTTAGAGGATCGACTGCCAAGAGCCCTAGACCGTACTGGACCGCAAAACATGTCTCGTCCTCGCCTGCAAAACCTAAAAACAGCCGTTGTTACCAAGGGCGATGGTCCCGGCAACCTGAGACTATAGTGTGCGGGGTGCATGAAGAGAGGGGTTGTATTGCAAGAATCACAATCTACGGCGGGGCCCGGTGGGGGACTGTGGGTGACAACTGATGACGGCAGGCAACTGCAGGGTCTATGAGGAAACTCCCGGGATGGCAGAAGACCGTGATTACCGTGATTACCGTGATTTCAAGGGACGGGGGATGACGACTGCTAGTTGTTAGCAAATACCAGTGAAGGTAAATGAAACACAGGAAATAGTATGTGCTAGCCAGTTCGAGTGGAGGATAATAGCAGCAGGATTCTAATATCAACTGGGCTGGTGTTTTACATGACTGTAAAGTCCAACCAGCCATATGGTATTTATGACCCCAATTGAATTATAAAAAGGGGGGAATGAGTTATTGAGATATCTGATACGGACAATAAAAGGGTGTAAAGTTGACAATTGTTCAAAATAGAAGACAGTACCAGATACAAACCTGCACGATCCTCCTGATACAGAAATTTACGACTAGGTTTGACTTCAACTATTTTTCTATCCTGACCCCACATTCAAGTTATCTACAACGGCTATTCGGTATGTCGATTCTACTTAAGGATTCCGCATCACAAGAAACCATTTAGGATTTTAATGTTAGCATGATTCCCAGTATACTTAACACTCCCGACCTCGGCCCAATTCAGAGCATGGAGGAGTCCCTTGGTAGTATAAGTACTCAGAGTAGCACACCCAGCGGTCTCATATTCTACCTCCATGAACTGGGGGAAGCCGACCCAAGACATTACAGGGGTGGTATCACGGTGGGGGGCTGCGGGGCCCAACGTCCTCCACTCTAAATCGTCGGGCAATTTTTTCTGAAGAACGGGACGAGACGACAAAAAGTCGCCCGTCCCGTCCTGGCTCAAGACGGATCGATTGCCCGGTTGGGAACACTGAAGCTGCTTACCAGCGCATAACCACTTAGTCACGCGGCCACCTCTCAGTCCTCAATAGCAACCCCCGCCTTCCCCCCCTCCCTCCCACTCTTAGACCCCTTCCAAGAGACCGAACAATGGAACCAATCTCAGCCCAGTTCTCATTTATCCTTTCACCTCTCTTATCTTCACCCTTCTACTTGTACTGTACTTTCCGCCGGAAATAGCCCATCTGTTAAGCACACCACTCATTGGGCTCAACTCGCCCGCAATCATTTCTTACAGAAAGCAACACTCAAGTCATGAAAGGTCACTCGCACTCTTAATCTATGCATTAGAGAAGTTGAAGAAACTGGAGTATCCTCCCAGCATCGGCACTCCAACCCTTGAAAGTTCTTCAGCTATTCGGGCGAGAAGGAGGAGGATAGGTAAGGTGCGAACCCCCCCCCCTGTACAAAACCTAGGAAATGTCTTGAACCAGGAAGCACATAGATCATCTAAAATTACCCAAAAAACAAGTTTGACATAATAATATTATGCAAGAAAAAAATCCCAATCACCGTGCAGGACTAAGGAAGCAGGACTAAGGCGCAGGAGATTCTAGCTCAAATATAATGCCTCACAATTTACCTCTCCCGAATCCGGAGGCTTTTTTCTTCTTTTTTTCTCGCAGAACCTGCCTCTCTGGATTTGTGTGGAACTAATTACATACGGTCAATTCACCACCCCCCTTCTACCCTACTTTTTCCGCTCCGATACCTTATTTGAATTACTATCTTACCCGAGTATTTGGCCCTTGCATGTCCTAGCGGTGGGTGGGTGGAGGGAGGAAGGAAGGAAGG
>Ga0307510_10011887_pt1 | contig 10323 bp, 13 predicted proteins | sample 12_EM_MG_FD_207224 | JGI IMG/M metagenome (GOLD analysis project Ga0307510, IMG submission 207224) | Populus trichocarpa ectomycorrhiza microbial communities from riparian zone in the Pacific Northwest, United States - 12_EM | ecosystem: Host-associated > Plants > Roots > Unclassified | place...
CGAAGCAACGCCAGTAAGCACATCTGGGGCTTTGTTCGACGTCCCTATATGAAAAGTGTGAGCATTGGCGAATACCATGCTAGATGAGATGCCGACCTCGGAAACCGGCATGCTCAAATGCCTTCTCCCCCATCAAATGTAAGCTTTTTCGGTTTCTCGTGGGCCAACATCATAGCCTTCATCCAACTGCCGCGACCACTGGTTGAGGTCGTTCAACGGTTCAAGATTTGTGGGAATCGGACCCCCGAGAATCAAGAATCGAGGGGTTCAGGAGGTCCACCAAAGATAGCAGACGGGCAAGGTAACATAAGTTCGCCTTCCTCATTACAGCCTCTTTGCTCTCCTTGAGGCTGGGGAATTTGGAGTGACCCGGAAGTGTCGCATGGTGATTTTTTTTATTGATCGGGCCAAGAAGCATCTTGTTGGCAGGATGAGAGTTCTCCGAGGCCTTCTTCTGTCGTTTCCGCGGAGACCTTGATGTTGACTGATCCTGACTGTGCCTGTGCCTGACAGACGGTGGCAAACGGAGGGGCGCCATGATTGGATGAAGAATGCTGCACTGTAGGGTAACCGTTGCCAACGAACTGGTCGTATTGTAATTTGTATGACCTCCCACCACAGGCCGATCCTCCGTTTATCGCTGAGAGCTTTTTTGCGGCCGTTCCCCATTCGTACCGTTCCTGTGAGATGCGTCAGCTAATTTTGTGTATGATGAGTGAACAGTAGCATACAGATTTCGTCTATCACCTGTGAGAGTGGTCTCCTCCGAGTCCAGGTCCACAAACTCGAGGACAAATTCCTTCAATCGACTCTCGATGTTCGTCTCTCCAACATCCAGCTCCTCGCCTGCAGTTTGAACAAGCCCACCCCGTCTTCCGTGCGAATGATTGCAGGACTATCCGGGAGGGAAACATCCCTCGATTTCTTCGAAAGAGTGCAAGACGGGATGCGGATCGTGGATTTCGCAGGCGAGAGCAGTGGCGTCGGAGTGCCAGAAAATGATCTCGAATGACCGTTGATCCCATTAGGTTTGATGAGCATCGTCCAGGGTCCGTCCAGGGAGGTCGCCAGGGATGAACGGGTCCGAACGTTCTTCTCGATTTGCGATGTTCTGTGACAGTCTCCCTGCCTCGAGTTGAAGGCGTTTCACGCGTTGTCGCAGAGCGTGGCCCTAGAAGTTCCGTGTAAAAATGTGAGTGATCAACAGGATGGGCGTGATGGAAGCGAGGAACTGGAGTAGTGTTGTATGTCGGGAAGTTTGAACAGATGAAATCGAAGTTGTCCTTGGGCCCTCGCTCGGACTTGTAAGTTCTTGCCTTGACTCGCTTGAGCATGGTCTGAAAGCCCATTGGATCGAAATCACTGCGTTCGTAAACGTCAGCCGTGACCAGCGAACGAGTAATGGAGTCGAAACGCTCACCGTCGTGGTAATCCGGGACATCACTTCTCGAGACCAGTTTCAAGAATCTTCGCGCGGTGGTTGTCCTTCCGAATGATAGTTGCCTTCACACCTGATCGCGCCGCGTCACTGTCAGTCGGGTTGGAACGCCAAAGTCATAGTGCGGGGGTCAGCAAAAGACCTCTGAGTGATTCATAGAACACATCCGAGAGTTTCGCATCCTGACTTTGGTGCTAGGGATCGATGTAAGGTTGTGGGATCAGGAGCAGGTTTGTGAGAACGACACACCCTTCGAGGCTGGCTTCCCGTTGCTGCCGACAGCAGTGGCTACGATGGCGACGAGGGGTTGAGCAATGACGATGATTCCGGGTTGTTGTCCTTGACGGAACACGCTGGTGGTGTGTGGGACCTGGCCATCTCGATCCTCAATCAGTGTTGGCTCCGGCCTCCGCGCTACGGCCAAACCCACCGTCTTTCCTGCTGCTCATCCGTGTCCTTGGACAAGTCTGACGGTCCATTCCTGCACTGCCCATCACCGCACCTCCCTCACCACCCATACGTTACGGAGGCCGCTATACCTAGGCCGGCGTAGAATCCGCGAACGGGCAACGCAGATCGAGAATACTGCTAGTGCTATGGTCACTGTACCCGCAATCGTCACCACCGAGAATACCAACGCCAACTCCGTCTCTCTCCTGCCCACCTCGTGTTATCTTTTATCCGACGCTCTATTTCTGAGGTTTTATATGGGATCGAGCGCAGGCGTCCATACGACCTGTAGCAGAAACGGGTTTGGTTATTAATGTCCGAGGGCGTAACCTCATTTGCTGGTGTTCGTCTCTCTTTCCCTCTGATACGCACTGAATTCTGCTAGTTGATATGTGGAACGAAAGCGGCGCCGACACTTTGCACTCCTTTCTTTTCATGGTCGCCTAACGGACCAGTTGCAGATGCTACCGGGTGTCCGTTTTCTCTCTCCCTCGTCCTTGTATCATAACTCTTGTGCTTATATCTTACCATCCTTCCCCCCCTTTCCCCGATCCATTCAAAATTCAAACACCTTGCTGCAACCCGCTCCCCGCCACTCCGCCTCCGCGTTCCCCTCCGCTTTTTTTACCATTCTCTTTCCTCCCGTCCTTTCATCAACCACACATCGAAACCACCCCCTCTAACCTGATTTGGAAGTAGGAGCCGAGACCGAAAACCGGGTTTCGCAAAGCATTCCGTCGACTCTCAAGCAGTTACTAGCACCCGATCCAATTATCTCCTTTCTACGCATTGGCATACCCGTTTTTTTCCCTTGCTTTTGTTTAGTGTAAGTATCTTCTGCTGTCGTGTTGATTCTTTACATGGAATAAAGAACGTAATCGTGTATAGTGTGGACGCCGAACCCAATCCGTGGCTGGTCGCGGGCGGGCAGTGATGAAAGGTTCTGGATATTCGTTCTTGCGAGATTTAGCCTTGCGGACAGTCATCAAGTATCCTCATATTTCGTTATTGCGCTGTGCTTCATCGAATGTACCTGTAGACATGTTCTTAACTGTTGTCATTTCTGCAATATCGAAGCAGTGTTTTACAGTACGGAACCAAGGGTCGGGAGTCACTATTACTTGCTCCCGAATTATGACGATTCATCCGCTGGATCCATCGCACAATACGGATACCTATACATGCGAGAACCCTAAGTGTCCACTGCATGCGAGTGCACAAAGACTCATACGAGGTTCTAATGCCGTCATCACAGCGATTCACGTCGCCGACCCGCAGCCTCAGCCCTTCCTCCGACTCTACGAGAGGATCATGCATGTGGGCTGCAACACGTCCGAAGGGTATTCTCGGTCCGCCTTGTACCTAGCCCCACGAGATACCGGGCATAACATCCATCAGATATATCCATGAGGTGCGAGATCGTGGGCACCTCGATTTGTCGATACATGCAGGTTGCTCGACGTCGTGAAGCTCTGGAAGTCAAGGAAGGGAGTGGCGTACGGTCGCGTATCATATACCACGGGCCTACAGTGTATGAGCTGAGCGTCGGTCTGGTGCAGTGGGGGCTTGTAGAAATTTCGAGTGCCTAGGGATTGAAAAAGGCGTGGTGTTTGGCGGTACTTCCGGCGCGAACGAATACGAGATTTCGAAGAAAACAAAAGACAGAAACTGGCAGGAGGATGCGAGTCCCCTCCCATGTGGCGAAGGGAACCAGGAAGCCAGGGAAATCGCCTTGGGTGTTCTGCAGAATGGCAAAACGTCTCCGCGCCTAGTGTTGGCCCAGAATGGAACGAGTGCCACGAGGCCAGCTCTCTGTTATCGCATCACCATCTTCACCAGTCTACACCGACTCAGCGACAAAATGAAGCTGTTAAAATACCTCTGTCTACCGAAAAGCTATCGTCGAGAACGAAGCAAGGCCAGGAGCGAGATCGGTCCTATCGAGGGCCAGAGCGGGGCTGGTCTGGCCGTGCTACGTCCCACAGAATCAGCCCCAGATCTTCGGATTGGTACCTCGACTGTGCCAGCACCTAGTCCCCTCGTCCTGAGTAACCAGGAATCGAACGGTATGTGAATGATTTATTCCCGGACGGTTCATCTAAGCATACCTTTTCGCGCAACCCAGACCCCGACGCCGTTTCCGATCTGGCTCCATCCATTCCCGGAAATGACCAAAACACCCTCCCGGAACCCCCAGGTCATACCACTGACTCAAAAACGGCACCCGAGAGGAAATTGGATTGGAAGTCGATCGCGTCCATCGCATATGCGTTGGCCATCCCCCTGGCAGAAGAATCTTCGGACGCATTTACCTCTCTCAAATCTGTTGCGGGAGGTCTCTGGGCTATCCTTGATCATTGCGATGTACATTCCATCTTTTCCAGACTATATCGCCCATGATGCTTACAGTTATCACAGACAACAGCAGCGTGTCGCCAAACGATCGAATTATTGATGCCTCGATTTGAACGACTGGCAGAATCGTTGAGTGCTCCTGTTCCAGAGAGTGAGATCAAGGAGGGACAGAGGAGGATGACCCTCAAAGGGTAACCCACCCTCTCCAAGGTCAATGCACGGTCTGATGCCGATAATTTGTTAGGAAACTGGATGATATTCTCCAAGAGCTCATCCCACTGGAGCAACAAGGCAAGGTCACGCGGTTCCCATACGGCACCAAGGATGCGGACAAACTTGACGGCCTGGTCGAGGACATCCGCGACGTCATAATGGATTATCAGGTTCGTATTCAGAGTGCTCGTTTTACCTTTCGCTGACTTCCGTGCTAGACGTCCCTGCGACAAGATATCTACGAGAGGGACTGCCAGTTGATCGTGAGTCTTACTCCCCGGCCATCTGTCTACGTCTATTGACCAAAAAATAGGAAGCGGTGGACCTCACCTTTCTCAACGGTATGCGCCACTGCGTGGATGCTGGTCACCGCTCTTGGAATAGGCAAGGGTGCCTGAAGGGAACGAGGAGGGAGGTCCTCCTCCAGCTTGAGAATTGGTCGATGGACGAGCAGCATCAGCGGGTCTTCTGGCTGAACGGCCTTGCAGGGACGGGGAAATCAACCATCGCCCAAACTTTCGCCGAGATGAGCTTTGCAGACGGAAGCCTTGGTGCCAGCTTCTTCTGTTCGCGAGACTTCGAGGACAGGAGCAACCTTCGGATGATCTTTCCCACCCTCGCCTTCCAGCTCGCCTACCGCTATCCTCCTTTTCGGGGGAAGTTGCTTTCTGTCCTGAGGGCCGACCCCGATGTTGGAAGAGAGACCTTATGTTCGCAGATGGAGAGACTAATTGTTGGTCCGCTCGAAGCCACTCACATATCGACTCTGATCATCATTGATGCCCTCGACGAGTGCAAGGATGAGGAACCTGCCTCCGCCATCCTATCGATACTCTCCCGCTATGTCGAGCAGATACCCCACGTCAAATTCTTTATCACCGGACGACCTGAACCGCGAATCCGATCCGGATTTCGTCTGCGGGCCCTGCGGCCGATCACGGAAGTGCTCAAACTCCACGACGTTAAACGCCCCTTGGTCGACATCGACATCAAACTATACCTTCGAACACGTTTAGCTGACATAGCCCGGAACCGGAGCAACTGCGATATCACAGAAGATTGGCCACATTCATCCGATATTGATATCCTCTGTGAGAAGGCAGAAGGTCTGTTCATCTACGCGTCGACGGCCATCAAATTCGTAGCATCCCGGTATCACCAGCCTCCAAAGAGGCTCAATATCCTAGTCTCCCTTCCACAAAACACTGCTCGTGAAGGAGAGTCCGGCATCAACTCTCTCTACACCGAGATCCTGGAGCAGGCGTATTATGACTTGGGTCCAGATGACCAGGACCCGGACAACCAGGAAGTCTATTGCCGTTTCAGGTCTGTGGTTGGAGTAGTGTTGTTGGCCTTCAACCCACTTTCGATGGAAAGCCTCTTGCACTTCCTTCATGATTTCAACACACTCTCTGATATCTTCACTGTCCTGAACCCTCTCTATTCCCTTCTCCTTGTCCCAGAGGATGTGGAAGGCTCAATCCATGTTTTCCACAAATCATTTCCTGACTTCCTCACAGACCCCAAGAGATGTCAAGACACTCGATTCTTTGTGGACCCTTCAGTTCATCACGCAGAAATCTTGTTTTCATGCATCCACCTGATGGAAGAGAGGTTAAATGGGCGAATTTTTGACCTGGAAGACCATGCCAACATCAGTGATACCAATGATCTCTCTGCTTGCAGGAAGAAGTATATTGGAGAAGCATTGGGATATGCCTGTCAATTCTGGACAAGACACCTTATGAGGAGCCCCAGCAGTGGCCCTGATGCTGAGAAGGTGCAAAAGGCAATTGACAAGTTCTTCACAACACACCTGGTGTTCTGGATTGAGGTTCTCATCATCATGGGAAACCTTGATGTCAGTGTCTATTCAATCAATGATATCCAGCAATGGTATGCTTTGGTAAGTTGTGGAAACTTTATTTACTAAAATATATATTCACCTCTTGTTCAGGGGGGCTCTGTCTGCAAGTGGGCTGATGACAGCCAGTGTCTCATCTTGGGATATTTTGATACAATCTGCAACTCCCCTTCCCAGCTATATCACTTTGCCCTCCCCTTTTCCCCTCCTTCCTCTTGGCTCCACAAATACTATACTGCAGAGCTGCTACAGGTGCCTAGAGTGGTTAAGGGAGCCAGAGCTAAATGGGGAACATGCTCTCGCACAGTTTCATTGGACATCTGCACATGGGCTCTCTCCTACTGGAACAATACTGTTGCAGTTGGGTCTGAGAATAAAGACATCATCATCCTTGATGCAATCACTGGCAGCCAGAAGGCTATTCTTTCTGGGAATCTTAGTGCAGTGTACTGTCTTACCTTCTCATTAGATGGGAAGTCACTTGTATCTGGGAGTGATGACAAGACTGTCAAGCTCTGGGATGTGCAAACTGGTGGTATTGTCAAGACCTTCCATGGTCATACCAAGCTTGTTTGGTCTGTTTCCATTTCAGAAGACTGCACCATGATTGCATCAGGATCTGGTGACAATACAACTCGCTTGTGGAACATTCAGACAGAAGAGTGCCTTTGTGTCATAGAGCAACAGGGCCACATAGATTTTGTTAGCTTCTCTCCTACAGATCCTCATCATATCATTTCCATATCTTGTGGAAAAGTCTGGCAGTGGGATGTCAATGGTGACCAGATCCCTCCTACATATGGTGGCACCCATATTGCATTTTCTCCAGACCACACTCAGTTTGCTTTGTGTAATGGGCAGGTTATCTCAGTCCAAAGCTCTGATTCTGGGGCAATTGTGGCTGAATTCCATATAGCCAATAATGATACCAGCTGCTGCTGTTTCTCTCCAGATGGAAGGCTTGTTGCTGCTGCTACTGGTAGCACTGCCTATGTTTGGGATATCACCAACCCAGACCCTCAGCTTATTGAGACTTTTGTGGGCCATACTGATGACATCACTGCCCTTGTGTTTTCCTCTCCCTCCACCCTAATCTCAGCATCTGAGGACAGTTTAGTCAAATTCTGGAAAATTGGTACCTTATCAGTGACAGACCCAGGTACAGCTGATCCAGAATCAATTCCATCCACTCCACCCCAAATCCGTTCAGTCAGTCTACAAGCAAGAGCTGGGATTGCCATCTCAAGTGATGATGATGGTATGATAAAGACCTGGGATATCTTAACTGGCCTCTGCAAAGCATCATTCCAGACCCCAGTTGAAACATACCACTGGAGAGATGTCCAGCTGATAGATGGCAGGCTAATAATGGTTTGGTACCAGAATCAAACAATCCACATCTGGGATATCAACAAAGGTGAATTCATCCAAATAGTATATACGCCTTTGCCTGGGCTCCAGGGCCTCAGAATATCAGGGGATGGGTCCAAAGTTTTCTGTCTGACCAGAAAATCAATCCAAGCATGGTCTATCTGTATGGGAAAGCTTGTGGGTGAGGTGAAGTTGGAATTGGAACAAAACCTATATTTGGACCCACTTCAGATGGATGGTTCAAAAATCTGGATTCAACTTGAGGACTCATCAACTCAGGGGTGGGATTTTGGCATTCCAGACTCCCCCCCTATCCAACTATCTGATGTGTTCATCACAAGACCCCTCCTAGACCTCATTGGTGGTGCTTCCTGGAGGACTAAGAGCCTATGTTGGATCAAGGATACAGTCACTGGAAAAGAGGTTTTTCAACTATCTGGTAAATATGCAGAACCTGTAAAGGTACAGTGGGATGGTCAGTATCTGGTTGCTGGTTATGAATCTGGAGAGGTTTCAATTTTTGATTTTCATCATATGTGTCCTCAGTAGGGATTGGTTTTATGTTACATCTGTGATTGGAATTCTATAGATAAGAATGTCTCTTATGCAATATGAATATTTATGAATATGTCCAGAGAAGAGCTATGAGAATCTGCTGCATTTATGTGTGATTTGAAGGTAAGCCTTGGAATGAAGTGGCCCAAGGATAATACTCTCTCCAAGCACAAAAAAACTTTTTACATCCAATCACAGTATTGCTGGAGAGGGGAAGCTGAAGGATAGGCCATTATGTTAGAGCTGTCTAGGCTAACTTCTGAACAGGTTGATAATGAGTCCACAGAGGAGTGGGAGTGGTCCAGGATTAACTTCTGGAAATTTCTGGGTGTCTGCACAGGGGCTGTTTATAATGTCAAAATACCTAATTTGTTTGGTATGGGGAGGGAGTAGCATTACAATTGTAGTGAGGGGATCCACACAACTGAGGAGCAGCATGGTCAGTGGGGAACCATTTGTGCACTCAAGGAGAGTTCTCATGTATGCCTCACTCTCTGAGAGGCAAGTTGGACCATGCTTTTATATGTCTACAGAATCCTGCTGCCTGAAAAACACTAAATGTCTCACTGGCAAGCATTACCTTGCTTGCAAGGTTTCCCTTACCCCCCTAAATTATAAGCGCGTGTCGCCGAAATTCTCAACATTTTTACAGTTCAAATGTCACCAAGTCAAAAAGCGCGCATCGGCAATCACATCGGCACCGGTAGGTCCCGCCGCGGCTGTTCGGCGTCGATGACCCCAACTGACGTAGATCCCTTCACGAGCATAAAAAAATTCCTTACGCACATGTACCTCATCTGGAGCATTGAGATCTGGTAACCAAAAAGGTGATGCAATGATGGACCCACAGTAAAATCCATGTTTCTGTGGACGAAATTCTGGGCGAGCAACCGAACGGAAAGATCAAAACAAGACAAGATGCGCGCGGCACAAATATTACTATGAATTTTTGCCCCGCCACCAAAACATTTTGTCATAGAAGCCTCTGAGTAACTGGGTCGTGTCCCGCCCGGAGCTATGTGAGAGAAAAATGTAGAGGTTGAAGCTTGAAATCTTGAGAAGCCTGGATGTACTAGAGACCACATGCCATAGTATGATCGACTATTTCGTGAACGCTAAGTCGCACTCAAGTTGCTCCGGTCGTGTTTGGCCGTGCAGGATTACAGGTACCCATTTTTTCTCTCTGAGTAACTTGAATTCGACTGCGCTTATCTATTAGTAATGGCCAGAATCCAGACTTCTTGCCGCAGGAAGCAGAGAAGATCAATTTGCTTCATCGCTCTCGCACTTTTCATCGCCTGTCAGTGACTCCTCCGGGGACGGGAGTCCTTATGAAAAGAGTATTACTCTTAGGGTAAAAACATCTATTAGAGTAAAATAATAATCATTTGAAAGGGTACAATAATTTAAAACCCGGCTGGGGTCTGGAGTAATACTCCCCACCCCCAGCACATTCCCACGCCCCATCCCTTTTGGGTAGGGGCTTCCCCTTGGTGATCGGGGATATCCCCGAATGATCAGGGGGTCCCAGGGTGTTGCGATCGTGGGAAACACCCATCACGCACCATCCCTGGGCTCACCCGGGCTTCCTCCTCCCATCAAAATATTTCTGGGAGGATGATCGGGCGTGGGAACTGGCTCCCCCGGCACCCGGGTGGTCCCACCCCCCGAAATTCATCAATATATTTATTTTACCTTATATAAGCATTATTTTATTGGTGGATTAAAAAAATACGTACGGGAAATTTTCTGAAATAATTTAAAAAAAAAATACTACCCCCTAGAGGACGTCAGCCGCAGTCGATCCCGCTAAACGCGGCCTCGAACGGACGAAAAACGAGTGAGATATACTCGATTTTCGTCCTGAGGCTTGCCAGCTCACCGCGCGGATCGATCGGATTGATCGCGGGTCCGCGCGGCTTCCGGGTCTGCTCGCGAGAGCGGGCCACGCAGGTGAGCCAGGGGCCTTAGCCCTTAGATAACTTGTATATACTCCTTAAATATAAATAACTCAAAAACTCGTTTATTGGTGTATTTTTTAAATGAAAATAAATTGTATATACTGATATCAATAAAA
>Ga0307510_10011890_pt1 | contig 10323 bp, 10 predicted proteins | sample 12_EM_MG_FD_207224 | JGI IMG/M metagenome (GOLD analysis project Ga0307510, IMG submission 207224) | Populus trichocarpa ectomycorrhiza microbial communities from riparian zone in the Pacific Northwest, United States - 12_EM | ecosystem: Host-associated > Plants > Roots > Unclassified | place...
CTGGGACTACTACAAGAACGTCCACGGCCGGAACGGCATCGCGGGCGACGGCAAGGGCTCGTACAACCGCGTCCACTACGGCAACAGCTACAACAACGCCTTCTGGGACGACAGTTGCTTCTGCATGACGTACGGCGACGGTGACGGGACGCAGCTCGGGCCGCTGGTGGCGCTGGATGTCGCCGGGCACGAGATGACGCACGGCGTGACGTCCAAGACGGCGGCGCTGACGTACTCGGGCGAGTCCGGCGGGCTGAATGAGGCGACCTCGGACATCATGGGCACGCTGGTGGAGTGGTACGCCAACAACTCGTCCGATCTCGGGGATTACCTCATCGGCGAGAAGATCGTCCGGTCGGGCTTCGGCAAGGCGGCGCTGCGGTTCATGGACCAGCCGTCCAAGGACGGTAATTCCGCGGACTGTTGGAGTTCGTCGGTCGGGAATCTCGACGTCCACTACTCGTCGGGCGTCGCCAACCACTTCGCGTATCTCCTCGCGGAGGGCAGCGGCGCGAAGACCATCAACGGCGTGAGCTACAACTCGCCCACGTGCAACGACTCTTCGGTGAGCGGCATCGGCCGGGACAAGCTGGGGGCCATCTGGTACCGGGCGTTGACGGTCTACATGACGTCCTCGACGAACTACGCGGGGGCGCGTACGGCGACGCTCAACGCGGCCAAGGACCTTTATGGGGCGGGGAGTTCGGAGTACGGCGCGGTGGGCGCGGCGTGGAGTGCGGTCGGCGTGGGGTGACGTAGCGATGTCGTCCGGCAGCGCCCAGATGCTCGCCGCAGAACGGTGCGTCGACGCGGAGTCGGTGCACCGGCTGCTCTCGGACCAGTTCCCGCGCCGGGTGGATGCGACGGGCGGGCCGTCCTCGTTCCGGGGCAGCCCGGTCGGTGCGCATGATGTACGCGTACGTCCGTGAGGCGATCGAGGACCTGGGCGCGGACGGCACCCCCGCTCACAGGGTCCGGCCGGCTCACCGTGTCATCGACGTCGGCCGTCAGCGCCGGCTATTGCTGTACGTGGCGCCCGCCGATTCCAGCGCCCCGTCCTCGGCTAGGAAATTGTTGCCGGTCCGAGGCGGCGGCGATGTGCTCGCTGTCGGCAGGTCGCTCCGCAGTAGCGGGCCGGGCGGCCGGTGGACCGGGCGTCGAGCCGGGCCCCGCACTCCTCGCACCGTGGCACCGCGTCAAGCGTGCCGTATCCGTCACGAAACACCCGCCCTTCCGTGACGGATACGGGACTCCGCAGGCTCTCCAGCGTCAGCCGCACCATGCGGGTACCGCCGTTCCGGTCGCGGTGGGCAGCCCATGTCGTCACGCACCCGACGGTGAGCGCGGCGACATCGTCCGCGCTGACGTCGGTGCGGACCCCGCCGGCCCGCTGGGCTGCGCGGAGCAGTTCGTCGAGTGCCTGGCGGAACCGTCGCGCCGACGCGGCCAGGCTCGGGCGCGGCCAGCTCGTTTCCGTGGTCAAGGCTTCGCAGGCGTGCTTGCGCCCGTGGGATGTGTCGACGACCTCCAGGAGGAAGCCGAAGAACGCCGCGACAGGGTCAGTGCGGGCCGCCCATCGTCGAGCGGCGTCCACCCGGTTGTCGATCTGCTGGACGAGTACGGCCTCCAGCAGGATCTCCTTGCTGGGGAAGTGCCGGTACACGGTGCCGGCGCCGACCCCCGCCTGTCGTGCGATCGCACCGAGCGAGACGTCCAGACCGTGCTCGTCGAACGCCCGCGAAGCGGCGGCGAGCACCTTTGTGCGGTTGCGGCGGGCATCAGCCCGGCCAACGTCCTCGGTAGCTGCGGTCATGTCACGTAATCCCTTGTCCGTCGGACTCAACCGGGTGCAGCATTCCACATCGACCCCGGGCCCAACCCGACCGTGCCCCGACAATCCCGGGGCGGAGGACGACATGACCACTGACCGCTTGATCGTCGTGACCGGTGCGACCGGTCGACAGGGCGGCGCCACCGCACGCCGGCTCCTGGCGGCCGGCAGGCCGGTGCGCGTACTCGTGCGAGACACGACCACACCCACCGCCAAGGCACTCCAAACCGCCGGGGCCGAACTCGTCCGCGGCGACTTCGACGCCCCGTCGAGCCTGCCTGCGGCGCTGGAGGGGGCAGCGGCACTGTTCGCCGTGCCGCCCGTGGCATTCGGACCGGCCGGCGTCGACGTGGAGCGGGAGTTCGCCCGGGGCCGGGCACTGATCGATGCCGCGGCCGCCGTGGGGGTCGAGCACGTCGTGTTCACGGGCGTCGCGTCCACACCGGGGCGCCCGGGTGGCTCCGAGGGGAAGAAACGCATCGAGGACCACCTGTGTGAGCGGATCCGGTCGGTGACCGTGCTGCGCCCGGTGCGGTTCATGTCGAACTATCTCGGTTCGACACCCATCGGTCTCGACGGCATCGCCCACGGCGCGCACCGGCACATCTTCCCTCCGGACGAACCTGCCCAGATCGTCGCGGTGGAGGACATCGCCGAGTTCGCCGCGCTGGCCTTCGACCAGCCGGACCGGTTCGCGGGGCGGAGTCTGGAGCTGGCCGGGGACGCCCCCACCCCGGCCGAGGCGGTCGCTGCGATCAGCGAGGCCACCGGTGCCACGGTGCGCTACGAGCAGATCACCCACGCCGAGGCCGCCGCGCTCAACCCCGAGATCGCCCAGGCCCGGGATCGCTGGGCAGCCGGATCGCGCTGGCACGCCGACATCGAGGCGCTGCGCGTCATCCACCCCGGACTGCGTACGCTCGCGGACTGGCTCGCCGAATCCGGCGCCGCCCTGCTGCGGAAGCGACTCCTCGAAACCGCCCAGTACTCCAGCCATGGGTCGTGATCTCGCCGGTCGGGGCCGGTGCGGACACGGGTGCGGACACCGCTGATCATCGCGACACAGCAGAGATCCCGCCCGTTGGCGGGAGACCTTCGAGGTGGTCATGGGCCGGATCACGGCCCGGATCACGCGGGTCGAACCCCGCCTGCGGGCCGGGCAGCTGGTGCTGGGTGCTGTCCGACCTGCCGCGGAAGAGCGATATCGGTTATGTGCTCGCGATGGCCTGCTCGGCCGAGGTCGCCACCGCCGCAGGCACGTTCCGAGCCGATGCTCCGGCGCGGAACGTGCCGACGCGAGCCTGGCAGAAGCTCTCGGCCGGACGCGGCGCAAAGGGACAGCGGTTCTACGACTGGACCGTCGTCGACCGCACCGAGCCGCATCTCAGGCATGAGGATCACGATCTGCGGTTGGAGTATCAATCCCGCGTTCACTTCGCTGGTCACTGGTGCTGCCATGAGCAGGCGCGAACACGCGGCTGCCGTCCGAGCCGTCCGCAAGGGCGAACCGGCACGGGACCCCACGCCTTCCTCACCGACATCCACGACGGCACCCCGCGAAACGACGTCCGCACGTACGTCCGCCGCGACGCCCGGCGGGTTGAGACGGCGTACCTGCCGTCTCTGGAGTCCCTTGGCGTGGAGACGGGTCCATCCTGACGATCGGCACGCCAGATCACGACAGATACTGACGTCATGACTGATCAGCGCGAGGTTTCCATCGTCCGGCGACCGGGCGGGACTCTTTCCGTCGAGGACGGGCTGGGCGCGTTGCTGGCGGCGTACCACCTGCGGACGGAGGCCGAGAAGGGGGAGCCCGTTGCCGATGTGGACGGGCTGCCGGACCGGTACCGGACGGAGATCTCGGACCCTCGGACCGCGTTCGTCGACGATGTCGTGCTGCTGGCTGTGAGCGGGAGCGCCGCGGTGGGTTGTCTGGTGGTGACCGCCCCCGCCGACGGACGGTCGGAGATCAAGCGGCTCTGGACGGACCCGGCCTTCCGGGGCCGCGGCATCGCGTCCGACCTGCTCGGTGCGGCGCTTGCGCATGCGGCGGAAAGCGGCGCGAGCGCCGTGCGGCTGTCGGTGTGGAAGTGGCGGACCGGGGCCATCGCCCTCTACGAACGGTTCGGCTTCGCCGTCACCGCGTCATGGGACGAGCGGGATCAACTGGTCTGCATGGAGCGGGCCTTGTGAGTGGTGTCGTACGACGTCCAACTCACACCACACCGCCTTGCCCACGGTGAGCTCGCGCACGCCCCAACGGTCCGCGATCTGACCGACGATCAGCAGTCCACGCCCGAACATGTCGTCCTCGGTGGCCTCGCGGAGGCTCGGCCGTAACTCCCCCTTCGGGTCGGACACCGAGATGCGTACGGCGCGTTCGGTGAGGGTGAGTTCGACTCGGAAGAGCCGGTCGCGCAGACACCCGTGCAGTACGGCGTTGCCGCCCAGCTCGGAGACCAACAGGGCGGTGTCCGCGGCGAGTTCGGGGTGCCCCCATTCGGTGAGGAGCCGGTGCGCTCGGCGCCGGGCGAGGGTGACGCTCTTGGGGAGCGGGGTGTAGTCGAGGCGGTCGTGATGGAGCGGGGGCTCGGACATATCGCGGACCTCCAGGCAGGGGCGAGCCACGCCGTGGGTCAACTGGCGCCGCTCTGCGATCGGTTCACAACGGAAGGTAGCGGCGCGGCGTCAGGGTTTTCAAGCTCTTCCTGGAAGATATCCACCAATCGTGTTTGCCAGCCCGGTCCCCCACCGAGCAAACTGACCGCGCACAGCACCGAAGGAGCAGCCGGGTGACAGCGAGTCAGACACGTCAGGGCAACAGCACGACCAGCGTTCTGGGGCGCAGGCTCGGAGCCGAACTCCTCCAGCTCCGCACGACGGCCGGCCTCACTCAGCCGCAGGCCGCAAAGGCGCTCTCCGCTTCGACGGCCAAGGTCGCCAAGCTGGAGGGTGGTTGGGTTCCCGTGCGCGATCCGGACATCCGGGCCTTGTGCGAGCTGTACGGCATCCGCGATCTCGGAAGAATCGGCGGCCTCCTCGAACTGGCGAGGGTCGACCGGGAGCGCCGGAAGGCCAAAGGCTGGTGGGACGACTTCGACATCCCCGGTGTCATGCAGGAGTACGTCGCGCTGGAGAGCGCCGCGACGACCATCAAGGCATGGCAACCCGCGTTCATCCCCGGACTCCTCCAAACGCCCGAGTACGTAAGGGCGTTGAGGACCGAACCGACAGCCACGGTGACCACCAGAGGGACCGAGGCCGACGAAAAGTTCATCGCGGCCCGGCTCGCCCGACAACGCCGCTTGTCCGATGACCCTCCGCTGTCGCTTCGGGCGGTGATCTACGAGGCGACTCTCCGCAACTTTCCCGGCGGCGCAGCCACAGCCGTCGGCCAACTCGACGAGTTGATCAAGACTGCCGACCAGCCGAACATCAGCCTTCGGGTCTTCCCGTTCGACGCCGGTACGCACCCGGGCCTCAACGGCTCGTTCAACATCATGTCGTTCGCCGAGCCCGGGGCCATGGACGTCGTCTACGTGGAGTCACCCTTCGTCGAACGCTGGGTGGAAGGCGGAGAATTGGCAGCCGCCTACGCGGAGTTGTTCGAGAAGATCACCGAACGCTCCCTCAGCGAACGGGAATCCGTTTCCTTCCTCCACGAGCTGCGCAAGAGACTGTGAACCATGCCCACGTTCGAGTACCGCAAGTCCAGCCACAGCAACGAAAAGGCCGAGTGCGTCGAGATAGCCACCAACATCCCCACCACCATCGCCGTACGCGACTCCAAGAACCCCAACGGCCCCTCCCTCCAGCTCCACCCCACCACCTGGAGAGCCTTCCAATCCTCCCTGCCCGCAGGGGACTTGCCCCACTGACCCCCATCACCCACATCGAAAAAGTGTGACACTTCCCGCAAAAGTGTCACACTTTCTCAGAACGACATGAGGCCGATCAGCCCTTCGGCGCGTGAGCCATCGCGATCGTCTTCATCTTGAGGATGCGCACCGCTTCGGGGTCCGTCACCGGCCGGGAAACCTGCCCCTTGGCCGCGTCGGCGACCGCGTCGGCCTTCTGCTTCTGGGTGCGCGCGGAGTCGTCCGTCGTGGAGTGCGCGGTCGCCGTGGCCGCGTGGACCTGCGACCCCGCCGCCACCGTCAGACTGCCGAGCGCCAAAGCGCTGACCGCGGCGGTCCTGAACGTCGTCCCCATCCTGCTCGGCCTACGGGGTGCTGCATGGCGCATGAGAATTCCTCTGCTGTCGGTGCGACTTGGACAGGTGGACTACGCAGCGCGGGGGCCCGGACGCGACACCCGGATGCGGTGACGCAGATCACGGAGAGTCGCTGTAGCGGAGGATCGGTGCCCGTTCGTATTTCCCCCATAGAGAACCCCTGGCCGTTCTGTGGACGGAAATGAATGGCGGACGAGTGGCGAGAGGCGCGGCGGAAGAGGAGTTCGATGAGTTCTACGCACTGGCCTACCCCAGGCTCGTTCGGCAGCTCTACGCGATGACCGGCGATCTGCCGGAGGCTCAGGATGTCGTGCAGGAGGCGTTCATAAGGGCCTGGGGTCGACGGGGGATATTCACGAGCGACGGTTCCCAGGAGGCGTGGATCCGCACCACGGCCTGGCGGCTCGCCGTATCCCGCTTCCGGCGTGTGCGGCGCGGTGTGCAGCGCCATCACGAACAGCGCCCCGTCGAAGGCCCGTCCCCCGAACGTGTCGCTCTCGTCGAGGCACTTCGCACGCTTCCGCAGAAGCACAGAAGTGTCGTTGTCCTCCACCACTTGTGCGATCTCAGCGTCGAGCAGATAACGCCGAGACGGGCTGGCCGGCCGGGAGCATCAGGGTGTGGCTGGTCCGTGGGCGCCTGTCGCTCGCCCGCCATTTCTCCTCCCTGCCGGACCAGGAGGTGGGCCATGTCCGATGAGTCGGGCGAGTCGAACGAATCGGATGAGTACGAGCGTTCTGGCTGGCTCGCCGAGAGCATCGCCCAGTTGGAGAGCGTTCGGGTCGACCGGCCGGTGTCCGCGCCGGAGTTGCGACGCCGAAGCGTCCGACGCCGTCAACGCCGTACCCGTTCCGCCGCCATCGCGGCGATCGCCGTGACGGCAATCGGTGCGGGCGCTTTCTGGAATTCCGTGGGGGCGGACCGATCGGCGGAATATCCCTCCCACCACGGGGGCAATTCCAGGATATCGGCGGCCCGGGAGAATCTGCGGACTTACTATTCGGTCCTGCCCGATGCGTTTGCCGCACGGGATGCGACGTCGAATTCGAAGTCGAAGCTGTGGAAGCTGATGACCGCGCATTTCACGGAGACAGCACTGAAGCGGGAAGCAGTTCTCGAAGGCAGCGGAGCCGACGACCTGGCGGCCACGTGTGGGCAGGTGGAAGCCGCCACCGTCTTCACCGTCGGCGACGCCCGTAGCGTCGGGGCCGACACCGTCCGTGTACGCGTGACGAGCGACAGCGCACCGGAATCGATCGAGGTCGATTTCGATCTCCGCACGATGGGAATCGCGAAATGGTCCTGCCCCGACGGGTCCTGACCTCTGCCGAGCATCAACACGACGACGGCGACACGACAAGGCCGCCACCCGCAATGGGCAACGGCCTTGTCATTCAGGAGAGTTGAGGTCAGGCGGCCAACTCCGGCTCCCCCGCCGCCTCTTCCCCGGAGACCGGAGCCTCTGCCGCGCCCGGCTTCCCGTCCCGCATCACCACCGCCGCCAGCACCCCCGCCGCCACTACCCCAACCGCGCTGACCATGAAGGTCGTTGACATGGCGCTCGTGAACGCCTCCCGAGCGGCCCGGACCAGCCCAGCGTCCCCGTGCGCCGCCGCCAGCGCCCCGCCGATCGAGTGGCGAGCCCCATCGGACGTACCGGAAGGCATCTCGTCCGCGAAACCGCTCGACAGGAGCGAGCCTAGGATCGCGATACCGAGGGCCGTACCGGCTTGCTGGATCGTGTCGTTGAGGGCCGAGCCGACGCCCGCCTTGTCCTCGGGGATCGTGCCCATCAGCGCGCCCACCGCCGCCGGCATCGCGAGGCCCGCGCCCAGACCGAGGAGGCCGAGCGCGACCGCCGGGACGGTGAAGCCGGTGTCGGCCGTGACCGTCGTAAGCAGGGCGAAGGAGGAGGCCATCACCAGCATGCCCGCCAGGATCAGGTAGCGGTGGCCGTACCTCGTCGTGAACTTGGCACCCGCCGCGTTGCCGACCAGCGCGGTGACCGCCAGCGGCACGAAGGCCAGGCCCGCCTTGACCGGGGAGTAGCCGAGCACGAATTGCAGGTACTGCGTCAGGACCAGCAGCAGGCCGCCGTTGCCTATCTGGACCAGGGTCAGGGAGAGCGAACCGCCGCTGAAATTACGGTGCTTGAAGAGGACCAGGGGGACCATCGGGGTCGGCGTGACGTTCTCCCAGATCACGAATCCGGCCAGCCCCAGCACTGCCACGGCCAGGGTGACCAGCGCTCGGCCCGCGAACGCGCCGTGCTGCGGGATCTCGATGATCCACCAGATCAGCGCGGTCATACCGATCGCCGAGAGCACCGCGCCCAGCGGATCCGGCTTCTGCCAGGGGCCCTTGGACTCCGGCATCAGCGTCACACCGGCCACCAGGGCGAGGGCCACGACCGGGACGTTGAGGAAGAAGATGGAGTGCCATGAGAAGTGGTCGATCAGGACGCCGCCCAGCACCGGGCTGCCGACCAGCGCCAGCATCGACACCGAACCCCAGGCCGCCATCGCCTTGCCGCGTTCCTCCGCGTCGAAGACCGTGATGAGGATCGAGAGCGTCGACGGCATGATCAACGCACCGCCCACCCCCATCGCCACCCGTACGGCGATCACCTCACCGGGGTTCGTGCAGAACGTCGCCGCCAGTGACGCCGCCCCGAAGAGCACCAGGCCGATCAGCATCACCTTCCGTCGGCCGAAGCGGTCGCCGAGGCTGCCGGAGGTCAGCAGCAGGCCGGCGAAGACCAGGATGTAGGAGTCGAGGATCCACTGGGTGTCCTGGGCGCTCGCCCCGAGGCTCTCGGTCATCGACGGGACCGCCACGGTCAGCGCCATGCCGTCGACCACCAGGACCAGCGAGCTGAGGCACAGCACGACGAGGATCCACCAGCGTCGGGGGTTTCGGGTCTCCATGGGGCTTCCCTTCAGAGTCGCCGTTCGACTGTGCGCGTACACCGTTCCTTCGATGCGAACACTGTACGCACAGCGGAACAGCGTGCGCAATCCTTGAACTCTGTACGCTGGATGCGAACGACGTACGCACGAGGCACAAGGAGCGCCCATGGCCCCTCGGACCAAGCCGAACGCCATCCCCTCGGTGTGGGCCCGTGAGCAGCGCGCGCCCGACCAGCCCGCGCTCAGTCGGGACGCGATCGTCCGCGAGGCGATCGCGATGCTGGACGCCGACGGCATCGAGGCGCTGAGCATGCGCAAGCTCGGCGCGCGCCTGGGCGCCGGCGCGACCTCCCTCTACCGGCATGTCGCGACCAAGGACGAGCTGATGGAACTGGCCGTCGACGAGGTCGCCGCCGAGATCCACGTCCCGAACGCGGACACCGCCGACTGGCGCGCCGCCGTCACCGAGGCCGCCGCGTCCTTCCGTGCGACCGCGCTGCGGCACCGCTGGCTGTCGTCGGTGCTCGGGCAGGCCGGGCTCGCCTACCTCGGCCCGAACCTCATGTCCTTCTCCGAACGGCTCGCCGCGCTGTTCACGGCCGTCGGCTTCCCCGAGCCGAGCGGCGCGATCGACGCCGTGCTGTCGTACACGATCGGGATGAGCACCACGGAGGCCGCCTGGCTGACCACGGTCGCGCGGTCCGGGGAGAGCGAGGCCGAGTTCATCGCCCGTCTGATGCCGGCCGCGCAGCAGGCGGCGGCCGGTCACGCCCATCTCGCCGGTTCCTACGCCGAGTCGGCCGCCACGACCACCGACCCGGTGGCGCTGCGGGACGGCAAGTTCGCCTACGGCCTCGACGTCGTCCTCGACGGGCTGTCGCTACGGCTGACGCGCTAGGCCTCGACCGGCACCCGCAACTCCGTTTCCCCAGTGGTGAGTTGCTCGCCCGGGTGGCGAGCGGGGAGCCGTCGTCGACGGTTCGGGTGGCGAACGGGACGCGGACACACCCCGCGCGCCGGAACACGTCTTATGGCGTGGGGTGAGTTCCCGTTCGAGTGAATCAGGGGGTGATCCACGTGGCGTCATTGAGGTGGCATGCCGTTTCCAGTGATCGTTTAGGCGTTGAACCGACCGATGCGTCTGTTTTCCGGCGCGTCTTCCAGAGATCTTTGGGAGTAGTCATGCGTATGCGTTCCGCCCTGACCACGTCCGTCCTCGCCGTCGGCATCCTGCTCGGTGGCGCCGGTGCCGCCCTCGCCCACGACAACGGCCCGTTCCCCCACGACGACGGCGCGCTCGTCCAGGGCACCGGCTCGCAGGGCTCCGGGCACGTCGACAACACGAT
>Ga0307510_10011891_pt1 | contig 10323 bp, 10 predicted proteins | sample 12_EM_MG_FD_207224 | JGI IMG/M metagenome (GOLD analysis project Ga0307510, IMG submission 207224) | Populus trichocarpa ectomycorrhiza microbial communities from riparian zone in the Pacific Northwest, United States - 12_EM | ecosystem: Host-associated > Plants > Roots > Unclassified | place...
CCCCATGAACCCATTCAGCATGGGCACCTCATATCTGCGAATCCTCCACCGTCCTATGCCCTTGGAAATATAGTTACCAGCCCAGTAATGCTCCCGTTGGCTGTGGAATGCCCCTAAACATGTTAAAGAGGCACCAGATGAAACCCAAAGCTTCATTCCCGAGAAGAAGGCATGTCTTCAACGTGGAAGCCGAGACCCCTACCTGGGTCATTTATTCCACTCATTAGACCAGATTTCCGAGCAGATATAAGAAGTGGTTAATCACCAAATATCACTCACTTGTCTCACAATTTAGGTCATTTGGTAACGGGACGGGGCAACAACACACCAAAATTTCAGGTGCTCATGCTACCATTACCCAGCCACCATAATATGTAGAAAGAACTTGGAAGAAAATTCGGAAAGGAATTTACTATAATACCACACATGGAATAAAGTATAAGATTTTTTTCCACCAAACCTCACAGAGAAGGGAGGAGTAGAATATCCTTTCCCTCAACGTACTGTACCTGCAAGGGCAAGGACTTTCACACAGGAAAGACACATTGCAACACACTTTAGCCGGCTTACGTGCCCGCAGCTCTGAACGAAATCCTGACAAAATCCTCAGATAAATATATACTACACCTCAGCCATGCTATATATCTTTCCAAAAAATGCCAAAGCTGAGTTTCAAGATATCGGTGGAAATTGTTAAAATATTCACGAAAGTTCCATATCTGTGACGCCGCTACTGCGCCGGAGGTTAGCATGAGGAGAGTTTTCGTTTGGAGATTGTTGGGAAGTATGGAAGTTGAGGCAACGGCGTGTATGGGCGAACGGTTAGGTGCATCGGAGATGTTTTGGGAAGATTCCCCAATCACACTAGGGGTACTAAACGTTGGGAACTAGTATTAGCTGGAAGATGGAACGAACGAGTGTTGCACTTTGATGATAGCGAAACGTGGGAGGGTATCAGGAAATTTTGGAAAGGAGCATTTGGGAAAAGCCTGTAAGTAGTTGAAACGGGCGAAGGGATTGAAGGACGAAGTCTGTAGGAAACTTGAGGGTGTGGTTTGGAAAGCAAGAGACAGTGATGCAAGAGCGGACTTGAACGATGGTGAAGAAGAGTGTTTCCCGTACGAGAGTTTTGTGTATATATAGGACGCTGCTAGCAGCACAGAAAGAATAAGGACCGCAAGACTCTCTACCGAACATAGCCTATTTTTATTAGAAATATAGTTGCTCAAAGGCGGGCAAACGTGGTGTGCTTTGCCCGCTGCCTGGTTTCCAAGCGACCCCTATTGCTGTTGTCCTCGTTGTAGATAAACAGTACCGAGTTCCCCAGGAGAGGTGCCTATATACAGAGTCAAGTCGATAACACGCGTTCCACTATTCCCCGCCGGACATACTTCTCATCGAAAGAGTATTTTCTACGGTTCCTAATGGAACTTCTCGCGGTGGTCTGCGGATGCGCTCGTGGGACAGGCGAGGTTGGAAGTCTCTCTCCCATAAAATCTCCTTCCATCTTGCCAATGGGAAAGGGAAAGAAATGGAGACAAGGCGGCAACCTCTGTGGATTATCGGATTCGTAATCTTGATTGCTTGTTCATCTTATTTACGAGGAAGGGGAGGCTTTACACAGACCACAAAACAATTTTCTCCTGATTCCACGCTCCTCTCACCAAGACACCTAGAAAGGACGAACAACTCCCTTGCTGGCCGGAATCCTTCCGGAGCAGTTAATTCGACTCAGGAGTTCTAGTCCCGTCTATCCATAGCATGCGATCCCCCCCTCCGCTCCACTCGATCATTTCCAGCCATGTATTAGAATACTCATGTGTAGCATACAAACCAGACATACCTATCCCCCCTCTTCGACCCGTGATGCGCGACAAAGGGAACTACTGAATGAAGAAGAAACGAAAGGTACAAAGGAAACATCCCCCACCAGGGACTGATTTCAGCCGATTCAACGGTAATAAGTTGCTATGCCGGATAACGACGGACACAGTAGACGCGTCGGGGCCTTAAATCATCGTTAAGTCTCGGGTGGGGTTTTGAGCTAGTACTTTCGTCGAGAATTTCTGCTTGTAAACACGAGAGGGGCCAGAGAGCTACCGTTTGAGTATACCCTTCTCCGGAGGGCTGGGTATGATGGGAGTGATCGCGAGAGGGGACCAAATGCGGAGGGAGACTCAAGTTGCCGGCGGCCGCTATACGAGAGAACTGATGTAGAAAACACCCGATGATCGATTCCAGGACAGAAGGGATATCCACAAATTCAAACTTCGAGATCCCCCATCCTATAGCCACTCCTACAAGCATGCAGAGGAGGGCTGTCGCTGTGGGACTTCTTTCCGATAAGCGTGTAGAATAGTAGTCGGTTCTCGAGTGGAATAGAGGCCAAGGTTTCGGGAAATTCACCAAGAGGCAAAAGAGTCCTGGGGAAACACGAAGCTGGAAGGTCGACAGGACCGAACCCAGTCCAACACAACCGCTGCGGAAGGGGCAAAACCGGCGAAGCTAAATCCAGATAGAAAAGAACGAATATCAAGACCATTATCGTCAAGGTGTGGTTATACTCGAGTATTCAACACATTCATAGAGCATTACTGATCAGAGCTTTTTGTTGCTATTCGTAGTGACAGCCCAATCGCGCCTTAAAACTTTGATCCCTATCTTGAGCACATGTCGGAGAGGCCTTTGGGAGGAGTGCCGGATGGGAGGTGGGGTAAAAGAGCCAAAATCAAATAAGATAGCGTAATGGTATCTTGAACTCTGATAGCTTACATCTCCCGCAGTCCCGGTAGCACATTGGAAGAGAAAACTAGAAGAGAAAGAAGTGCCGGATGTTGGCAATCAAATATTATGGCTAGCGATGAGGGGTGATGTGTGGCCCTAGCCATATCACAATCTACCCTATCTGTTTGTTTAATTCCCCGCTCCTCGGAGCTAGCGGTGAGCGCGGATCGAAGTAATGGGGTTCGCTATAAAGCTAAATTTGGGGGGAATGCAGGCAGGGAAGAGGTGAGAGCACACACGTTGTTGTATTAATCCTCGCAGCTTCGACCCGCCTCGATTTCCAATCACCATCATGCCATAAGTGTGTGGAAGTTGGGCTTCAGGAAATAGCTATATTTGCTCACAGGGTGGGTGGGAGGGATGATGCAGTGGAAATACTGCCAATGACCAGACCCGAATGAATGTGTTTTCTCTGATTTTTTTTCTCACGATCACTGGAACGTATGTCTCCTGAAGTCGGCATAATTCGCGCATATCAGTTGATGTCCTTTCACGCAGTCTCCTGGGAATGGCCAACCGTGGCTCACGATCCGAATTGGCTCCTTTGATCAAGTCTTGATAGCAATTCATGGTCCGTTGTACGCCCTTGCCTCGACTGCAGAGCTCGTATTGCTGTGCCTCTAGGAACGATATGAGGTCGGTGTTGGGAGAAAAATAAATAGATATTGTCACTATAATATAAAATGATTGGCCGATTGACTGTGTCTCCATGTTGTGAAACTACCAATCTAACGAGGTTGTTGGGTGAGAAGGAATAGGAGATTACGTGGAGATGGAGTAGATTGTGATAGGTGTGGTGAATATTATCCTGGGGGTGATGGGGGTTGCATATGCGAGTAGTTTGCCACCTTGGTTTAACCTAGCCTTAACTGAGGACATTACCGCCTGAGCTCAGGGCACAGATAATACCATTTGACAACTGTCGATTCATTAATTTGATCTTGATATTCCTCTAGCCCCTGAGAAACATACATACTTGAGATACAAACTGCCGTTTGCTATTTCTGATGGAAGGCATCGTGTGATGGCCCCAGGGCGGTCAAGAGGCCCCACACTTCGTCTCTGGAATGGTTCTATCTCAAATACCGAATCGTGTCGAATTCCTAGGCGCAACAAGAATCAGATGACCCACTAAACTCTCTGCATAATCGACCATAGGCGCCCGTTTCTGGGAGCACAATCCAGATTTTACAACTCAGGTGAGGAAGTCAGAAGAGATTAATAGTGTTCTTTTGATGTGACCCGCCTGAGACCTACGGGTCTACAACCCCCTGAAAACAAGGCGCCATACTCACCTTTGACCCAAACTCTTTCCGATGAGGCCAAAGTAACCCACCACACCACGCTTCTAGCTCATTGTGTAAGCCCTATCGCACTCCACTATAGATGTGCCTTTACACACTCAGAGACCACCCGTAGCCAAATGTATAGGTGAGACTGGGTGAAATCCCCACAGGGCCGGGGAATTCGAGATGTCGTATTACCTGTAATGAGCTGGCATCTGCTGGTGAACATCAGGGAGACGTGGTTTGAAATATATATTACCTCAAGAGGTAACAATACTCCACCGAATCAGTATCTGGTCTCTTTGGGTGGTCTGGATCCATTTCAAGGCTGGCAACTCTTTTCCAAAGCTTGTTCACATTGTTGTTTTCTGGTTTCTCCCAGAAGATATAGGTGTGTGAGGGTTCCTCGAGTAAGTGTGTGTGCCTTATTTCAAGATGAGTCTTTAGGGTTTCAAAAAACGAATCACTCAATCCGCCATACCCGTAGGTCAACAAGTGGCTGCATGAGTCTCATTAGAGCTGGGGATGGCTGAGGAAGGCGAAAGTGAACGATCCAACCAGACGCAAGGAGACTACGACTGCTAGATGATATGACGAATTTGCCACACTATAAAGGAGCGAGGGAAAACGGTCTGGTAGAACTGCGCAAGCCCCCTCACTAGAGCCAATCCCAATCGTGCGGGAGCTGACGGTGGTCCCCTGGAAGTAGATCAAAATGTTTCACGCTAGTGCTGATGTGAGTGGTATCGTAGTACCGGTAGCACCACTGAAAGGTACGGATTGACTGACCCTCAAAATCAGAAATTCTATTGGCCAAGTAATCATCGGGGTTAGAAGCCCGCTTTTCAGGGGGCTAGGTTCTGAAAACTAGAGGTCAGATTAGACGCTATTATAGATATCTGCGGAAGTTGAAAAAGGTTAGAGGGGTGTATTATATTGGAGCGTGTTGGAATTTCCTCTTGAAAAATTTATCGCACTCTAACAACTAAAAAAATGTCTTAAAACGCCGGGGTGCACCGTAGAAGCTTCATGTGTGCTCGGGGAATAACCGAGTGATATGGCGTGAGCGCCCGCCGCTAAAGCCAGATCACCGCTTGACAACTGTGGCAGGGATACGTAATCCAGATCAGATTGAAAACAACCCTGAATTACGAATTACCTTTACAAGTGAAAAGATCCCTCCGAACGCGCGCCTGTAGTTGAATATCCGGTATCGTAAAACTCTTGCGATTCGCTAGTGTGCTAGCCCAGGATAGGCCCCCCTTTGGGAGGTTAACCGAATTGCGTATTCCGGTTAATGAGATCCAAGCCGTCCGGAAGGCTGATCTTATACCGTGGTAGGAACAGACTAGCCCTCGTCAAGACCCCCTTGTTTGTCTGAAGCCCTGTGATTAGATGCGTGTAGTAGATAACGGACCACAAGAGTTTTTGCGCAACATATGAGTCGAGATACGTAAGCTCTTGCATAATGGTTCACCCAACAGTCATTGACAGGCGGGGGTGGCAAAGAAAAAATTCCGGCGGCTGACGGACAGGGATCCTGGATGGAAGCCGGTGTGGGGGGAGGGCTTTTTGTTACCCTACCGTAAAATCTGGTGAAAATCCACTGCTGGTATTAGATCATCAGGGGGAATCAGCCAATCGCGAATGCCCGTACCTGTAAATACCAGTTGATAAGATCAAACAAGCTCCTGTGGGCCTATCCTATGCTGTATCAAGAAAAGGTAAATTCTTCTCGGGAGCTTTTTGTCTCTAAACCCCGAGATTATGGGGCTGACGGAGATAGTGGATTTTAGGTGTATTTGCTGCTGGCCCTCCTATTAAATTTCATAATCCAAAGTCACCTTCATAACTGGGTGCAGGTGCAACCACCGGTTCAAGCATACATGCAACCCAACGGCATTACAATCCCGATGCTGGAGGTACCGTAAGCCAAATCCGCAGGGCATATAGCGGTAGTTGTTGAAGGCTGCGCTCTGCGGGGGGTGCGCTGCATAGTGGGTGTGAGGAAAAGACGTGCGACCGAAGGGCTGTGTGAGGTGTTACGGTCGGATGGTTAGAAAGACCGAATATTGGCGGTTGCTTCATTATCGAGCGGTCGCATACCCGAGTACAGCAGAATTTCCTGCCGTGCGTCATCATCGCCAAGGCGGTTTCTGATTCTCGGCAGCGTTGCGATTGAGGTGAATTCCCTTCTTCTAGAGGTCAAGTAAGCCCAATTGAGTTGATTGAGTTCTACATACCATATATCATCTCCGGGGCAGACTGGCGCTTGTAAAGGCTTAACGCTCGGCCAAACCGTTCTTCCTCGCCTCTCTATGGGGTGGCGGGTTCACCTTTTCCCTTGAGCGCAGAGAGAAAATAAAATTCTCGACCGGGCAAGCTAAGTCCAAATCAAGCGTGGCTACTTGTAGCTATTGCAGGCTTGGCATGTGGCTTCTGAGGACAAGGTGACTCAGCACCGTAGCAACCATCAATCGCCAAAGAACAAGTGCTCGCTAATCTCACTACCCCTGACATTCCAAGGGGTAAGTTAGTGGCAAAATCGTGGCTACCTCGAAGTCATGTTGGCTCATTCGATTCGACCTGTGTACTCGGATAGGGCGAAGGATGGCCAAGGGAAAGATGTTGTGGCACCAGCCGCCATTGGTCTACCGAAGAGGGGAATTGGTAAGCAGTGAATTTATGGAAGACAGAGGAAGTATTTTTCTGCTTTTTCTTCGTCGGGAGTAAAATTAAGCCGCGATGAGTAAGCTAATGCGGGCGGGGCCGTCCTGTACCTAATCAGGGGGCGGGCATGCTTGGCATTCCTGCGGGCGCGGGGATGAGCGCGTAGGTCATTGATTCTTTCTCGACCAGTGATTGTATTCCTGGTCACGGTGACGCTGACCTGATTAATCATGTGTGACCCGCGCTCCGATTGGCTGCCCCATTCCAAAGGAAATCTATTTAGCAAAAGAGACGAATATAACAAAAAAACAAAGGAAAGGAAGAAATCGTCCTCGTATTCAGGCAACCCTGTGTTCGCATGTGGCCTACGAAGGCTCGTATTGGGAGCGCATGGGGTGAAAGAGGAAGCGTTGGATTATGCTTCTTTTAGCGTTGTTCTAAATGGTTTGCTCGGTTGCACATACATATCGAAGAGTTATGCAGTTTGCCCAGAGGAATGGCGAGGCTTACGACGAGTTTTTCTCTCAGCGTGTATTTTGGGGACCATCATTCCCGGGGAGTAAGGGGGAGACGGAGAGCATAAAAGGTAAAGTGATCCCCTCTGTTTTCTCTCATTACCAAGTCTTCCACCGATTGCTTCTGCTTATCTAGTTCTTTGAATATCCATACACCTGAAGTTCTTTGCAACTCTATCACTCAACCCTAAATCCGATTAAAAACATCAATATGACTACCATGAAAGCCGTCAAGCACCAGCCTCAGGGAAGTATCTCCGTCGTCGAGGTTCCAATTCCGGATATCAAAGAAGGCCAGTATCTCGTCAAGGCTGTAGCAGCAGCTCATAATCCCATCGACAAGTAAGTGATCCTTAGCTCTCCTTCCGGGGATGCTCAATTGCATGTACTAATGATGAACACCAGTTCAATTATCGACTACGTAAGCTGTCTCTTTCTGTTCCCGGTTATAACCCATTAACCAAAGATAGGGACTCGCCGGTGGCCCTGGCTCCTCCGTCGGCTTCGACTTCTCCGGTACCGTCGAAAGAACCGGCCCGGGCACTTCTGGCCGTTTTTCCCCTGGTGATAGAGTCGCCGGCATGGTTCACGGATGCAATACTCATACTCCCACTGAAGGGGCTTACCAGGAGTACATCCCGGCCGAGGAACACATGATGTGGAAGGTTCCAGAGAATATCGACCTTATTCAGGCTTCAGCTATCGGCGCAGCGGTGCTTACCGCTTCATTGAGTCTTTACCACGAGTTGAAATTTCCCATCCCGGGAGAGGGGAAGGTTGAAGAGGGGACTTGGGTGAGTACTTTAACCCCGATGTACGTTCAGAGCTATGCTGATGATTTGTAGTTGCTCGTTTACGGGGGAAGCAGCTCTGTTTCTCAAGCTGTTATTCAATTGGCGAAATTGGCTGGGTTTAGGATCGTTGCTACGGCGAGCAAGAGGAATCATGAGTTGGTGAAGGGTCTTGGTGCCGAGTACGTTTTTGAGTACAAGGATACCGACGAGTGCATTAAGAATATTAAGTCAGTGGTCGGGGATGATCTTCGGGTAGGTTAAAATTCAGCACACCCTCCCTTGAACCCTCGTCGCTAACTATCTTTAGTACGCCCACGATAGCATCAGTGAGGGTGATTCCACCAGGATTGTTCTCGGCTGCATCAGCTCCAAGGTAACCCTAATCCATTCCCCTGACGACTCATTAGCAGAGCTGACATCTAAAAAAAGGGCGGAAAAGTCGCCTGCACCATCCCCGTCCCACCCGAGAAAGCGACTAGGAAGGACGTTGAAATGCTTAGTATTGATGCCTTTGCTACCCCCGGCAAGGTATTTCCCCCTCTCCTTTATAACCTCGAATCTAGATCCAGAACTGACAGGATTAGGCGTACTCCTTCATGGGGAACGACTACCCTGCCGTCCCCTCCTCCAAAGCCCTCATTAAGAAGATCGTTACGGTCTTTGAAAAGTTGCTTGCGGAAGGGAAATTCAAGTTGCAGGGCATCAGGGTGATCCCTGGAGGCCTGGAGGGCGTCAAGGATGGGTTCGCGGAAGTTAAGGCGGGGAAGGCGAATCAGTTGAAGTTGGTCTATACTATTTAGGCTCCTGACATGGATTTTCCAGGCTCGTGGATTTGCGGATAGGGTTTGCGGATTATCGTTAAGGGGATTGTGATTGCTTTGGTAGTTTTTATGAATTGATGATTTTACCCGAGCTTTGAAGTGGCTATGTTAGGGGCTCAAGCTAGAGTTCAAAATGGTTACGACAAGGTCGTATAGGTGGCGGAAAACAGTCTTGTGAAAGCTTTCCCACTCACAAACACTCCCTACGACGGTCACTTACTCAAACAATACGCGCTGCTGAATACAACTATGGTACTATGATACAAAAAAACTCGGGTATTAGCGGCAAAACTCATAAACTCAACCCTCCCCCCAGCAGTACCTTGATAGCGTATGCTAAGTGATCATACGGACATTCCTGAGCCAACCCACAGAACCCCAAATATGTATTTTTTGCCGGAAGAGGTACCATCCCGCCGTGAGAAAGTTTTTAGAGCGTAATTGGGAATATCTCCCTCGTGATCCAATGATGTGGGGTTGATAGCACTATCGGCTTTCTTAATACCCGAACATATGCTGAGTAAGCGCACCTAGTCTCCCTGAATATGATACCTGCGGAAGTTACATACATTACGTACCGCCCGGCGCGGTGCCACACCCAAAGAGACCGCCCCTTCCCACCCTGAGAAACACAAGTTTACTATAGCTGAAATATTTACCTCCGAGGCTGGTGATACTGGGATATTCTTGCGACGCTATGGACGTCGGGTAGCGACCGGTGGGGGGGGGGGGGTTCTAAGAAGTGAATTTGTCATTACGAGGAAGGAAAAGGGGGGGAGTAGCCAAAGGACATACTATAGCATATTTGTATTCTTTTTTTCTTCCGCTCGTACGAGTGCTAGGGGGATGTTTTCGCACAGTTAATTTAGGTTAACCGGGGAATTAATAACTATTGTGCGGAAGAAGCGTCCCCCGGCGTGGTAGGTTGAAATAATGTAAGGGCTGAAGTAAATCATGCAACATAGCAAAGAAGTGTCGAAAAATAGGTCTTGTTTTGGAAATAAAGGATTATGTGAAGGCATTTTGTCACTAATTGCCGACGGGGAAGTTCATCCATCCTGAGCTCGGAGGAAGACGGAGGCCTTTTTGTCGTCCCGTCTCGTCCTCCAATCAAATTGCGCGAGGATTCAAAGTGGAGGAAGTCGGACACCGCAGTTGCCCCACTATGATATTATCCGTGTAATGTCTCGCATCGGCTTCCCACAATTCATGGAGCGAGAATACGAGATCACTCGGGGCGCGACTCCGAGTTCTTGTATTTGGACTGTTGAGCAAGGGACTCCTCCATGCTGCGAATAGTGCAGAGTTCGGGAGTGTAAAAAAAATGCCGGGAATCATGCTAACATCAAAATATTGAAAGTCACCGGCGATCTCTCCACTCCAGGACAAGTTTCCGTTGTACTTTCCCTATCATGTTAGTCTGTCTTTACTAGTTTCATTTGTCAATGGTTAT